>Ga0070706_100007528_pt1 | contig 10204 bp, 10 predicted proteins | sample KBSK5501metaG_FD_65476 | JGI IMG/M metagenome (GOLD analysis project Ga0070706, IMG submission 65476) | Corn, switchgrass and miscanthus rhizosphere microbial communities from Kellogg Biological Station, Michigan, USA - KBS K5-50-1 metaG | ecosystem: Host-associated > Plants > Roots >...
ATGTCGTTGGGGTTGAATCCAGCACCCTGGTCGTGCACAGTGATCTCAAAGACTGCCGGGGTGTTTCTAAGCTTGAGCTCAACGGTCTTTGCGTCATCGAGCTTATTCCCGTGAATCACCGCATTGGTAACCGCCTCCCGGACCGCCATATCGACTCCAAAGGCGACATCCTCGGCGATTCCGAGGCGATTCATGAATTCAGAAACTGCTGCAGCCGCTTCGCCAACCGCCTCAATGCGGCTGGGGAATTTGAGTTCAGTTGTTACTAAAGTTGCTTCTAGTGTCACAACTAAGAAGACAAGGCCGTTCCAAGAGCCAATCGTGTGGGTCTCGGCTTTTTTTGAACTCCAAAGCTACGGAAGATCGAGGGTTTAACACGCGGGCATGTCGCGTGTCAAGAAAGAGCTCGACGGTAGTGTCCTAGTTTGATCTTGTAACGCAAACTGTTAGTTTGCGTGCGCGTTGAATGCTATTCATTCATCGCAAACTAACAGTTTGCGTTACAGATTAGGGCACTACCCTCGAAACGCAATCCGTAAGCTTCAGTTCTTCAACTTGCCGCGTCCTCAATTATCGTCGGGTGGCTCAAACACCTTTGATCTTAAGCCAGCCACGGTCATTCTCTGAGAAGAGGTTTTTTCCCAGTCCAGCCCTGACTTGTGGAAGAATGAGGGATCAGCTTCAATCAGACTTGAAAGGGTAATGCCGCAGCAAGTCGTGACCAATCAACAGATCGTCATCGTCGGATTCATGGGGACTGGCAAGACCACGGTGGCCCATGAACTTGGCCGCAAGCTCAACTGTCTGGTAGTTGACCTGGACGAACTGATCACCAGGCGGGAGAGTCGCAGTCCCAGTGAAATAATTGAGCAGGACGGCGAAACCGAGTTTCGCAGGCTTGAAGCGCAGTTGTTGGGTGAAGTTTTGGAAGAAGAACGTGCGCGCATTATCGCAGTCGGTGGTGGAGCCTGGACCATCGCCGCGAATCGACAGCTGATCGGAGAGCGGGGAGCATTCACCGTGTGGTTGGACGCAGATTTTGAATTGTGCTGGAAGCGGATTGAGGCAGGCCGTGAGGTGCGGCCGCTGGCGCGTTCGCGCGAGATGGCGCAACTGCTTTACGACGAACGCCGTCCCGTCTATCAATTAGCCGACGTGAGAGTCACCGTTTCCGAGAACGACAGCGCCGCGGAAATTACGACCAAAGTAGCCAACGAAATCTTGCGCCGACAGTAGAGGGACATGCAGGCGATCCCAAACAACAGGCGTGACAACGGCCGAGACGATCGCGGACTTTTAAGCGCGTTGCTGGGCGATGGCCGACCGCTGCTCCTGCTCAGTGGCCTGGCGCTTGTTCTTGCCGGAGGGTTCGCGTTATTCCTCTCCGCCAATAAACATTTCTTGCCTCACGACGTTGACTATCTGGGGATGACCGCCGAGCAACTTTGCGGCATCAACAACTGTCGAGTCGTCTATTTCATGTTTCATGATCGGGTTGCCTTTGGCGGAGCGTTAATCGCGATTGGTGTCCTCTACATGTGGCTGACTGAGTTTCCCCTGCGCCGAGGTGAGGCTTGGGCTTGGTGGACTTTCGTTGTTAGCGGGATTTTTGGCTTTGGTAGTTTTCTTGCCTATCTGGGTTACGGGTATCTGGACACCTGGCATGGCGCCGCAACGTTACTCATCCTTCCTTGCTTTGTTATTGGCTTAGCGAAATCGCGATCCTACTTGCAAGCGCCACGCGGCATCGGTTCCTTGTTCAAACCAGGGGCATCGGTCAACTGGCTTTCCCCTTTCGGGATGGGTCGCGCGCTTCTTCTAGCGGTAGCGGGAGGCATGATTGCGGGCGGCTTGACGGTGATGACATTTGGCATGACGCGAGTGTTTGTGCCACAGGATCTAACTTTCATGGGTCTTGCGAGGTCCGATCTGCAGACAATAAGTGCGCGTCTGATACCTTTAATTGCCCATGACCGAGCTGGGTTTGGCGGCGCGATTTGTACGACGGGAGTTACGGTCCTCATCTGCGTGTGGTGTGCCAGGCCCTCACGAAATCTCTGGCAGATATTGTGTCTCGCGGGCGTGATTGGTTTTGCCACGGCAATAGGTGTGCATCCGATGGTGGGCTACAACGATCTGCTTCACCTGGCGCCTGCCATCTTTGGAGCCATCTTGTTCATCGCTGGTCTGATCCTGTGTTGGAGGCCAATGCGCTTGCCTTAAATCACCAAGGCGCGGCTTGCACTGGCCTTACTCGCATCCACGTTTAGTAAAAACTCTGCGCTTTAACTGGCATCCAAAGCCTGATACTCCCTCGAGTTTTGAACCTGTTCAAAAAAAATCCTTGACAGCCAAATTTCCGCGGCGTATGGTGTAGTTGAACGCGTTCAATTTCGAGCGTCGTTCCCAAAAGGAGGCCGTTATGTCCGTTGAGATCATCACCTATCTGATTTACCTGGCAATAAGCATTGCCCTGACGGTTTGGGTTGCCCACACGCTACACAAGAACGGCCGTGTGTTTCTGGTCGACGTGTTTCACGGTAATGAGCAGCTTGCGGACTCGGTTAATCATTTGCTGGTAGTCGGTTTCTACCTGATCAACTTTGCCTATGTGAGTTTGGCGTTGAAGCTCGGTTACAACCTGGCCTCGGCGCAGGAAGGCATTGAAGCGTTGTCGGTGAAGGTTGGAATGGTGCTGATTGTGCTGGGCGGAATGCACTTTTTCAATCTGTTCATCTTCAGTCGCATGCGGCGTCGGGCCACGCACCGCCACGCGCCGCCGCCAGTTATGCCGGACGCATTCACCGCAGTGCGGGAGGCCTGAGCCATGGCATCGCTGATAGTACTCTACGATCCTTCGTGCGGGTTGTGTCGGCGGGTGCGCGAGTGGCTTGCGGAACAACCCAAGTTAGTGGAATTGAATCTTGTGCCGGTCAAATCTGACGAGGCGCGGCATCGATTTCCGCAACTCGACCATGAACCCACTTTGAACGACCTGACGGTGATCAGCGATCAGGGAGCGGTTTACTACGGACCGAAAGCTTGGGTCATGGTCTTGTGGGCCCTTGGCCGGTATCGCGAATGGTCTTACCGTCTCGCTACGCCGGAGTTGTTGCCCACCGTACGCCGCGTAGTCTCACTGATCTCGCAGCATCGCTATCAGATCAGTCGCGTCGCTGGCTTGACGAGGTAAATCGATGAAGACCGCCAAAAAATCAACGACGACGAAGACCGCGAAGGGTGAACAGACCAAAGCGCTCATCCTGACAACAGCGATGGAAATGCTTCACGAGCGTGGCTATGAACAAACAACCATGCGCGCGATTGCCCAGAAAGCGGGCGTGTCGCTCGGCAACGCTTACCATTACTTCGGCTCCAAGGATCATCTCATCCAGGCGTTTTATCACGACTTACATGAGGACCACTTACGAGCTTCGCTGCCGACGTTACAAAAGGAGTCGTCGTTGAAAGGACGTCTCCTCTCCGTGATGCGGCTCAAGATCGATACACTTGAACCGCATCACGAATTTGCGGGCGTACTATTTCAGACGGCTGCGAATCCGCACAGTCCGCTGAATCCTTTCGCACCCACCTCAGCCCCGGTCCGGCGCGACAGCATCAAGCTTTTCGAACAACTGGTAGAGCAAACGAAGGCGCGTATTCCTGACGATCTGCGGGCGGAGTTACCTTACCTGCTTTGGCTTTACCACATGGGGATCATTCTCTTTTGGATTCATGATGCTTCAGCTAAACGTGCCCGTACCTACCGATTGATTGATCAGACGGTGGAGCTGCTCGACAAACTCATCACGTTGGCCAGCAATCCACTGATGCGCCCGGTCCGTAAGAAGGCCCTGGCGCTCGTTGTTGAATTGCGGGAGGAGCTCACTCCCGATGAAAATAACAATAAAAAGAAAACAGAAAGCGGGCGCCAATGAAGATTGTAATTCCCGGGGGCTCAGGTCACGTGGGCTCGGTCCTTGCTGGGGCGTTTCACGGACGTGGCGATGAAGTCGTCGTTCTCAGTAGAACCAGCACGGACGCCTTGCCCTGGCGGGTGGTGAAGTGGGATGGCGAGAGGCTTCAGGCATGGGCGGATGAATTTGAGGGCGCAGACGCGGTTATTAATCTCGCTGGGCAAAGCGTGAATTGCCGGTATACGGCGGAGAACCGCCGCATCATCATTGACTCACGTGTGAAATCAACCGCAGTTGTTGGGCAGGCAATTGCCCAAACAACTAATGCCCCGCGCGTTTGGCTTCAAGCCAGTACGGCAACTCTATATGCTCACCGCTTCGACGCTCCGAACGACGAAGCAACCGGAATCATCGGCGGATCAGAACCAAACGCGCCTGACACCTGGCGCTTCAGCATTGATGTGGTGAAAAAGTGGGAGCGCGAACTGAACGCAGCGGCGACGCCAAACACGCGCAAGGTGCTGATGCGCTCGGCAATCGTAATGACTCCAGATGCCTATGGGCCTTTTGACATGCTTTTGCGATTAGTACGATTCGGACTTGGTGGTCAATTTGGAGACGGGAAAGAGTTTGTCTCATGGATTCATGACCGGGACTTTGTGCGAACTGTCGACTGGTTATTACAACATGATGAGTTGGCAGGCCCGGTCAACCTGGCCGCACCGAATCCGTTAACCAACTCGGAGTTCATGCGAGAAATTCGCAAGGCGTGGGGCATTCCGTTTGGCCTACCGGCAAGCAAATGGATGTTGGAGCTGGGGGCGTTTGTTCTACGCAGTGAAACTGAACTAATGCTCAAAAGCCGTCGAGTTGTTCCGGCCAGACTGCTACAGTCGGGCTTTGCGTTTCAATTTCCTACCTGGGCAGAAGCAGCGCAAGATCTTTGTAGCAGGTGGCGGAAACGCCAACTCGTTAGCGCCGCACTTTCAAAGCAGTGACCCACCGTCCATGCCAATCGGCTTAACGATTGTGAGCCTTTGCGTACGCCATCGATCTTAGTAAAACTATCGAATTTGTTGGCAACTCTAAAGGGTGATGCTAGAATCCGACGACTTACTTGATCGGATTAACAACGGCCGCTCTTATGCGGATCTCACTGGCTTGAGTTAATCGACTGAGACTTTTCATACCCCCTGAGGAGGCTTCGCCCATGGCTTCACCTCTTATCGTTTTGACCGCCTCGTCAACCGAAGCGAGCGAGTGGAACCACAGTATCTGGCAACAGATGATGTCTGCTGCCGTCCCCGTCAAACTGAGCAATACTATTTTCAATAAAGTTTCGTTTGCGAATGAATCGTGGCCGGACGGCCGGGCGAAGTTTGTGCCTAACGGTCTGCGCATGGTCGAGACGTTACTGCTGCGGGAATATGCGGAAGAAGATGTGGTCACTTGCTACTGCGACAACCTGGAGAAGTTTATTGGACCGGAGACAAAGGTGCTGGCAATCCACGCGCACAACCCTTTGGGCATTTCATACGCGACGGAGATTTACGCCAAACTCTTTGGCGAAAACCTGATGCCGCTTAACGCTGCCGAGTTTCTCAAGATTGTCACCCATCCGATTATCAAGAAGTATAAGCCGAAGATTGTTGTTGGCGGGCCCGGCGCCTGGCAACTGGAGAAGGCAAACCGGCTTGATGAGTTTAAGATCGACTACCTCATCGATGGTGAGATCGAACGAGTCTTCAACGATCTCTTCGCACGCATCATGGCGGGCGACCCGGAGTTGCCGAGAATCATCAAGGTTCCCAAAGAAATGCAGGCCACGGTTGAAGAGATTCCGGTTGTCCGTCATCGCTCAACCTTCGGAGTGGTCGAGATAACGCGTGGATGCGGGCGCGGCTGCCAGTTCTGCGGACCGGCCACTAAGGTTGGTCGCTCTTTTCCGTTAGAACACATTATTGAGAGCGTGAAGGTGAATGCGCGTGAAGGCGCAGACAGTGTCCTGCTCGCGTCGGAGGACATGTTTCTTTACGAGCAGTTGCCAAACTTCCAGACGAATGTGCCGGCGCTGGAAAAACTCTTCAAGAGCATCGTCGCGGTACCGGGTATTAAGCTTATTCAGACTTCGCACATCACCATGGCTCCGGTGGTCAAGGATCCGTCGATCGTTGAGCGCCTGGCGCCTTTGATCGTTCCATATTCTCATGTCCAACATCAGTTTTCGTCGCATCCCGACAAACGCGCCGCCGATCCAATAATTGGCCTGGAGACAGGCAGTGCCCGTCTCTTCGATACCTACATGAAAGGGAAGGCGTATCCCTACAAGTCTCATCAGTGGCGTGACGTGATCCTCAAGGGAATGGAAACCCTGAATCGCCATAACATTTTTCCCATGTGTACCTTCATTCTCGGTCTGCCTGGCGAAACTGATGAAGATACGAAGCAATCACTCGATCTGCTTTACGACTTGCGAAATGCCAAGGGCACGTTTGTGCCGACTTTCTTTGTGCCGTTGGAAGATACGCGCATGCAGAAGAAAGCCAGCGCTAAGCTAATCGAGATGACTGACCTGCAATGGGAATTCTTCTTTACCTGCTGGAGATACAATCTCGAATTCTGGAAGGGTCGCACTAAGGTGAACGCCAAGTTTTCACTCGGTGTGCCTATCTATTACAGCAAGATGGGTAAGAAGCTGTTTGGCGAAGTGATCAAGTATCCGATCGCGCGCTTTGCCGGCGTGCCGGACAGATTTACACGGAAGCATCTTTACCTTGACTTCACCGGTCACAAGCGAAATCCCAACGGCCTGAAACCTTTCGAGGCGGAGATTGTTCCGGGATTCAAGAACGTGCGCGAGCAGGGTCTGAACCTGATCGACGCGAGCGAGTTGCATCACTTGCAGCCGGCTCAAGCCGCGTCCGCTTCCGACTAGATTTCGGAGGTGATTACTTGAGCTTCAGCTTCTGGCGCTGATCGAAAAAGTCACTCCAGGCGTCGCCGTTTTTCTTGAGCAGGGCGGGAACGTTTTTGACTGTAAAGTCGGAAATCTTCACGCCCTGCTCAATTTGTTTCCAGGTAAGCGGCATGGAGACGGTAGCTCCCCGTTTCGCCCGCGCGGTAAAAACTGCTGCCAGACTTTTGCCGCGGGCATTCTGCATCCAATCAACGTAAACCTGTTCTTTTTTCCGCTTGGCGATCGCTCGTTCAACTGTGGCGATTTTTGGCGCTCGTTGCGCCACCTCGCTCGCCAGTAGTCGCGAAAACTCCGCCACACTTTCATATTTATTTGTCGGCTTCAACGGCAAATAGATATGTATCCCGGACGAGCCTGAGGTCTTGGGAAATGAATTGACTCCGACGTCATCGCAAACTTTTTTCGTGAGCAGTGCAACCTGCAGCACGTTTTCCCACGGCGCTTGTTTCGGATCGAGATCAATTGCGATCCAATCCGGGTTATCCAGTTTTGCCACAGTAGAATGCCAGGGATGCTGCTCAATCGTTCCCAGGTTCACGAAATGCAGCAGGGAAGCGGTGGTTGAATAAACAGCATAATCGAGATCGCGGCCGTCGCGATTTGTAAGCCGAATAGTCTTGATGAAACCGGGCGCGCTTTCGAGGTCTTGTTGAAAGAACATTGGCGCATTAACGCCACGCGGCCAACGCTGCAGGATTGCCGGACGATTCCGGAGAAACGGCATCAGATGCTCGCTGACGCGCAGGTAGTAACAAAGCAGGTCAAACTTCGTGAGTTTTTCGTCAGGCCAGTAAACGCGCTCGAGGCTGGTCAAGGAGACAGGCTGCCCTTCAACTTCGAGTAGCAGATCGCCCTTTGGCTGCTTAAGACTGAAAAACTCCTCGATGGAAATCACCGCACCCTTTTTTGCGGGCGTGCGCTTTACCGTCTGTTTTTGCGTTCCGGCTTTTGCAGTTGCCATCGATATAATTCTGCTAAGAGACCCATCATGAAGGGGGTAACGGGTAAAGTTATCCAAAAAGTATTTGATTTGCAAAACCAATGTGTCACGTTGCAGTCATAAAGCGCCAAAGGCGCAAAATGTAATAGCCCAGGGCAACGCCCTGCCTTCAGGTAGTTTTCGACGCGTAGCGTCGGCATGAATTTAGCCCGGCCTCTTAAGGCCGGGACCGAGGAGGTGTTGTTGGATTGCGTCGCGTCAGCGACGATTGAATGTTCAACCGTCGCTGACGCGACGAAGAGATTTTATTGGTCTGGCGATCCCGGCCTTAAGAGGCCGGGCTAAATTCAACCGTCGCTCTGCGACGTAACGCTGGCGCTAAGGACCGGTGAATGAAACGTGAGGTGTTTTTAAGTGATGATTAGAAGAGGAATGCTACTGACAATTCTATTGGGTGCTTGCATGGCACTAGCAATGTCGCCTGCGGCTCTTGAAACAAATGCGCGCCAAGCGGTGCGACAAGCGACATCCAGTCAACGTTACCGACTCGATTCCAGCCAGAGCAAATTTATTGCCCACGCCCTGCGCGGCGGTTTGTTCTGGTTCAAAGGGCATGAACATCTGGTTGCCGCGCGTGAGTTTAGCGGGGAAGCTCAACTTGACTCGGTTTCGTTAGCCGCCAGTTCGTTGCAGTTAATTGTACGAACCGACTCGATGGCGGAAACCAGCGACGCGTTTACCGAACCGCAAAAACAGATCATAAACAAAGAGCTACGCGAGATCGTGCTTGAGCCGGCGAAGTATCCCGAGATTGTCTTTAGGAGCAGTAGCGTGAGCGGCAAGTCGCTCGGCGCAGGTCAATACGATCTGAAAATCAAAGGTGCTCTAACATTGCACGGCGTGACGCGTCCAATTGTGATTCCTGCGAAGGTTACTGTTAGCGGGAACGACTTGCGCGCGGTTGGTGAATTCAGCATCGACCGCAGCGACTTTAATGTGAAGGCCACTTCGGCGTTTCATGGCATGGTGCGCGTTCGTAAGAAGGTGAAGTTTACGTTCGATATAGTCGGGCACAAAGTATGAAGAAAGACTTGAGGGTTACTTGCGGCCGGCCAGCACCAAAAGTTGATCGAACGCAACCTAACAGTTTGCGTTACGAAAGAACGGCCTTTTAGGTGTGGGCCATCTTCGGTTGCGCCGAGGCTGAGCTTGCCGGAGCAGAATCTTTCGGTGCGTAATAAAGGATGCGGTTGCAGTTATCGCAGGTAATGATTTCTTCGCCTCGACGCACCTCCGCCATCGCCTGTGGTCGCAGCGCCATGAAGCAGGCCATGCACGCGCCGTTACGCGCCTCGGCCACTGCCACCCCATCGCGTATGCGAGCTACGATGCGGACGTATTGGGCACCCATCGCCTTCGGCAGAGCAGCGACCAATCGCTCACGCTCCACCCTGCTTATCGCCAACCTATCGGCTTGCTGGCGAGTCTCTTCGTCGAAGGCCTCAAGTCTGGCGGCACGGTCAGAGTTCAAAGAAGCAACTTCTTCCGCGCGCTCGGTTAGCGAAGCCTCCGCTGTTTCCAGTATTTCCATCTGCTCGAGAATCTGCGTTTCTAAAGTGGCGATCTGTTTGCGGGCGGCATCAGCTTCGCGAATTGCCGCGGTGTACTCGTCTGGTTTCTTCGACGACATCAAATTGCGATCGGCGCGCTCCACGCGCAGGCGCTGTTCGCCGACTTCTGTCTCGAGGCGCGTGCGAAAATGCCTTGCCTCGTCCCGTCGATTTTCGAGGGCCCGAATTTCAAAGGCGCGCTGATCGAATTCTGACTCGATCTCGGCGCGCCTTTCGGGGATGGCTTGTAGTTCTGATTGTAGTTTTCTTATGCTTGTATCCAGGTTTTGTAGAGCGACTAATTGCTGTAATTCCGCTTTCACTCTTTATGCTCTCCTTAAAAGATCAGGTGCGAATTTTGTATAAATCAGGGCAATCATCATTGGGATTATCAGGCATGCGCGCCCCTTGGCGCAAGTCAGAGCGTATTTTACTGGCTCAGCTTGGACGAACCCGGGCAGAATTCCTAAATTTACGATTCACAAATACAGAACCGGGAGCGGTAGGGACCGGTAGACAGTTGATTACTAACAGTTGCAAATACGGACGTATATCTATCCTGGGATCGCCCGGTCGCTACCGCTCCCGGCTCTGTATTTGTGCTGCTCTGGTCGAGCGGTAATGCCTAACCCATACCAAACTGTACCAGTACTCCGATAACACCTTGCGAGATTGAAACGAACCGGCAGGAAAGGTGACGACTAGTGCCCGGTGGCTTTGGCGGCATTAATGCGCCCGCCGGTCGAGACTTTACCCCGCA
>Ga0070706_100007529_pt1 | contig 10203 bp, 7 predicted proteins | sample KBSK5501metaG_FD_65476 | JGI IMG/M metagenome (GOLD analysis project Ga0070706, IMG submission 65476) | Corn, switchgrass and miscanthus rhizosphere microbial communities from Kellogg Biological Station, Michigan, USA - KBS K5-50-1 metaG | ecosystem: Host-associated > Plants > Roots >...
CCCCCAGGCAGTCGCGCAGCCGGATCAGGCCGTCGCGGATCCGGGTCTTGATCGTTCCCAGTGCGGTGCCCAGCAGGCTGGCGACCTGCGGATAGGTGTACCCGCCGTAGTACGCCAGCGTGATCGACTCACGCTGGAGCTCGGTCAGCCCCTCCAGGCACCGGCGCACCCGCTCGGCCTCCAGGCTGGCCTCGACGGTCTCGGCGACCTCGTCGGCGGCGACCGGAACCTGCGCGGTCTTCTGCTCCCGCTCGGTGGCCGCCGCCTCGGACCGGACCCGGTCGATCGCCCGGCGGTGGGCGATCGTCATCACCCAGGTAGCCGCGCTGCCGCGGCTGGCATCGAACCGGGACGCGGTGCGCCAGACCTCGAGCAGCACCTCCTGGGCGACCTCCTCGGACTGGGCCGGGTCACGGAGCACCTTGCGTATTAAGCCGTAGACGGGCCCGGCCAGCCGGTCATAGACGGCCTCGAACGCGGCCTGATCCCCCCGCGCCACCAGCACGAGCTGCCCGTCCAGATCCTGGTCCCTCCCCTCCTCGGGACCAGGACCCAGCCCGGCAGCACGGATGTTGCGAGCGTCCATGGCCGTTATTCGGCGCCATCGGCGCCGCGGATTGGTCCGGCTGCGCGGCCGGTCAGGGGGACGAGCGGGTGTCTGACTGATCGGTCAGGCTGGTTGCCTGCGGCCGGCGGCGCACCGGCTCCCGCCCCGGCGGCTGGCTGGGCCGGGGCAGGTCCGGTGCTGCCTTGATGGCGCGGGTGTGCGGCTTCCCCGGCGACAGGGTCAGCCTCTCGCCGTGGTGCAGGATCTCGAGCGGGTCTCCCTCAGGGAAGACGTACGAGGCCTTCTCCTGGGTGATCTCGACTCGCAGGCGCCTGCCCCGGAGCAGCAGCGTGAACGCGAGCCTGGTCAGGCCCTGGGGGAGCCGCGGGGCGAAGCTGACGATCCCGTCGGCGAGCCGCAGGCCGCCGAGACCCATGACCAGCGCGACATAGGTGCCGGCCAGGGAGGCGATGTGGACGCCGTCGCGGGTGTTGTGCTCCAGGTCCCGCAGGTCGATGAGGGCGGCCTCGCCGAGGTAGTCAAAGGCCAGGTCCAGGTGACCAACCTCGCCGGCGATGACGGCCTGAATGCAGGCGGACAGCGAGGAGTCCCGCACCGTGAGGGGCTCGTAGTAGTCGAAGTTCCTGAGCTTCTGCTCGGGGGTGAACTTCGTCGGGCACAGCATCATCGCGAGCACCAGATCGGCCTGCTTCACGACCTGCTTGCGATACAGGTCGAAGTAGGGGAAGTGCAGCAGCAGCGGGTACTGCTCCGGCGAGGTGCGGGCGAAATCCCAGGCCTGGTGCCTGGTAAATCCCTCGGCCTGCGGGTGGACGCCCAGCCGGTCGTCGTGGGGGATGTGCATCTTGTCGGCCGCGTCCCGCCAGCTGGCGGCCTCCTCCGCGTCGACGCCGAGTTCCTCGGCGCGGTCCGGGTACCGCTTCGCCGCGTCCGCCGCGGCCACCAGGTTCTGCCTGGCCATCATGTTGGTGTAGACGTTGTTGTCGGCGATCGCGCTGTACTCGTCGGGGCCGGTAACCCCGTCGATGTGGAACCGCCCCATACCGTCATGGTGGCCGAGGGACCGCCACAGCCGCGCGGTGTGGATCAGCAGGTCCATCCCCACGCCCCGCTCGAAAGCCTCGTCACCCGAGACGGCGACGTAGTCGATCACTGCGTTGGCGATGTCGGCGTTGATGTGAAACGCGGCGGTACTCGCCGGCCAGTAGCCCGAGCATTCCTGGCCGGCGATCGTCCGCCACGGGAACGCCGCGCCCTTCAGGCCCAGCTGGGCGGCCCGGTCGAGGGCCAGCGGCAGCGTGCTGTGCCGCCAGCGCAGCGCGGCGGCGGCCGCGCCGGGAACGGTCACGCCGAGCACCGGCAGCACGTACGTCTCGGTATCCCAGAACGCGTGGCCGTCGTACCCGGGCCCGGTCAGGCCCTTGGCGGAGATCGCCCTGGTCTCCGCGCGGGCACCGGCCTGCAGCACATGGAAGAGCGCGAACCGCACCGCCTGCTGCACCTCGGTGTCCCCGTCGATCTCGACGTCGGCGTGGCTCCAGAAGTCGTCCAGGTAGGCGCGCTGCTCGGCCAGCAGCCCGTCCCACCCGGACTGCCGGGCCGCGCTGACCGCCGCAAACACCTGGTCACGGACGCCCGGCATCGACCGCTCGGCCGACCAGCCGTAGCCGACGAACTTGACCACGCGCAGCTTCTGCCCGGGCTCCAGCACCGCGGTCGCGGTGACCAGGCCGCCTTCGGCGAACGACCTGGACTCGGTCTGGACCTCGGCGTCGCTCTCGACCCGGTGGTCCATTATCGTGCCGATGCGCAGCCCGCTGCGCCGCGTCGTGTGCGTCACCACGACGGCCGTTCCATCGTGGTTGTAGTACTCGCCGACGAGCGGGCTCTCGAGCGCGGCGGCCGCGCGGGGATCTCCGCCGGCCGATGGCAGTGGCTCGTTCGCGATCAGCTCGGACTGCACGGCGATCCGCGCCCGGCCGCCGAGCGGCTGCACCTCGTAGGAGATCGCCCCGATCGCGCGCTGGGTGAACGAGACCAGCCGGACCGAGGTGACGCGGACCGCGCTCCCGGCCGGCGAGACCCACTCGGCCTCCCGGCTCAGCGTCCCGGCGCGGAAGTCGAGCACTCGCTCGTGCTTGCGGAGCTCCCCGTAGCGCACGTCGAACGGCTCATCGTCGACGAACAGGCGGATCAGCTTGCCGTTGGTCACGTTGATGATCTCCTGGCCCTGCTCGGGCTGGCCGTACGCGGTCTCGGGAGAAGGCAGCGGCCGGATCTCGTAGACCCCGTTCAGATAGGAGCCAGGCAGGCCGTGCGGCTCGCCCTCGTCCAGGTTCGCGCGCCAGCCGAGGTGGCCGTTGGCCAGCGCGAACACCGACTCTGTCTGGGACAGCAGGTCCAGGTCCAGGTGGGTCTCGCGCAGGTTCCACGGCTCGACCGTGAACGTGTCCTGGAGTATCAACGGCGCTCCATCAGGTCCGCGAGATCGGTCACGACGACGTCCGCGCCGTGCTCCTTCAGCGCTGCCGCCTGCCCCACGCGGTCGACGCCCACGACGAAGCCGAAGCCGCCGGCCCGTCCGGCGGCGACCCCCGCCAGCGCGTCCTCGAACACCACCGCCGCGTTCGGCCGCAGCCTGAGAACCTTCGCCCCGGCGAGGAAGGTGTCCGGGGCCGGCTTGCCCCGCAGGTGGTCCCGCTCGGCGACCACGCCGTCGATCCGTGCCTCGAACAGATCCGCGATGCCGGCCGCGACCAGGACGTCGTGGGCGTTCGCGCTGGACGACACCACGGCGCGGCGCAGGCCAGCGTCCCGGACGGCCCGGACATAACGGACCGAGCCGTCGTACGCCTCCACCCCGTCGGTACGGATCTTCTCCAGCACGATCTGGTTCTTGCGGTTGCTGAGGCCCTCGATGGTCTCCGCGTCGGGCGGGTCGTCCTCGTGGCCATCGGGCAGCTTGATCCCGCGCGAGGCCAGGAACGACCGGGTCCCGTCGGCGCGGGGCTTGCCGTCGACGTACTCGTCGTAGTCCCGCACCGGGTCGAACGGCACGAACGGCTCGCCCGTCCGCTGCGCCCGCTCGCGCAGGTAGTCGTCGAACATCTGCTGCCACGCGGCGTCGTGGACCTTCGCCGTCTTGGTGAGCACGCCATCCAGGTCGAAGAGGCATCCGCGGATGCCGTCCGGGAGACCAAGCACGCCCCCAGCGTAATCTCCGGGCGTAAGCCTCCCGGCGTCACCACCCGTAGATGCGGACCGGCAGCTTGTGCAGCGGCTCCTCCTCGGGGCCCGGGTAGATGACGAGCACCGTGATGTTGTCGGGGTCGCGCCCCTCCACCGCCGTGGTATTGCCGCTGGTGCGGGTGTCCAGGTGGGCGGAGCGCTGCTTCAGCACCCGCTCGATCCGCTCGAGGTCCTCCTTGTCTGGCGCGGTCCAGATCACGTACTGGACGCCGACGCCGCCGAGCGAGTGAACGCCGCTGCCCATCGCGCGCAGGATCAGCTGCGACCCGTTAACGCTGGTGAGCAGTGCTGCGGTCGGGCTGCGGTCGGCGACATCCAGCGCCAGGAGTTCGGTGTAGAAGCTGACCGACCTTTCCAGGTCCTGCACGAACATGACCACTGAGCCGATCCGGATGCCCTGCGTCATGCTGATCCCCATTCGTAACGTCGCGCCGCGGGCTGGCAGGTACAGTCTCGCCGGTCGGCCGCGGATTATGCAGCGGGAGGGGCGAACCAGGGGTTGCCGGCCGGGAACAGGCAGCGGTCGGCGATGTGGTTGAGCACCCGCCGGGCCTGCCGGAACCTGTCGGCCACCTCGGCCACGACCGCGAGCCGGGCGGTGCGCACGGGCGCCAGGCTCCAGGCGACCCGGTACCACCGGGCCCCGAGGTACTCGAACAGGTCGATGGCCGGGGCCGCGGTCAGCTGCTCGTGCTGGCGCGGCGATACCTGGGCGGCGCGCAGCAGCCGGGCCGCGCTGACCGGCCCGAGCGCATGCGCCACCGCGTAGTCGGGAAACACCCCGGTCAGGAACAGCGCGACGTCACCGAGCCTGCGGTAGACCCCGGGCCGGTCGGCCTCGGGCACCGTGTCGAGCGTCGCGGCCAGCCGGGCCAGGTCAAGCTCGCTGAACCGCCGGGCCCGCGGCCGGCCGCGGACCATGGCCCGATACTGCCCGCCTGCGGCACGGGTGAAGGACCCGAGCAGCTCGGCCAGGAACAGCCGCCGGGCCGGCGAGTCGAGGAAGTCCCGCAGGTCGGGGGCGTCGAACAGCGGCACGCGCCCGCGCGGCCCGGAGCGTTCCGGCACGTGATCCATGGACTCGAGCTCGGCCGCGGCCCGGTGCACGGTCACCGCGAAGATCAGGAACGGAGAGGCGAGGGCCGCCCGCGCGTCCTGTTCGCCGGGCCCGAAGACGGCCCGGAACACGCGCGGGTCGCCGATCAGCCCGGGAAGGTGCTCCGGGTGGCCCCGCAGCCAGGCCCCCGCCTCCGGGGTCGGCACGGCGACCTCCTGCGACACCGAAACCAACAGGGTCAGATCGGCCTCGGTGAGATGGTCCGCGTACCCGCTTCCCACGACCGCAGCGTCCATATCCCTACGCTAACTCGCGGCAGCGCCTCCGTTAACTCTCGTAATCTAGGAGCGGCGGGTAGTGGTGGACGCGCGGGGGCGCGGTCCGCTACGCATGTGTCATGCGGGACATCACCGAGTTCATCCGGGACATGCCCAAGGCCGAGCTGCACCTGCACATCGAGGGGACGCTCGAGCCGGAGCTCAAGTTCATCCTGGCCGAGCGCAACCAGATCCGGCTGCGCCAGGCGAGCGCGGCCGAGATGCGCGCGTCCTACGCCTTCGACGACCTGACCTCGTTCCTGGTGCGCTACTACGAGGGCATGGACGTGCTGCAGACCGCCGCGGACTTCTACGACCTGGCCTTCGCCTATCTGGAGCGAGCCAACCGCGAGCGGGTGCGCTACGCCGAGATCTTCTTCGATCCGCAGGCGCACACCTCCCGGGGCGTGGCGTTCGACGCGGTGCTCGGCGGGCTGCGCCGGGCGGTCGTCGACGCTCAGCTCCGGTTCGGCCTGCGGGCCCAGCTCATCATGTGCCTGCTGCGCGACCACTCGGCCGAATACGGCATGGCGACGCTGGTGCAGTCGCTGCCCTACCGCGAGTGGATCGCCGGCGTCGGCCTGGACTCCGACGAGAAGGGCAACCCGCCGGAGAAGTTCGCCAAGGTCTTCCGGCGCGCCCGAGCCGAGGGCTACCAGATCACGATGCACTGCGACGTCGACCAGGAGAACTCCGTCGAGCACATCCGCCAGTGCCTGGAGCTCATCGGGGTCGACCGGATCGACCACGGGGTGAACATTCTGGAGAGCGAGGAACTGACCGCCGAGCTGAAGCGGCGCGGGCTCGGCCTGACCGTCTGCCCGATCTCCAACCGGTGGTGCACCGGCGACACGAAGGCGGCGCAGATCAAGCAGCTGCTCGGCCTCGGGATCCGGGTCACCGTGAACTCCGACGACCCCGCGTACTTCGCGGGCTACGTGACCGACAACCTGATCGCGGCGCAGCAGGCGGCGGGCCTGAGCGCGGCCGAGCTGGTCCGGCTGCAGCGCAACGCGATCGAGATCGCCTGGCTGCCCGCGGGCGCCCGGGAGCAGCTGCTCGCCGAGATCGAGCAGTACTCCGCGGGCGCGCCCTAGGGAGTGCTCAACAGCTGCCAGTCCGACCCGTTCCACAGCTCGGCGAACGCGGTAGTGCCGTTGCCCACGGCCATGCACACCCGGGGGCCCGCGCAGGAGATGGCGGTCAGCGTACCGGCCTGCGGATGGGGGACGGGCAGGTAGCGCAACGAGCCGCCGGTCCACTGCTCGGCGCCCGGCCGTCCGTCGGCGAGGCCGGTGCTGCCGCCGACCGTGATGCAGTTCGAGCTGGACGGGCAGGCAACGGCCGCGGGCGTGGACTTCTGCGGCCCGGACAGGTGTAGCATGTGCCACCGGCCGTGCTGCCAGATCTCGCGGACCGCGAACTCCCTGCCAGGACGTGAGATGTCGTTGTAGGAGCCGACGGCGAGGCACAGCACGGTGATCGGGCAGGCAACGGCGACGAGCCCAGGCCCGTTCCCGGTGCCCGCGGGGCTCGCCGTCCTCAGCACCCACCAGCGCAAGCCATCCCATTCCTCGGCCAGGTTCGCCGAGCCCTGGCCCTGGCCCTGGGCCTGGTCGTAGCTGCCGACGACCATGCATGCCGAGGGAGTTGTGCACCAGACGCCAGCCAGGCCGACGCCGGCCTGGCCGGGCGGAATAGCCGGGATCAGCCGCCGCCAGGCCGTGCCGTCCAGCTCGAACGCCAGCGGCAGTTCCTGGCCGCCGCTGAGGTACAGGCCAGTGAGCAGGCACATGCTGTCCCGGCAGGACACCCCGATCAGATCGGTCGAGCCCGCCGGGTAGCTGAGCGGCAGCAGCCGCCACCGGGTGCCGTTCCAGAAGTCGGCGAACGCGACATTACTGCTGGCAGTATGGCTGGTGCCTACCGCCACGCAGCGCGACGGGCCGCTGCACGAGACAGCGTCCAGCTGGCTGGCCAGCGCCACCGATCCGGTCGGGCCCGGTACCCGCTGGCCGAGCCAGCGGCGGCCGTCCCAGGCCTCGGCGATCGGCACGGTGCGCCCCTGCGCTGCTTCCGTGCCGACCGCCACGCAGTACCGGGCACTGGTGCAGGAGACGCCCGTCAGCACGACGTAGGGCGAGGGTGGGCCGCTGGATGCCGTCGGCGGGGGAGCGCTAGCGGCGGGTGGCGTGCACGCGGCGACGGCTACCACACCCGCTGCGATCAAGAAGGCTGGCATGAGATGCGGCGACATGCGGCCGTCCTCCCGACGGTCGCACACTACCGGAAATATCCATAACGTAACCACGCGATGGGACAGCTGACGGCCGGACTGGCGGCGTGGTGCGGCCAGTCGGCCGATTAGCGCTCGGCGGGCCTTGCGACACTGAAGCGTGGCCAGCCAAGACCACTGGATCTTGCACGTGGATCTCGATCAGTTCATCGCGGCGGTCGAGGTGCTGCGGCATCCCGAGCTGCGCGGGCTTCCCGTTGTCGTCGGCGGCGACGGTGACCCCGCCAAGCGCGCGGTGGTCGCCACGGCCTCGTACGAGGCGCGCCAGCACGGCGTGCACTCGGGGCTGCCGATGCGGACCGCGGCGCGCCGCTGCCCGGACGCTGTGTTCCTGCCCTCGGACCGGGACTCCTACGAGGCGGCCTCGGACCGGGTGATGACCGCGCTGCGCGGGCTCGGCTACGTCACCGAGGTGCTGGGCATGGACGAGGCATTCGTGGCCGCCGAGACCGAGGACCCTGAGGCGGTGGCCAGGCGGATCCAGCAGCACATCAAGGCCGCCACGCGGTTCGAGACCTCGGTCGGCATCGGTGAGAACCGGATCCAGGCCAAGACGGCGACGAACTTCGCGAAGCCCGCCGGCGTCTTCCGGCTGACCGGGCAGACCTGGTTCGGCGCCATGGGCGGCCGGCCCGCCGGGGCCCTGCTCGGCGTCGGCGCCAAGACCGAGCACAAGCTGGCCGAGATGGGGATCGCCACGGTGGCGGAGCTGGCCGCGGCGGACCTGCGCGCGATGGCGGACCGGTTCGGGCCGACGATCGGGCCCTGGCTGGTGCAGACCGCCAACGGGCTGGGCTCGTCGGAGGTCTCGGCCGAGCCCTGGGTGCCGCGCTCGCGCAGCCGCGAGACCACGTTCCAGCAGAACATCGAGGACTGGGCGCAGGTGCGCGAGGAGGTGCTTCGGCTGGCCGACCAGGTGACCCGCGACGTCGAGGCAGAGCAGCGGCCGGCCGTGCGGGTCGTGGTCAAGGTGCGGCACGCGCCGTTCTTCACCAGCACGCACGGCCACACGCTCGCCGAGCCGACCAGCGACCAGGCCGTGATCCGGCAGGCCGCGCTCGCCGCGCTGGACATGTTCACGGACCGGAGGCCGGTCCGGCTGCTCGGCGTGCGGGCCGAGTTCGCCGGAGGTGCCCGTTAGCGAGCGCCTGTAGGCTGCTCTAATGAGTTCCCCGGCGCGGCCCAACGCCTCGCACTGGGGCGCGTTCAGCGTGCGGGCCGAGCCCGGCGGGCTCGTCGAGGTCATCCCGCACCCCAGCGATCCCGCGCCGTCGCCCCTGCTCGGCAACATTCCCGGCGCGCTTCGGCACGCCACGCGCGTGGCCAGGCCCGCGGTGCGGCGCGGCTGGCTCGAGGAAGGGCCGGGGCCGAGCGACCGGCGCGGCGGCGAACCGTTCGTGGAGGTCGGCTGGGACCGCGCGCTCGACCTGGTCGCGGCCGAACTGGCCCGGGTGCGCGAGGCCCACGGCAACGAGGCGATCTTCGGCGGCTCGTACGGCTGGGCCAGCGCCGGGCGGTTCCACCACGCGCAGAGCCAGCTGCACAGGTTCCTCGCCCTGTCCGGCGGCTACACGGCGTCGCGGAACACCTACAGCACCGGCACCTCGGAGGTGCTGCTGCCGCACCTCGTAGGCAACGCGAACCTGGTCTGGCGCGGGGCGTCCTCGTGGCCGACGATCGTCGAGAACACCGAGCTGATCGTGGCGTTCGGCGGCATACCGGAGAAGAACGTCTTCGTCACCCCCGGCGGCATGACCCGGCACGGCACCCCGGGCCACCTCGCGGCGCTGGCCCGCAAGCGGACGCCGGTCGTGCTGATCAGCCCGCTGCGTTCCGACCTCCCTGAGGGTCTCGACTGCGAGTGGCATCCCGTGGTGCCCGCGACCGACGTGGCGCTGATGCTCGGGCTCGCGCACACGCTGGTTTCTGAGGGGCTGCACGACAAGGGTTTCCTGGACCGGTACTGCCAGGGCTATGCGACGTTCGAGCGGTACCTGCTCGGCGAGGCGGACGGCGTGCCGAAGGACGCCTCGTGGGCCGGGTCCCTCTGCGGCATCGACCCCGAGGCGATCCGCGGGCTGGCGCGCCGGATGGCCGCGGTCCGCACCCTGATCACGGTCACCTGGTCGCTGCAGCGGACCCAGCACGGCGAGCAGCCGGTCTGGGCCGCGGTGACGCTGGCCTCGATGCTCGGCCAGATCGGGCTGCCCGGCGGCGGGTTCGGGCACGGCTACGGCTCGATGGGTGACGTCGGCGCGTTTGCGCCGCTCATCCGGCTGCCGACCTTCCGGCAGGGCCGCAACCCGGTGCGGACGTTCATCCCCGTGGCCCGGATCGCCGACATGCTGCTGAACCCCGGCGTCCCGTACGACTACAACGGTGACCGGCTCCGGTACCCCGACATCCGGCTCGTGTACTGGGCCGGCGGCAACCCGTTCCACCACCACCAGGACCTCGGCAGACTGTCTTGTGCGTTCGGCCGCCCTGACACGATCGTGGTGCACGAGCCGCACTGGACCGCCACGGCCCGGCACGCAGACATCGTGCTCCCGGTCACCACCAGCCTGGAGCGCGAGGACATGGGCAGCGGACGGCGTGACACCCACCTGATCGCCATGCACCGCGCTGTGCCGCCGGTCGGCGAGGCCCGGGACGACCACGCGATCCTCGCCGCGCTGGCGGAGCGGCTGGGCTTCGCCGAGGCGTTCACCGAGGG
>Ga0070706_100007530_pt1 | contig 10203 bp, 8 predicted proteins | sample KBSK5501metaG_FD_65476 | JGI IMG/M metagenome (GOLD analysis project Ga0070706, IMG submission 65476) | Corn, switchgrass and miscanthus rhizosphere microbial communities from Kellogg Biological Station, Michigan, USA - KBS K5-50-1 metaG | ecosystem: Host-associated > Plants > Roots >...
TCATCGGCGTTCCGACGGGGGCCCGGAACGCCGGCAGTGATGCTCCGACGGGGGACCAGAGCATCGATATGAATCGTACACGGAAACACCCCCTAGTGTGTCAAGACCCAATTACAACCAGATCTCGGGACGAGCCTGAGCAGGGTCAATCTCGGCGAGATTAGTTATCGCCTGAGCCGGGCCCGACGGGATGCTGGCCGTTTCCCCGGTTTGCTTCTGGGGGCTTGCTGAAGTCACGGGCGGCGGGCACGTTCGGGTGATACTCCATGAAGCCCCGGATGTTGTCGGGCTCCCGGCCGCCGTTGGCGAACACCACGGCAAAATAAGGAATGAAGATGGCCCCGACCACGGGTATCGCGGTGAGCCAGCCCAGGTGATTGATGAACATGACCACGGCTATTACGAAGCACACCGAGCGGATGCCCATCATCAGCAGGTACCGGCGCTGCCGGTACGCGATGTCGTCGGTCCGCGACCGGCGCGCCTGCGTCACCAGGTGCACGGACCCTCGCCGGCTCGGGTGGCTCATCCTCACGCTTCCACGGTATGCCCGGGCACCAAACCCGCGCGACCCCGCCTCCGCGCTAGCCGGCGATCACGGGCGGGCTCAGCTCGCCCCGCTCAGCTCGCCCCGCTCAGCTCGCCCGGCTCAACTGGCAGGGCTCACCGAAGACATGTTGAAGCCCTCGACCCGGACCGGCGGCATCGCGGCCCGGTTGAAGTAGTCGGCCCACTCGCGCGGCAGCGTCGGCTCGGTGACGCCCACCTCGAGCAACCGCCCGAGCATGCCGACCGGCGACTCGTTGAACCTGAAGTTGTTCACCGCGCCCGTCACCTCGCCGTTCTCCACCAGGTAGACCCCGTCCCTGGTGAGCCCGGTGAGCAGCAGGGTCTGCGGGTCGACCTCGCGGATGTACCACAGGCAGGTGAGCAGCAGCCCGCGCCCGGTCGAGGCGATCATCTGCTCGAGCGTCGGCGCGCCGGCCGCTGACGTGGCGAAGGTCAGGTTGTCGATGGCCGGGGTGACCGGCACCCCGGCGGCCGCGGCCGAGTGCCGGGAGGAGACCAGGGCGGCCAGCGAGCCGTCCCTGATCCACGACGTCGGGCTGAGCGGCAGGCCGTTGTCGAACACCGACGAGTCGGCCCTGGACGCGTGCGCGACCACGAACGGCACGCACGCCAGCCCCTTCGCCCGCGGGTCGCTGGACAGCGTGACCGGCTGGGAGGTCAGCCGCTCGCCGATCCGCGTCCCGCCGCCTGGCTTGCTGAACACGGTCCGGCCGTCCGCCGCGTCCTTCGCCCCGGCCGACCAGTACAGGTAGGTGAGCAGGTCGGACACGGCGGTGGGCGGGAGCAGGGTCTCGTACCGCCCGGCGGGCAGCGAGACGGTGCGCTCGGCCCAGGCCAGCCGCCCGGCCAGCCCGGCGTCGAGGCCGGCGATGTCCACGTCGGTGAAGTCGCGGGTGGCCACGCCCGCCCAGGCCGAGCGGGCCAGATCGGCGGACTTGGCGTTCAGCTCGACCCGCCCGGTCGGCTGGTCGTGCCGCTGCCGCAGCCCGGCCGAGGTGCCGAGGAACGTGCTCTCCATCTGGTGCTCGGCGAACCCGTACAGCTTGCGGCCGGCCGCCTCGGCGGCGCGCAGCGTCTGCCCGAGCCCGGCGGCGAAGTCGCGCAGCACGCCGATCTCGGTCCGGCCAGGAGGCGCGTCCCAGCCGGGTTCTCCATTATTGATCCCGAACGGGCCTGGTTCCCTCGCCCCGGCCACCTCTCCCGCGTCCTCGGCCGGGGCGCCCTCCGCGGCCGCGTGCTCGGCCTCGCGCACCACGTCCTCGATCTGGCCGGGCCGGACGCCGGCCCGGGACACCACGCCGACCGCGGCGCTGGGCCCATTCCCGGCGTCACGCCGGTCGATGGCGATGACGGTGAGCTGGCGGGAGCGCGACACGCCGTTGGTGGTGAGCGTGTTGCCCGCCCAGCGCAGGTTGGCGGTGGAGGTCTCGTCGGCGATCACGACGCAGTCGCCGGATGTGGCCACGGCCAGCGCCCGCTCGACCGTGTCCTGCGGGGTCAGTGCTTGTCCCGCTCGCCTCCGGGCCGCTCTCGAGGCGCCTCCTTCCCTCGTCGCTCCTTCGTCGCTCCTCAGTCCAGTCGGCGCCGCGGCCCTTCGGCTCGCGGGAGAGTCGGCGCCGCGCCCCTTTGGCTCGCTCGGGGGATGCTTCTCGCTCATGACGCCCCTTCTTCCGCCGTGTTGAGTATCCGCACGCCGCGCATCAGGGCCGCCGGGCAGCCGTGGCTGACCGGGGCGACCTGGCCGGGCCGGCCCTTGCCGCAGTTGAACGCGCCGCCGAGCACGTAGGTCTGCGGCCCGCCCACGGCCTCCATCGAGCCCCAGAAATCGGTGGTGGTAGCCTGGTAGGCCACGTCGCGCAGCTGGTCGGCCAGCCGGCCGTTCTCGATCCTGAAAAACCGCTGGCCGGTGAACTGGAAGTTGTACCGCTGCATGTCGATCGACCAGCTCTTGTCGCCCAGGACGTAGATCCCGCGCTCGACGCCGGCGATGAGGTCCTCGGTGGACGGCCCGCCGGAGGCCGGCCGCAGCGACACGTTCGCCATCCGCTGCAGCGGCATGTGGCCTGGCCCGTCGGCGAACGCGCACCCGTTCGAGCGGCCGAAGCCCTTGAGCAGCGCCATCCGCCGGTCGAGCTGGTAGCCGACCAGGATGCCGCCGGAGATCAGGTCCCAGGACTGCCCGGCCACGCCCTCGTCGTCGTAGCCGATGGTGGCCAGGCCGTGTTCGGTGGTGCGGTCGCCGGTGACGTGCATGACGGGCGAGCCGTACCGCAGGCTGCCAAGCTTGTCCAGGGTGGCGAACGAGGTGCCCGCGTAGGCGGCCTCGTAGCCCAGCGCCCGGTCGAGCTCGGTGGCGTGCCCGATCGACTCGTGGATGGTGAGCCACAGGTTGGACGGGTCGACGACCAGGTCGTAGTGGCCCGGTTCGACGGAGGGGGCCTGCAGCTTGGCCGCGAGCAGCTCGGGCAGCTCGGCCAGCTCGGCGTCGAAATCCCAGCCGGTGCCGGTGAGGAACTCATAGCCCCGGCCGACGGGCGGCGCCAGCGTCCGCATCGTCTCGAACCGGCCGTCGCCGGCGACCGCGACGGCGGTGACCTGCGGGTTCAGCCGGACCCGCTGCTGGGTGGCCGTGGTCGCGCCGTCGGAGTAGAACTTGCACTCCCTGACCTGGCTCAGCGAGGCGTCCACGTGGCTGACGGCGGAGTGCGCGAGCAGCGCGCGGCTCCACTGCGCCAGCAGCGCCACCTTGTCCGCGACGGTGACCGTGAACGGGTCGACCTCGTAAGCCGAGACCCAGGTCACCTCGCCATAGGCGGGCTCGGGCGCCAGCTCGATCGGCTCGGTGTTCATCGCGGCGGCGACCAGGGCGACCTCGACGGCCTGCCGCGCCGCCTGCGCCGCGGCGTCCGCGTCCAGGTCGACGGCCGAGGCGAAGCCCCAGGTCCCGTCCACGATCACCCGGACGGCCAGCCCGGTGTCTTCGGCGTCGAACAGCGTCTGCGGGTTCCCGTCGGACAGCCCGATCTGCTGGCCCCTGATGCGTTCGGCGCGGAAGTCGGCGTGCTGCGCGCCGAGGCTCCTGGCCTGCGCGAGCGCCGCGTCCGCAAGCTCGCGTAGCGGCAGGGCGGTGAATTCGGGGTCAATGGGTGATCTCGAGTCGTCCACGCGGCGTGAGTTTAATGTGTTAGCCCCCGGGGGGCGAGGCTAGCCCCCGGGGGACGAGGCTAGCCCCCGGGGGGCGACCCCCCGGTGACCCCCCGCACGGGGGGCTGCCCGCCCCCCCGTACCCCCCTGGCCCCCTGGCCCCCTCCGGGGGGTAGGCTCCTGGCCCGACCCTTGGAGAGGTGGCTGACATGGGGCGTTCGGTGCTGGTGACCGGCGGGAACCGCGGCATCGGGCTGGCCATCGCGCGGCGGTTCGCGGCCGACGGCGACAGCGTCACCGTGACCTCCCGCTCGGGCGACCCGGTGGACGGGCTGGCGGTGGTCCGTTGCGACGTGCGCGACGCGGTGTCGGTCGACGGCGCGTTTGCGGCGGTGGAGGCGGACCAGGGGCCGGTGGAGGTGCTGGTCGCCAACGCGGGCGTGACCCGCGACACGCTGCTCGCGCTGATGAGCGAGGACGACTTCACCGAGGTCCTCGACACCAACCTGGCCGGGGCGTACCGGGTGGCCAAGCGGGCGGTGCGGCCCATGATGCGGATGCGCCGCGGGCGGCTGATCTTCATCTCCTCCGTCGTCGGCCTGTACGGCTCGGCCGGGCAGGCCAACTACGCCTCGTCCAAGGCTGGCCTGGTCGGCCTGGCCAGGTCGCTGGCGCGCGAGCTCGGGTCGCGCGGCATCACGTCCAACGTGGTGGCGCCCGGTTTCGTGGACAGCGACATGACCGCGAACCTCTCCGAGGAGAGAAAGGCCGCGATCAAGGCCGCCGTGCCGCTCGGCCGGTACGCGGACGCGTCCGAGGTGGCCGCGGCGGTCGCGTTCCTGGCCGGGCCGGATGCCGGCTACATCACCGGCGCCGTCATCCCGGTCGACGGCGGGCTCGGCATGGGCCACTGATCCCTATGTGTCGACCAGCCACAAGCCGCCGCGCCCAAGCTTCGCGCCGGGGGCCATGTAGCCGGTGAAGCCCGGCAGGGCAGAGTGATCACCATGGGAGTGACGTTGTAATGGGCATCCTGGAGGGCAAGCGGATCCTGGTCACCGGGGTCCTCACCGACGCCTCGATCGCGTTCCACGTCGCGCGGGTGGCGCAGCAGGAGGGCGCGACCGTGGTGCTGACCGGCTTCGGCCGGCTGAGCCTGGTGGAGCGGATCGCCCGGCGGCTGCCCTCGCCGCCGCCGGTGCTCGAGCTGGACGTCACCAGCGAGGATCACCTCGCCTCGCTGGCCAGCCGGGTGTCCGAATACGTCGAAGGCCTGGACGGGGTGCTGCACGCGATCGCGTACGCGAACCCGGAGGAGGCGCTCGGCGGGAACTTCCTGCACACCAGGTGGCCGGACGTGGCCACCGCGGTGCAGGTGTCCGCCTTCTCGCTGAAGGCGATCGCGATGGCGGCGCTGCCGCTGATGGGCGGCGGCGGGTCCGTGGTGGGCCTGGACTTCGACGCGAGCGTGGCCTGGCCCGGCTACGACTGGATGGGGGTGGCCAAGGCCGGGCTCGAGTCCTGCGCCCGGTACCTGGCCCGCGACCTGGGGGAGAAGGGGGTGCGGGTGAACCTGATCGCGGCCGGGCCGCTGCGCACCATGGCCGCCAAGTCCATCCCGGGCTTCGACAGGTTCGAGAGCGTGTGGGGCACCCGGGCGCCGCTCGGCTGGAACATCACCGACCCGGAGCCCGTCGCCCGGGCCTGCGTGGCGCTGCTGTCCGACTGGTTCCCCGCGACCACCGGCGAGATCGTCCACGTCGACGGCGGCGTGCACGCGGTGGGTGCCTGATGCCCGCCGCCGCAGGCGGCCGGGCCAGCACGGAGTTCGTCCTGACCCTGTCCTGCCCGGACCGCACGGGGATCGTCCACGCGGTCGCCGCCTACCTGCACCAGGCCGGCTGCAACGTGCTCGACAGCCAGCAGTTCGGCGACCGCACCGCCGGGCGGTTCTTCATGCGGGTGCACGTCGAGACGGTGCCCGGCACGGCCGCGACGCAGGAGTCCCTGCACGGCGGCTTCACCCCGGTGGCGGCCGAGTTCGGCATGGAGTGGGAACTGCACGACACCGCCGTGCAGCCCCGGGTGCTGATCATGGTGTCCAAGGCCGGGCACTGCCTCAACGACCTGCTGTATCGGCGCGCCGCCGAGTCGCTGCGCATCGACGTCCCGCTGGTGGTCGGCAACCACCCCGACCTGGCGCCGCTCGCGACGGCGCACGGCGTCGCGTTCGAGCACGTGCCGGCCGGCCCTGCGTCAGCTGGCACTGCGTCAGCTGGCACTGGCCCGCTGACCGCGCAGCGGGCCGAGGGGCGCCTGCTCGACCTGGTCAGCGAGCTGGGCATCGACTTCGTCGTGCTGGCCCGCTACATGCGCATCCTGTCGCCCGAGCTCTGCGCCAAGATGCCGGGCCGCATCATCAACATCCACCACTCGTTCCTGCCGAGCTTTAAGGGGGCACGGCCCTACCACCAGGCCCACGCGCACGGCGTGAAGCTGATCGGCGCGACCGCCCATTACGTCACGGCCGACCTGGACGAGGGCCCGATCATCGAGCAGGAGGTCGCCCGGGTCGATCACTCGGACAGCCCGGAGGACCTGGCCGCCATCGGCCGCGACGCCGAACGGGTCGCGCTCGCCCGCGCCGTCCGCTGGCACGCCGAACACCGCGTCCTGCTGCACGGCCGCCGCACCGTCATCTTCAAGTAGCCCCGGCGAGACGGCCAATCATCACGGTTATCTTGGCGGCGGCGGAGCGCGACCACGGAAAATCTCCGCCTTACGGGCTGATAATCGGTGGATCACCTTCGGATCACGATTGCCTTCCTGGAGATCGGCCTTGTTCCCAAATCACGTGGTCGCGGCTTAGTCTGGCAACGTTTATGCAAGCCTGGGCTGGCCATGGCCGTTGAGGGTCGTGTACGGGGCCCGCGAGCCGTCGGCGCCGCGGGGCATGGCGCCCCGGAGTATTTTCCTCGCGAATGATCTTCGCCGAGAACTACTGAGGAGGAGCAGGGTGAGATACTTCCGCCCGCGGGCCTATAGCGCTGTCGTGTGCGCAGCGGCCTTGACCATGCTCGCTGCCGCGTGCAGCAGCAGCTCAACGACGAGCGGCGGCGGCGGGCAGACGACGCAGCCGGCGCAGACGGTGCAGCCCGGCTGGCAAGGGCTCAACCCGGGCACGGGAGCACCCCAGCGCGGCGGCACGCTCAACATGGTGGGCGTCAGCGATGTCCAGTACATGGACTACGACCTCAACTACTACACCACGGACGCCCAGGTCATGCGCCTGATTGTGCGTGGGCTCTTCGGTTGGCCGGCAGTCCCCGGCCAGACCACTACGCCAGTGCCCGACCTGGCCACCGGCATGCCGGTGGTCAGTGACAACGGCCTCAAGCAAACTGTGACCATCCGCAGCGGGGTGATGTGGAACACGAGCCCGCCGCGGCCGGTGACCGTACAGGACGTCGTGCGCGGGATCAAGCGTGCCTGTAATCCCAGCCCTTCCAGCTTCGGCGGCATGGCGGACTTCGAGGCCACCATTCAGGGCCTGAGCGCGTACTGCGCCGGCTACCCGGCCGCGGCGGCGACCAGCGCCGCCGCGATGAAGAAGTACATCGAGAGCCATAACGTGTCCGGGATCACGACCTCGGGTAACAGCATCACGTTCACGCTGACCAAGCCTGCCGCATGGTTCACCGGTGCGCTGACGCTGGCGCCGTTCGACGCGACGCCGATCGAGGCGGAGGTCGGCCTCCCCAACACCCCGGCGGTGTACAACCACATGTACTCCGACGGGCCCTACCAGATCACCTCGTACACACCCAAGAAGGACATCCATTTCGTGCGTAACCCGGTGTGGAACGCGAGCACCGACCCGCTGCGCAAGGCTTACGTGGACGCGATCAACGTGGACGAGACTGGCAACCAGACCACGATCTACCAGCAGATGCCCACCGGCTCAGCGTCGCTGGGGATGACGTTTGACTCGCTGCCGCCGCCCGCCAATTACCCGAATATGCTCAACCAGATCAAGGCGGGCAGCCACAACGTGAACCTGGGCGTCACCTACAGCTCGAACCCCTACCTGGTGTACAACACGGCCTCGCCGAACAACGGCAAGGCACTGGCCAATGTGGCAGTGCGCCAGGCCCTCTCCTACGGGATCGAGCGCAGCCAGCTGCAGAAGGTCCTCGGCGGCGCCACTACGCATCCCGCGCTGACGCACATTCTGCCAGCTGGCATCGCCGGCTCACAGGACGTGCCCGCGGGTTACGACCCGTACCCGTACAATCCGGGCAAGGCTAAGTCGATGCTCGCCGCCGCGGGGTTCACCGCGAGCAACCCGCTGACGATCAAGTTCCTGTACCGCAGCGACAGCCAGGGCAGCACGTCGGTGTTCAACAACGTCTCGAGCCAACTGAACGCGTTGGGCTCCGTGAAGGTGACTGGCGTACCCACCAACCAGTCGGACTTCTACGGCAAGTACCTGTACGTTCCCAACACCCCGAGCAGCCCGTCGCCCGCCTACAAGGGCACCTGGGACATGGCGGGGGCGGGCTGGTCCCCGGACTGGTACGGGAACTCGGCGCTGACCTTCTTCAACCCGCTGTACTCGAGCCCGGGCGGCTTCCCGGCGAACGGCGGCAGCAACTTCGGTTACTTCTCGAGCGCGGCCGTCAACAGCCTGATCACCCAGGCGCTGAGCCAGCCCACCGAGGCGCAGGCCGACACGTTCTGGGCCCAAGCCGATGAGGAGGTCATGAAGGAGGCGGGGATCTACCCGATCACCTCGGACCTGCAGCTGGCAGAGCACGCACCGTATGTGCACAACGCGGTGTACATGACCCAGTTCCAGAACTTCGACGCGGCGAACGTCTGGCTGAGCAAGCCAGGCGGCTGAACGCAGCCATCCCCTCGCCGGCCGCCTCTTTCCGGGGGCGGTCGGCGGGGCTACATTCAAGCTAAGCATTCGGCCCGGACCAGCGACGACACCGCCCGGCGGGCCAGTGACGCGTGAAAGGCGGCTGCGTGGCCCTGCTCGAGGTTGAAGACCTGCAGGTGTCGTTCAGTACGGCGGACGGCATCGTGCAGGCGGTGCGGGGAGTTTCCTACCACGTCGAGGCCGGGCAGACCCTCGGCATCGTCGGCGAGTCAGGATCTGGCAAGAGCGTATCCACCCAGACCATCATGGGCCTGACCCGCGGCGCGCGGATCTCAGGCCGGGCCATCTTCGAGGGCCAGGACCTGCTGACCGCCAGCGCGGAGCAGATGCGGGCCATCCGCGGGGCGAAGATCGGCATGATCTTCCAGGACCCGCTGTCCAGCCTGCACCCCTACTACCGGGTCGGCTGGCAGATCGTCGAGATGATCAGGCTGCACGACCGCGAGGCCAGCAAGCATCAGGCCATGGCGCGGGCGGTGGAACTGCTCAGGCTGGTCGGCATCCCGCAGCCGGACCGGCGGGTGAACGACTACCCGCACCAGTTCTCCGGCGGGATGCGGCAGCGCGCGATGATCGCCATGGCGATGGCGCTGAACCCGGCGCTGCTCATCGCGGACGAACCCACCACCGCGCTCGACGTGACCGTGCAGGCCCAGGTGCTCCGGGTGATCCGCCGGATGCAGGAGATGTTCGGCACCGCGGTCATCCTCATCACCCACGACCTGGGCGTGATCGCCGACGTCGCCAACGAGGTCCTGGTCATGTACGGCGGCAGGATCATGGAGCGGGCCGACCGGCGGACGCTGTTCTTCGCCAGCCACCATCCGTACACCGAGGGCCTGCTGCAGTCCCTGCCCGCCTACGGCGGCGACCGCGAGCGGCTGCACCCGATCGCGGGCCAGCCGCCGAGCCTGCTCTCCCCGCCGCCCGGCTGCCCGTTCGCACCCCGCTGCGTCTACGTGATGGACAGGTGCCGGCAGGAGCCGCCGCCCCCGCTCGATCCGGCGGGCGAGGAGCCCGGGCACCTGTCGGCCTGCTGGCTGCCGCACGGCCACGCCGAGCGCGAGGCGGTCCGGCGCCGGGTGGCGCACGTCGAACTGGCCAGGTCAGCCGGGCCTGCGGAAGCGTGAGGAGACCATGACAAGCGGCCCCATGACCCAGACCGACCCGGTGCCCGCGGCGTCCGCCGACGGCGACGACGTGCTGCTGCGGGTGGCGAACGTGGTCAAGTACTTCCCGGTCGGCGCCACCAGGCTGTTCCAGAAGCGGGAGTTCGTGCACGCCGTCGACGGCGTCAGCCTGACGGTCAGGCGCGGGCAGACGTTCGGCATCGTCGGCGAGACCGGGTGCGGGAAGTCGACCCTGGCCCGCTGCATCGCCCGGCTGCACGACATCACCTCCGGCCAGATCGTCTTCGACGGCCGGGACATCAGCAAGATCTCCCAGCGGAACATGCGGCCGCTGCGCCGGGAGATCCAGATGATCTTCCAGGACCCGATCGGGTCGCTGAACCCGCGCCGCCGGGTCGGGTCGATCATCGGGGA
>Ga0070706_100007533_pt1 | contig 10201 bp, 7 predicted proteins | sample KBSK5501metaG_FD_65476 | JGI IMG/M metagenome (GOLD analysis project Ga0070706, IMG submission 65476) | Corn, switchgrass and miscanthus rhizosphere microbial communities from Kellogg Biological Station, Michigan, USA - KBS K5-50-1 metaG | ecosystem: Host-associated > Plants > Roots >...
CAGGCGCTGCGGCCGCGCCAATGGACCAAGAACGGCCTCGTGCTGCTGGCGGCCACCTTCTCTCACCGCTTGCTCGATGTAGCCACTATGCAGCGGGTGGCACTAGCATTCGGCGCCTTCTCGCTGGCGGCGAGCGCCATCTACCTCGTCAACGACCTCGCCGACCGCGAAGCCGATCGGCTGCACCCCCGTAAGTGCCTGCGCCCACTCGCCTCTGGCCGCCTCTCGGTGCCGCTCGCGGTGCTCTGCGTCGTGCTCTGCCTAGGCGGTGCAGCCGCGCTGACCGCGGTCGTCGTGCGCAGCGCCACCGGGCTGCACGGCGATCCCTTCGCGCACCTTGGGGGCAGTGGCGTGCTGTTCGCCGGCGTGGTGGCCGCCTACGTTGGCCTCAATCTCCTCTATTCGAGTGTGCTGAAGCACCTGGTGCTCTGGGATGTGTTCGCCATCGCGGGGGGATTCGTCCTGCGCGCCCTGGCCGGTGCGTTCGCCGCCGCGGTCGTGATTTCCCCCTGGTTCTATCTGACGGCGGTCTTCCTGTCGCTTGTCCTGGCCCTGGGCAAGCGGCGGGCCGAGCTCACACGTCCGCGTACGCCCCATGTCCAGCGCCCCGCGCTGGCGGATGGGCCGGCGGTGGACATGCTGGTGGACATGCTGGCGGACACGCCGGCCGGTGTGGCACGCCGCAGCCTGCTCGAATATACGCCCCAGCTGCTGGATCAGCTGATCACTATCGCTGTCACCTGCGTGCTCCTGACGTATAGCCTCTACACCTTCGAAGGCGTCGGCGCCAGCCACCAGTTGATGCTCACGATACCAATCGTCGTGTTCGGCGTGTTCCGCTACCTCTACCTCATGTACGTCAAAGTGGAGGGGGAGCAGCCGGACGAGCTGCTGCTGCGCGACCGGCAGCTCCTGGGCGCGGTGATTCTCTGCGTGGCCATGGTCGCCAGCTTACTCTACGGACCGCAGCTGCTGCAGGGCACGTCGCTGCCATAGACCGGCCGCCATGTGCCGTGGATAGGACACCCTGCTTGTTACATGCGGAACCGTTCGCTTCTCGTGATGATTTATTGGTGAGCACTGGAGGGCAGCCATGTGAGACCGAGCCAAAGCAGCGAGCACCGGGACCTGGTAGTCGGCGCCCGCCTACGTGCGCTAGCGCGCGCCCGGGCTCTCGATCCGCGCGCCGAGGTCTCGCGCTTCGGTGTGTTTCTGCTCGTCGGCGGCACGGCGAGCCTGCTCAATCTCGCCATCGTGGGCGTGCTCACCCTCAGGTTCCACTGGACATACCTGCCGGCCGTATTGATCGCGACGGAAGCCGGCGTCTTGCTTGGCTTCGTCCTCAACGATCAGTTCACCTTCCGCCGGCTGGCGGGCGCGGCTGGGACATGGGGGCAGCGCTGCCTGCGCGTTCACGCCACGTATGCGGTGGGCCAGACGCTGACGATTGCCATCGGGGCTGGGCTGGTCGTACTGGTGGGGATGACGGCCTTGCTTGCGCAGGCGATTGCCATCGGCGTCATAACGTGCTTCAACTTCCTGTCGCTGCGCGTACGGGCTTACCAGTCGCGCCGCCACCGGCGCGTGGAGCAGCCGGGCTGAGGTGCGGGCAGGGCAGCAGGCGATGTCGCGCAACTCCCAACATAGGAGTTCGTGAAGAGTGCTAATGGATCAGATGCCAACTCGGCTGGCGACTGCGCGCAGCGTAGTTACTCAGCGCAGATACCCCAATTGGATACGTCAGTGGCAATTCTGGGTCGTGCTCGGTCTGGCTGCTGTGCTCCGCCTGGTGGGCATTGCTCACTCGCCATTCGGCTTGGATCCGGCACTGGCGTTTCTCGAGGTAGCGCGTTCGTCACACGATCACGTTCTCCCGGTGACTGGAATGTATGCCTCCATCCTCGTGCTCAGTTTGCCCGCGTACGCATACATCATTTTGCCCTTTGCCAATCATCCATTTGATATGGCCCTTATCACCGCTCTGGCCAACATTGCCGGCGTCACCGGCGTCTACATTCTCGGCGAGCATTACTTCAGTCGCCAAGCGGGTTTCGTCGCGGGCCTGCTGATGGCTACCGGGCTCTATGACACGTGGATGTCCGAGTTCCTCTGGCAGCCTACGTTGATCATTCCCGTGACGGTCGCCGCACTTTACTTCTTGTATCGGGGAGCCGTAGCCCGGAAGCGCTTCTGGGTGGGCCCGCATCTGATTCTGCTGACGATTGCAATACAGGTCCATCCGATTGCCGCCTCATTGGTGCCGCTGACTGTTGTCGGCATTGTCCTTGGCTGGAGCACATTGACCTTCGGCGATGCAGTTCTTGGCGTTGCTGGCAGTATCCTCCTGCTGTTGCCGACGATGGTCTTCGAAGTCGTGAGCGGCGGCATCGATGTGCCGGCGTACCGCCACTGGCTCTCACAGCCCAAGGTGCTCGATGGTCAGGTCATTGTCTCGTATATTGATGGGCTGGGGCCTCGGCCCGCTGACTACTTCGGACCGACCTCCTATACGGCTATCCAGCCCGACTTCCTCTGGCTTGGAGCGACGGTCGCCATACTCTCGCTGCTGGGCTTCATCTGGCTATCAATGCGAGTCATCCTGCCGATTGCGCGGCAGTTGCGTGCCGGGGGCACACGCACTATTCGCGGTCTGCTCGCTGTTGCAGATGACGCTGCTTGGCGGGCACATCTGCTGCTGTTGCTATGGCCGGTCAGCCTGCTCGCGATGACCATTCGACACTCCAGTCCAGTCTACCCGGACTACGCGTATGTGATTGACTCGGTCGCCTACCTCACTATCGGGGTTGCGGCTGTGGAGGCCAAGGCGGCGCTTCGAAGCCTGAGCGCAGGCACGGGCAGCGGGTGGACCGCGAGGTCGCTGCGCGTCGCTCTGGACGCCATCGCGGCTATGCCGCTGGCGGTGGACGGCGTAATCGTGGCGGCCCAACTCGCGGTGACTGGCATCTTCATCTTCGTCTTCGCATCCGGCAGCGGCTATGGATGGTCGTGGAGCGGCGTCCCCATCCTCAGCTATGAGCGGGCACTTGCCGCAACGACGCAGTGGGCGGCGCGTCTGGATGCGCGCGAGGCGTGGATCGTCGCCGATCCGGGTGATCCCTACATGGGTCTGTACTGGGCGCAGCGGCAGAATAACGTAGGTAGCGGCTCGGTGGCATGGTCCAGCTATGTGGCGACGGACTGCGTCATCGGGCCGCCATCTGCGACAGGAGGCGTCATGCTCTCGTTGACGACTCAAGGGTTCGCGCTGCAAGCCCTGCTGCATGGGTCCGGTGCCCGTCTGCTCGAGACACTACCAATGGCGCGCGGTACGAACTACAGTGTGTACGCGCTCGCGGCAGATCGATCGACCGCTCCTGGCCAGGCAACGCTAAACGGCGAGATCCAGCTCAATACCGCGTCCGTGGCCGAGTCCGGCGCAGATATGCCGGCGCGCCTAGTGACAACATGGACAGTGCTGCAGACGTCATCGCCCAACTCTGTTCAGCAGTACCACTTCCACTTCCTGTTCCAACAAGGGCGACAGGTCGCTGATGCCATGTCCAGCTGTACGCCGAGCAACTGGGCCGCTGGCGAACGGATTGTGGTGGTAACGCCTCTGCCGGCGGACCTGAACCCGCAAGCCGCACTTGAGCCGCGCGTTATCGTCTCGCGCGACACGCATAGCTGGTATCGCCCGCGGCTTGGCCCCTTCCCGCTCGATACAGCGAAGGAACTGACTATCAACAGCGTCGTGCTGCCCCCGGGTAGCGCGCGCGGCTCGGGCGTCGCGAACCCCGACCAGGCGGCGCTCGACCGCAGCACCGTGCCAATCGTGCTCACGGCGAGTGCGAGTGCGCTTCGCACGTGAGCGGCGACGACGGACCTCGCTGTTGACGTGTCACTACAGTACCGATCAACGCGATGCCTCTCGTGCATGCTTTTGCTAGGCTGCCGAAGATGGGACCAGTGTTCATCGCCAATTGCTTTCCCTGAAAGTGCGTGTGAGAGGAGCTCGCGATGGCACTCGTAGTGGGGAAGATGATTGTAGCGAATGCGCTCGTGCTATTTGGTGCCATCGCCACTGTGCGAGTGCTGCGGGTGAGGGGGCTGCTTGCGGGTCTGCTCACGGGATTCACCGCCGCCATCGCCCAAATCGTGGGAACGTCGCTCCTTGCGGGCGCGCTCATCCAACGCCTGACTCCCGCCATGCTCATCGTACTCAATGGGCTCGTGTGCATCGGGCTGATCCTTCTCGCCTGGCGCTTTGGCGAGCCCTTCTCGCGGGATCAGGTGGGCGCGTATTTCCGACGGCTCGGGGGAGCACTTGGCGCGGTGCTGATGACGCCCTGGTCGGCGGCACTGCTCCTCTTGACCCTGGCGAACATGCTCTGGCTCAGCGTCGCGGCGCTTATCGTGCCACCGTATGACTGGGATGGGCTGGCCTACCATCTCCTGGCAGTCGTGACCTGGATTCAAGCCGGCAAATTCGCATTCTCGCCGCACATGAGCAATGTCAACTTCTATCCCTTCAATACCGAGCTGATCTATGACTGGCTGGCGATCTTCCCGCACAACGGCTCGCTCGTCCGGCTGGGGCAGATGATCTTCGTCGTTGGCGGCATGCTCGGTCTGGCTGGCATCTGCCGCCTCTTTGGGCTGAGCAAGCCCATTGCCTCCAGTGCAGGCTGCCTCTTCTTCCTAACGCCCATCGTGCTGGCGCAGGTGAACACCGCGTACGTGGATGTGGCCCTTGCCTCCATGGTCATCGTCTGCTTCTACTTCGTGCTGCGCTATGCCCAGGATGGCGCCTGGCAGACGCTTCTCATGGCTGGCAGCAGCGGCGGCGTCGAGCTCGGCGTGAAGGCGTCAGCAGTGGCCTATATCGGCATCGCCCTGGTGACCCTGGTCGGAGTGTGCATCGCTCGTGACCGCGCTAGCATCAAACGGTCGGTGCGATGTGTCGCTGACTATGCCGTGAGATTGGCGGGGAACCTCTTCCTCTTCGCTGGACTTCCCATCCTTTTGCTTGGCACGTATTGGTATATTCGCAACTGGGCGACGTTTGGGAATCCGCTCTATCCTGTCACGGTGAAGCTCCTGGGCCATCAGATATTCCCCGGGCTGGGCACCTTCGACTCATACTTCATGAGATCGAACACACCAACAGAGCTTGCGAACCTGCCCCCATGGTCCCAGGTGGCCTATTCGTGGCTTCATGAGCCCCGGCTTGGGGGTGGGGAGTACTATGGGTACGATCAGAGCATCGGCGGCTTCGGCTTGCAGTGGCTCATCTTGGAGCTGCCGCTGCTCGTCGGCGTGAGCGTTTTCTCCCTTGTCAAGAGGCGGGTCATCTTCTTGGGCTTCTTCCTGCCGTTTCTGGCGATCTTCCTGGCGCAGCCCGCCAACTGGTGGAGCCGCTATACCCTCTCCTTTGTGGCGATAGGCATCTTTGCGCTGTGCTACACCGTGGAGAGGCTCAAGCTCCCAGTCGTTGGTGAGGTCATCAAGTGGGTGGTCGTAGCCCTAGCCCTGGTCGGCATCAGCCTCAGCTCTATCCAAGGGCAGAACGCGCCGGCCTTCGTGCGCAAGGCTCTTGCCATGCCCACGCAAGACCGCACCATCGGCAACCTGAATAAGCCGCAGTACCGGTGGGTGGATTCCGTGCCTCGTGGCTCGCGAATTGGCTATCCCCGCCTGACATGGGGCCATGGGGAAGTCTATACGCTCTTTGGCCCTGACTTCTCCAACCAGGTCTTCGTCGTCTCCACTGCCAGCCGCGAGGAGTTTCTGCGCGAGGCACAGGCGGATAACATCAGCTACTATTTTTCCAGCGAGGATGCCCCTGAGATTGCGTGGCTGAAAGCTGACCACCGCTTCCACCTCATTGACACGACCTGGGGACCGTACGACGGGCATAACTGCGTCTATGAGGTGCACTGGTGACAACTCCCCATGGCCACAGCCGGGGCTTCTAGTCTTGCTCCAGCGGTTGCTGCCCCAACGCCAAAATGTTTAGACTCGCGTTGGCTCTGTTGACATCCTCAATTGTGAGATGCCACACCTCCACTAGGAGGTGATCATATAGCCGAGGTCGCCGTTCTCCAGTTTGCTCGTGCGACGCGTGAGGTGACCGAAGCCGCCCTGCCATGCCTGTCCGCTCCGGGCACAGTGCACCAAAGCGCAGGCGACCGGGCGGAGCATGACGCTGCGCTTTCCACGCGAACGCCACGACATGGTGCAGGCCGCACGTGCTCGTCAGCAGACGCCCGATTTCCATGAGGTATATCAGGCGCGTTGCGGCGTGGAGGGCACCTTCACCCAAACGACGCGCAACACCGGCATGCGTCGGGCGCGCTCTGTTGGCCAGCGCAAGACGCCTCTCCAGCACCTGTTCACCGCCTTGGCGACCAATATCCTCTGCCTCGTCTGCTGGCTCGAAGGGGCACCGCTTGCCAGAACGCGGACCTCGCGTTTTGCTGCTCTCGCTGCTTAGTTCCTAGTTCGCCAACAGTATCGAATACACGTTAATGCTACTTTCTTCTGGGACCTTGTCGTTTCGTGATGCGTCGAGGCCGCCAGTGGAAGCAGGTAGTCGAGCGAATGAGATCGGGACGGGCTTGCAGGGCCGCACAGCGCGCGGCTTGGGCGTCCTCGAGTTCATCGATGGAAGGGAAGTAGTGGTTGGCCAGCGTGGTGTTGGTGAGCGGCCCGAGGTGTTCAGCGGGCTGCAGCTCGGGGAAAAGGGTGGCAGGAACAAGCAGATGCACGCGCTCGCAGTGCCGCGTAGTTGCGAGCGCACGTATTATCCACACACGCTATGGATGCTGGCCCTGCGGGGTGTACTTGTAGACGTTGAACTCTGGGCCAGACCAGACTTCGACGAATCCTGGGCCCGGAGAGCTGGCGCGCGCGGTCCAGATAACTCGCGAGCCCTCTGCGTGCAGCGGCAACGTCCAGGGGAAATCGTCAAAGTACGGCATTCCCGCGTAGAATGCGATGTCCTTCCTCAGCACCAGCTGGTCGCTCGGTCGCACGTGTGCTTGCAGATAGAGGCCGGCATCGCGCACGCCCCATGAGGTGCCCTCAACATAGGTCAGCGATCCCCGCTCTGCGGGGAGGTGGATTGCCTCGGTGAGCGTGCTGAGGGCCAACGGCGCCGCGAGCGCCAGAACGATGACGGGTGCGTAGAGCAGTGCGCGCTTAGCAGATGAGCTCAGATCGACACGCGCCGATCCCAGCCACGCTGCAACGTCGTCGCTCGCCACGCTCGCCAGTGCCCCAGCAAGTAGCACCGCAACCGCGGCCAGCCCACCTAGTCCCTCATCTGTCATGTTGGGAGCGCCAAGCGGAAGGTGTTGACGACGGAGCCCAACGTAGCGAGGCCCGTCTGGACGGCTTGGACGTGCGGAGGCGAGAGCAGGTGCAGCCAGGGCAGGAGCAGACACGTACAGACGTAGGGCTGGAGCAGCAGCCGGAGGTTGTTGAGTTGGTGCTTCCAGCCGGTGCCGGTATCCCAGGCGGGGTGAGCCTCCAGCAGGGCGGCCGGAGGCGGTTCCGTTGTGGCGGGTTCCGCTGTGGCGGGTTCCGCTGTGGCGGGTTCTGCAGCGGCGGGTTCTGCAGCGGCGATGGCTGCTGGGGGCGTCATGTGCCCCACGGCCGCGAAGTCGGCGCTCTGCAGACTGACGATCGTGTAGGCACTCATGACCAGTTCCCACCAGCGCCCGATGCTGGCCGCGTCGGTCACCCGATAGTCGGCCCACCCCAGGTCATCCTTGGCATGTTTAAAGCCGTATTCGATCCAGGTGCGCAACCCGAACGTATTGCCGACCGTCTGCTCAATCTTGCCGGGCAGATTGGTCATGAGGTCCCACGTCGTCTCGGGCGGCAGGGTGAGGGGGTCTGTGGTGATCTGGTAGTAACGCACCGAACGGCGCGCACCGTAGACTGTCTCGCGGAGGAAGCGTTGCTCGGTGCTGCCGTCAGTGAACACGCGCGCGAAGGGGCGCCAACGGGTCTGGCGGATGCGCTGCCCGGGCAGCATCCAGACGCCGTGATTGGAGCGCAGCGCCACCACGTACGGCAGGTGCAGCCGGTGCAAGGCGGCGATGAAGGGCCCGCCTTCGCCGTACAGGCTATCGGCCAACACCACGCGGAAGCGGAAGCCCAACGCGAGCAACTCCTCGATGATCTCGACAGCCAACTGCGGTTTGCTCTTGGCGACATCGCCCGGCTTGAGGCGCGACGCGGGCTTGAAGATACGGAAGAGCAGCGGAAACGTGGTGGTGCCCAGCACCCCGTAGGCATTGACCGAGACGATGCCGTTGGCTAAGCCGTGCAGATTGCCGATGTACTGGCTGGCCACGTAGTCGGTCGTGTGCCCCTTCTTGCGGTCCCCCGTCTCGTCGAGGCACAAGATGAACGGCGTCTCGCCCAGTGCTTGGCGCAGCAAGGCGAGCCGTTGGTTCCGGACCGCCGCCACCGACCACTCGGCCTGGGCCAGAAAGTGGTGCAACGCCTGCGGGTCGGTGTGGACGGTCGTGCCCAGACGCGGCAAGGACTTGCGCCGCGTCTCCGCGAGCAAGCCCAGGTGCAGCGCGGTGAACTGCTCGAAGTGGCGCACGTTGTGGAACAGGCCGCGATAGTGGGCGCAGTATTGGTCGATGAAGGCCACCGTTGGGGTGGCGGGGCGCACGCGGGTCATGGCGCAGCCTCCTTTCGGAGGACTCAGCCTGCACACGGCATGCCGGAGATGACAGATGAGGGTAGTCCCTCTTTTGTCATGTCGGGAAGACGGGATGGACGGTGTTCATGAGGGCGCACAGGTCGGCGAGGCCAGCTTGCAGGTGCGGCAGCGGGAGCACGCGGAGCCAGGGGAAGAGAAGGCAGGCACAGACGTAGGGTTGGAGCAGGAGGCGCAGGTTGTTGAGGGTACGCTTCCAGCCAGGGCCGCCATCCCAGTGGGGATGAATGAGGAGAGGAGAGCTGGCGGTGGCTGGGTCAGGTCCCGTGAAGGCAGGACTCTCGAGAGCGACGAGGGTGGCCACACTCATGACCAGCTCCCACCAGCGCTCGATCGCATGGTAGTCGGTGACCCGGTAGTCGGCCCAGCCCAGCTCGTCTTTGGCCTGCTTGAAGCCGTACTCAATCCAGGTGCGCCAGCCGTACAGGTCGCCCACTGTCTGCTCGATCTTGCCGGGCGGGTTGGTCACGATGTACCACGTCGTCTCGGGGGGCTGGCGGACTGGGTCGGTGGTGAGCTGGAAAAAGCGCTGCCGATAACCCTTGCGCCGCCCGAAGACCACCTCACGGATGAAGCGGGGGGTGCTGCTCCCGTCGGCAAAGACACGGCCGAAGGTGTGCCAGCGGTTGTAGCGCTTGTGCTCGCCAGGAGGCAGCCAGACGACGTGGTTGGAGCGGATGGCGACGACGTAGAGCAGTTGCAAGCGGTGCAAGGCGTGGGTAAAGTCCCAACTCTCGCCATACATGCTATCGGCCAGCACCACCGAGAAGCGGAAGCCGAGCGCCTGCAATTCCTGGATCAACTCGACCGCCAGCTGTGGCTTGCTCTTGAAGACGTCGCCCGGCTTGAGGCGGGACTTGGGCTTGTAGACCCGGAAGGCGAGCGGGAAGGGCGTCCCGTCGAGGATGCCGTAGGCATTGACCGAGACCACCCCGTTGGCCAGCCCGCCAATGTTACCGATGTACTGGTGGGCGACGTAGTCGGTGGTCTTCCCCTTCTTGCGGTCGCCGGTCTCGTCAATACACAGAATGAATGGCCGTTCGGCCAGTGCTGCCAGGAGCAGCTCCACGCGCTTGGCCCGCAGGTCCTCCACCGACCACTCGGCATTGGCCAGGAAGTGATGCAGCGCCTGCGCATCGGCCTTCGCCGTTTTCGCCAGCCGCGGCAGCGACTTGCGTTTGGTTTCGGCGAGCAGCCCGAGATGCAGCGCAGTGAACTGCTCGAAGTGGCGGATGTTGGCGAAGAGCGCTCGATACTGCGCACAGTACTCATCCACGAAGGCCACCGTATGGGTTGCTTCCCGCACCTTGGTCATGGCGCCGCCTCCTTTCGGCCGCCATTGCCTGCAGACTGTGTGCCCAATATGACAAAAGAGGGTTATTGCGTCGTTCCTCAAAAGCGTCTACATTGCATCGCCGCAGGCAGGTTCAGGCTCCGTGATGCCGACAGCGCGTCCGGAAT
>Ga0070706_100007536_pt1 | contig 10197 bp, 8 predicted proteins | sample KBSK5501metaG_FD_65476 | JGI IMG/M metagenome (GOLD analysis project Ga0070706, IMG submission 65476) | Corn, switchgrass and miscanthus rhizosphere microbial communities from Kellogg Biological Station, Michigan, USA - KBS K5-50-1 metaG | ecosystem: Host-associated > Plants > Roots >...
CCCAGGCGGCGCAGGTCGGTGCGGGGAGCGGCCACGAGCGAGCAAAGGGTACGCCACGCACCGAGGAGGGTCAAACCCCCGCGTGGTAAGACCCCCGCGTGGTAAAACCCCCGCGTGGTACAGCCCCCGCGTGGTACGCGTCGTGCCTTTACCGGGTGGCCGGACGGGGATCGCTCCCCTGGCGGCAGGCAGCCGCCTCTTCCCGCCGGCCGCTGTCCTCGAGGGCGCGGCAAAGGTTGGCCCGGTTCGAGGCACTCGTCGGATCGAGGCTCAGCGCCCGTCGCAGGAGCGGCAGCGCTTCCTCGAATCGGCCGCGCCGGGCAAGCAGGACGCCGAGGTTCTCGTACGCGGCGATGTATTCCGGATCGATCTCGATCGCGCGCCGATAGTGCTCTACGGCCTCGGCCGGCCTTCCGACGTCTTCCAGGGCGGCGGCCCATGACGTGTGGCCGGCCGCATCGTCCGGTTGCGAGGGGACGAGCTGCGCGAGGAGCGAGATGGCTTCGGCCGGACGCCCGCTGTCCACGAGCGCCGTGGCCAGGTTGTCGTAGGACTGGCGGTAGGTCGGATCGATCTCCACCGCCCGCGACAGGTGCCACACCGCCGCGTGGACGTCACCGCGTTTGGCCAGGGCCGTGCCCAGGTTGGCATGGGCGATGTAGTTGCCACTCGTCACGTCGAGGGCATGGGAGAACAGGCGCTCGCTGTCTCGCCAATAACCCACCTGGACGAAACACTGGAACGCCAGGGCCGTGGCCACGGCCGTGGCCGCCACGGCCGCGGCGGCCCTCCGGGCGCGGGACGCGCCCGCCCACTCCGCGACCGCCCACGCGATCATGATGAAGATGCCGATGAGGGGGAGGTAGGCGTAGCGGTCGGCGCGGGACTGACGGCCGACCTGGACGAGGCCGATGACCGGCACGAGCGTGCCGAGGTACCACAGCCACCCGACCGGCAGGTACGGGGACTTCTTCGCCCGGACCGCCACGACCACGGTGACTCCCAGGAGGAGGACTGCGGCCAGGGCAACCCGCGTGACCGGCAGGGAAGCCGGGTAGGGATAGAAGGGGGCAAGGCGGGTTGGCCATGCCAGATCGAACAGGTAGGCGGCGTAGTTCACCACCGCGTTCTCCACCCGCAGAAGAAAGGGTACCGAGCCCACGGAGCCCAGTGCCCGTTGGGCCAGGAAGGTGATCGCGCTGCTGGCGAGCGACAACACGAGGAGAGGAACCTTCTCGAGGACGAGGCGCCGCCACCCGGTTCCGTGGCCGAGGCGGCCCAGGGGCCAATAGTCGAAGAGAAGCAGCACCGCCGGCAGCGTCACGACCATGGGCTTCGTCATCAAGCCCAGGACGAAGACCGCCGCAACCCCCAGGTAGCGCGCGCCGCTGGGGGCCCGGGTGTAGGCCGTGTAGGCCCAGAGGGTCAGGAGCCAGAAGAGGGTGCTGAGCACGTTCTTGCGCTCCGACGCCCAGGCGACCGACTCGACGTTCAGGGGATGGATCGCAAAGAGGAGGGCCACGAAGAAACTGGGCCCGCGAGCGCCCGTCGTGGCGTCGAGCAATCCAAACAGCAGCAAGGCGTTCGCGGCATGGATCAGCAAGCTCGTGAGGTGGTGGCCGGCGGGGTTCAAGCCATACATCCGGCAGTCGATCATGTGGGAGATCCACGTGACGGGATGCCAGTAGCCCAGCGCGGTGGTACCGAAGGCCCAACGCAGGCTCTCGCCGGTCGGTCCCGCGGCGACCCGGCGGTTGGTCACGATGTATTTCTCGTCGTCGAAGTCGACGAAACCGTTGCGGGTCACGGATGCGTAGACCGCGAACGTGGCCGCGACCAGGATCAGCACGGCCAGGCCCCGCCGGGTTGCGGAATCGATGACCAACGCTCGCGTCCTCCTCAGCGGGCCCCCGAGCGGGCGCGGGGGGATGATCTCCCGGGAAGCACGTGTCCTTCAAGACGCGCAAGACGGCGGTCCACGGTTGACTTTGCGGGGGCGCGGCGGCTACGATGGCACGTACACGAGGGCCCCCAAGCGATTTGGCCATCGTCGCGATCATCCCCGCGCGCTTCGGTTCCACACGCCTGCCGGGGAAGCCTCTCTCGGACATTCACGGGAAGACCATGATCGAGCGGGTCTGGGAGCGGGCGCGCGCCGCCTCGTTGCCCGAGCGCGTGCTCGTGGCCACCGACGACGAGCGCATCGCGGCGGTCGTCCGGCGCTTCGGGGGCGAGGTGGTGCTCACCTCCTCCGCCCACGCCACCGGCACCGACCGCCTCGCGGAAGCGGTCCGCACGACCGACGCCGACATCGTGGTGAACGTCCAGGGCGACGAGCCCATGCTGGACCCGGCGGGGATCGACGCGGCGGCGGCCCCCCTGCTCGCGGACCCGGAGCTGCCCATGGCCACGCTGTCGCTGCCGCTGACCGAGCTCGAGGAGATGCTCTCCCCGTCGGTGGTGAAGGTCGTCACCGACGCGCGGGGCGATGCGCTCTATTTCTCCCGCAGCCCGATTCCCCACGTGCGGACCGCCGGCGGCGACCTCGTGGAAGCGGCGCGCGCCGCCCTGCAGAAGGGCCTCGCCCGCAAGCACGTCGGCCTCTACGCCTACCGGCGCGCGGCCCTCTTGCGCTTCGCCGCGCTGCCCCCGGCGCCGCTGGAGCAGGCCGAGGGGCTGGAGCAGCTCCGCGCGCTCCACCACGGCATGCGCATCCGCGTCGTGCCCGTGGCGGGGCCGGGGGGCGTGGCCGTGGACACCGCGGAAGACCTGGAGCGGGTGCGGGCGCTCCTCACCCCTGCCGCCAACTCAAGGAAGGAGTCCGGTTGCCGACCAAGTACATCTTCGTAACGGGCGGGGTCGTCTCGTCGCTCGGCAAGGGGCTGGCCTCGGCCTCGATCGGGTGCCTCCTCGAGGGCCACGGCTACAAGGTCGCGATGATGAAGTGCGATCCCTACATCAACGTGGACCCCGGCACCATGAGCCCCTACCAGCACGGCGAGGTCTACGTCACCGACGACGGCGCGGAGGCCGACCTCGACCTCGGCCACTACGAGCGCTTCACGCACTGCGTGACTTCCCGCGACTCCAACATCACCACCGGCAAGATCTACGGGTCGGTGATCGCGAAGGAGCGCCGCGGCGACTACCTCGGGCGCACCGTGCAGGTGATCCCCCACATCACCGACGAGATCAAGTCCTCGATCCGCAAGCTGGCGGGGGGGTCTGGGGGGCACGAAGGGCCCCCCAGCTTGATCAGCGAGGCGACGGATTCACTCCGGCGCCGAGCGAAGGACGCCGACGTGGTCATCGTCGAGATCGGAGGCACGGTGGGCGACATCGAGAGCCTGCCGTTCCTGGAGGCGGTGCGCCAGTTCCGGCAGGACGTGGGCCGGGACAACGCGCTCTTCGTCCACCTCGCGCTCGTGCCCTACATCGCGACCGCCCACGAGCTGAAGACCAAGCCGATGCAGCACAGCGTGCGCGAGCTGCGCGCGATCGGCATCCAGCCCGACATCCTGCTCTGCCGCACCGACCGCTACCTCTCCCCCGACATCAAGTCCAAGCTCGCGCTCTACTGCGACGTGCCGGAGGAGGCGGTCATCACCGCCAAGGACGTCGACTCGATCTACGAGGTGCCCCTCGTGCTGTCCGGCGAGGGCCTCGACGGGATCGTCCTGAAGCGGCTCGGCCTCGACGGCGGCCAGCGGGACATGGCGGCGTGGGAGCAGCTCGTGCACCGGATCCGCAACCCGCGCGGCGAGGTGGTCATCGGCATCGTCGGCAAGTACGTCTCGTTCGAAGACTCGTACAAGAGCCTCAACGAGGCGCTGTCGCACGGCGGCTTCGGCAACGACGTCCGGGTCGTCCGGCGGTGGATCGAGTCCGAGGAGCTGGAGGCCGGCAACGCCGAGGCCAAGCTGGCCGGCGTCGACGGCATCCTCGTCCCCGGCGGCTTCGGCACGCGCGGGACGGACGGGATGGTGGCGGCGGCCGAGTTCGCGCGCACGCGGCGCATCCCCTACTTCGGCATCTGCTACGGCTTCCAGTGGGCGGTGACCGAGTACGCCCGCAACGTCTGCGGGCTCGGCACCGCCAACTCCACCGAGGTGGACCCGGAAGCCGAGCACAAGGTCATCTACAAGCTGCAGGACCTGCTGGGAGTCGACGAGATGGGCGGGACCATGCGGCTCGGCTCGTACGTCTGCGAGCTGCGGCCCGGTTCGCGCGCGGCGGCCATCTACGGCGCGACCGAGATCCGGGAGCGCCACCGCCACCGCTACGAGTTCAACAAGGCCTACGAGAGCTGCCTCACCCAGGCCGGCCTGACCATCTCCGGCAAGACCCCGGACGGCAAGTTCGTGGAGATCGCGGAGATCACCGACCACCCCTGGTACGTCGCGGTGCAGTTCCATCCCGAGTTCAAGTCGAAGCCGCTGGCTCCCCATCCCCTGTTCGCGGACTTCGTGCGCGCGAGCGTGGAGAACCGGCGGATGCGCGCGGCGGGCAGGGAGGCGCCGGTCACGGTGGCGTCTTGAGCGCGGCCGCCGTCCTCTCCGGCGACCGCCTCTGGAAGACGATGTCCCGGCGGTCGGGCCCCTTCTTCCTGATCGCGGGGCCGTGCGTCATCGAGAACCCGCGACATCCGGCACAGGTCGCCGGGCGCCTGAAGGAGATCACGTCCGCGCTCGGCATTCCGTTCGTGTTCAAGGCCAGCTACGACAAGGCGAACCGCTCCCGCCTCGGCTCCTACCGCGGGCCGGGAATCGACGACGGCCTGGAGATCCTGGCCGGCGTGCGGGCGCGGCACGGGGTCCCGATCCTCACCGACGTCCACGAGGTGGCGCAGGTGGACAAGGCCGCGCAGGTGGCCGACGTCCTCCAGATCCCCGCGTTCCTCTGCCGGCAGACCGACCTCGTCGTCGAAGCGGCGCGCACGGGGCGCATCGTCAACGTCAAGAAGGGCCAGTTCATGGCTCCGTGGGACATGAGGGGGCCGCTCGAGAAGGCGGCGGCGACCGGCAACCGCAAGGTGATGGTGACGGAGAGGGGCTTCAGCTTCGGCTACAACAACCTCGTGGTCGACATGCGCTCGTTTCCCGCCCTGCGCGAGCTCGGCTTCCCGGTCGTATTCGACGTCACGCACAGCCTGCAGCGGCCGGGCGGCCTCGGCGACCGGTCCGGCGGTGATCGGCACTTCGTCGACACGCTGGCGCCGGCGGGCGTGGCCGCCGGCGTCCACGGGCTCTTCATGGAGGTCCACGAGAACCCGGCCCGCGCCCTCTCCGACGGCCCCAACTCGTACCGGTTGGGCCGGCTGAAAGCGCTGCTCGCCCGGCTCCTCAGGATACACGCCGCCGCGACCGCCTGAAGTAGGATGTGAGGCGATGTCGCGCGACACCGCCCGCAAGGTGCTGGATATCGAGGCGCGGGCCATCCTCGACCTCGTCCCCCGCATCGACGACAGCTTCGACCGGGCGGTGGAGGCCCTGTTCGCGTGCGCCGGGCGGGTGGTGGTCACCGGCATGGGCAAGAGCGGGATCATCGCCCAGAAGATCTCGGCCACCTTCGCGTCCACCGGCACCCCGTCCCTCTACCTGCACCCGGTGGAGGCGATCCACGGCGACCTCGGGCGCATCGTCAAGGGTGATGCGGTGCTCGCCGTCTCCTACAGCGGAGATACCGCGGAGATCCTCTCGCTGGTCCCCGCGGCGAAGCGGCTCGGGTCGGCCCTCGTCTCCCTCACCGGCAACCCGCGTTCGCCGTTGGCCACGGCCTCCGACGTCCACCTCGACGTGTCGATCCGCGAGGAGGCCTGCCCCCTCGGTCTCGCCCCCACCGCCTCCACCACCGCCGCCCTGGCCATGGGCGACGCGCTCGCGATGGCCCTCATCGAGCGGCGCGGCTTCACGGTGGACGATTTCGCCGTGCTGCACCCGGGGGGCCAGCTCGGCAAGAAGCTGCTCCGCGTCGAGGACGTGATGTCGACCGGCGACGACGTGCCGCGGGTGCGACTCGACACGAAGATGAAGGACGTGCTCTTCGAGATGACGCGCAAGCGCCTCGGGATGACGACGGTCGTCGACGGCGGCGGGAAGCTCCGCGGGATCCTCTCCGACGGCGACCTCCGGCGGCAGATGGAGCGGCACGGCTACGGCCTCCTCGACCGCACCGCCGAGCAGTGCATGACCGCGAGCCCGATCCTCATCGGCCGCCGCGAGCTGGCCACGGCCGCGCTCGACCTCATGGAGTCGCGGAAGATCACCGCCCTCGTGGTCACGGACGCCGAGGGCCGGGCGGACGGCGTGGTCCATCTGCACGACCTCTGGAAGACAGAGATGATCTAGCATGTGGCCTGCAAGCCAAAGCTGCGAGCGGAGCGGGATTCACTCCCGCGGAGCGAGCGGGGTCCAAGGGGGCGCGCCGCAGCGCCCCCTTGCTCGATGAACGAGGCTCTCGCGGCGCGCTGTCGGCGCTTGCGCCTCGTGCTGACCGACGTGGACGGCGTGATGACGGACGGCACCGTGATGTTCCTTCCGGGCGGGGGTGAGGCCAAGGCGTTCCACGTGCGGGACGGCCTCGGCGTGATGCTCGCCCGTCGGGCGGGGCTGCGGGTGGGGATCCTCTCCGGACGCACGTCGGACGTGGTCGTCCGCCGCGCGGAGGAGCTCGGCATGGCGCCCGTCCTCCAGGGCGTGGGCGACAAGGCGGCGGGCCTGCGGCAGGTCCTGGCCGAGGAGGGGCTGGCCGCGCACGAGGTCGCCTTCATCGGCGACGACGTCAACGACCTGCCGGTCGTGCGCGAGGTCGGGCTTTCCGCGGCCCCCGCCGACGCGCCCCTCGAGGTGCGGGCCGAGGCCTTCATGGTCATGGACGCTTGCGGCGGCGAGGGCTGCCTCCGGGAGTTCCTGGAGGCGATACTCCGCGCCCGCGGGGACTGGGACACGCTGGTCGCTCCGAGGTGACCGACACCGCGCTCCTGGCCGTGCTGCTCGCCGCCATCGCCGGCCTGCTCGCCGGCCGGGCGTGGGCGGCGGCGCGGCGCCGCGGAGACCCGCGGGACCGCCCGCCCTATCGCGTCTCCCCCCATTACACCCAGGGCCTGCACTACGTGGCCGCCGGCCAGCGCGAGCTGGCGGTCAGCGAGCTGACCAAGGTCGCGCGTGAGGACCCGGAGGCGCTGGAGGTGCTCCAGATCCTTGGCAACCTGTTGCGCGAGGCCGGGCAGGTCGAAAAGGCGATCCAGGTCCACCAGGGTCTCCTGGCCCGGACCGACCTCACGCGCGCCGAGCGCGCGTACGCGCTCGCCTCCCTGGGCGCGGATTTCCGCAAGGCGGGCTTCCTCGACCGCGCCACCCGCACGTTCGAGGAGGTGCTGGAGGTCGATCCGAAGAGCATCCACGCGCTCGTGGGCATGCAGAAGCTCCACGAGGACCAGCGCCAGTGGCAGGAGGCCTACACCATCCAGACCCGGCTCTCGCGCCTGCGCAAGACCGACGACAGCCTGGTCCTCGGGCACCTGCAGGCGGAGATGGGCCGCGAGGCGCTGCAGGCGGGAAGGATCGAGGCGGCGGAGCAGGCCTTCCGCACCGCGCTCTCGCTCGACCGGCGCGTCTTCCCGGCGCACCTCGGCCTGGCGGATTGCCAGGCGGGCCGCGACCCGCAGCAAGCCGCGGCCGTCCTCGAGGAGGCGGTGCAGACTTCCCCCGAGCGGGCCTATCTCGCCTTCGACCGCCTGGCGCAGGCGTACGCCGACGGCGGCGAGCCCTCGCGCTTCGTGAGCCTGTGCGAGCGGACGATCCGGCAGGACCCGCGCGACTGGCGGGCGCGGCTGGCCCTCGCGCGCCACCTCGGCCGCGAGGGCCGGCACGAGGAAGCCTTCGGCCTGCTGCTGCGGGCGGTGGAGTCCAACCCGCAGGTGCTCCTGCCCCACCTCGAGATGTGGCGCACGCTGCGCGCGATGGGCCTCGAAGGCGAGGTGGTGGACCGCTACATCGCGGTCGCCGAGGAGTCGGCCTTCTACCGCGACCCCCACGTGTGCACCGCGTGCCGCTACCGCGCGGACGACATGCTCTGGCGGTGTCCCCACTGCCACGAGTGGGATACGTTCGTCGAGGAGCGGCTGGGCCCCACCGCGGGCGCGAAGTCCTAGCGTTTCCTCTTAACGCGCTCTCTCTGTTCGTTCTCCGCGATCTCCGCGTTGAAGAGGAACTAGCCGGCGGGGAGACGGTTCAGCGCCTGCAACGACGCCAGCAAGTCCGGCGGGGCGGCGACGGCGGGGCTCCCGGTGGCGATGCCGACGAGCGCGGCGGCCAGGCCGCCGGTCTCCGGGTCCGCCGCGTCATCTCTCGCCCGCACCGCGTCCTGCGGATGGCGCAGCGCCGCTCGCAGCGCCTCCCGCACGCGTCCCGTGGGCGGCGCCCCGCCCCATCGCTCCGCGAGCGGGGTGCCGGCGCCGAGCCGCGAGCGAAGCCGGTCGTCGACGATGCCCGCGACGGCCGCGAACTGGAGGAGCAAGGCCTGCAGCACCGCATCGGCGCGCGCGGCGGCGTCGGAGTGGGTCAGCCGCGCGAACGTGGCCGCGGCGGCCGCGACGTAGTCGTCGTCCACGCCCGCCCGCGCGAGCGACCACAGCGTGACCGGACCCGACAGCGTCGCGGGTCCCGGACCTGGCGAGGGGCCGGCGGCGCGGTACCACGGCCCGCCGGCCGGGGGCACGAGCAGGCGGGCCAGGCGCTCCATCTCGGGCCCGCCGGCGGCCGCGATCCCCGCGAGCACCTTTTCAGGGGTGAGCCCGCGGGGTGCTTCGGCGGGGCCGAGCACGAGGCACGCCGCCGCCCGATCCACCGGGACGGGCGCGGGAGCAGGCAACGCGCGCGCGACCCCGCGGAGCGTCTCCGCGAGCGCGTCCGCCTGCCGGTCGGTGTCGGCGAAGCCGCCCGAAGTATCGACCTCGAAGTGGGCGAACCGCCGCTTCTCGTCGATCGGCATCTGCGCGGCCAGCCGCGCCTCGACGGCTGCGGCCTCGAGGCCGTCGCGCTCGCGGAGGCGGCGCCTCTGCAGCTCCGGCGGGCAATGGACGACGACCAGGCGGTGGAACCGCAGGTGAACGCCCGCTTCCACGAGCAGGGCCGCGTCGGTGACCACCACCTTGCCCGGGCCGCGGTCGGCGGCCGCCACGCGCCTCGCTTCTTCCTCGCGCACGCGCGGGTGAACGAGCGCGCTCAAGCGGGCGAGCGCGCCCGGATCGGCGAAGACGAGATCGCCGAGCCGCTTGCGGTCCACCGTACCGTCCGGGGCGAGGATGCCGGGCCCGAACGCACCCACGACGTCGGCGTGGGCCGCGGCACCGGGCGCCATCACGTCGCGGGACACGGCGTCGAGGTCCAGCGTCCCCAAGCCCGCGGCGCCGAGCCGCCGCAGGACGTACGACTTCCCGCAGGCGATTCCCCCGGTGAGGCCCACCCTCAGGATGCGCGACCCTCCGCCGCTTTCACGGTGTTCTTCATGAGGAGCGCGATCGTCAGCGGCCCGACGCCGCCTGGCACCGGGGTGAGCGCCCCGGCCACCTCGCGCACCGACGGGGCGTGCACGTCCCCTACGAGCGCGTAGCCCTTCTTCGAGACCTGCTCGGCCCGCTCCTCGCCGGCCAGCTCCCTCGCCCGGGCCGCATCCTCGACGCGGTTCATCCCTACGTCCACGACGACCGCGCCCGGCTTGACGTGCTCGGCACGGATCAGGCCCGCTCGTCCGATCGCCGCCACCAGCAGGTCCGCCTCGCGCGTGACCGCCGCGAGATCGCGGGTCTTCGAGTGGCAGATGGTGACGGTGGCGTCCGCGTGCATCAGGAGCAGGGCCATCGGCTTGCCCACGATGTCGCTGCGCCCCACCACCACCGCGCGCTTCCCCGAGAGCGGGATGCCCTCGCGCCGCAGCAGCTCCATGATCCCCGCGGGCGTGCAGGCCACGAAGCGCGGCCGCTTCTGCACGAGCAGCCCGACGTTCTCGGGATGGAACCCGTCGACGTCCTTCGACGGGTTCACCAGGCGCAGCACCCGCTCGGTGTCCACCTGCGGCGGCAGCGGGAGCTGGACGAGGATCCCGTCGATCTCCCGGCGACGGTTGTAGTCGTCGATCCGCGCCATCACCTCCAGCGTCGAGGCCGAGGCGGGCAGCGTTGCCGTCTCGTGGTGCAGG
>Ga0070706_100007538_pt1 | contig 10196 bp, 9 predicted proteins | sample KBSK5501metaG_FD_65476 | JGI IMG/M metagenome (GOLD analysis project Ga0070706, IMG submission 65476) | Corn, switchgrass and miscanthus rhizosphere microbial communities from Kellogg Biological Station, Michigan, USA - KBS K5-50-1 metaG | ecosystem: Host-associated > Plants > Roots >...
CTCGTTCTCTCGGGCACCGGCTCCATCGTGCTCGGGCGCGATGCCCGGGGGCGATGGATACGGCGTGGCGGGCTCGGCCCGCTATTTCACGACGCGGGCTCTGCCTTCTCCCTCGGGCTGACGTGGCTCGGGCACGGAGACGAAGCGCGGGCTCGGCGCTTCGCGAAAGCGCCGGACGCCGTGGCGCGCATCGCCGCCCTCGGGCCACGCGTCATACGCCTGGCTCGGGGCGGGAACGTCACGGCGCGGCTCGTCGTCGGCGCGGAAGCCGCAGCGCTCGCCCGGAGCCTCGCTCATGTCGCGCGCGCTCTGCATCTCGAGGAAAAGACGGTGGTGAGCTGGGCGGGGAGCCTCATGGGCGACGACTACTTCCGCGCCCAGGTGTGGCGCTGGGCGCGACGACAAGGACTGCGTATCGCGCCGCGCGCGCCGCGGGAGAGCCCCCTGGACGCCGCCGCGCGTCTAGCCGCCGCCCGCGGGCGCTGAGCGCGCGCGGTACCAGATCCACGCCGCCGGCCCCGTGAGGGCCGCGGCGAGCCCCGCCATGGTATTGAGCCAGCCCGCCGTCGCCATGGCGAGGAGCGCGGCCGCCGAGGGCAACACGGCGGTGAGCCAGAAGCCCGCGGCGCCTCCGCCCACGCGGAAGGGCCGGGACAGGTCCCGCTCGCGGAGCCGCAGGGCCACGAAGGCGGCCATCTCGAGGAGCAGGGTCAGCGAGTAGAGCCAGACGTTGAGGACGATCAGCTCCTTGAACGACCAGAGCGCGCACACGCTGTAGACCGCGCACGACACGAGCACCGCGACCCACGGCACGCCCGTGCGGCCCGAGGTGGCCGCGAGCCATCGCGGCAGCATTCCCCGGAGCGCGAGCGCAAAGGGCAGCCGCGAGTTGGTGAGGACAAGGGAGAGGAAGAGGCCCGCCGTCGCCGTCACCGCGCCGGCGACAACCGCCCCCGCGAGCCAGGGGCCGCCGACGGCCGAGGCGATGACGGGCCAGTGGCCCGTCCGCCAGCTCTGCCAGTCCCGCGTGGCGGCCAGACCCGCGGCCACCGGCGCCACGTTGGCGAGGGCGATGAGGGGCAGCGCCCACCAGAGCGCGCGGCGATACGTGGTTTCGGGCGCGCGCGTCTCCCCGAGCACCATGCTCGGCGTGTCCCAGCCGGAGTAGTTCCACATCATCACTGCGAGCCCGAGGCCGAGCCCGCCCACGAGGCCCTGACCCGGCGCGGTGAATGGCACCCACGGCGCGTGCTCGGCCTGCGAGGCGGAGGCGAGGGTGAGCCACGCGATCGGGAGCAGGGCGCCGACGGCCAGGGCCGCCGCGCCCCAGCCCGTGAGCCGGACGCCCGCGAGATTCACGGCCGTCAAGATCCAGATGAAGCCCAGGGCCAGCGCCGCGCGCTCCGTCGTGGTCATCTCCGGATACCAGTGGCGGAGGTAGTCGACGAAGAGGGCCGGATAGACGGCGACGTCCACGAAGCTGTTGAGCCAGCTCCACCACCCGACCTGAAAACCCCAGAACGGTCCGAAGGCTCGCCCGACCCAGGCGACGTAGCCGCCTTCCTCGGGCAGGGCGGAGCCCAGCTCGGCCATGGCGAGGGCGACGGGAAGACTGACGAGCAGGGGCGTGAGAATCAGGAGGGAGAGCGCGAGGCCGGGACCGAACACGGAAACCGCATCCTCGACGCCGTACGGACCGCCGCTGACATTGAAGAAGACGACGGCCAGGAAGGGCAGGAAGGCGAGACGCTGGGTGGCCGCCCCCCTCACGCGGACTGCGCGGCGCGGATCAGCTCCGGCAGGCCCTTTAGCCACTCGTCGATGGGCGTGGTGGCGTCCACGATGATCTCGAGCTTGCCGCTGGGCATGCGGCGCACGCGACCCTGGCCGGTGCCGAGCGGGATCACCACGTGCTCGCGGTGGATGCCCATGGCATCCAGGACGGTGAAGATCTTGTTGATCTCGTTCATGCCGACGGCATCGAGCATGGGCTCCTCCCGCCGGCATCCTAAGTTGTGATAGCCTCGCGGTCAATGCGGCGCATCGTCGTGCTCGCGCTGGCCCTCCTCGCGCTCGGTACCCCGGCCCGGAGCGCGGAGCCGCCGCTCTTCGACGGCCACATCCACTACAGCCGGCCCGACTGGACCACGTACACGCCGGACCAGGTGTTCGCCATTCTCGATCAGGCGGGGATCCGCCGCGCCCTCGTGTCCAGCACGCCCGACGACGGCACCCTCAAGCTCTACGAGCGTGATCCCAAGCGCGTCATTCCCATCCTGCGCCCGTATCGCACGCGCGACGACATGAGCACGTGGTGGAAAGATCCCGCCGTCATCGCGTACCTCGAGCAGCGGCTGGCCAAGGGCGTGCACCGGGGGATCGGGGAGTTCCACATCCACGGCAAGGACATCCGCACGCCCGAGCTCGCGCGCATCACGGAGATGGCCGTGCAGCGGAACCTGTACCTGCACGCCCACTCCGACGACGCCGCCGTCATCGAGCTCTTCGCCATCGAGCCTCGGTCGAAGATCATCTGGGCGCACGCGGGCATGTCCTCGGGGCCGCAGGCCGTGGGCGCGCTCATGGACAAGCACGCGAGCCTGTGGGCCGATCTGTCCTTCCGCTACGGCGACGTGGCCCCGGGGGGCACCCTCGACCCCGCCTGGCGCGCGCTCCTCGTCCGCCACGCCGACCGCTTCATGCTGGGCAGCGACACGTACATCACGTCGCGCTGGGAGCAGGTGGTGGGCATGGCCGGCGAGGCCAGAAAATTCCTCAAGCAGCTCCCGCCCGACGTCGCCGAGAAGATCGCCTACAAGAACATCGAGCGCCTCTTTCCCTAGAGGGCTCGGTCCGGCTCAGCGGAGGTTGAGCTCGGCGGCCACGCGCTCGATCTGATTCCAGGTCTCGTCCTCCACGGGCACGCCGTCCCGCCGTCGTTCTGCCTCGAGGCGCGCCTCCGGCTCGCCCGGGATCAAGATCTCCTTGGAGCCCTGGGCGAGCTTTGCCGACTTGACCCAGCCGAAGAGGCCCGCGACCTGCGCGTGGAAATCCCTCAGGGGCACGAAGCGCTCCACGTCGAGGCAGATCATGAGGGTGCCGTTGGCGAAGACCCCGGGGGGCGGGCCGGCGGGACCCGTGCCCGAGAGAATCCCGCCGAGGATCTCCACGGCGAGCGATAGCCCGTAGCCCTTGTGCTCGCCCGCCGTCAGGAGCGAGCCCACGGGATCACCGTAGAAGATCTCGGGGTCGGTGGCCGGTCGACCCTCCGCGTCGATGAACCAGCCGAGGGGCGCCTGCTGCTTGCGGTTCTTCTTCACCCGCATCTTGCCCTCGGCGACCACGCTCGTGGCGAAATCCAGCACCATGGCCGGTCCGGCCGCACCCGGAATGCCGATGGCGTGCGGGTTGGTGCCGAGGCGCCGTCCGGAGCCGCCCCAGGGCGCCACGTTGAGGCCGTGCACGGCGTTGACCCAGAGCATGGCGACGAGACCCTGCCCCGCCGCCATCTCGGCATAGTCGGCGAGGCGCCCGACGTGCCCGGTGCGCGAGAGCCCCACGGCGGCGAGGCCGGAGGCCTTGGCCTTGGCGATGGCCATGTCCATTCCGCGCCGCGCCACCACCTGGCCGAAGCCGCGCCCGCCGTCGAGTCGCGCCATCACAGGCGTCTCCGCTGTAACGGTGATCGGCGACTTCGGGTCGACGGTTTCCTTCCGGACGGCCTCCGCGTATTGCGGGATGCGGATGACGCCGTGGGAATCGTGGCCACGGAGGTTGGCGCGCACGAGCAGCGTGGCGATCCAAGCGGCATCGCCCACGGGCGCGCCGAGGGCTTCGAAGATGCGCGTCGCCGTCGACTCGAGTCGGGAGGCGTCTATGGTCGGCATGCCAGATACAATACCCCAAAAGCCTGCTCTTTTCGGCGCTTACATGGCCGCGGGGCGCCCTGCCCGACGCAGGTCTGGCGCCCGGGCATAATCCTTGCTCCGAGGCTCAAACTCCCGTAATCTGATCGGACGGGGTATCCATTGTATTAGGATGCCGACGAGCATCGAGCGAGTGGACCAGCACGCATGATCAGTCGCGCCGATCTTTCCCGTCCGGCCAACCAGGGGGTCTCTACCCCGCGTGGGGCGCGCCCCCTCCGCACGCGGGCGCGCGAGCGCCTGCCCTGGGCGTACCTCGCCGCCTTCTTCCTCGGAACCGCGCTCGTCTCGACGTTCATCTGGTACCAGATCGAGAGCGAGCGCCAGGTCGTGCTCGCGAACTGGCAGGCGCGCGTGACCGCCATCGCCGAGGGGCGCGCGCGGCTCGTCTCCGACTGGTTCAACGCCCGGCGCGCCGACGCCGACGTGCTTGCCGCCTCCCCCTCCGTGCGTGCCTTCGTGCTCGAGGGCGGCAGCAAGGGCGGCGACGTCCGGAGCGCGCTCGTTCCCCAGCTCGATCGCGTGGCCACCGCCTACGGCTACTCCGGCATCTCGCTCATGGACACCCAGGGGCGCACCCTGGCGCGCTCGACGGGCGCCTCCGATCCCGGCCGGGAGAGCGCGGAGGCTGTCCTCCTCGCTGTGCGAAACCGCGCCATGCGCGCCGACCTCGTCGAGGAAGCCTCCCGGAAACTCCTCGTGATCAGCGTGCCCATCTTCGGCGACGGCACCGGCCCCAACCGCCCCGTCGTCGGCGTGGTCGCCCTCACAATGGATCCGGCCACGCGGCTCTTCCCGCTCCTCTCCGACGAGACGGTCCCCACCCGCACCGGCGAGACCCTGCTCTTCCGCATCGATGGCCCGAAGCCCAGCTACATCTCGTCCCTCAAGGGCCAGTCCGCGGGCTGGTCGGCCGTGGACCGCTCGCTCGAGGACCTCGTCCCGCTCGCCAAGCGCGCGGCGGACGGGCGCGAGACCTTCGGCGAGATGTTCGACTATCGCGCCACCCCCGTCTTCGCGGCCACGCGCTGGATCGCTCCGGCCGGCTGGGGCCTCGTGCTCAAGGTCGATCGCGAAGAGGCGCTGGCGGACTTCTACCAGGCGGGCAAGCTGGCCGGTCTCGCCGGCGCCTTCCTCACCCTGGCCCTGGCCGGCGTGCTGATCAGCCTCTGGCGCCAGAGCCAGCGCGCGGCCCTGCTCCGCGAGCAGATGAAGCAGGAGCGCGCCATCTTCAACCTGAAGGGCTACGCCGAGAAGATCGTCGCCTCGGTGCCATCGGGCCTGCTCCTCCTCTCCGCCGACCTGCGCGTGCTCTCGGCGAACCGCTCCTTCCTCGAATCGTTCTTCCTGCGTCGCGACGACGTCGTGGGCCACGCCCTCGAGGACGTCGTCCGCGCCGAGGGCCTCCTGCGTCGCGCGCGCGAGGTGATGCAGTCCGGCGTCGCCCAGCCCGACATGCTCTTCGAGCTCCACCTCCTCCACCGCCATGAGACGCGCCCCGTGCGCGTCACCATGACGGGCATCCGCATCGAGGAGCAGGAAGAAGCGCGGCTGCTCCTCATCATCGAGGACCTGACCGAGGAGGAGCGCCTCCAGTCGGCGCGCCTCGCCTCGGAGCAGCGCTTCCAGGATCTCGTGCAGGGCCTCGACGCCATCGTGTGGGAAGCCGATGCCGCCTCCCTGCGCTTCTCGTTCGTCAGCCTGCGCGCCCAGACCATCTTCGGCTTCCCCACCGAGCGCTGGCTCGAGCAGCCGAGCTGGTTCAGCGAGCGCATCCACCCCGAGGATCGCGCCAAGGTCATGGCCCAGTGCCGCGCCGCCCTCACCCGCGGCGAGGATCACGAGCTCGAGTACCGGGCCCTGACCGCGTCGGGCGAGATCGTGTGGCTGCGCGATATCGTGCACGTGGTGCCGGACGGGCCCGGCAATGCCGGACAGCTTCGCGGCCTCACCGTGGACTTGACCGAGCTCAAGCACGCGGACGAGGCGCTGCGCACGAGCGAGGACCATCTCCGCCAGGCGCAGAAGATGGACGCGGTGGGCAAGCTCGCGGGCGGTATCGCGCACGACTTCAACAACCTGCTCATGGTCATCCGGGGCGACAGCGACCTGATGCTCCGGCGCTTGCCCCCGGTCCACCCCCTGCGCAAGAACGCCGAGGGCATCCGGGAGGCGGCGGACCAGGCGGCCACCCTGACGCGCCAGCTCCTCGCCTTCAGCCGCAAGCAGGTGCTTGCGCCCAAGGTGCTGGAGCTCAACAGCATCGTGGCCGGCATGCAGACCATGCTGCAGCGGCTCATCGGCGAGACGATCAACCTCGTCGTCGTGCCCGAGCCGACCCTGGGTCGAGTCAAGGCGGACCCGGGCCAGATCGAACAGGTCATGATGAACCTGGCCGTCAATGCCCGCGACGCCATGCCCGACGGCGGGCGACTCATGATCCGCACCGTCAACGTGCATGCTGGTGAAGTCCCGCCGCCGCCGGGCGGCGCCGCCGCGGCGCCCGGCCCTCACGTGATGCTCGAAGTCAGCGACACGGGCACCGGCATGGACGCGAATACCCAGGCGCACCTGTTCGAGCCCTTCTTCACGACCAAGGAACAGGGCAAGGGCACCGGCCTCGGCCTGTCAACCGTCTATGGCGTCGTCGAGCAGAGCGGCGGCTCCATCGCGGTGGACACCGAGCTCGGCCGCGGCACAACCTTCCGCATTTACTTGCCCCAGGTCGACGCGCCGGTCCAGCCGCGGGAGAGTCCCGTGGCGCCGGCGTCCTACTTCCCGACCGGACGATCGGCCACGCCCGCACCGGCGGTGGCGGCGTCGTCCCTCGCCGCAGTGGCGTCAACGACAGCTCCGCCACCACCTCCACGCGTGGCTCAAGCGCCGGCCCTCAATGTCAGCGGCAGCGCCGCGGCCACGACGCCGGGCTCCCCAGCCCGCGCGGCCGGGACCACGCCCACGCGTCCAGAGACCATCCTGCTCGTCGAGGACGCGCTTCGGGTGCGCGCGGTGGTCCGCGAGATCCTCGAGATGAACGGCTACCACGTGCTCGAGGCGCGGCACGGCGCCGAGGCGATCGAGATCAGCGAGCGGCACCAGGGCCCCATCCACATCATGGTCACCGACGTGGTCATGCCGCAGATGAGCGGTCGCGAGCTCGCCCAGCGACTCGCCCCCGTGCGGCCCGACATGAAGGTGCTCTACATGTCGGGCTATACCGATGACGCCATCGTCCGCCATGGTGTCCTCGGGGCCGGCATGGCCTTCCTCTCCAAGCCCTTCACGCCGGACGCGCTGGCCGCCAAGGTACGCGAGGTCCTGGAGACTCAGCCAGCGCCCTCGACGGCGGGAGCGCCTGCGTCAGCCAATCGTGGCGCGCCGTCGAACGGGAATGGTGCCGGGGCCCCGCCTGCGTCAACGTCAGTGAAGGCTCCCACCGCAACGCCCACCGGGACCATCGTTCAGCGCGCGGACGACGTAGGCCAGAACCGGCCCACGCGCGTCTAGCGGCGCGCGCCCCGTCTTCTCACAGGCTGCGAGCGAGGCCCGGTGACGACTTTCCGCCCGCGATCGCTCGTCACCGGCGCGGGCGGGCTCCTCGCCATCGGCCTCGGTCTCGCCGTGTGGGCCCTGGCCATCGAGCCCGGCCGGCTCGTCGTCAAGGAGGTCGAGCTCTCGCTTCCCTCGTGGCCGAGGGACATGCCGCCTCTCAGGATTGCCGTCGTGTCGGACCTGCACACAGGCGCGCCCCACGTTGGGCCCGAGAAGCTCGATCGCGTCGTCTCCCTCCACACGAACGGGTTCGGGCGCTCGTCGTGCACGCTTTTCCGCTTGACAGCCCTGGCCGGGTGACTTGCTCACGCGGCGGCATACCTCGGCAAGAGTCGGCCCAGCCGCGCGCACACGGCCGCCGCGGCGTAAACGGGTGGGGCCGGATCAAAAACCATTCTGCGTCTGAAAATCGCTCGTCTCGGACGCTCCCCGGAAGCTCGAAATCCACGGTGTAGAGTCGCCTTAGCAAAGGAGGACTCTCCATGCGCATTCACTCGTCATCCGTCCTTGCTCCTCAGCATCCCGTTACAGAGCTGGAGCAGCTCGGCGACGAGATCGCCGAGCTGTCCGCCCACCTCGACGCGGCCACCGCGCGCCTGCTCGAGCTGATCCGAGCCTTCGACGCCCGCGGCGGATGGAACACGGGCTTTAGCTCCTGCGCCGCCTGGCTCTCCTGGCGGGTGGGGCTGGATCTGGGCGCAGCCCGGGAGCGGGTCCGAGTGGCCCGCGCTCTCGCCCCGCTGCCGCTCTTGGCCGAGGCCCTTGGCCGTGGCGAGCTGTCCTTCGCCAAGGTCCGCGCCCTGACCCGCGTGGCCACACCGGAGACCGAAGCGCGGCTGCTGGGGGTGGGACGCGCCGGGACGGCGGCCCACGTCGCGAGCGGATCGTGCGCGGGTGGCGGTGCGTGGATCGGCGGGCCGAGGCTCGGGAGGCGAAGCGCCGGCACGCGAGCCGAACCCTGCGCGTGTATCAGGACGAGGACGGCATGGTGGTCCTGAGGGGACGACTCGAGCCGGAGGTGGGAGCGCTGGTCATGCAAGCCCTGGCCGCGGCCCTTGCATAACGGGCTCGATCCCGGCCCTCCAGGCGAGCGCTACCAGGTAGTGGTGCACGTCGACGCCCCGGTGCTGGCCGATCCGGAGCAGCCGGGCCAGTCCGTCCTCGAAGGGGGTACTCACGTTTCCGCGGAAACGTCCCAGCGCCTCGCGTGCGACGCCAGCCGGGTGGTGATGCGCCATGACGGCGAGGGCCGCCTGGTGGAGATTGGGGCCCGGACCCGGACGATTCCTCCCGCGTTACGCCGTGCCCTCGACCATCGGGATCAAGGCTGCCGCTTCCCGGGGTGCGGCCTGCACTTCACCCAGGGGCATCATCTCCGCCACTGGGCCCACGGGGGCCCGACCACGCTGTCGAACCTCGCACTCCTCTGTCGCCGGCCCCACCGCGCGGTGCACGAGGAGGGTTACCAGGTCGCGCGCTTACCCGACGGCACCCTGCAGTTCCGGCGACCGAACGGCCACTCGCTGCCCGAGGTGCCGCCGCCTGCCAAAGTGCCCGCCGATCCGATCAAGGCGCTCCACGAGTCTCACGACACGCAGGGCCTGCATGTCACCGCGCGGACGGGGTGTCCGAGTTGGCTCGGGGAGGGACTGAATGTCGGGTGGGCGATCGACGTCCTGCACCCGCTCGCCCAGAGATCGAGACCCTGTCTAGCTGAGACGCAAACCCCAAGCTCCGTCGGGTTGTCCACTCCAGGAGGCAGCAGTCTGAAAGCGCCATCATAGAGCAGGTTTTCTGATCTCCATGCTCCTGATCAGCCCGTCCTCGATCAGGTAGACGTGCTGGACCCTCTGCTCGGCCAGGACCTTCCCGGCCAGGTCGCGCACGACTTGATGCACGTCGACGACGACCCGCCCCGTCTCGTCGCTGCCGAAGCCTCGCGGCTCGACATGGGGATCGATCATGGTCCACTGGCGGGTCCAGTACTCCCGGACGGCGGCGTGGCCGTGGACACGTCCTCCCTCCATCCCGTTCGGCCAGTCGACCTCGGGATGCATGACCGCGAGGACCGCAGCGATGTCGCGATCGTTGAAGGCCCGGTACGTGCGGGTCAGAAGATCCTGGGTGCTCGTGGCCGTCATGGCCTGACCAGGGGCGGCTGCTCGACGTAGGCGATTGTGGCGTCGGGTCCGTGGAGCTTGCGCGCCTGAGCGACGGCGTCCTCGACGCTCGACGCGACCTCGAATCCGAGATGGCGTGGCACGTGCGGCTCCAGAGGAGCGGCCACGATCACCCGTCCCACGTGGCGGAGGCGCTTGAGCGGGTGGGTGGCGAGGATGCCGTGGATCGGGTGGAAGGCGTGGCCCCGGCGGTACGCCTCGATGTAGTCGGGGCGGGTGGCCAGGTCCTCCGCGAAACGCGCGGTGATCTCGTACGGGTCGCGCGTCTCGGGAAGGATGCGCTCCCACACCTCGGAGTACGAAGGATGCGCCACGCGGTCCCAGGCGTCGCGGGCGGGCGCCGCCATGATCACCGTGCAGCCGGGCTTGCCCACGGCCTCGATCATGCCGCCGAGATATCCCAGCCCCGACGAGACCAGGGTGAGGATCGGATTCACGGACGCGAAGATGGCGTACGGGCTCGAATCGGGGATCCCGTAGACGAGCACGTCGACGCGCTCCTGGCTCGCCTCCCAGCGCGGCGGATAGAGCGCGGCCT
>Ga0070706_100007540_pt1 | contig 10195 bp, 8 predicted proteins | sample KBSK5501metaG_FD_65476 | JGI IMG/M metagenome (GOLD analysis project Ga0070706, IMG submission 65476) | Corn, switchgrass and miscanthus rhizosphere microbial communities from Kellogg Biological Station, Michigan, USA - KBS K5-50-1 metaG | ecosystem: Host-associated > Plants > Roots >...
AATCGCTGATGACGCGCACGCGCACCGCGGGAATCTGGGAGGTGCTGTCCCAGTAGTTTGGGTTCACCTCCATCTCGACAACCTGCTGCGACTGATCGTAGCTCTTGAACTTGAATGGGCCGGTCCCCAGCGGGTGTGTCTTTTCCGATTCGTAGCTGTCTTTAGGAATTATCGAAATGGGAACAAGATTCGGCAGCAATCCCGTCCACGGATTGTTCAAGTGAATCACCAGAGTGTGGGTGTCGGGCGCTTCCACGCTTTTGATGTAGGCCTTGCGGTTGGCGCCGGAGCCTTCAAAAAAACTTGCAGCCTTCGCAAATGTGGAAGCCAGCACGGTATCCAGCGTGTATTTCGCGTCCGCCGAAGTGAACGGGCGGCCATCGTGGAAGGTCACGCCATCGCGCAGAGCAAAGGTGAAGCTCAAACCGTCTTCTGAACGTTGAATATTCGATGCGAGTTCGGGCACGTAATCGAACTTCTCGTCTTTCTTCACCAGCGAGTTGAACATTAAAGTACGGACGCGTTCGCTGGCCGCGTCAACGGAGGGCGAACCGATCGGATCGATTGTCTTGAGGTTGTCTGAAAGCGCTATGACGAAAACGTTACTCTGACGCCGACAGGCGAGCAGCAGCAAAACCAGCCCCATAACGAGGAAAAAAGCAACAGAATTCTTTAACGTCAAACTCAGTGCCTTACGGCCGTGCCTGCGGATGTCGGGCGCGGGACTAATCAACATGCGATTCTCCAGGGTAATGATAATCGAGTTTGTCGTTCAGTTCATTTATCTCATCCGCGAGTTGTTTCAGTTTATCCAAATCAAGCGGCGTGGGCGGCTGGATCAAAGTTTTGGTGTTAGCGATTCGTGTCAACGACGCTTCAATGCGCTTCTCGTATGTTTTGCCTTTGCGTGCAGCTTTGAGCAGCGCGTGGTAGCCGCGGCGAATTGTTTCCGGCGTTGCACAAATCAAGAGCATGTCCTCGCCCGCGCGAAATGCCCGCACCGTGGCGTCTTCAATTTCGCAGTGCTTGGCTATTGCGCCCATTTCCAAATCGTCAGTAAGGACCAGGTGGTCGTATCCGAGTTCTTGACGCAAAAGCTTGGAAACTATGCCCGGGCTGATCGACGCGGGCTCGACTAATCCGCCGGTCGTTCCCCGCTTGATATCGATGTTCGGGAAGCCGCCGTGGCTTACCATTACCACTCGCACGCGATCATCGCTGCGTTGAAACAGCTCGATGTAAGGTGCTAAATCCTGGCCCAGCAAATCATCGTGTGTCAGCGGCACCATTGGCATTTCGATGTGCGAATCGATGGCCCCGGCGCCAATCCCGGGAAAGTGTTTCAAGCAGCCGAGACAGCCCGAACCCTGCAGGCCACGCATGTAAACCGTCGTGTTACCCAAAACTTCAGCCGGCGAGCGTCCGAACGATCGGGAATAGAGACCATTCGTGAGCTTACTGCGTTCCTCGGTGATGATGGACATTACCGGCGCGAAGTTGAGGTTGAAGCCAAGCATGCGCAGGGCTTCACCACTGACCCGTCCGAGAGTGCGCGACGCGGCGAGGTCGCCATGCTGACGAATCGCCCGCGCTGAGGGCATTGGAGGGAAGATCTCGCGCAGGCGATCGACAAGGCCTCCCTCTTGATCTATGCCGACCAGTGGCTCTACCGGCAGGAGAGCTCGCGCGCCGTCCAGCAACCCTCGCAGTTGCTCAGGCGACTCAACGTTACGGCCGAAAATAATTATGCCACCGGGCTTGATCTCCTCGATCAGTTCCCGCGTCTCCTGATCGAGTTCTGTACCCGGTAAGCCGATGAAGAAGAATTGTCCGATTTGTTGTTCGAATGACAGCGAAAAAAGTGTGTCCGATTGCATTGAGTATGATGGCCGAAATGAAGTTAAAAACTCACCGCTGCAAGCTTACGACACGAATCGACTCGATTCAACTGTAATAACGGGATTTGTTTGCGGCGCTCCTTGTAAATTCATTGTCTTCAGAATCGCGGTGGCTCGAAGGTTCGTCGCTCCGGTTTTCAAAGACTCTCATCTACAATGTCGAACTGATGAAAGGGATGATTCTGGCCGCCGGTTACGGTGCGCGCTTGTGGCCGCTGACTGCCGATCGCACCAAGCCGGCGCTGCCGGTGCTCGGAAAGCCGCTGGTTGGCTATGTGGCTGAGTGCCTTGCCAAACACGGGATCAGAGACGTGTTGGTGAACCTGCATCATCGGCCTGAATCGGTCCGGGCGGCACTGGGTGACGGCAGCCGCTTTGGCGTTCGTTTGCAGTATGTTGACGAGCCGGTGATTCTGGGAACCAGTGGCGCGCTGGACAATGCGCGCGATTCGCTTAGCACCGATACATTCGTCGTCATCAATGGAAAGATCATTACGGACATCGATCTCAATGCGGCTTTCGAAACGCATCGTCGTACAAAGGCCCTGGCCACCCTCGTGCTGCGAAGAAACTTTCCGCGCGAGCGATTCAGTATCGTAGAAACGCGCGACGGTTTCGTAACGCGATTTGCGGGAATGCCTGCAACTGAGACTAAAACATCGGGTGGGACGGCGTCAGAGGCGCCGCTGATGTTTACGGGGATCCAGATTCTTGAACCACGTATCTTTGATTACATTCCGCGCGGCGTTTTTTCGCATTCGACGACGGAGGTTTATCCGCAGGCAATCGCCAATGGCGAGAGCATCGCCGCGCATGTCGGTGAAGGGATGTGGTACGAGCTTTCCACGCTTCGTCGCTATCTGGATATTAGCCTTGCGCTGCTTCAGTCAGAGGGACGCAATGTGTACGCGGGTCAAAACACGCTGATTCACCCAGGCGCCGAAGTGAATGAATCCGTCCTCTGGAACGACGTGAGTATTGAGACAGGCGCCAGCGTTCGACGCGCCATTTTGGGTGATGGAGTCCGCGTGCGGCCGAATGAACATATCAATGACGCCGCAGTGGTTCGCGCCGACGTGGTTTCGGGATTGACTGCACCGGCCAAAGCATTGAAAGGCGAAGTCGTCGGCGATAACTTTGTCGTCCTCTTATCGCAGTGATAAGATTCGCTGAAGCCTTCAAGCGCGCAGCGATCAAGGGGAACGAAAGTCGGATCGCTAATCCGCTCGCGCCGTGGCTTTGCCGCCGGATCCTTCGCCGCATGAAAGCTTTTCAAACCAGCCCGAATGCGTTCACCACGAGCGCGCGAGATCGACTCGCGGCCTACCTGGCGAAACACGAACGCGCGCGAAAAACGAAACTCGTCGCCCTAACTCCGGACGCGTCTACGCGTGAGTATTTTCGCATTCCCTGGAAGCGCGGGTCGGCAGTGGCTGCGGTTTATCCTGAGCCGTTCGATCCGGCAGTTCATCCATACCTTGACGTTACCCGCTTGTTCATCGAATGCGGCCTGCCGGTGCCCCAGGTTTACGACACTGACGGCGAGGTCGGGATTATGGTGCAGGAAGACCTGGGCGACGATCAGTTATTTCAGGTTTTCGAAACCGCGTCCGAGGATGAACGTGAAAGCCTGCTCGAGGACGCAATCGAGCTCATCGCGCAGATTCAAGCGGCCACAGCCAAAGCATTTGAGAGGGATTCTGTCGCCAGCAGACTGGCATTTGACGAAACTAAACTTTCCTGGGAATTGAATTTTTTCTTCGAACATTACTTTGGCAGTCTGCGCGGCGAAATATTGCCTCATGATGAAATGGCAGAGCTGAAAGCGGAGTTGAATGACATCGCGGCTGAGCTGGCGGCTTGTCAGAGGGTGCTTTGTCATCGCGACTATCACTCGGCGAATCTGTTAGTCGACGAGCAGCGAGCCATTCGGATCGTCGATCATCAAGATGCGCGCATGGGCCCGGCCAGCTACGATCTCGTCTCGCTTTTGATGGATCGACAACCAGAGCCACCATCCTTGGCCGAGGTGCGGGCTCATCGTTTGTTTTTCCTCGATCAGCGCCGCAAACAAGGCCTGCCGGCCATCGACCCGGACGATTTCGTCAAGGAATTTCGCTTGATGACGATTCAGCGCGGACTGAAAGCAATCGGCACGTTTTCCTATCAAACCGCCGTTTGCGGACGGGGAGCATTCTACGAAAAACATATTCAGCCCACTTTCCTGATCGTGCTGCAGGCTGCCGAATGGCTGGAACGATTTCCGGCCTTGCGGCGGATAATCAATGAGCGCATCAACAGCTCACCCGAGCCCGGGCAGTAGCCCGACCAACCGGGGTCCCCGCGCGGGCATCCCGCGTGGGGTGGTCGATAGGGATGGCGTCTATTAGAAATTGAGAGCGAGTCGTTAATTCAATGATCCAAACCGGGGCAATGACTGAACGAGCTATGGCTCAGAGTTACATAAAAGATTTGTCAAAACATGTCGGCGAACAAGTCACGCTGAAAGGCTGGCTCTACAACCTGCGATCGAGCGGCAAGCTGATGTTTCCGCAACTGCGCGACGGCACGGGCATCGTACAATGCGTGGTCGCGAAGAATGCAGTATCACCTGAACTTTGGGACGCGCTAAAGCCTCTGGGGCAGGAATCCGCACTGGTTGTAAACGGCCGCGTGCGCGAAGACAGCCGCGCGCCCGGTGGTGTTGAGATCGATGTGACCGATGCCGAAGTGATTCAGAACGCGCACGATTACCCCATCACGCCGAAGGAACATGGCACAGAGTTTCTTTTGGATAATCGTCATCTCTGGCTTCGTTCGAAGAAGCAGCACGCCATTTTGAAAGTGCGCCACACGGTAGTGAAAGCCGTGCGTGATTTTCTCGACAACGACGGCTTCACACTGTGCGACACGCCGATTTTCACGCCGGCAGCCTGCGAAGGAACGACGACGCTCTTCGAAGTTGATTACTTTGGCGACGAGAAGGCTTACCTGACGCAATCCGGTCAGCTTTACAACGAAGCGACCGCCGCTGCCTTCGGAAAAGTCTATTGCTTCGGGCCCACATTTCGCGCCGAGAAGTCGAAGACGCGAAGACACTTGACAGAGTTCTGGATGGTCGAACCCGAAATGGCCTTCGCCACGCTTGATGACGTGATGGACCTCGCGGAAAGGTTTCTCTCGTACATTGCCGCGCGGGTGCTTGAAGAGCGCGCCGAGGAATTGAAAACTCTCGAACGTGATACGTCGAAGTTGGAAGGAATCGTCCCGCCGTTTCCGCGCCTGCACTATGACGATGCAGTGAAAATGCTGCATGAAGGATTCGAGCGCGGAGCGTTGGAGCAGAAGTTTGAATGGGGCGGTGACTTCGGCGCGCCGGATGAAGCCTATCTTTCCACTCAGTTCGAAAAGCCGGTGATGGTTCATCATTATCCCGCCGCGGTCAAAGCCTTCTACATGAAACGCGATCCGGAACGCGACGAACTGGCGCTGGGCGTTGATGTGCTGGCGCCTGAAGGCTATGGCGAAGTAATCGGCGGCGGTGAACGTGCGACGTCCGTGGAATTCCTGGAGCAGCAGATTGCTGTACACGGCCTGCCACAGGAAGCTTTCGAGTGGTATCTGGACTTGCGTCGCTATGGCAGCGTGCCGCACGCTGGATTTGGCATGGGCATCGAGCGCTGCACCGCGTGGATGTGCGGCATCGAACATATTCGCGAGACCATTCCATTTCCGAGAATGCTGTATAGACTAAAACCGTGAATTGTAAATCGTGAATCGTGAATAGAAAGGAAAATTAGTTCGACTATTTACGATTTACTATTCGCGATTTACGAACTCATGGAACGCATCGTCACAATCTTTGGCGGTTCGAAGTGCCGCGAGACCGACGCCGAGTACGAACAGGCGCGTCGCGTTGGCGAGTTGTTAGCCGAGGCGGGTTTCACGATCTGTACAGGCGGCTATGCCGGCGTGATGGAGGGCGCTAGTCGCGGGGCGCACGAACGCGGCGGACGCGTGCTTGGTGTCACGATGAACCAGTTCAAGTCAGAGCCAAATCGTTACCTGACCGATAAAATGCCGTCTGAGCACTTCTACGAGCGTCTGCAGCGATTAGTTACGCGTTCTGTCGGGTTCATCGCTTTGCGTGGCGGCATGGGTACGGTCACCGAACTTTCGCTTGTCTGGAACAAACTGCAGACCGGTGTTCTCGAACCACGGCCATTAGTTCTTCTGGGACCCTGCTGGCCGCCGCTGGTGCGCGAGTGGCAGCGTTTCCTTGCAGTTAGCGACAACGACGTGAAGCTCCTGGATTTCGCGGAGACTCCTGAAGAGGCCGCGGATATCATTAAGCAAAAATCAATCGGGGTTGTTGTGTGAACGAAAGCACGGGGCATCAGCCCGACCGTGAGGGCGGGCGTGAGTATGAACGTGGGGCATTAGCCCGACCTGACCTAACCGGGGTCCCCAAGCGGGCAGCCCGCTTGGGGTGGTCGATAGGGAGGGCTCAATGACTGAACAAAAAAGAGCGCATAAGTGAAGCGTTGCCCAAAATGCAATCGCCGATACGATGACGACTCGCTAAGGTTCTGTTTGGAAGACGGCAGTCCACTGTCTGCCTCCACTCGCGACTCAGAGCCTCCGCCGACGGAAATTCTGCCGCCGCGAGTCGCGCCGACATTGAAGTCTTCCGGTCCGACAGTTCCATCTTATCTCAGCGGCAGCGACGTCCGGTCTGATCAGCGTGAAGCCAGAGCGTCGAATCCGGTGCTGACCGCGGGCGTCATTGCAATCGTCTTACTGCTGCTGGCCCTGGTCGGCATCGCGGCCTACTTTGTTCTGCGACACACAAACGTCAACGAATCGGCAGAAGCCAGGCGGGGCAGTAGCCCGACCGTCAGGGAGGGCGTAACCCCTTCGGCGAACAATCAAACTGGTCAGAGCTCATCAGAACCAGTTCGCGGCGCTGATGAAATTAGTTCCTCGAACACACAAACGAGTACGCCTTTGAGGATCACCGCCAGCGCATCCTCGGTTCGGTTAGCGGTGCAGAGCAATACTTACTATGCGGCGAACGCGATTGACGGAAAGCGCAGCACTGCCTGGATCGAGGGCGTCGACGGGGCCGGCATTGGCGAATGGATTCGTTTCGACTTTGATCGCGAGATTGTTATTCATCGAATTCTTTTCCAGCCCGGCTATTTCAAGAGTCCGCAGATTTGGGCCGAGAATAATCGTCTCGCTGCCGTGACGGCCTATTTTTCTGACGGCAGCTCGCACGATATTTCCTTCGAGGATCGCATGGAGAGCCAGAAGTTTGACGTCGGTGCGAAAAGGACAAAGTGGGTGCGGTTCGTTATCAAGTCCGTTTACTACGGCACCGACCCCGACACTGCGCTTTCCGAAGTTGCATTCGAGTGGGAGCCGTGACGTAGACTTATCGTGGCGCGCAAATGATCGAAACACCAACCAGACACCAACAATCATCGACCCACCCGGAAATGCCAGGGGTCGGAAAAAACGTGAGCATTCTAGGAGTGCCGCTGGGCTTTGGGCAGAGTATGGCCGGAGTCGATTTGGGCCCTTCAGCAATTCGCGTCGCCGGACTCGCGCAGCAAATCGCAAAGCTTGGTTATGAAGTTAATGATCTCGGCGATCTACAAGTAGACCGCCCACGCTCGCATCCGCGTGAAGGCGAGAAGCTGAAATATCTAACAGAGGTTCACGCGACGTGCGTGCGGCTGGCAGCACAGGTCGAGCAGATTGTCGACGCGGGCGAGTTGCCGATTACCATCGGCGGCGATCATTCGATAGCGATTGGTTCGCTCGCGGGAATCGTAAAAGCATTTCGAAAGCGCAATGAGACGTTGGGCCTGATTTACTTTGACGCACATGCCGACATGAACACGCCTGAGACTTCTCCATCCGGCAACATTCACGGGATGCCGTTCGCGGCGCTGCTGGGCTTTGGCGCGCCCGAGTTAGTGAATATCGGCGGGTTTGCTCCGAAATTCGATCCGGCATTGTGTGCGCATGTCGGCGCGCGAGACATCGATCCGGGAGAACGCGAGTTGATTCGACGGCTGGGCATTCGGTTTTTCACAATGCGCGAAATTGATGAGCGCGGGCTGAACGCCTGTATGGACGAAGCGATCGCAATAGCCAGAAAGGGGACTGCGGGTTTCGCGGTTACGTTTGATGTCGATGTTCTCGATCCAGGTGATGCCCCGGGTTCAGGAACGCTGGTGCGCGGTGGGCTCAGCTATCGCGAAGCACACCTGGCCATGGAGAAGGTTGCGGAAACCGGAAAGATGCGCTCGCTGGAAGTTGTCGAAATCAACACGGCACTTGATGTAAACAATCGAACTGCGGTCTTAGGAGTAGAATTGATCTTGTCCGCGCTCGGCAAGACGATTTTGTAGTGTGCGACGTTTAGCGTCGGGCTAACGCCCGACCAGGCGGGCGGTGGCCCGCCACTAGACCTGAACGCAGTTGAGAAGTATGGCAAAGAAGCTTCGGGTTGGGCTAATTTTCGGTGGCCGCTCCGGCGAGCACGAAGTGTCACTGCGTTCGGCGCGTTCTGTGATCGAAGCGATGGACCGCGACAAGTACGAAGTGGTGCCGATAGCGATTACGAAAGAAGGGAACTGGCTGGCGCCAGCGGCGGCAGCGCAGCTTTTGCCTGAAACAACAGTGCGTTCGCTGCCCTCGGCTGCGCGCGGTGGAAACCGCAACGATGTAGCCATCATAGGCGATCCGTCGCGCAGCGGCCTGGTCAAGCTTGATACAAACGGCGAACCGCCTGAGGCGCTCGACGTGGTCTTTCCCGTTTTGCACGGAACGTACGGCGAAGATGGAACTATTCAAGGCCTGCTGGAAATGGCCGCCGTGCCTTTCGTTGGTTGCGGTACGCTCGCATCCGCGTGCGGAATGGATAAGGTGATCATGAAGGCGCTCTTCAAAGACGCGGGCTTGCCGATTTGCGATTACACCTGGTTCTTGAGATCGGAATGGGAGAGCGACAGTGAGAAACTTTCTCGTCGCATTGTGCGTCGGATAGGATTTCCCGTTTTCGTCAAGCCCGCCAATCTCGGCTCTTCGGTCGGCGTTTCGAAGGCAACAGACAAAGCTTCATTAGCACGCGCAATTAAACTCGCCGCGCGATACGACCGGAAAATAATCGTCGAGGAAACCATCGACGGACGCGAAATTGAATGCGCGGTGATCGGGAACGACGAACCGCGCGCCAGTCTGCCGGGCGAATATGTAGTGCATGACGAAGCCGCGCGCTTTCTTGATTACACTGAGAAGTATTCCAGCACCGGGCATGTCGAGTTTGTGGTGCCCGCTCGCGTTTCGCAGGCCAAAGCGAAGCAAATTCGCAGCATGGCCATCGATGCTTACAAAGCAATCGATGCTTCCGGGCTGGCTCGAGTGGATTTCTTTCTGAAGAATGATGGCGAGTTGCTGGTCAATGAAGTCAATACACTACCGGGACTTACTGATGTATCCGGCTTTCCGAAAATGTGGGAAGCCTCGGGAGTTCCTTTCGCACGCGTAATAGATCAACTGATCGAATTTGCCATCGAGCGCCATCGCGAACGCGCACGCAACGAAACCAGCATTTGAACCGCGCGATTCACGTTCTCCGGATAACAACGCGAAAGCGACTGGCCTCTCAATTTGCAAAACCAACCAGAAGCCCGCGCGTCAGCAAGGGCTTTGTATTCGACGGCAAAACAACTCAGCCCTCCCTGGCAGTCGGGGTTCTGCCTGGTCGTTTATGAAAAAGTAATCTCTTCCTCGCTCACTCAGCGAAAAACATGGCGGGCCTCAAACCTTTAGGTCCGACGCCCGCCATTCTAAGAGATAACCTCGCCTTGCTTAAGAGCTAACGACAGTCGTTCAGGAGACTCTCGTCAGATTGATTCTGCTCACTTTAGTGTCCTGGCCGGGTCAATGTTCGAGTAAGCCGAGTTCCCTCCCGAATTGAAGGCGCGCACGCGGTAGCGATACTTCGTGTTGCTAGCAAGTCCGGTGTCGGCATAACTGGTGGTGTTTGTCCCGACTTGAGCAATCTGCACAAAGTTTGTGCAAGCATTGCCCTGGCAGCGCTCAATGCTGAAACCGTCCTCGTTCCCTGAGTTATCTGTCCACGCCAAGTTCACTTGACTCGAGGAAACCGCCGTCGCCGTCAAGTTGCTTGGAGCGTTCGGTGGCGGTATCGGCGTTGGTGTCGGCGTCGGCGTTGGTGTCGGCGTTGGTGTCGGCGTTGGTGTCGGCGTCGGCGTCGGCGT
>Ga0070706_100007541_pt1 | contig 10194 bp, 9 predicted proteins | sample KBSK5501metaG_FD_65476 | JGI IMG/M metagenome (GOLD analysis project Ga0070706, IMG submission 65476) | Corn, switchgrass and miscanthus rhizosphere microbial communities from Kellogg Biological Station, Michigan, USA - KBS K5-50-1 metaG | ecosystem: Host-associated > Plants > Roots >...
GGAGACAGACCCATCAGCACGCCCCAGGACGCGGCGGCGACGGCCAGCAGATTTTCGGCCAGGACGCTTCCCTCGGTATGGCGCCCGGGCTCTTCGGGCCGTGCTCGCCAGCTGACCTGGTGAGGGGCGCAAGCACGACCAGCAGCCACGCAAGCGGGTAACCCGGGCGTCGCGCCAGCAGCCGGCCCAGCAGCCCGAGCCCTCACGGGCGCGGGCCCGGGAGACTCACGTCTCCCGGGCCCGCCCAATGCTTGCGCCGGCCGAGCCGGGCACCAGGCTCAGGAGCCCTGCTCCGCCGCCAGCTGGCTGCGGAGCCGCCCGGCCCTGTGCCGCGACCGCGCCAGCTGCTGCTGCGCCCGCTCGGCCCGCCGGTTCGCCCGGGCCAGGGCGCGCAGCCGCAGCGCCTGACGCTGCGCCGCGGCATCGGCCAGCATCGACCGCTGTCGTTCCTTCGTCGCCTCGTGACGCGGATACATCTCTCTCACCACCGTTCGAAATATTCGCTGTGCTTTCCTGGCCGCTCGTCCTCAGGCCGCTACCTCGTCCTTCCTCGGGCGCCCGCGCGGACGCTTGCGCGGCACGATCTCGCCGCGCAGGAACAGCTCGCCGCCCCAGACTCCCCACGGCTCCCGGCGCTCGAGCGCGCCGGCGAGGCACGCCATCCGCGCCGGGCATCCGCGGCAGAGCAGCTTCGCGCACTCCACGTCCGCCGGGGACTCGGCGAAGAACAGGTCCGGGTCGTCCGTGCAGGGAAGCTTGTGACCGCTTGGCACCCCGGCGATTGCGACCGGGATGGTCGCGGCCGGCTGGGGTGCCCGCGCAACCGCGCCTGCCACCTGCGCCGGGACCGCCCCTGCGATCGCCGTCACTTGCTCGGATACCGCCTCGAACCTCACCGGGTCCGCCAGCACGGCGGTGGTGCCGGGCCGATGCATCGGTGCCATCCCCTCTCATCTGCTCGTCTTAAGGTCTCTCACGCGTCTGACAAAACGGTGGCCTCGCATGACGAAGGCCGCGGACCCGATTTCGGGTCCGCGGCCTTTGAGGGGATCAGGCCGGTCGGTCTAGACCGGTTCCCTCGCTGTATGCGGACCCTCTGCGTCGCCGCTCGGCACGGCGATGCGGGTCGTGTGCGGGTACTGCTTGCCGGCATTGCGCTGCTCGTGCTTCTCCGCCAGCGCGACGTTCAGGCCGGCAGCTGCGCGCCGCCCGAAGACGTCGGCTGCCCAGAGCGCACGGGGGCGGGGGCGCGCGAGCGCGGCACCTGTGCACACGGGCTGAGCGGACCGGACGCCGGACGGCAGGACGGCGCCCATGCCGAACCCTGCGTACGCCTCAGTGGCGGTCTCGAGACCCGAGATCGTGTTCAGCATCATGGGCACCTCCCTCCACGGAGCGTCGACAGACCCGCCGGACACAGCAGAAGCCTACGTAGCCCGGCCGGGACGGGGCAACTCCTTTTCCGCGCGAAATCTGACCGCCATTTCAGCTGCTCGCGAGGCGCGGACCCGGCGAGGTGCGGATCAGCCCCTCCTGTACCACCGACACCACGAGCTCGCCGTCGCTCGTGTACATCTCGCCGCGCGCGAGCCCCCGGGCGCCGCGGGCCACGGGAGAGTCCTGCGCGTACAGGAGCCACCGGTCGGCGCGGAACGGGCCGTGAAACCACATGGCATGGTCGAGGCTCGCGCCGGTCGTCCGCCCGTCGGCCCAGGACAGGCCGTGCGCGAGCATCACGGAGTCCAGCAGGGTCAGGTCGGACGCGTAGGTCACCAGGCACACGTGCAGCAGCGGGTCGTCCGGGAGCTCGCCGTCGGCCCGGAGCCAGACGAGGCTGCGCGCCGTCCGGAGCGAGGGATCGCGCTCGGCCTCGACGGTCAGCGGTCCGATGTGCCGGATGTCGATCGGGTGGCCGCGGAACCATTCAGCCGCGGACGGGCCGAACACCTTCTCGATTCGCTCCGCGGTCGACGCGATCGCGTCCGGCGGCGGCACGACCGGCATCGGGTCGGCGTGCTCGACCCCCGGCTCGTCGCGGTGGAACGACGCGGACAGCGTGAAGATCGTCTTGCCGTGCTGCACGCAGCTCACCCGGCGGGTGGTGAACGAGCGGCCATCGCGGACCCGCTCCACCAGGTAGACAAGCGGAACCGTCGGGTCGCCCGGCCGGATGAAGTACGCGTGCAGCGAGTGCACGGGCCGGTCGGCGGGCACGGTACGGCCGGCCGCGACCAGGGCCTGGCCCGCGACCTGGCCGCCGAACACGCGCTGCCGCCGCTCCCCCTCGGGGCTGCGCCCGCGGAAGACGTCGACCTCGATCTGCTCCAGGTCGAGCAGGTCCACCACCTCAGCGAGTGCGTGAGATTGCACCATCGGTCGTCCCCTGCGAGCGCTCGGCGTCATCCGGCTGAGCAAGCGTAACGATCTGAACCCCGCCCCCAGCGGGCACGTCACCGCCCGCGGCGGGCGCGGGTACGGATCTCCTCGACGAACCTGGACGGCCTGCGGCTGCGGCGCCCGTCCGCCGACCGGGCCAGCGCCCACGACAGGCAGACGAGGTCCCTGGCCCGCGTGATCCCGACGTACAGCAGCCGCCGCTCCTCCTCGATCGCGTCGTCGCTCTGGGCGTACACAATCGGCATCATGCCGTCGGTCAGCCCGGCCAGGAACACCGCATCCCACTCCAGCCCCTTGGCCGCGTGTAGCGACGCCAGCGTCACCCCGTCCATCGCCGGGGCCTGCCCGGTGGCGCTGCGCGTCGCGAGCTCGGCGGCGAGATCGGCCAGCGACGCCCGCGGCGACCCGGTGAAGAAGTCGTCGCCCAGCTGGGCGAGGGCCTCCAGGGACTCCCACCGTTCCCGCGCCCGGCCCCGGCCGGACGGCGGCGCAGCGGTCAGCCCGATGCCCGACAGCACCGCGCGAACCTGGCCGGCCGGCTCCTCGCCGGCCGACGCCGACCGCGCCGCGGCCCGCAGCAGGCCGACCGCCTGCCGCACCTCGGCGCGGTCGAAGAACCGCTCGGCCCCCTTGACCGCGTACGGCACGCCGGCCTCGCCCAGCGCCTGCTCGAACGCCGGCGTCTGCGCGTTGGTCCGCACCAGCACCGCGATCTGGACGGCCGCGGTGCCCGACCGGATCAGCGCAGCGGCCCTCCGGGCCACCGCCGCGGCCTCTTCCTGGTCGTCGCCGTACTCCGTGAACTCAGGCTCCGGGCCGGCGGCTCGCTGCGCCACGAGCACCGGCTCATCGGGCCGGCGCAGCGATCCGCCCGGCACGCCGCTCCCCCCCGCGCCCCGCCCGAAACCGCCGCCGAGACGATTCGCCAGCGCGACGACCTGCGGCGTTGACCGGTAGTTGCGCACCAGCCTGATCACGGTCGCGTCGGGGAACTCGGCCGTGAAGCCGGTCAGGTACGACGGGGTGGCCCCGGTGAAGGAGTAGATCGTCTGCCGCGGGTCGCCGACCACGCAGAGATCATCGCGGTCGCCGGTCCAGGCCTCGAGCAGCAGCTTCTGCAGCGGGTTGACATCCTGGTACTCATCAACGACGAAGTACCCGTAACGGTCCCGCACCGCGGCCGCGGCCGCCGGATGCTCGGCGAGAATCGCTGCGGTGAGCTCGAGCACGGACTCGAAGTCGATCAGGTGCCGCTCGCGCCGCAGTTCCTCGTAGGCGGCATAGAGCCGGGACAGCGGGACCGGACCGAGCGGCGGCGTTCTCGAGGCCTTCGCACTTGCCTGCTGGTATTCGTCCGGCCCCACCCCGGTGACCTTGGCCCACTCGACCTCGGTGGCGGCGTCGCGCAGGTCGGTCAGGCTCAGCTCCAGCCGCAGCCCGCGCGCGGCCTCCGACATCAGGCTGATCTTGGAGTCGATAACCCGCGGCGGGGGGCCCCCGACGGTCAGCGGCCAGAAGTGGGTGAGCTGGCGCAGCGCCGCCGCGTGGAAGGTCCGTGCCTGCACCCGCTCCAGGCCGCCGCCGGGCACCGCCTGGCGGCCGAGCAGCCGCAGCCGCCCGCGCAGCTCGCCGGCCGCCCGGGTGGTGAACGCCACGGCCAGGACCCGCGCCGGGTCCACCACGTCGGTGGCCACCGCGTAGGCGATCCGGTGCGCGACCGCACGGGTCTTGCCGGTGCCCGCGCCGGCCAGCACGCAGACCGGGCCGCGGGCGGCCAGCGCTACCTCGCGCTGCTCGGGGTCGAGCGCGGCCAGCACGGCATCCGCGGAGTCCATGGGTGCACCTCCCGCCGCATCGGCCGCCATCGGCGGCCTGCCGCCATGATTCCCCATGCCGCCGACGCCGGGCCACAGTCCGCCACGCCCCAAACGACCCGATCCACGTGCCTAGTACCAAGTTGAGCGGGGAAGACCCGACAGCGTTAACGCGTTAGTAATCTCTTGTAGGACGGCCGTGAAGGGGAGGACCGCCGATGGCACCGCCGCTGACCATGTACACCACACAGTGGTGCGCGTTCTGCAAGCGCCTCAAGCGCCAGCTCGCGGCCGACGGCATCGCGATGAGCGAGATCGACATCGAGCAGGACCCGGCGGCAGCGGAGTACGTGATGTCGGTCAACGGCGGCTTCCAGACCGTGCCGACCGTTGTCTTCCCTGATGGCAGCGCGCTGACCAACCCGTCGGCGACGATGGTGAAGGAACGGCTGCGCGAATTGGCCGCCCTCTGATGTCCGGCAAGCGGCGCAGAGCGCGGTCCCGCGCACTCGATCTCGCCAAGGCGGGCCAGGACTGGGGCGAGATCTCGGCGGCCGTGTCCGCCTCCGCCATGCCCGGTGCCGGCACGTCCGGCCCCGATCCCGCTGCCGCCCGTCCCTCCGCCGCGCGATCCCCAGGCGCTGCGGCGTCCGGGCCCGATGCGTCGCTGCCCGTACCCGGGCAGGACGCCGTGGTCCGCCGCACCGCGGACGGGTGGCGCGTCGGCGATGACGACCTCCCGGACCTGACCTGCGCGATGGTGCTGGCCGACCTGCTCGCCGCAGAGCTGCCCACCGAGGTCCAGCCGGCCGTGCCCGCCGCTCCTCCCGCCGCGGCACCGGCCGACGCGGCACCCGCCGCCGGCGGGCGGCCAGCCGCGGGGAAGCCTCGGCCCGAGCGCCGCGTGACCGAGCCGCCCGATGAGGAGGACGAGGCGCACCGGCTCAGAACCACCGTGGGCCAGCTGGAGCACGCGCTGACCGCGCGGATCCGCGTCGAGCAGGCGATCGGCGTCCTGGCCGAGCGCCACCGGATCCGTCCCCGGCAGGCCTTCGAGCAGCTCAGATCGGCCGCGCGGAACCGCGGCCGGCGGGTGATCGACATCGCGGCCGACGTGGTCGCCAGCGCGTCGAACCCGCTGCTGCAGCTGCCCGAGGAGCTGTCCCGCCAGCGCTCGGCTCCGCGCCACGGCGGCAGGCACTCCCGCCGCGCCCTCCGCCCCGAGTAACCTGCCCGCGCGTGGCCGCAACGCGAAAAGTGGTCAGAAAGTGCTGCTCCAGCGACACTTTCTGACCACTTTCCGAGCGAGCGCCGGGCAAGATTGACCGCCTCGCCGACGCGCGGGGTCCCCGCACCGCACCCCTAATCGCTGCTGGTTCAGGCTCGACCACGAAGGGTAACAAGAGGGTCGAGGAGGGGCCGTGGACGACGAGGGGGACCACAGCGGGTATCCCGGCCGTCTGCTCATCATCGGGGGCGCGGAAGACCGGTGCCGCGGCGCCGGGCTGCTCGAGCGGTTCGTGGCCCTGTGCGGCGGTGACCTGGCCCGGATCGTGCTGGTCACGACCGCCACCGGCCGGCCCGACCAGGTGCACGCCGACTACGACCAGGCGTTCCGCAGCCTCGGCGCGGACCGCACCACCGAACTGCGGCTGCGCGGACGGTCCGACGCCGACGGCGAGGACGCGGCCAAGCTGCTGGAGGACGCGACCGGCGTGTTCTTCAGCGGCGGCGACCAGTCCCGGCTGCGTACCCTGGTCGGCTCGCGGGCCAACGACATCCTGCGCGACCGGCTGAGCGCCCCCGACGGGCTGGTGATCGCCGGAACCAGCGCCGGCGCGACGGCCATGGGCCGCACGATGATCCTCGGCGGCGAGGGACCGGACGTGTCCGCCGCCGCGGTCCGCACCGGCCCGGGGCTCGGCCTGATCCCCAAGGTGCTCATCGACATGCACTTCGGCGAGCGCGGCAGGCTCCCCCGGCTGCTCAGCGCGGTTGCCCTCGATCCCGACCAGCTCGGCGTCGGCATCGACGAGAAGACCGGGATCCTGGTCGAGGGCAGCCGCTTCGAGGTGCTCGGCAACGGCGTGACCACGGTCGTCGACGCGAAGCACGCGACGGTGGTCCACGCGGCCGGGGACGGCGACCCGATCACCCTGTTCGGTGTCCGCCTGCACCTGCTGCCCGCGGGCTGCATCTTCGACATCGCGACGCGCGAGGCCACCATCGGGCCCGCGCACGACCGGTACTAGCCGGTACCTACCCGGTAACCGCCCTAGGAGCCTAACGTGCGCCTGGAAGACATGCGTCATCTGAGCGGACCGAACGTCTTCGCCGCCGCGCCGGTCAGCCTGGCCAGGATCGAGCTCGACCAGCTGACCTGCAGGCAGACCACCGACCACCCGGGCTTCGCCGGACGGCTGACCGAGGTCCTGCCCGGCCTCGCCGATCATCACTGCGCGGCCGGGCGCCCCGGCGGGTTCCTCGAGGCGATGGCGCGCGGGACGTACTTCGGGCACGTGACCGAGCACGTGGCGCTGGAGCTGTCCGGGCTCGCCGGCCGGGACGTGCACCTCGGCCGGACCATGTGGGCGGGCGCCGACGGGCGCTACGACGTCATGATGGAGCGCCCGCAGGACGAGCCGGCCGAGTCTGACGTGCCCGCTGAGCTGGTCAAGCTGGCGATGACCGTGATTGAAGACCTTCTCTCCGAACGCAGGCCGGTACTCGAGTCCGAGATCGCCCGGCTGGCCAGGGTGGTGGAGCGAGAACGCCTCGGCGTGAGCACGGCTGCGCTCGCCGCCGCGGCCCGCCGCCGGGCGATACCGGTGCGCCGGGTCGGCAGCCTCAGCATGCTCCGGCTCGGCTACGGGCGGCACCGGCGGCTGGTGCACGCGGCGCTGACCGAGCAGACCTCGGTGATCGGGGTGGACATCGCCGCCGACAAGATGCTGGCCAAGCGGCTGCTGACCGACGCTGGCATACCGGTGCCCGAAGGGGTCGCGGCCCGGAGCGCCCAGGAGGCCGCAGCGGCCCTCGAGCGGCTCGGCGGCCCCGTGGTGGTCAAGCCGCGTAACGGCAGCCACGGCGTCAACGTGATCATCGGCGTCGCCACCGCGGCGGAGGCCGCCGCGGCCTATGCGCAGGCGACCGCCCAGGCCGAGGACGGGGGCCGCGCGGGTGGCGGGGGCGGGGAAATGCCTGCGGGCGGGGTCATCGTGGAGCGGTTCGTGCCCGGAACCGACTACCGGGTGCTGGTCGTCGACGGGCGGGTGGTGGCCGCCGCCGAGGTGCGCCCGGCGTCGGTGACCGGCGACGGCGTCCGGGACATCGGCCAGCTCGTGGCCCAGGTGAATGCCGACCCGCGGCGCGGCGACGGCCACTCACGCGCGCTGACGAAGATCAGCCTCGACGACCGCGTGGCCGATCACCTGGCGGCGCAGGGGCTTGACACCGGCTCGGTGCCCGGCGCCGGCCAGGTGGTCGCGCTGCGCCGGAACGCCAACCTGTCCACCGGCGGGACCAGCCGGGACGTCACCGACCGGGTACACGAAGATGTGGCCGACATGTGCCGCCGCGCCGCTGCCGTGGTCGGCCTGGATGTCTGCGGCATCGACGTGCGGCTGGCCGACATCGCCGCCCCGCTGCACGGCGCCGGTCAGGGGCCCGTGGCCGGTGCCGTCATCGAGGTCAACGCGTGCCCAGGGCTGCGGATGCACCAGGCCCCGGCCGAGGGACCAGCGCGGGACGTGGCCGGGGCGATCGTCGACAGCCTGTACCCCCCCGGTGCCCCGTCCCGCATCCCGGTCATCGCGGTCACCGGGACGAACGGGAAAACCACGACGGTCCGCATGATCGGCCACATACTGGGCCAGGCGGGCCTTCGCGTCGGAATGTCCACCACCGACGGCATCTACTCGGGCGGCCGGCTGGTCTACGACGCGGACGCCTCGGGGCCGCGGTCGGCCGAGATGGTCCTCGACGACACCAGCGTGGAGGCCGCCGTGCTGGAGACCGCGCGGGGCGGGATCATCCGCCGCGGGCTGGGCTACGACAAGGCCGACGTCGCCGTGATCACGAACATCGCCGACGACCACCTGGGCATGGACGGCGTCGACGACATCGACGAGCTCATCTCGGTCAAGGCGCTGATCGCGGAGGAGATCCGCGACGGCGGCACGATCGTGCTCAACGCCGACGACCCGGCCGTCGCGGCCATCGCCGACCGTCCGCGGGTTCGCAGGCACGCCCCCGTCATCAGGTACTTCAGCCTGCACGCCGACAGCCCGGTGACCGACCGGCACCGGCGGTCCGGAGGGATCACCTGCGAGCTGCGCGACGGCCAGCTGGTCGAGTTCGAGGGGGCCAGCCAGCGGCCGCTGCTCAGCCTGGCCGAGCTGCCGGGCGCCTACGACGGGCTCGCCCCGCACGTGGTCGCGAACGCCCTCGCGGCGGTCGCCGCCTGCCGCGCGAACGGGGTGAGCGCCAAGGACATCAGGCGCGCCCTGGCCACGTTCAGCCCCGGCGAGTCCAACCCGGGGCGGGGCAACGTCTACCTGGCAGCCGAGGGCGGGGGGGCGGGTGCGGGCGGGGGCGCGGGTGAATGTGTAGTGATCGTGGACTACGGCCACAACGCCGCCGCGGTCGACGCCACCGGCCGCATGATCAGCAACGTCTGGGGCGGCAGCCCGGCCGCCGCGATCACCCTGCCCGGGGACCGCCGCAACGACCTGATCATCCGCGCGGCCGAGGCGATCGCCGCCCGGTTCGGCCGGGTTGTCGTCTACGAGGACGCTGACAGGCGCGGCCGCGAGCCTGGCGAGATGACCGACATCATCACCAGGGCGATGCGCCGGGTCAGGCCGGACATCACCTGCGCCGCGGCCGGCGGCCCGCAGGAGGCGTTGCGCGCCGCGGTGGCGCTGGCGGACGGCCACGCGGTCCTGTTCCTGTACGAGAAGCTCGCGATGGCCCACGCGGCGCTCGACGCGATCGGCGCGCGGCCCTCACCCGCCGACGGACAGGTCAGCCCCGAGATCCCGGCCAGGTCCGTCATGACCGGCGACATCAAGGCGCGGCCCGCTGCCCCCGAGCAAGCGGGCCGGCCGGCCCCGGCCGCCGAGACCGCTGCGCCGGCGCTCACGCGCATAGCCGCGGCTATCCCGCCCTCGGCCGCCGCCTGGGGGCCTGCCCTGACCGCGGGTCACGCCGCCGCGGCCGTCCGCGCGGGGACCGCGATCGTCGGTCGGGCCCCGCTGGTCATGTCGGAGCTGGCAGCCGAGGCCGAGCAGCTGGTGCCGCCGCTGACGGCGGCGGCCGAGCGGGTGGCGTCGCCCGCGATGCTGGCCGACACCGCGACCGCCGGAGCCGGGCCCTTTAGGCGGACCGACCGGCCCACGCAGTGGAACCGGGGCCGCTGGTAGACCTTGCCCGGCCTCGCCGGGTCGGTCAAGCCTCAGCCGGCGGCGAGCACGACGCCGGAGTGGTGCCACGGGCGGGTGAAGCCAACGGGGTTTCCGTCACCGGGCGCCGCGGCCGGGGTTCCGAACGCGGAAATACGGATGGGGAAGCCGGTGGCGTACGCCTCGATCATCACGTCGTGCCCGATCACCAGGCCCACGTGGCCTGGCGCGGTGGGCGTCCCGTCGGCGCCCGCGAAGAAAACCAGGTCACCCGGCTCGACCTGGCTGGCGGGCACCTGCGGTCCCCAGAACCACTGCTCCTGCGAGGTACGCGGAATGTCCACCCCGGCCGCCCGGTAGGCCATCATCATCAACCCGGAGCAGTCGAAGGCGTCCGGCCCGGTCCCGCCGAACAGGTAGGGCTTGCCGAGCTGCGCCTGGGCGAACGAGATCGCCGCGGCGACGGTGCTGTTCGGCACCGGGCCGAGGCCGCCCGCCCCGGAAAGCTGGGCGAGGCCCGGCAGGCAGCCGGGAACGTTGTCGGCGGACACCGCGCTGACCGTGAAGCCGCCGCTGGCGTA
>Ga0070706_100007544_pt1 | contig 10192 bp, 13 predicted proteins | sample KBSK5501metaG_FD_65476 | JGI IMG/M metagenome (GOLD analysis project Ga0070706, IMG submission 65476) | Corn, switchgrass and miscanthus rhizosphere microbial communities from Kellogg Biological Station, Michigan, USA - KBS K5-50-1 metaG | ecosystem: Host-associated > Plants > Roots >...
CAATGCCCGGCACCGAAGCCCGCCGTCCCAGCGTTCTCGTCATCGATGACGAGCCCCTGGTTGCGGCAGGCATCGCAGACACCCTGATGGTGATCGGGTACGAGGTCGAGACGGCCAAGAATGGCCGGGAGGCCCTGGAGAAGATCGCGACCTGCTCATACGATCTCATCCTGAGCGACCTGCGGATGCCGGACCTCGACGGCATGGACCTTTATCGCGAGCTTGAACGGCACGCGCCGCGGTTGCTGCAGCGGCTTATCTTCTTGAGCGGGACGACGGACTCGGCTGGGTACATGCGGTTTCTTGAGGGCACGGGCGTCCTCGTGCTCGGCAAGCCCTTCGACATTGACACCCTGCAGCGATTTGTCCGCCAGCTCCTTGTGGACCAGGATACGCCACGCTTGGCGAATGGGGTCTCGCCAAGCTCGCAGCTAAGTCACGCGGATAAGTCGATGTTGAATGCCGCGGCTGAACAGAAACGCCAGTCCGTCGGCATCAATCCGCCACACCAGCGCCCCGACGCGGAGCGGAGGCCCCTCGGGGGGAACTAACTCCAGCTGCACCGTCGTCCCCGTCTTCAACCGGGCCTTGGTTCTGACTTTCGCACCACGCGTGCTGACATCCACGGAGCTCGACAAGTATCGGCTCGTCCCGACGTTGACGACGACGGGCCAGGCCACGCGGGTACGAGGGTGACGCCGTCGATCTCGCTGCTGTCGAAGAGGCATGAGGGTCACGCCCGGTAACTCATGTCCTCCCGGAATCGGCCCGCTCATTGCCTACCGCGCCCCGGTGCTCAGCCACGAGCGCCCGACGAGCAGCACGGCGATGCTACCTCCGAGAAGCCACAATGAGGAGGGAAGTGGAACGCTCCGGCTGCCTGCTTCCTTCATCAGGTTGTCCATGGCGATGACCCGGAAGTCTGTCAGGGTATCAACCGCGTGCATGCGGCCGATCCCGCCAACGTCCTCCCACCCCGCAAACCCAAAGGAACCGGGATTCCCCGAAATGCTGACGGTCCCGAGGAGGGTGTTGGTCGCGTTGAAGAAACTCACATCAGCCGCCCACATGGAGTCGTCGACGCCGAAAAACGCCCCGAGGCGCTGGACGGAACCGCCGAGCACCACGTCGATGAAGCCTCCGTCCGTATCGCTGCCGACGCAGTTCGTGCCCGTGCACCCACCGAGGGATGTGAAGTAGCGCAATCTACCATCGTCGGTCGTGTACGTGCCTCCCGCGATGACGATCGGCGTGGCATTGAAGAACGGAAGCCCGAGCCCCTCGTACGTGACGGTGGTTGGGCTCACGAAGGCTCCTGGGCCAATCGGGGCGGCTTCGGCGAGCGACGCCCAGGCCAGCAGTGCCAGCACACCAACGACGCTGTGGGTCATCCGTTTTATGGTCACTCGTATATCCTCCCGTTCATCACACGTGAGCACGGACACCTTTCGTCGAGGCTGTGTCGGTATGCGCCGGGGGAAGGCCTGACGCCTTCCCGCGTCGCTGTCACGCGCCCGGCGATGCAGATGGGCGAGGGTCCCGCTTACGGAACGGTGACCGTGGTGCCGTCACCGTTGGCGGTGATGGAGAACGTGCCGGTGCTGCTCGACGTGTAGGTGTAGGTTCCCGACCAGGCAGGCGAGCCACCCGGAGGCGGCGTCGGGACGGTGGCCATGAACGGGCCAGCAATCTGGCCAAGCCCGCTCGTGGTCTGCTGCGTCAAGTCCGTGAGCGCGGCCGGCAGCGCGCCCATGTGAGCCGCGAAGATGCTGACCGACGAGGCCAGGGTCCGCGTATCGGCCTGCGCCTTGGCCACGCGGGCGCGTGTCTGGACGTTGGCGTACAGCGGAATGGCAATAGCGGCCAGGATGCCGATGATGGCCACCACGATCATCAGCTCGATGAGCGTGAAGCCCCGCTCGGTGTCCAGCCTTCCTCTTCTCGTGCCAGAAACTCAACATTGATGCCGACCTCCTGTGTGGGTCCTTTAGGGCCCACGGTTTGGATCGAAGAGGACGGATGTCTTGCCTCTACTTAGCACGTGCGGTGCCAAATCTGGAAAGCTTTCGCGTGCCCAGATTGATGGCGAAGAGCGCGGAGAAGCCGACGCGGGCGACCTTAGATGACCTCCCGGGAGTCGAATGGCCCGAGGTCGTCGAGGGAGAGGAGAGGGAGCGCCACGATGTCGGGCGCCTGACGTCCGGCGTCACCACTTGGACAATGTAGACTGAGATCGTTTCGCTTCGCCCGATTTCTGGCCGTTCGCGATGGTGCGCCGTTTGCTTGTAAAAGAGATCGAAGTGAACACTGCCAACGGACCCATGAGACGATCGATTCATATCCTCGTGGTCGACGACGAGCCTCTCATCGCTCAGCCGTTGGTCGACGCGTTGGCTGCCGAAGGGTACGAGGTCGACGTGGCCGTCAACGGTCAGCGTGCCCTCGAGAAGATCAAGGACCGAGCCTACGACCTCATCCTCAGCGATCTCCTCATGCCCGAGCTCGACGGGGTCGGCCTCTGTCAGGAGCTGGAGCGGCGGGAGCCGGATGTCCTGCGGCGCATGATCTTCATCACCGGCGCCATCGAGCATCCAGACTATCAGGGCTTCCTCGCACAGACTCAGGTGCCGGTTCTGGCCAAGCCTTTCAGCTTGTCGGCACTGCACGCCCTCACGCGCCAGGTCTTGTCGGCCTCCCGACCGGATATCGAGTGACCATCACGCGGGTCTCTCCCTGATGACTCGGAGTTCCGCGCCGGTCAGGAGAGAGGAGACGTCATGACCGTCGTCGCGACGGGTTCAGTTCCCCTGGAGAATGCCGGGCACGTGAGCGAGCGGGGGCCGAAGCCATCAGCCCTTGGTAACGCTATCCCTATGAGCCATCTTGCCGGACTCCTCATTGTCGTCGCCATGTTCGTCTTCACGCTTGCCGTGGTCGCGAGCAGCTCCTCTGCACAGACCATCATGCGCAAGCCGAACGAGGGCAGGCCGTCGACGCTCGAGCCGTCGTCCGGTCAGGTGCCGCGTGAAGGGCCCGACCCCGACGGCCCGTACTCGCTCACCGTTCGCGTCTACGTGATGCCGTTCGACACCAACCGGGCGCCGTTGCCCGGGGAAGGCGCTCATTTGCTCCTCACGGACGGCACGGGACGCCGCCTGGGGCGCGATCCGATCACCAGCGCGCTCCACGACGAGATCCCCGACGGGCGATACGAGCCGGTCATCAACCCAAACCCCACCCTACCAGTTGGCCCTCGGGGCCTGGCCGGCAACGGCATCGCGCTGCGCACACCGGCCGAGGGGCGCTACGAGCTTCAGGTCATCGGCGCCGACCACGCCGCGTACGAGTATGTCGTCCAGGCGTGGGACCGGACGGGACGCCCACGCTGGACGCACTTCGGGCATGGGGCGACCGAGCCGGGCGCCGTCGATCGCTATGCGCTGACCTACTCGCTCTCACTGACACCGCCGATCTGGATTGCGGAGAAAAGGGACCACTCGTTCCTGACCGTATTCCTTCACGGGATCCGCCAGGGCCGCAGCGAATCAGCAGATGTGAGCGAGCTGGTCCTGACCGATCCCCGCGGGCGTCGTCTCGGCGTGTCTCCACTGACGAAGGCGACGTACAAGGAGATCCCGCGGGCCTACTACGGAGCCGCGAGCAACGAAGGAAGCGAGCTCGGGGTCCCCGCGCCCGCGGACGGCGTCTACACCCTCGATGTCGTCGGGACGGCGGTCGGTCGCTATGATCTCGAGTTCCATCCGAGCGGCAGGACGGGGGATCCACTCGGCTCCTTCCAGTTGGCGGAACTCCCGACGCGGCCCGGCACGGTTCACCGATACGCGCTCAACTACTCCGCCTCCGAGGGAAGATTCCAGGTCTCCGGCGGCTTCCCCGGGGGGAACGACAAGGGCGATGAGACGAAGAGCTTTTTGACGTATGCGCATCCGATTACTGCGGAGACCCGGCTCCGCGCCGGCCAGATCACATTTCCGCTGCTGATCTTCTACGGATCGAGGATCTTGCCCGAGACCCTTCGCGCCGCGCTCAACGGCGCTGACGTCACGAAGCTCTTCACCCCGACGCCCAGGGGCCACCAGGTGGTCCTGCTCAAGCTCAGGGCCGGCGAGAACACCCTCACGCTTTCCGTGCAAGGCCGGACATCGAGGGGCGAGACCGCCTCCGACACCGATCGGCTCACGTTCATCGTTCGATAGCTGTGACGGCCTCAGGACCCTTCCCTGAATCGCTCGACGATCTCCCGCTTCTTCACAGGCTCCCGAACAATCCTGTGCTCCCATCGCCCGGAGCTCCCAGGACACCTGCACGGACGGCGTCCCCTGGCGGCTGCGAGCGTGGTCAGACGAGCCCCACAGATCGGCGGGCCCTCGCGACGTAGGCGTCCAGCGTGCGGTGGGTGTCATCGCTCATGTCCCCCAGATCCTTGGCGAATCGCAGGACGGTCCGGACCTGATTGAGCGCTCGGATGACCTCCGGCTTTTCGCCTCCCACGCCGCGCTGCAGGGCGTAGAGCGCGACGTGCTCGAGCTCCCGTCCAACGGATTCCCGCGCCAGCGGGGACAGCGCCCGAGTCGCGCGAAAGATCTCGAGGGCCAAATCGTAGAGCTGAGCGTGCGCGGAGGGCGTGCCGCTGGGTGCGGGCTCGGTCGGCGCTGTCGCGGCAGCTGCCGTTGCCATCAGTTTGTCGACCGCGCGGCTCAGGTAGCCGAAGTCGATGGGCTTGAGCAGGTAGTCGTAGGCGCCGAGCTCGATCGTCTCCTTGGCGAGATCGACGTCGTCGTTGCCGGTGATCATCAAGATGCCGACCTTGGAGTCAAAGCTGCGGATGCGGCGGAGAACCTCCACGCCGTCCATCTCCGGCATCCGAACGTCGAGCAGAATCACGTGGGGCTTCTCCAGGTCGAGCTTGGTGAGGGCCTCGATCCCCCCATGGGCCGAGATGACCTGGTACCCGAGCTCGGTGAGATGCTCGGCCAGCATTTCCGCCACCGGCACTTCGTCGTCCACGACGAGGATCTTGCCCTTACTTTCGGTCATTGAGCCGTGCCCTTCGCGCGCGCCATCGTCGACTGGCGGATCGCACCGAACCGTGGTTTCCCACTAGGACTCTGGCTCAGGTCGCATCCCGCGGACCATTCGAAGATTCGCTCAAAAGAAGCGCTGGGTCAAGCGCCGTGGCTTCTCGTGCCGGGGAACGGGAAGCGGACCTACGCGCCGTAGACTTTCATTTCCATTTCTGGATCGAGCCGCAGAAGTTTCTTTGGTCAGCGCGGCTGCGGAAAGTCGTCCTGGACGCCCACGCTGTTCGCGGGGGTGAGATCGAGCTGCTTCTCTTCGCCGGGCTTGAGCTCGACCCGCAGCCTCCAGATCGGCTGGCCCGCGATGCGGTTGGTCAGCATATAGGGCCCCGGTGGAACGTTAGGGAACTTGAAGTTCCCGTCCTCGTCCGTCCGGAGCACGTAGCGCTGCTCCTTGGTCGGGCTGTCGGGCCGGCCCATCAGAAATAGCTGGAGCCGTTGCATCGCCTGCGGCTTGGCGCCCGACTCGGCGAAGAGGGCGCGGCCCACCAGGACGGCATTGCCGGTCTCCCGCTCACGTTCGGCGGTCCCGCGGGACGCGGCCGGGTGAGGCAGGACGCCCGCGCGGGCAAGCCACGCGCGCGACTCGACGGCTTCGCGCGAGCCAGGCGGGGCGCTCGCCAGCACCCACTGAAACTCGGCAACGGCGGCCGCGCGGTCGGTGTACGAAAGCGCGATGGCCAGCCCATAGCGGAGAGGCACGCTCTCCGGTGTGCGTGTGAGCGCTTCGCGATAGAGGCTCACCGCCTCGGTGTAGCGACCCGCCTCCAGAGCGACGTGCGCACGAGCCGTCGGATCCGTTTCGACGCGAGCCGGCGGAGGGGGCACCTGAGACTGGCAGGCGGAGCACGCCAGCACGAGGAACCCCAGCAGTGCGAGGCCTTGTGGACGCACGTTAGCCGGAGATTTCCTTGTAGGTGCCTGATTCGATGGTGAAGGTCTGGGGCAGCTGCCCACCCCCGGTCTTCGCATAGCCGCAGTTCCAGATGATGGTGGAATTGCCGCTTGTATCGGTGTCGATGGACGTGGCCGAGGTGTCACGGACGTTCTGGCTCATGACGGCCCCAACGATCTGCCCGGTGCCGGTACCCATGTAGGTGAAGTCGTTCAGCACGTAGACCATTCCGTGCATCTGGAAGTTCCCGCTGATAGAGAGCGACCCCGCGACGATGAGCATGCCGCTGAAGATGCCGCTCGCGTCGAGCGAAGCATTGCCGTGGACGTCCACCGAGGCGAAGTCGGAGGTGGCCGTCGTATTCGCTCCGCCGGCGTCGATGTTGGTGCCGCTCACGGTGTCCACGTAGATGATGCCGTTCGGGATCTTGTTGCTCGCGCTGAAGCTCACCGTGCCCTGATAGTAGGTGCCGTTCTTCCGGGCGAGGGTCTTGAGGGCGTTGAGCTCGCTGTTCGAGTAGGTGTACGGATTGAAGCTCGCGTCCGGCTGGTTCTGGATCATATCGGTGCCGTCCTGGTTGTGGACGTTATTGCCATCGTAGCCGTAGATGTCGGCCGATCCGCCGACGGACGTGACACCTTTGCTGAACGTCCCGGCCTTGTCCCCACAGCTCCGGTCGGACCTGGAGTCGATGAGAGCATTGCCGCCCACGCCGATCTCCCCGCGGACGGTGAGCGCGGAAGGAGGGTCGAGGAAGCGCGTCTGATAGACGGTCACCTGGATCTTCTGCTTGACCTTGGGGCCGGTGCCGGTGTCCGTGGGCGTCCAGCCTGTCGCGACGATGTTTCGCTCGTTGGCGGTGGCGCCGTTGGTGACGGCAACGATGAAGACACCCACCTGGGTGCCGTTGATGAGGACGGGGATGGCGGTCGTGCCGTTGTAGAGCGCCCCGGCGGTGACGAGCGGGTTCGGGATGCCGCTGGCGTTCGCCGGGTTGTTGAGCGCCCAGATGGCCCGCTCCACTCCGCTCTCGGCGACGGCGCGGGTCTGGGCAACCTGGAGCTGATTGTTGGCCAGCACGGGCTCCGAGGCGGCCATCATCGAGAAGGCGACGATGAGCGCCGAGAGGATCAGCAGGGTTATCAGGGCCATGGGCAGCGCAACACCGCGCTGGCCCCGCATGAAGGTCATGAGCCGATGAAAGAGCATGGGTCCTCCTACATGTTCCGGAGACGGACGAGCATCTCGACGGTGGCCGTCTGATTGGCGGCCGAATAGGTGGCAACGGACCGCTCCGTCCCCGTCACGAGCTGCAGCCGGACGAGCGTGACGCTCCCGGCGACAGCCGTCGCGGTTCCCGTATTGGTGGAGCCGTCATAGGCAGAAAAATATGTCAGGGCGAACGTCTGGACGCCGCCGATGAGCGGGGTCGTGACGCCGCCCGTGGTTCGATTGATCACCGCGCCGGACAGCTGGTACTGGATGGTGGCGCCGGTCCCGTCCACGAACGTCATGTTCGTGGCACTCGGAATCGCCGTCATGGACTGGGCGGAGCGAAGCTCGCGGACCATGAGCTCGAGGGCGACGCGCGCGTTCTGCTGGGCTTCGACGCGGCTGGATCCCATGAGGTAGGTGTCCTGGCCCTGCATCTGCACGGACACGAGACCGGCCAGCATGAGCCCCAGGATGGCGATGACGACGAGGAGCTCGGCCAGGGTGAAGCCGCGCTGCTCGCGGGCGAGCCGGAGCATGGCCTTCATCGCTGCGCCATCAGCATGGTCACGATCGCGCTCTTCGTGGTGCCGACGGCGGCGAGACCCGTGGCGGTCGAGGGCCGATAGCTCACGGTGACCGTGACCTGGCGAAGCCCGGGGTCCACGACACCGCCGCATCCTGCTCCCACGCCGCAGTCGGTGATGCGGACCGTCCGCGAAAAGCCGCCGTACGGTGCCGCCATGGGAGTTTCGTCAGCGAAGGTGGTCGCGCCTCCGGAGACCGGGGCCACGGACGTCGACGCCGAGACACCGAGAGTGTCGGCGGCCGGCGCGGCCACCCATTGCGCATTGCGGACCTGTTCGAGCCTCTGGTTGGCGAGAAAGGTGGCGTTGGAGAGCTGCTGACCCTCCTGGATGCCATAGCTCGCGGTCGGAACCGCGGACAGGAGGCCGACGAGCCCGATGGCTATGATGACGCAGGCGACCAGGATCTCCGCCAGCGACATCCCGCGCTGATCCGCGACGACGAATCGGAGTACGCGACGCATCTATGGGCTCGTCACTCGGCCCGTCAGCGCGATGGAGATCGTCGTGAGGTCGCCGGTGGTGGAGTTGGTCATGGTGTAGATCGTGGCTGCGCCGGCCGCCCCCAGATAATTGAATGTCACGTTGTTGAGCGGTCCGATCGTGAAGCCCTGCGGCAGATTGAGATTGCCGGCGACGTCCGTGCCTGTCCCCGTCCAGGCGACGCCGGCGCAGCTGCCCTGCAGGATGACCATCTGGCCATTGTTGGGCAGCGTGACGCAAACCGTGTTGTTCTGCCTGATCGCCAGCTCACGGGCCTGGTTGAAGAGCGTCATGACCTGCTGGACATCCGCGCGCGCCGCGGCCGCCTGATAGTAGCTGATGAAGAACGGAACGGTCATGACGAAGAGGATGCCCACCACGGCGATGAACACGATGAGCTCGGTAAGGCTGAAGCCGGCCTCTCGAACGGGGAGCCTGGCCGCCTTCCTTACCTCGTGGTGAGCTGCCCACATCATGCTCATGACTCCCCATTCCCGGACGGTCGCTCCCCGCCTGCCGACTGCCCGCTGGGGAGCACATCCGCTTTTGACAGTCCGGGGGACACATTGGAAGCCGGCGCCTGCTGGCGGCTGAAGACGAGCCCGAGCACGGCCACCGAGAAGAGAAGCGAATAGTCGGTCCGCATTCTCACTCCTGGCATCCGCCGCTGCAGAGCTGCCCATGGGCGAGTCCGAATGAGTCGCTGCTCGAGCCGAGACCCGCGGGGTCAGTCAAGGTGATTACCCTCCGCGCAGGGACGATATCCGACGCGTCGCCCGGAACCATCCGCTCTCCCGCGCTCACGTTGAGCAGCGTCAGGAGCAGCATGGTCATGACGAGGAGCGCGATCAGCGCCAGCCGCAGCGCAATGCCCCGCCCTGCCTCGACAAAGATCGCGGGAGCTGCCGACACGGGCTTCACGAACATACCTCTTCGCGACGGCGGTAGATGTCCCGCTCGGCCCGTGCAAGGCCATTCCGGCGGCCCGAAGACTGAGTTGCCCTGGACATGATGATGGTCAATTCTCCGCGTCAACACGTAGCAAGAGGGGTGCCAGCAAACTGAATGGAGAGTGGCCACACAAGCTACAGATTCGACTGGAAAATCCGAGCCCCGCTGAGCGCTGACACGGGCGGGGTGGCCCCGTTGTGTCACTCAGTTGACCAGGACCGTCAACGAGACTGTCCGGCTCTGAATTCTGGCGTCCGATAGAGTCGAGGCATCGCCAAAAATATGGGCGGCGAATCTCGTCAGCAACGGCGCCATTCCCGGCGGCCGCACCACGCCAAAGCAAGCGCGACACCTGACTACCGGTCGATCCAGACCACCTCGAGCTGGGCGCCGCGATCGAAGGAGTTCTTGCAGCCGTAGTTTTTGACCCACGGCGCCCAGGACGAGACGTTCTTCGGATACGGCGTGTAGACGTAGTACACCTGGGCTGCGGCATGTCGCTGGATCTCGTCGACGATCTTCTTCCGGGACGACCGCGCGGTGTCGCGCCGCTGGGCATCGAGGAGGACGTCGAGCCGCGGGTCCGACACGTGGCTCCGGTTGTTGGGCTGGCCGGTGCGGAAGAAGTTGAAGAGATAGCCGTCCACCTCGGTAAAGAGCGACGATGGCCCCCAGGAAACCTCGTCGAACTTTCCGAGGAAGGACCCTCGGATGTAGCCGGCATACTCCTCGTTGACGATGGAGAGCTCCACGCCGATCTGCTTGAGGCTTCCGGCCAGGAGATCGAGCTCCTCGACGTAGTCCGCGCCATAGCCGGGCCAGTTGGTGCACTTGACCCGCATGCCGCTGGGAAAGCCGGCGTCTGCGAGCATCTTCTTGGCCAGCGCGGGGTTGTGCTGGAGCCACATTGCCCCGTCCCCCAGCTCACGCGTGGGCAGCTTCCATTCCCGCATGGGCGCGGGCAC
>Ga0070706_100007545_pt1 | contig 10189 bp, 5 predicted proteins | sample KBSK5501metaG_FD_65476 | JGI IMG/M metagenome (GOLD analysis project Ga0070706, IMG submission 65476) | Corn, switchgrass and miscanthus rhizosphere microbial communities from Kellogg Biological Station, Michigan, USA - KBS K5-50-1 metaG | ecosystem: Host-associated > Plants > Roots >...
GACGAAGACCTTGCGCTCCCCGGGCATCACGCGGCTGTCGAGCGAGGCGAGGGTCTCGGGGACCGTATACGCCACGGGAGCATCGTACTCCGGGAGTCCCACCAGGCCGGCAATCTGGACCGCTCGCGAAGGCTTGTGGCAGACTCCACCACCCCGGCCCCCGACATGAAGCCCTCGACCCCACGGCCCGCGCCTCCCGTCCCGAGCACGACGTCCACCTCACCGAGAATGTCATGGTCCTCATGCGCGACGGCGTGCTCCGCGGTGGACACCGACTTCACCGCCAAGCTGATCGACGTCTACTCGCCGAGCGCCTGGTACCCGCTGGGCTATGCGCTCAACCTCACCGACAGCATCGCGCGGCTCCGCTACCGCAACGGTCGGGAGCGGGGGGACTGGTCAAGCCGGGCGAGCCCGTGCCGGTGACGCTCACGCTCTATCCGACGAGCAACCTGTTCATGCCGGGGCACCGGATCCGGCTGGACGTGTCGAGCTCGAACTTCCCGCGGTTCGACGTCAATCCGAACACGGGGGAGGCGATCGGGCGGGAGCGGCGGCGGGTGGTGGCGGACAACACCGTGTTCCACGAGCGGGGGCGGGAGTCGCGGGTGGTGGTGCCGGTCATCCTTGTCGAAGCTGCCTGCCGGTAAGGAACAGCGACAAGAAATCCCTGCCGCTGGTGACGGCACGGGCGGAGCGCCATTGACTGCCGAGGGCGTTACCCCTAGACTCCTCCCGCAACCCCAATCGCATTCTCTTGAGGTCCCCTCACATGGCGCGCCTCTCGTCGAGCGTGGCGGACATCAAGCGTCACTACGACGCAGTCGTCGTGGGCTCGGGCTACGGCGGCGCAATCGCGGCTTGCCGGCTGGCCCGGGCGGGCCACCGGGTGTGCGTGCTAGAGCGGGGGCGCGAGATCCGCCCCGGCGAATATCCGGACACTGCCGCCAAGGCTGCGGGCGAGATCCAGGTCGACCTGCCCGGCCACCATTTCTTCTCGCCCACCGCGCTCTTCGACTTCCGCCTGAACCGCGACATGAACGTCCTCGTCGGCTGCGGGCTTGGCGGCACGTCCTTGATCAACGCCAACGTCGCGCTGGAGCCGGAGGAATGGGTGTTCCGGGACGCGCGCTGGCCCGCCGCCTTCCGGGCGGACCTGCCGAGGCTCCGTGGATACTTCGACGTGGCCCGGACCATGCTGGGTTCGACGCCGTACCCACGCGCGGGCTTCCCGCCGCTGCTCAAGCAACAGGCGCTCGAGAGGACTCACGAATCCCTGGGGTCGCGGCGCCCATTCGCGCGGCCCCTAATCAACGTGACCTTCAAGGAGGGCCTCAACGCTTTCGGCGTCCACCAGCGCGCCTGCCAACTCTGCGGAGATTGCGTCTCGGGCTGCAACTACGGCGCGAAGAACACCGTGCTCATGAACTATCTCCCCGACGCCAAGCGGCACGGCGCAGAGGTGTTCACCGAGATCTCTGTGCGGTCCGTGAAGCGTGAAGGCGAGGAGTGGGCCGTGCTGTTCGACCTCACGGGCTCGGGCCGCCGGGCGTTCTCGGCCCCTCCGCTGTCCGTACGAGCGGCGATCGTGATCCTCGCCGCGGGCACCCTGGGATCCACGGAGATCCTCCTGCGCTCCCGGGACAGCGGCTTGCCAATGTCGCCGAGGCTCGGGCATAGGTTCACCGGCAACGGCGACGTCTTCGCGCTGGCCTACAACGGCACCGCGCCGATCGACGGCGTGGGCGCCGGATTCCGTCGACCGGACCTCCATCATCAGGTCGGCCCCTGCATCACCGGCATGATCGACCTTCGCGACGGTCCCCAGGAAGAGCAGATGATCATCGAGGAGGGCTCGATCCCGGGTGCGCTCAGCCGTGTGATCCCGATCGTGTTGCGCGCGGCCGACATATTTTGGGGCCAGCCCGCCGGCCCCCCGGGAGACCCGTCGGTGTCGGAGCAGGTCACGCGATGGTCACGGTACTTGGCCGGCGCATACCACGGGGCCATGCGCCGGACGCAAACCCTCCTGGCCATGGCCCACGACAATGCCGGCGGTGAGCTGCGGCTCGTGGACGGCCGCTTGCGAGTGGAATGGCCGGACCTCGAGTCCCAGCCGATCTATGACCGCATCCACGAGAAGCTCCGGCGGGTGAGCCAGGTGCTGCAGGCAACTCACATCGGGAATCCCTTCCGGCTCATCACCGTGCACCCGCTTGGGGGCTGCTCCATGGGAGACGACGCGAGCACCGGGGTCGTCGACCACACGGGGCGGGTCTTCCAGGGCACCCGAGGCGCGGAGGTCTACAACGGGCTCTACGTGTGCGACGGGGCGATAGTCCCGCGGCCGCTCGGGGCGAACCCCCTCCTGACTATCGCTGCGCTGGCGGAGCGCACGTGCGATCTGCTCGTCACACGCGGCCCGGCCCCGCCGGCCGCCTCGCCACCGAGCAGACCCGCGATCACGGCGCCGCCGATCCCGCCGCTGAAGCCCATGTTCTACGAACGGGCGCAGCCGGGCATCGAGTTCACTGAGCAGATGTCCGGGGCTTTTGCCTGGGTGCATGGGCCGCGGCGTTCCTCGCCGGTGGACGGTGCCACGCCGTGGCGGGCCGCCATCCGTCCGCGCGCCGAGACACATGAGGTGGCGATGGATCTCACCATCCTCGCCGAGGACGTGGAGGCACTGGTCTCGCAGCGGGCCCACGCCGCCCGGCTCGTCGGCACAGTCACCGCGCAGGTGCTGTCCGCCCAGCCCATGCAGGTTCACGACGGCCAGTTCCAGCTCTTCCTGCTCGAACCAGAGCGCGTGGAGACGCGCGTCCTGCGCTACCGAATGCGCGTCGAGACCGAGATCGCCGGGCGCCGCGCGACCTACACCATCGAAGGAGACAAGGTCGCCCACAACGCAGTCGGGTCCAGGCTCTGGCCAGACCTGTCGACACTCTACGTGACGATCACCTCCGAGGACGGCACGCGCCTCGGCCTCGGCATCCTGCGCCTCTCGCTCGCCGCCTTCCTCCGGCAGCTCACGACGCTCCGCGTACGCCACGCCCAGGGGCTGGGCGAACGGCTCGACGCGCACGTCAGTTTCGTCAGCTACTTCCTGAGCATGGTGCGCAGCCTCTACGGGCGGCGGCTCGCTCGGGCAACCCTGTCGACGCTCGACGCGCCCCCCCGGCCCCGGCGTGCACAGACGTGCACCTCCACGCACGAGGTGACGACGAGCGACGGGACGGTGATCCATCTCACCCGGCATCGAGGGGGCCGGCTTGGGCCCGTCCTCCTCTCGCCGGGCTTCAGTGTACGCGCGAACTCGTTCGCCGCGGACACGGTGGACGAAAACCTGGTCGAGTGCCTCGTCCGCGAGCGGTACGACGTGTGGCTGCTCGACTACCGCGCGAGCTCCGGGTTCGCTGCCGCCGGTACCGACTTCAGCATCGACGACGTCGCCGTTCGTGACTACCCGGCCGCCGTCGACACCGTCCTCCGGGAATCCCGCAGGGACAAGATCCAGGTCGTCGCGCACTGCGTCGGATCGATGGCACTCCTCATGTCGCTGCTCGCCGGCAAGCTGCGAGGCCAGCTGCGATCGGTCATCTGCTCCCAGCTCGGTCTCCACCCCATCGCGCCCCCCTTCGCCGAGTTCAAGGCGGCGGTCCGCGCGGCCTCCTTTCTACGCCGCTTCGGGGTGAAGCGGCTGACCGCCCAGTACAACCCATACTCGCTGATCGACCGGCTCTGGGACCGACTACTCACCCTGTATCCCACCAAGGAGCGCTGCAACAATCCCACCTGCCGGCGCATCCTGCTCCTGTTCGGAGAGTCGTTCCGCCACGCCCAGCTGAATACCGCCACGCACGACGCGATGCATGAGTGGTTCGGGACGACGAGCGTCCCCGCGCTCGCCCATCTCGCCCTGATCCTGCGCACCGGTCACGTTGTCGACAAGGACGGGCGGGACGCGTATCTCCCCCACCTCGGGCGCCTGGCCCTGCCGATCTCGTTCATCCACGGCACACGGAACCGAGAGTTCCTTCCCGCCGCTACCCGCAGAACGTACGAGCTCCTTCGTCGCGCCAATGGGGAGCAGTGGTACGTCCGGCGCCGGATCCCGCGCTACGGCCACATGGACTGCTTCATCGGCAAGACGGCTGCCCGCGACGTGTTCCCGATCATCCTCGAGGAGTTGGAGGCGGGCCCGCGGCGCGGTCTACCTTAACGGGGCCTTCGATGAGGAAGTATTGGGCGACGGCCTCGTCTTGGCGCGGAATGGTTGGCACCCCGATCGGGAAGATCTCGAGGACGCCGTCGGTCCGGATGTGAAAGCGCAGGAAGTGCTTGAAGTTCCTGATCCGCAGCGCGGCAAAGGCTTGGTCAGCGTGCGCACCGAAAAGGTTCGACGCCAGTAAGAGATACACTCCCATCACCCCCGGCCCGATCAGTGCCCCCCCCACGAAGTTCGCGCCGAGGCGCATGAGAGCGTTAGCTACGCCGGGGCCGCCGAGCATCCGGGCGCTCCAACCGGCGATGGCGAACGCACAGATGATGTGTACCAGCCCGTGGAGGGTGCCGCCCAGCCAGCGAAACGTGGGCACCTCCCGATCCGCATAGAAGACGAACGCCCCTAGAACGAGGAGGAGCCACACCAGGCGCGCCGGGTACCGTTCGACGGCGGTCTGCGCCGCGTTGACCAGGGATCCCTCGATCGTCCCCCACGTCAGCGTCATGTAGGCCAGCCCGGTCAGCATCCCGAAGCGCCAGTTGTTCAGAGGGAACAATAGGTTCAGGAAGCTGAGCCGCAGCGAAGTCGACGGGCTTGGGTATGCGAACTGCTGGTGGTACGTCTCCTCGCCGACGCGCACGGTCCGCTTCAGGCTCGTCGCGGACCCGCCACCGACGGGCGCGTGCGTCGCCGAGAGGTAGGCACCGCCCCCGCCGCTCGTGATCCGTTGATACCGGGCATCTCGCGTGTGCTCGTGTCGCCGGTAGTGGTGCACATCTCCAGCCACCCAGACGTGTACCTCGGCGCCCGTGGGCTCGATGATCTTCTTCTCGAGCACGGCCAGGTTGCTCTCCGCCAGCGGGTCCTTGATGTCGCGGTACAGCCAGTCCGGCTCGGCGCTGGCCAGGATGATGCCGTCGCCGGGGGATAGCGCGCCGGCGACCGAGCGGAAGTAGTTGAGCTGGCCGACGTCGATGTCGGACTCGAGCTGGATGTCGACTGCCCACAGCCACCAGCGCCGGGGTAGCCGGAGAGCGAAGTAGCTGCGCCGCTGGCGCGTTTGCCAGCCGCCGAGCGTCCTGCCCTGGGTGAAGAGCCGCGAGAAGCTGACGAGACCGTCGTACCAGTCGTGATTGCCCGGGATCGCGAAGAGATCGTGGCGGGGCACCGCGCCCCGCGGCAGGGCGGCCTCCAGCGGCCCGACGAGCCGGTCGCGATAACCCCGCTTGCTGGCGGAGGGATACACCTCGTCACCCCCGAGAAGGAGGAAGGCCCCGTGTGGTAGGCGACGATCACCGAGCTCGATCCAGGGCTGCGCCACCAGACAGGCCATGGCGTAGGTGGACTCCCAGCCGTCCCCCGTGTCGGCCATGTAGTCGAACCAAAGCTCCTCCTGAGCGGAGCGGGTTCGGTCCCGGGTGTAGTCGATGGCCTCTTGCGAGAGGCCGACGTCCTCCATCGTGCGGTAGTCGGAGCGTTGGCCGAGCGCCTGCGAGATGAACACCTCCATGCCGGTTGCCAGGAGCAAGTGCGGATCGTACCAGCCCACCATCTTCGGCTTCGGACGCTCGGCCAGCGGCCTGTCCTCACCGCCCTCGGTGCCGCGGCCGGATCCCCACCATGCGAGCCAGGCAGGGGGTCTCATGCCGCGTCACCGCGGCTGGGGCGCACGGCGCGCGGGTCGCATTGACAGCCCGACGTGCTCACTCTAGACTCAGCGTGCCCAGGGTCGACCACGGCGTCTTCGAGCCAAGGAGCGGCAAGATGGCCAGGACCGAGCACTGGTGGGATCGGGCCCTCTCGAAAGGTTGGGTGCGAGCACTCTTGATCTGGGGTGCGATCGGCATCCTCCTTCTCTTCTTCGGCGGGCTGGCGGCCCAAGGCTATCTCAGGCTCATGACGCCGTGTCCCGTCGACGCTCCGTGTCCCGAGCGTGCCACCGACTGGGGCGGCCTCGGCCTCCTGAGCGTGGGCGGCGGCGTGGCCCTCGGATTGATCGGCCTCGCCCTTTCGCTCGCCAATCCCCGGGGTGTGGGCTGGGGGCTCGGCCTGGTGGTGATCGGTGCGCTCCTGTTCGTCATCTTTGTCTGGCCGACGCCGTACAAGTACTACCGCGCGAAGGATCGCCAGTTGATCCGCGTGCACCGCGTGACCGGTACCGCCGACTACGTGCCCGGGTACAAGCTGCCGGAGGCCGCCTCTGCCTCGGCGCCCCAGAGGTGAAGCCCCAGCCCGTTGAGGAGCTCGATGGCCTGGTGGAGGTGGGTTCGCGCGTCAGCCTCTTCCCCCCGCGCCGCGTAGACGCGCCCCAGACCGAGGTGACAGCGGCCTACTAGCGGCAGCATGCCGAGCGGCGTGGCCAGCTTCATCGCGCGCTCGTAGCTCTCGATAGCGCGCCGTCCGTCGTCGCCGCACGCGGCGAAGATGCAGGCCTGGGTGTGCAGCGCGTCGGCTTCCTGCCCGCGTTCCCCGTAGCGCAGGGCCAACTCGGAGGCCTGCTCGATTGCGCGCGCAGCTTCATCCAGGCGTCCCGCGCCGAGGAGCGCGTCCGCGCACCACACGTACATGTGTGAGAGATTTGCCCGCACGCCCACCGCCTCCATCGTGGACACGGCGCGCTCCAGGTGCGCCGCCCCCTCGGCAGCTCGGCCGGTGAGCGCCAGGGCCCAGCCGAGAGTTCCCGCCGCCGCCGGCAGCCAGATCAGCAGCGCTTTCGTCTCGCATAATGCCAGTGCCCGCTCGCACAGCGCGAGGGCGGTGTCCGTCCGTCCGCGATAGAGCATGGGGATCGCCCGCATCGTGTACGCGATCGCCTGCGCCTGCGGATGGTCGGACTCGTCCGCGGCCTGAGCGGCCCGGTCAGTGCTGAGCAGCGCCCGGTCGATCTCGCCGACGAGCGTCAGGCAGTAACCGAGCCAGACGGCCGCCCCGATGTAGGCAGGGACAGTGACGGCGAGGGCTCGTCGCGCGAGGTGCGTGTCGGGGCCGTCGACGACGCGCTCAAAGAGTTCGATAGCCTGCCGATGGGCGCCCAGCAAGCACTGGTTGAGTCCCAGCGCGTAGGTCGCGAGCACGCGGACCTCCGCGTCCTCGATGCTAGTGGCAATCTCGAGCGCCTGCCCGGCCCGCTCGATGCCGTCCTTGAAACGGCCCTGCATCCAGGCGTATTGGCTCATGCGGTACAAGAGCCGACCGAGCCGCGGTGAATCGCCGAGATCCCGGGCAAGCCGCTCCGATTCTTCGTGGAGGTCGATGAGACGGGTAACCTGGCCGAGGACGATCAACGGGACATGCAGGTCCAGGCGGACATCGATGGCGCGCCCGAGGTTGTCACGACTCCCGTCGAGCTTGCCCGAGATGGTCAGCGCCTCCTCGTAGCGGGCCAGGCTGTCCGCGACGGAGCCGCGAGCGAACGCCGCGGCTCCCGCTTGGCGTAGGTAGTCGACGGCGTTGGGCCACACCTCGCCGCGCAGAGCATGGTGCACCAGCGCCTCGAGGTGGCTGGGCAGGCGATCGGCATGAAGGCGCTCGATCGCGGACAACGTTGCCGCGTGCAACCGCTTCGCCTGCTCGTGTAGGAGCGACCGGTAGGTCACCTCGTGCGTCAGCGAGTGCTTGAAAGAGAACTCCAGCTCGGGGCCGGCGGCGCGCTCGAACAGGAACTCGGCCTCCTGGAGGTGGCGCATCGCCGTCGACAGGTCGGCCGCCGTCAGACCTCCCAGGGCCTCGAGGAGGTCGAGTGGCACCTCCCGGCCGATGACCGAGGCGCACTGCAGCAGGTACTTCTCGGCCGGCGGGAGGTTGTCGATGCGCGAGGCGATGACGCCCTGCACCGTGGCCGGCACGTGCGGCTCTACCACTGCCGCGGGCCGGTAGTGGCCCGGCTCGCCGGTCAGTGAGCCGCTGTCGACGAGGGCGCGGACGCTCTCCTCCAGGAAGAACGGGTTGCCGTCCGTTCGCTCGATCAGCAGCCTCTTGACCGACTCCACCTCGGGAGCATCGCCGAGCATTACAGCGAGCAGCGTGTCCACCGCCGCAAGCGAGAGCGGGGCCAGCCGTACCTGGTGGTAGTAACTCTTGCTGCCCCAACCGTGGTGGTAGTCCCCGCGATAGTTCACGAGCAGGTGGAGTCGGGCCGGAGGCATGCTTTCCACGAGCCGGTCGACGAACTCCCGGGTCTCCGCGTCTATCCATTGGAGGTCCTCCACGATCAGGACCACCGGCTCCACCTGGCATAGCCGCAGCACCAAAGACCGCAGCGCGTCTTGCGTCAGCTCACGTCGGCGTAGGGGATCATACGTCGGGAACGGGCTGTCCTCCGGGATCGCACCGAACAGGGCCAGGAGCGGCGCGATCGTGTGATCGAGACCACCCAGGCTGGCCAGGGTGCCCGCGATCTTTTCCCGGACTGTCTCGAGGGAGTCGCCATCCTTCATTAGGAAGTACCGTCGAAACAAGTTCAGCACTGGAAGGTATGGCGTGGTCCGGCCGTATGAGACCGTGCCGGTCTCGAATACCAGGCACCCGGAGACCGGTGGGGAGTGGATGAATTCGAGGAGGAGGCGCGACTTGCCAATGCCGAGCTCGCCGACCACCGCAGTCACCTGGCCATGACCGTCGAGGGCTCGCTGGTGAACGCGTTGGAGTTCTTCCAGTTCCAGCTCCCGCCCCACGAAGCGAGTCAGGCCGCGCAGGGCCGCCACCTCGATGCGCCGAAGCGCCCGCGCTCCGATGAGCTCGAACACCTCAACCGGCGTGGCCCGCCCCCTGACGACGAGCGCACCGATCGGTCGCGTTTGCACGAGGGAATCGGCCAGGGCGAGTGTTGCCCGGGTCAGCCAGATTTCGCCGGGGGGCGCCATCTCCTCCATCCGGCCGGCGAGGTGCGTTGTCTCGCCGATCGCGGAGAGATCCATATGGAGATCGTTGTCGATCGCGCGAACCACCACCTCCCCGGAGTTGAGGCCGACGCGGATCGCCACCGAGCGGCCCTGGCGGCGCTGGAGGTCCTGCGCGAAGCCCCGGATGCTCTCCTGCATGGCCAAAGCGGCATAGCACGCGCGCGCCGCATGATCCTCGTGAGAGACGGGGGCGCCGAACAGCGCCATGATGCCGTCCCCCATGATCTGGTTCACCGTACCCTCGTAGCGGTGCACTGCGTCCATCATGTGCCCGATCACAGGATCGAGGAGCGCGACCGCCTCCTCGGGATCGCGCGCGCTCAGCAGCTCGAGCGACCCCTTGAGATCGGCGAACATGACCGTGACCAGCTTCCGTTCGCCTTCGAGGGAGCTCCGCCAGTGTCCGAGCAGTGGTGCTAGGTGTGGGGGCGGACCGGCCAGGATGTGCGCCGGCGGAGCTGGCTTACCGCACTGCACACAGAAGCGCATGCCTCGGGGATTCGACGCATCGCACGAAGGGCAGACCTCCGTGAGCGAACTGCCGCAACGCCCACAGAAGCGGGCCCCCTCGAGACTCGCGGTCCGACAGCGCGGGCACTCCATCGCCGACCTCCCCCAGCAGGGCGCGGCCACAGCTTAGTGTGTGAGGTACTCCGTGCGCAAGCGTCCGCCGTTCTCGCCGGCCACCACCAGAACGGGGGAGGCCGCGAGCTACACAGTAAGGGCAGTTATGCGTCCCACCCTCGCGCGGGCCGGCTCGTGCACGGCGGCCGCTGGCGCGACGAGCACGAGTGGCCGCTGGCCCGCACGCGCTTCACCGACTACTACCTGCACGCCGACGGATCGCTGACGACGGACCCGCCGCGCGAGGCCAGCTCCGCCACCACCTACCGGTTCGACCCGGCCCGCCCCGTGCCGTCCATCGGCGGCAACGTCTCGTCATTGCGCGACGTGCTGCCGCTGCCCCCCGGCCTCGCGGACCCGAGCTACGCCGGCCGCGGCGAGCGCACCGCCGACGTCATGCGCCCGGGCGGCTTCGACCAGTGCGAGGCCCCCGGCTTCC
>Ga0070706_100007546_pt1 | contig 10188 bp, 7 predicted proteins | sample KBSK5501metaG_FD_65476 | JGI IMG/M metagenome (GOLD analysis project Ga0070706, IMG submission 65476) | Corn, switchgrass and miscanthus rhizosphere microbial communities from Kellogg Biological Station, Michigan, USA - KBS K5-50-1 metaG | ecosystem: Host-associated > Plants > Roots >...
GTCGCTCCTGCGCACCTTTGGCCGGGCTACCGTGTTCTTGTAGACGGCGAGCTGGTGGCGCAAGGCCAGGTTCTCCAGGGCGACCTGGCGGTGAGCGCCGCAGAGGAGGGGAAGCAGTCGCAGCACGCGGAGCAGGAGGGTGACCATCGAGCCGGAATTTTCTCTGGATCAGCCTCGCCAGATCAATCACTTGGCGCCGGACGGAGTTTTGGCGAAGGACAGCCTTTCGGCGCTGACCACATGGGCCTGATCTACGTGAACCCGGAGGGCCCGGGCGGCAAGCCGGACCCGGCCCTTGCCGCCAGCGACATTCGACAAACGTTCGCCCGCATGGCGATGAACGACGAGGAGACGGTTGCGCTCATCGTCGGCGGCCACACGGTCGGCAAGGCACACGGTGCCGCTCCCGCCACCAAGTACGTCGGTCCCGAACCGGAGGGCGCCGGATTGGAGCAGCAAGGTCTCGGTTGGAAGAGCACTTTTGGCAGCGGCAAGGGCAACGACACGATCACGAGCGGGCTCGAAGGCCCCTGGACCACCGAGCCGACGAAGTGGGACAACGGGTTCCTCGACAATCTCTACAAGTACGACTATGAGCTGACGACGAGCCCGGCCGGCGGCAAGCAGTACGCTCCGAAGCCGAATGCCGCGGGCCAAGTGCCCACCGCGCCCGATGCTCACGATCGATCGAAGCGGCAGACGACCATGATGCTCACGACGGATCTTGCCTTGAAGGTGGATCCGATCTACGGGCCGATCTCGAAGCGCTTCCACGAGCATCCGGACCAGCTCGAGGATGCATTCCGTAAGGCGTGGTACAAGCTCCTGCACCGCGACATGGGTCCCGTCTCGCGCTTTCTCGGCCCGTGGGTTCCGGAGCCGCAGTTGTGGCAGGATCCTGTCCCGGCGGTCGACCATGAATTGATCGGGGAGAAGGACATCGCTGCGCTCAAGAGCAAGCTCCTCGCCTCTGGGTTGTCCGTCTCCCAGCTAGTCTTCACCGCCTGGGCGTCGGCGGCGACCTTTCGCGGCACCGACAGGCGTGGGGGCGCCAACGGGGCCCGGATTCGCCTCGCGCCGCAAAAGGACTGGGAAGTGAACAACCCGGCCGAACTGTCGAAGGTGCTGCAGACACTCGGAAAGATCCGGCAGGATTTCAACGGCTCACAGTCCGGCGGCAAGAAAGTGTCGCTCGCCGACCTGATCGTCCTGGGTGGGTGCGCGGCCGTCGAGCAAGCGGCGAAGAACGCCGGGTACAACATCACGGTCCCGTTCGCGCCGGGGCGCACGGACGCCTCGCAGGAGCGAACCGACGTGGAGTCGTTCGCTGTACTCGAACCCACCTTCGACGGGTTCCGCAACTACGTCCGTGCCGGAGAAGAGCTGCCGGCGCCGACTCTGCTGGTGGAGCGAGCATTCATGCTGAACTTGACCGCGCCCGAGATGACGGTCCTGGTCGGCGGCATGCGCGCCCTGAATGCCAACTCCGGGCAGTCCAAACACGGTGTCTTCACCAAACGGCCCGGGACGTTGACCAATGACTTCTTCGTAAACCTGCTCGACATGGGCACGGAATGGAAGGCCTCCAGCTCGGATAAGAAGGTGTACGAGGGTCGCGACCGCGCCACCGGCGAACTGAAGTGGACCGGCACGGCCGTCGACCTGGTCTTCGGCTCGAATTCCGAGCTCCGAGCCCTCGCCGAGTTTTACGCACAAGAGGACTCGAAGGAGAAGTTCGTGCGTGACTTCGTGGCGGCGTGGAACAAAGTGATGAACAACGACCGCTTCGATCTCGCGCGAACTTAGCACAACCTCATCAGATGAGGGCGGTGTTTCAAATTGTTTGAAACACCGCCCTTTGGGGGCGGGACGGTACGTCGCCGGGATCTATAGGCAGTCGACACCCTGTCCCTTCTAAAAACTCGTCTGTCGCAACGATCTTGCGTTGGGCGAAGTGATCGGCTATTTGGCCGGTCATGGTCAGAGTGCTTGGGATCCTCGTAGGGACACTGCGAAGCAGTGTGCGCACGCACCGCGAGTTGGCGCTGGAGAATCTGGCGCTGCGGCAGCAACTCACAGTGTGGAAGGCGTGCCAGCCACGGCCACCGCTGACGGAGCTGGACCGGATCTTCTGGGTCGTGCTGTTGAGGCTTTGGAAGAATTGGCGGAGTTCTTTGCATGTGGTGCGGCCCGAGACCGTGCTGCGGTGGCACCGTCGGGGCTTCACGCGCTACTGGGCATGGAAGAGTCGACGCCGATGGGGTCGACCCGCGATTGGGACGGAAGTGCGGGATCTGATTCGGCAGATGAGCCGCGCGAATCCGCTCTGGGGTGCGCCGAGGATCCACTGCGAGCTGTTGAAGCTGGGCCTGACGGTCTCGCAAGCGACGGTTTCGAAGTATATGCTCCGGTCTCGCCGGCCGCCGTCACAGGTGTGGCGCACGTTTCTGACGAACCACGCCAAGGATCTGATCGCGTTGGATTTCTTCACGGTCCCCACGGCGACCTTTCGAGTCCTCTTTGTGCTCGTGGTGCTGAGCCACCGTCGGCGCCGGCTGGTGCATTTCAATGTCACGGAGCATCCGACCGCGGAATGGACGGCCCGACAACTCATTGAGACGTGCGGACTAGAAGAGAGCCCTCGGTATCTGATCCGGGACCGCGATCAGGTCTTTGGCGAACGATTCTCGCGTCAGGCCAGGATGTTGGAACTCCGAGAGGTGGTCATCGCGCCACGCTTGCCGTGGCAAAACGCCTATACGGAGCGGGTGATTGCATCGATTCGCCGGGAATGCCTTGACCACGTCGTGGTGATCGGCGAGCGACACCTGTTGGGGATCCTGTCGAAGTACGTCGACTACTACAATAGGACCCGGACACACTTATCACTGGCCAAGGACGCGCCCGAGCCGCGGAGTGTGCAGCCGCCGAGGCAGGGTAGGGTGGTGGAGTTGCCACGCGGTCGGTGGACTCCATCACGAATACCTTCGGCGGGCGGCGTGAGAAGATCGGATGAATAAGTGGAAGGCACACCTGTCCCTTCTGAAAACCCGTCCGCCGCGATTGTCTTGCGGTTTGAGGACTGATCCGGTATTGGCCCGTCATGGTCAGATGGCTTTGGATCGTCCTCGGGACACTCCGGTCCGCGGTGCGCACGCACCGCGAATTGGCACTCGAGAACCTTGCGCTTCGGCAGCAACTCGCCGTGTGGAAGGCGCGCCAGCCGCGGCCGCGACTGACGGAGGTGGACCGAATGTTCTGGGTTCTATTATCGCGACTGTGGAGGAACTGGCGGCATTCCCTGCAGGTGGTGCGGCCCGAGACCGTGGTCGGCTGGCACAGGTATGGATTCCGACGCTACTGGGCGTGGAAGAGTCGACGGCGACCCGGTCGGCCCGTCATCAGTACGGAGGTGAGAGATCTGATTCGGCAGATGAGCCGGGCCAATCCTCTCTGGGGCGCACCAAGAATCCACGGGGAATTGCTGAAGCTCGGCGTAACGGTATCGCAAGCAACGGTGTCGAAGTACATGCTCCGTCCCCGGCGGCCGCCGTCGCAGGCGTGGCGCACGTTTTTGAAGAATCACGCCAAGGAGCTCATCGCGTTGGATTTCTTCACGGTCCCGACGGCGACGTTTCGAGTCTTGTTCGTGCTCGTGATGCTGACCCCCAGCCGGCGCCGGTTGGTGCATTTCAATGTGACGGAGCATCCGACCGCGGAATGGACGGCGCGCCAACTGCTCGAGGCGTGCGCGCTGGAGGAGGGGCCCCGGTATCTGATTCGGGACCGAGACCAAGTCTATGGCGAACGATTTTCGCGGCAGACCAGGATGCTCGACATCCGAGAGGTGGTTATAGCGCCACGCTCGCCGTGGCAGAACGCCTATGCGGAGCGGGTGATTGGGTCGATACGACGCGAGTGCCTTGACCATGTCGTAGTGATCGGCGAGCGGCATCTACGCGCGATCCTGACGAAGTACGTCGACTACTACAACCGCAGCCGGACTCATTTATCCCTGGCCAAGGACGCACCCGAGCCGCGGACTGTGCAGCGGCCGAGCGACGGCAGGGTGGTGGCAATGCCGCGCGTGGGTGGACTTCATCACGCATACACTCGCAGAGCCGCGTGACAGCTGAGACGAATAAATGGGAGGGACAGTCTCGAAAAGGCCAGCCTTGGCTCGATGTGCGTCCGTAAAGGCGCCACGCTCGAAGCCGAACATCTCCGCCTCTAGCAGCGTTTCACGAATAGCTGCGCAATTGACGCCGACGAACGGACCCTGACGGCGGGGACCTGTCCGTTGCATCTCGCGAACGAGCAAGCCCTTGCCCGTGCCCGTTTCGCCTTCCAGGAGTACGGGCGGAAGCAGGGCGCCGAGCGGGCGATCGAGCAGCCGCACGATTTGTTCCCGGACCTGACGGAGCGGTGCGCTATCGCCGATGAGCCCAGCCAGCAGCATGACGGCCGCATGATACGCGAGGGGCGGGCCGGCGCTCAATGAGCGCTCAATTTCCGTCGATTCCGCCGCTCAAGTGTCGACGTTGCGAGATCTAAGTACTCGCATTTGCTCACCTGACTCGTGGCATCTCGTTTGCCGATCGTACGAACAGCCGGGATCGGGCGCGGAGCGCCAAGGAGAGGCCATGACGCTGACAGTCGTTCTCAGAGCGTTTGTTCTGTTGCTGGCCATCTACGCACGGCCGACGGCCTCCGAAATCTTCGGCACCACGTATGTCGAAGCGGCCGAGGTGAAGATGGGGGGCTATACGATCGAGCACACCCATCACCAGGAGGACGAGCGCACTATCTCGCCCGAGAACGTCGGTGCCCTCGAAAAACGATGGGAGCACGTGACGTGCGGAACGGTCGATTCGACCCCGGCGATCGTCGATGCTGCCATCTACATCACCGACCGGGGCGGATGCGTTCACAAGCTCGATCGCGAAGGACGTCCACTATGGCCCGAACCCCGTAGGATTCCCACTCTGCTGGCCGGCTGCGGGATTTCATCCGACATAATTCCGCCCGATCTTCATAGTCGCAACAGCCCGCTCGTGATGGGTAAGCATCTGATCTTCGGCACGCTGCGGACCAGCGCCGCGATCAGCCACGATCTCTTGCGCGGAATCGTGCGGAGCGGCGCCTATTTGCTCGCCATCAACAAGAACAGCGGCCAATGCGTCTGGGCCCGGAAAGTCCACGAGCACCCCGCCGCTGTCGTCACGCAGTCCGCGGTCGGCTTCGAGAACCGGGCGTGCGTTGGTGTCTCCTCACTGGAAGAATTCGTCTCGACCCTCCAAGACAATCTGGTGGACGGCGTCCCGTTTCTCGACAGCGTGTGCTGCACGTTCCGCGGCAAAATCGCCTGCTATGACACGGCGACCGGGAATGAACTATGGCACCTCGACACGATCGCGGATACGCTCTACTACGACGATCCTACCGATACTGACCCTCCCGCCCGGGGTCTCTTCGGCACGCCTCTCGTCGACCCGGGGAACGGCCGTCCTCTGAGAGGGAACGCGGGTGTCGCCATGTGGGGATTGACGCATCCGGCCCTTGATCAGAAGCGCCGGGCGCTGTACTTCGCGACGGGCAACAACTACCGACTGTCACAAGCGATCTTCGATGAAGTCCGGCGCCGAAAGGCAGCCGGATTATCACTCAAGGGACTATACGAACCGTCGCAGAATATGGTTGACGCGGTCGCCGCCGTCGATCTGGAAACGGGGCGGCTCAGGTGGGTTCGGATCCTCGAGGACTTCGATCCACACGTGGGCGACTGCATCATCAATGACCTGCTTCCTGGCGCCGGCGCCAACTGCCCGTTCGCCGACAATCATGGACGGGACGCCGACTTTGGTCAGCAACCGGCGCTCATTCGTAACGTCGCGATCAGCGGCGAGCCTCAGGACATCGTCGCGGTGTGTCAGAAGAGTGGCGTGTGCTACGCGCTGAGCCCCAGTACCGGCGCGACCATATGGCAGACCGATTCTCCGCTATCGTCTGACTCTCACGGCAAGCCGGTTTGCCCGGGCGGAGAGGGCGGCGGCTTTCAACAAGCCTTGGCGACGGACGGCGGCCGTCTTTACGTCTCCTGTGCCAATGATCCCGTCTCGATCACCACGCCGTGGATCTTCAAGGGCGGCCAGTTCCAGAACGGTATCCCGCAGGCCGCATCCACGCCTCCCGCGCCACCCGTCTGCGCGTCCTTTTGGATCGCTCTCGACGCTACAACCGGTGCTCTGATCTGGCAAACGGCCGATCCGCTCGCAGTCTGCATTCCCGGCTTCTCGCCCGTGCCGGTTCCGATCACCGGCACCGGGATCACGGTGAACATCCCCGCGGTGAAAAACTTCGGCCCCTCTACGATCGCCAACGGTGTGGTTTACGCCGGCTCGATGCCAAGCTTCTCGTATCCCGAGCCGCCCTATACCGCGGACATGTATGCACTCGATGCCCGAACGGGCCGGATTCTGTGGACGTTCAAGAGTGGCGCCTCCGTCGGTGGCGCGCCGGCCATCGCCGACGGCCTCGTCGTCTGGGGCACCGGGTACCCGCGATCTGGCATCGCTCCGCGCATTCAGAAGAATAGCGTGTTCGGGTTCGGGCTCCCGCCTGATAGGAAGCCTTGAATATGACCCTGACCGGCAGACTGTTCCTCGTCGTTGCGCTGTTCCCTTCGGCGCTCGTGTCCCTCGACGCGCAACAGGTCCTTCTGTTCCGCGACGGCCGAGAGGTGGCGTCAGAGACTAACGTTCCCGAAAAAGTGGTAGCGAATCGCCGAAGAGACCGACTGGCTCCGGCCGACGCTCATCGGTCTCTGGGGAAGAGGGAACTAACGTGAAGATTTTGAGAGTCGTGCTGACGGCAATCGCCGGGCTTGTCTCCGCAGCCGCGATCGCGGCCGCGGAACCTAGTCGCGACGCGCCGCAAGGCGACGCGACCAGGACACCGATCAAACATTTGATCGTGATTATCGGCGAGAATGTGTCCTTCGATACGTTGTTCGGGGCTTATGTCCCGCCGCCAGGCCAGTCAATTCTGAACCTCCTTTCTCAAGGCATTATCGATATTGCCGGAGTTCCTGGTCCGAATTACTCGAAGGCCGTTCAACACGTGGGTGCCAATCAGGAGGATCGTTATACGCTCACACCGTTGAGCTTCGCTCCGTACTCCACGCTGCCACAGCCCACGCTGGCCGGCGTGTTCAACCCGCACACGCTACAACCATTCGGCTTCCTCCCAGATCCTCGCTTCGCCGCGTTGGGCGTGAATGGACCGTTCCAGATCACCAAGTTCGTGGCGTATGGGGATCCGAGCTCGGTGACCGAAGATCCCGTTCATCGATTTTTCCAGATGTGGCAGCAAACGGGCGGCTCAAACGAGAGGCTTGGCCTGTATACCTGGGTGGCCGTCAATGCTGGACAGGGCGGCGATACGGCGGGCGTCACGCCGCAACATCCCGGACAGGGCGGCGGGCTGATGGGCTTCTTCAACATGGCGACCGGCGACGCGCCCTTCTTCAATCAATTGGCACGGACCTATGCGCTGAGCGACAACTTCCATCAAGCGATCATGGGAGGAACCGGCGCGAACTTCTTCGCGCTGGCGACGGGGGGCGACGCTGCGGTTTTCAACGAGAATGGCCAGCCTGCCACGCCCTCGGCCAATCAGCTCGAAAATCCGGATCCGGTACCCGGGACCGCGGACTTCTACATCCGGGACGGATACGCTGGCGGGTCGTACGTGAATTGCTCTGATCGATCGCAACCCGGGGTCGCCGCGATCCTTGACCGCCTTCGGGAGCTGGAGCGTCGATCGAACTGCGAGCCGCGGACCTACTATCTGGTGAACAACTACGAGCCTCCGTTCGATATCGACGGCACGCCGAAGGCACTCGGTCCGAACAATTTCGTGTATCCGCCGCAAACGGTTCCGACGATCGGCGAGGCGCTGTCGGCCAAGGGCGTGAGCTGGAAGTGGTATACCGGCGGCCGCGATCCGGCAGACGTTATCAGCGATCCGCTGTTCTCGACCATTCGCGCCGGCGTTCTGGCGCACGCTCCTCCCGGCACCCCGGCGAACGCGATCGACGGCATGGCGTTCGCCCTAACGCGGCCGCTCCTCTACAACAGTATCGGCGATCCGCTCAATGGTTCGGCGATCGTGGTCGGCGGCCCGCTGAAAAGTAATCTGAAGGGCCTCGATTCTTTTTACCACGATGTCGCCGACGGTACGCTGCCGGCGGTGTCGTTTGTCGTGCCCAAGAGCCTAGACAGCGGCCATCCCGGATTCTCCGCCCCACCCCAATACGAACTGTTCGTCCGTGACCTGCTGCAACGGGTCCAGACCGATCACGCTTTGTGGGAGGAGACGGCGATCGTCATCACAACCGACGAGGGCGGCGGGTATTTCGATACCGGTTACATCCAGAACATCGACTTCTTTGGCGACGGCCCTCGCATTCCGTTGCTGGTGATATCGCCCTACGCGAAGAAGGGGCACGTCGACCATGTCTACAACGACCACGTGTCGATCCTCAAATTCATCGAGCGCAACTGGCAACTGCCGCCCTTATCGTCGCGCAGCCGCGACCGCCTCCCCAACCCGGTCATGGACGACGCCGACCACCGCTATCGTCCGAAAAACGCGCCGGCCATCGGCGACCTGATGACGCTCTTCAATTTCGAAGACCATGGAGAAAAGGACGGTCACCCGGAGGAGCGCTGATCGGGACTTTGGCTAGAGGAGACTATCCATGATACGAGGTCTCGTTGCAGTAGCACTAACCCTCATGACAGTTGGTCGCGCGACCGCGGCCGACGGCATCCAGAGCATCGGCTCGTGTCAGACGATCGACAAGCCCGGTTCGTATGCGCTGGCCAAGAACCTAACAGCACACGGTAACTGCCTCGTGATCACGGCTAGCTTTGTGACTGTCGACCTTGGCGGCTATACCATCTCCGGAGATGGAACTGGAGTTGGCATTACGAACGGGGGTGGTGGGTTCAACACCCAGGGAGAAGGCCCGTTCGAGATCACCATTCGCAACGGGACAGTGACCGCCTTCGAAAACGGAGTGCATCTGGACGGTCGCGGACACGTAGTGGAGGCGATACGCGCTGTGAACAATGCCGCCATTGGAGTCCATCTCGTATCGGCTTCGACGAGGGTCCCGGGGGACGGCGTTCTGAGGAACAATGTCGCCAGCCGAAATGGCTTGGTCGGACTGAGGGCCATCCAGAATGGAGTGCCCGGCGGCGGGTGGAGCGTGATCGGTAATGTTGCGAACTCGAACGGTGTGGGCGCCAGCGGCGCCGGCATAATCGTGAGCTGTCCCAGTACTCTTCTCAATAACGTCGCAACGGGCAATGGTGCCGCAGACATCGTCACCGACGTCGCTTGTACCCGCTTGGGAAACTCGCCAGCGCCGTAGCACCGGCGTATCCATTACTCCTAGAATATTCAATAATAGGCTGCTCGAATCGGTAGGTGGCCGAGCTTCGCACGCGGAAGCGTAAGGCTGAGAGCGAAAATGACCGCGAGCCCGATAAGCCGCTTGGCACCTCGGTTTGGACGGTTAGTCATTGCCATAGACCAGCGGGCTCAGTCTGAACGTCGCGAGCGTAGGATGCATTAAGCCCGGAGGATCTGATGCTGCTTCGGTTGGTGCTCGCGGTGGCTGCTTTGCTGTCCTTGGTGGCTGCGCCAGCGTGGCTGGCTGCACGCCCGGCGAAGCCGGTGAAGGTCGCCATCCTCACGTCGGCTTGGTCGCCATGGCACAGCAATACCGAGGGATTCCGGGATGGGCTGAGGGATCTGGGGTACGTCGAGGGCAACAACATCACCTTCGAAGTCCGAGCGGCCCGCGGTGAGCCCACACGTTTGCCGGCGCTCGCGGCGGAACTGGTCAGTCAGTCACCCAATCTTCTGTTTTGCGCCACGGGGCCTGATGCTGAGGCGTGCCAGAAGGCGACGAACGCCATTCCGATCGTCTTCACCCAGGTGGGTGACCCGGTGAGACTCGGTCTCGTCCGGAGTTTGGCCCATCCCGGAGGCAACATCACCGGTATCGGCAGTCTGCGGGCCGAGCTCACCGGCAAGCGTCTGGAGCTGTTTAAGGAGGTCGTCCCGGCGCTCCGCCGGGTTCTCCTCACTTATGATGCTCGCGAACCGGAGGAGCGC
>Ga0070706_100007548_pt1 | contig 10186 bp, 4 predicted proteins | sample KBSK5501metaG_FD_65476 | JGI IMG/M metagenome (GOLD analysis project Ga0070706, IMG submission 65476) | Corn, switchgrass and miscanthus rhizosphere microbial communities from Kellogg Biological Station, Michigan, USA - KBS K5-50-1 metaG | ecosystem: Host-associated > Plants > Roots >...
GCAACAGAGAATAAATAGATCATGAAGGCATTCTCACGCCCTTTTTCCAGTCGTTGTGCCCATTCCGCAACTTGTTTCATGCGCATTTCCACCTCACCCTGAAAGTCAGCCATCGGCAAAACGCTCGAATGCAACTCACTTAGGTGATGCATCGCCTGCGCAACAGCTGGCCGCTGAGATAGCTCAGTTGGAGAGAGGCTATTCCATCTATCGATGAGCGCTTTCTCTGCATGCAGAACTTCCGGGAGGACAGTTTTGATACGCGCAACGATCTGGTCGATGTACGGACGAATGAGTTCCTCATCTTCAGGAGATGGAAGCCGCTGAATATCCCGGAGATGCGCGGTCAGCAATGACAATTCCACGGTTCTTTCCCATCCTTGTTTTGCCGCTTCGACCTGTGGCAGTGCCCACACCTCGATACCGAGCGGGGCCAGCATATCTGGAGGAAGGGACTGCGGGACAAGGAGAGGCGGGCTTTCGTCATCACCGACAAACAGGCCAGGTAGGAAGACTCGCCAGGCTTGAGCCGTGAGGCTCTTGCCTTGTACCACAGGGACAATGAGCACATGTATAGTAATGAAGCCAAGCGCGTAGCGGCGGAGAAGTTTCTCGTTCACGCGATGCATTGCCTTTCGCAGCACTGCGATGACGCGCTCTCCTGAACAGTATGCGTCGAGTGGCTCCTTCGCGTCAAAAGTGATCCAGAGGGCGGGTTCACGATTCCATGGCACTGTTCTGGACAAAATATCTACCTTCAGCCCTTCCTGGGCAAGACGACGAAAGGCTTTTCTTACATCTCTTTGGACCATTTGCCGTTTCGCCTCGAGCTTATCCATGCATTCCTCAATCGCATTAGGCATGATCAGCTGCGGGTGAAAAGCAAAAAAGTACCACATGTTCCAAAGGCGAGAGAAGATCCGCTGCTCCTGGAGTTCCAATTCCGTCAGTTTAGAGCTGGAGCAAAAGGGGACTAGAAGACGGTGAAATTCTCCTTGAAATGCTGTCAGCGTCAGAAGCGCATCGCCAAAATTGAGTGTAGAGAGATAGAACACATCAGGGTTCATTCCCTTGGGCACTTCCCGCTCTGCGGCGTGCATACGCTCCGCACTGGTATTCTCGCGCTTCGCTAACGCCGCATTGATGCGCATGACGAGGACAGATTGTCCGTCTCCAAAGAAATTGGAAAGAGTGCGCGTGTACTCCGCGAACGTATTCAAGAGTGTGTTATACTCCTGGAACACCAGTCCCCTGCTCTCCGGCTGCGTGGAGCGCGCGCTCCCATCTTGTTCCAGCGCATCCGATAGGGAGCGTTTCGTGCGCCTTGCGCTGACTTCATCAACAAATCCCCATTCATCCACCGCACATTTTGGGAGGAGTGGGGGAGTACGCAGCAATTGCTGACAATAGATCCAATGGGTTATATCGACGAAAGAACCAAAGACTTGCATCGATTGCTGCTTCCGGAAATAGACTTGAAGTCCCCGTTCCAGTTCTTGCAATGCACTCAATACGGCTTTTCGAAGCTGCAAGGCGCGTTCGGTATACTCCTGCCAAGTCGCCGACCGCATTGCGTAGTGAACGTTGCCACGAAATGTGCCATTGACCATCGTCAGATAGTCTGGTGGCAGTTGCACGCGCGGAATACCGCCTTTGTGAGTACTGTCGTGTGCATTAAGGGCCTCTACAAGGCGATGGCCATATCCCTGGCTCGCATACGCATCCCGCTCGGGGAACATATTGCGCAAGAAGGTAATACGCCTCATGGTCTCAGCATGTAAGTGATCGTCCGCCTCGCGAGCGGCTATCCCTTCATTTTGAGATGCGTTCTCTTCGAAAAACTCTAACGGTATGAGGAAGTGAGCGGTCAGTGACGTTCCATCATCATCCACGGTAGCGGTCTGCGTTTCGCCTTGAAAGCGGTGTAAGAGACGCGAGCGAACTTGCTCTAGCCAGTCAGGAATACAATCACCATAAGCATGCGATATTCCGAGAACCAGATTGGCCAATGTATCGAGCGGCAGCCTATCAACGGCTGACTCAAAATCAAGTCGCGCCAGCCACTCTTCCAACTGCCACTGAACATCCAGATGCCCCACCCAGAAAAGTGCCTCTGCTAGAGCAGACCAATCACTTTCCGATATAGGGATACGAAATCTTCTCAGATCTTGATGCAACAACCAGGCTTTGGCGTGGGCGAGTGCCTGCTTTTTGTCACTTTGACGCGCTCGAAACGCCTGCATCTGGTGCTTTCCTTCGGTTGAGAGATTGTGTTCCAGGTGCTCCCACATCCATCCGGCAGCTCCCGGATTGGCGCCGGTAATATCAGTGTCCAAGACTAGATACCAGCCGAGGCCCACCTTTCCAACAATCTCCTTGATCAACGGCAAATTTGCTTCGGAGTAGTCCTGTATCCCGAGCCAGAGCAGCGCTCTCATGATCCCAGTTAAGACAATCCACTGATCGGTCTGGTACGATGCAAGAAACGCAAGCAGCGGTTCACGCTCCGTCCGGCGACGAGAGAAGGCGTAGAGAAGGAAGGGCTCAACATCTGGCCCATAGAGAAACGGCAAACAGGTACATGCGCTTTCCAACCAGGTCGTGACAGCAGGGGGATCGGTGAGGAGTTCGACGAGGATGGCTGAGCGGATGGGATGCAAACCTTGAAGGAGCGAGCCGTTGTCACTGCGCCTGATTAGATACTCTTCTTCCAGGAGTTCTATTACTCTGTCTGGAGCGGGCAACTGCAACGAGTTCAGCAAGGAATTCGCCTGTATCTGCGCTTCATAGGCAGAGGCGACCGAGACGAGCCTGAGCAGGTCAAGGATACCAGGAGGATAGCGCTGCGCTAAGACATCATCCTGGAGGCGTTTCACTTGCCCTTGGAGCCGCTCGCGCAGCGTCTCTCCCTGCGTTACCAGATAGACAAACTCCATAAGAGGGCCCTCGCCACCGAAGAGATTCCACGCGTCTTGAAAGTTGAGCAGCCGAGCCGGTTGCTGTTTCCCTTGGAGCCGGGAATAGATCTGTTCTGCTTCCGTGCGCTCAAATGCTAGCGCCACGGTCTCAACGTCCATGTCAGCTCTAGATATGGTCGCACGTCGAAAATCTTCCTCGCGAACAGTGACAAGGATCTGGATCTGCGGGTGGCGCGACAACTGCTCGACGAGGTCAAGCCAGCCACTATCTCTTGGTGAAACGTCGATGTAGATGGCAAGTGGCACACCAAGAGCATCAGCGTGCCCACTCAACGCCAGGGCAATACTCAGCGCGTGCTCTCTCCCATCGACAACGCGGACCTGGAAGCGCCACTGGCTCGGAAAGGACTCATGCAAGTAGCGATAAGCCAGCGTCGACTTCCCTTGGCCAGAGGCTCCATGAATGATGACGACCTGATGCTCTGCGAATTTCTGGGCAATCTCCTGCAATTTGTGTGGGCGTCGTACGTCCAGATCAGCCAGGATGTGGTCGTACCCAGCAGCAATTCCACGGAAAAAGGACTCGGCGAGGCGTTCTCGCTGTGCGTCAATCGGATGGTCCTCGATAGGGGTAATCGACGTGAACCACTCACGATTATGAGCAGCGCGCTCAGCAAGAAAGCGTCCCACACTGTTCACTTTCTCGATCAGATCTTGCCGGGTCAGCCGGCATTTCTTCTCGGCACATCGATACAGCCAGAAGCTGAGAAGATCAAAGGCGGCTTCCGGATCAACGCCGGTTAGACTTTGACGCAGAGATGCAAATACCTTCGCAGTCAGGTCAGTCTCTTCAACAAGAAGGAGATGTACCGCTTTCAAGACAGTGATGGCATCTTCCTCAGAAATCTGCTGATAGCTGCTCAGCTTTCTCGCGACCCTCTGCCGATCAGCCCCATCTTCCGTGAGAGCTTTGAGTAATTCAGAGCCAACGTTGCCAAAGCTCACAATGCTGCCTATCGTGTGAGGCATTGTCTTCACAAGCCGAGCGATTCGATAGAAGAATGAATCAGGTTTGTCTGGAGAAAAAGTGGAGAGCGTAAGATCATCGTCATAGGCTTTGACTTGTTGCACGTCTAAAAGGGTGCCGCTGCTGTCCAGAATGTCAAGGTCTTCCTGCCCCTCCAGCTGAAAGACCATACCCTCCTGGTCACCGGCTTGTAAAATACGCCAGAGCGTGTATAAATGCTGAAGCCGGTATCCCCGATACGCAGGAGTTGCATCGGTTGTCATGAAAAGATCCCTTTCCAACATCCATCCAGGCGGTAGAAAGAAACGACATTCTGAGGCGAGGGCTTCATTACCCTTGACAGAAACCGCTGTTCCTTATCCCCGTATGTTTTTCAACTTGCCTTTGACCTGCTCGCGGCTGAATACAGTAAACCCCAATGTAATATAGAACGTCTACACATTGTCTGATAGCCCTTTCAGCTACATAATGGAAGTCACTACTCATCCATGAGTAACTGAAAGGAGTTTTGTAACAAAGATGACCTCTTACTGGTTTGCTCCTCGCCCTGAAGGAGTTGAACATCACCATCCCTATCTCGTCTTCGACAGCAGCGATCACCTCCATTTCCCACTTACTGCCTTCGGCAAAGAAGCCAGCTACCGTCTCTCCCCGAAAACCGTTCAGAGGTACCTGTATGCGATTCTTCCCTTTTTTACGTGGTTAGATACCGACGTCTGGCAAGCCCGTGCCGGTATTACCTGGGATGCTCCTCCCAGGCAGGTAAGACAGGCGGTGGAAGACTATCTGGTGCAGAAACTCCAGTGCAAAGTGCAAACGAACCAGCAAGGCTGGAGGCTTGTTGCCATCACAACTGGGGCGCAAAACACCCTCCAGGGCTTCCTCTCTGCACTGAAACTGTTCTACCAGATCATGGCGGCTCGCGGTTCGTACCCCTTCCTCAATCCTTTAGTAGAGCCTGTATCGGCGACGGTTGCCACGGTTGAGGCTCGATTGGCAGATACTCACGCTTCCCCAAGAATGCCTGATCAGAGCGGTGTTGTGGCTCCGCTGAAGAAACCAGCGCATCGATTATCTGACAACTACTTCAAATTGCAGCATGACGAGTGGGTCCCGCAGATTCTGGATGACCCACGACTCCCCGCTTTGGTCCTTGAAGGCGGAAAGCAGCTCTCATTGAAGCACACGCGCAAGCGTGATGAGATCGTGACCTGGCTGCTCTTTGAGACGGGAGCACGCGTCTCAGAGGTGACCGGCCTCATGCTCGGTGACTGGGCCACCCTTGGCGCGCACACAAAAGCCAGCGCATTCAACAAGGGGAGCTTCGGGAGACGCACCAAAGTGTTGAGCTTTCACGAAGACACCGTCGTGCTGCTTAAGCGCTACTTTGACGAGGAACGCACTCGCTTCGACCCCAACGGCTCCACGCTTGACGATTACCTGCTCCAGGCCTCGCACAAACAGAGAGATCTGCAAACGATCCCCCTGTTTTTGACCACGCGGGGAACCCAACTCACGCCCAAGGAATATCGCGAGCACTACTGGAATCCTGCGTGCCGAGCAGTGGGCATTGAGGCCGATGTGCATCAAGCACGGCACTGGCTGGTGACACGTTGTGTCCGTGATATCTACGAAACCGCCAAAAGCAAAGAAGAAATCGAGCGGAGGCTTCATGGCCTGGTCGAATACATGAAGTGGAAGAGCGAGGAGACCCTGTCCGCCTACCAGCACTACTTTGATGAACAACTCGATGCGGACACGCGTGATGCTTTTCACCAGCGTATGCATGCAGAGATCCAGCAGTACCTGGGCCATCGGAAGCCTGGGAAACAGGGGTTACACCAGCAACGTCAAGCGCAACAGAGCAAGCCTACCGACATGCCTCCGCAAGAAACGGCTCAGTGCATTGATGAACCTGATCTGGCGTTCCTCTACAGGCTGGGAGGGATGGCGTAATATGACCATGCAAGCTTCACACGCCCATCACCTCTCGTGGCAGGCTCTTGAGGGCAAGGTTGCCCCAGAGGTGTTCACTGCACCAAAGACTGGGGGTGATGCTAGTGGTGATTGGTTAGCAGTGCATGGGCGCATTGTCCACTATCTGCTCAACAACGTCGTTGGGAAAAGTTGGGCCGATCATCTCACCCTCATCGCCGCTGTCCTTTCGGCACGCCGACGCGATGTCCATACAGTGTACCTGAGGGTCCGTGGCCTGAACGCTCGTTTCTCTGCGCTCTTTCCATCATTGGGGTTGAAGCACATGGACGAGTGGAATGTGGATGTGCATCTGCCAATGTATTTGAAAGGAGAAATCAGCTCGCGAGACAGCCAGGTCACGCGTTACACTTTTTTGAAAGACTATTCGAGTGCGACGACGCACGTCTGGAATTGGTATGATGGCTTACCTGAAGCGGAAAAAGAGTTGTACCGGAGATTTGTCCTCCCCCCTGTCAATCCGCTTCACGTCGAAGGATTGAACAAACGGAATGCAATTGTCGAACAACAGCAGTTGCACAGGAAGACAGAGACAGCAGCAGTGGTTCCTCACTTTGCGGCTCTGCGCGCAGAAGCGCACTTTCGCTTCAATCGTTTGGCGAGACTGCGTCAGGCCTACCAGCAAGCGGTAGAACAAGTATTACAGACCATTCCAACCTCCCATTGAACTTTTCCTATGAGGAGGGGAGCCCACCTGTTGAACGCTTCCATTTCAAGCTCTGGGACCGGCGCAGTTTTGTGCTCGATCCAGTGCATGCCAAGCTGTACCATCCGTCTACGTGTGAAAGTGCAACATATGGCTTACAGGCATTTTCGGCGGAACTAAACACGCTCTTTCTTGAATTCATCAAAGCCGAGCGAGTAGCAGGAGACGCTCCACCTGAAGGCTTCTGGTTTACAGAACTGCTCACGCTAGGGCTCCTTGGAATGAGCGCGCGCAGAGGCTCCGATCAGGGAGTAGCCGCTCGGCAAGCATGGCTGCGACAATGGGGGTATGGTGAGGACGCCCCCAAAGAGCGAGTGGCTCCATTTAGAACCGACACGCTAGGATTGCTCTCATGGGGAGATGGGAAGAGCAATGCTGGCGGTGGTACCGGTCAGTTCATCATGAACGCACAAAGGCGAACCACAGGAACGTTGATCCCTGTTGAGTCGTTCTATGCTGCAGCAACCTTTGGCCTGCTCGCGCTCGATCTGCTCACGACGACCGGCATGAGATGCGGAGAGCTGATGCAGGTCAACCTTTTGCCGAGCTGCATTATTCGATTGGTGGATGACCCTCCTCCAGGGGCCAAGGATCGATCTCCGAGAATTCGCTATCTCCTCCGTCTCCTTCCCAAAGGGGAGCGTACCGAGACGCTGCACAATTATGGGGTAGGCAAAGAGTCGATGAGACTGATTGAACGAACGGCATATATGCTCAGTGAGCACTACACATTACAACCGGGAGAGACACTGCCTTACGTTGCTTTTGATCCTGGCCACTCTCGCAGTCATCGATTTGAGCAAGAAAAGGTTCCCTATCTGTTTCAGTACCATCACCAGCACTTGTCTGATTCCTCCATTACCGCATGCCTACGCTTCCTCATGCACGGAATGGTCTTTCAGACCAGTGAAGGCAAGTCCGTTGTGCTCAAACCACATCTGCTCCGCCACGCCTTCGCTACGTACGCTGTGCATGTGGAAGGACTTCCCCTTGACCTGATCGCAAAATGGCTGCAGCAGAAGAATCTGGAGGTCACTGGCTATTACAGTGAAATGCCAGAGTACATGCAGCTTGAACAGCACGCTTCCTTTGTCGCACGGCTCGCTACGCACATCAATGTGCGTGAAGCGATTCTTCGCTCTCCTGAAGAAATCCAGAAACAGGCCGAAGCAGCAAGAAAGCGCGTTGGGATGCTGGTCCCGGTATGTGGCGGAGAGTGTACCCTCGACGCCTATTGCCCCAATCAGTTTGAGTGCATTCACTGTCCAGCAAAGGCACCAGATCCTGAGAAACGCTCCCAGGTTGAAGAAAAGCGGCGCTGGGCAGAAGAACGGCTGGCCTACTACAAACAAGAGGGCTTGGTGCTGGAGGCCGAGAAGATGAGACAGCTCACCCGAAGCTGTGACCTGGAGCTGCAAGAGATGAATATGATTGTTGCATATCGAGAGGACGAGAGCCATGTCATCCAGATTCAACCAAGAACAAAACGACCATGAGCCACATCCCTGGCTGGAGGAGAAGGTCTACACACGACTGCGGCAGCGCACGGTTGATCTGGTCCGACGCAGCGTCGATGCGCTTCGCGCGGACAAGCAACGTGTCTCGCTTGCGACAGTCACCGCCAAGTCGAAAGAACTGGACCCAGACCATCGGGGAATATCCGAGAGCGCCATCCTCGACAATCAGGAGGCCAAAGCGTACTATGAGCACTATCGAAGCTGGCGAGGTTCACCACGAAAGCGAGCGAAACCGCTGGCCGTGGCGTCGCCTGCACAGCCTTCAGCAGTCAGACCTGGTCGGGATGAGCAGCGTGTACGCCAGCGGTATCTGCGCATGAGCAAAGATGCTTTGGTGGAACGGTTGCTGTTCGTTGAGCGAACTCTCGCTGAGCAAAGAGAACGCTGGTTGTCGCAGCAAGATGAGGTGCTCACTTGGCAGTTCAGGGCCAAGGTCGCTGAAACCCAACTCCAGGATCTCAAAGCCAAGGCAGGGCAACGAGGATAACGAAAGAGAGGGATGACCATGAACACGCAGAACAAACGACGAGCACTCCCAGGGCCGAGCAGCGGACTGTCACGCTCCTTGATTGACAACCAGCCCACTCTCATCGTGGTGACTGGCATTATGGCTGCCGGAAAGTCAACGATTGCACGGTTGCTCGCCCAGCGATTTGCACGAGGGGTCCATGTCCCAGCGGATATGCTCCAGCAGATGATCGTGTCGGGTGGCGAATGGGTGAAAGAGCCTGGGGAGCCAAGCGGAGAGGAAGCGCAGCAGCTTCGTTTGCGCCTGAAGCACATGTGTCTCCTTGGACGGTCGTTCTTGGAGGCCGGGTTCACTGTGGTGCTCGATGATATCATTCTCGGGGAACGTTGGCAGCACTTGCAGGCAGATCTGCAAGGTGTGCCCTTCTCTCTGATAGTGCTCGCGCCACGCGTGGATGTTGTTGCGAAACTGCGAGACCCTGGGCGAGCCATGCCGCTTATTGGCGAGGAGTGGGCGAAGTATCTCGATCATGTCCTGCGTACGACGATGGATGGATGCGGGTTCTGGATTGATAACTCCGAGCAGACGCCGGAGGAAACCGTTCATCAGATCCTCCAGTCTCTCTGGCCTGAGCAACACATCTGAGAAATGGTATTGAGAGCACGAGTCCCCAACGGAAAGGATACAAACCACCATTTTGTAGAGACGCATAGCCTATCATGCGTCTCTACCATTTATTACCGTACTATGGTTAAAAACCTGCGTATAACGTACCGTGGTTTGAATGGCAGGCGTCCCTTTTTTCGTGACATGTCCAAGGTAGTAAGCTACCTCTTCAAGTGTCCAGCCAGCCTCTCGTGCTCGGTGGGCGAAGTCGTGTCGTAAATCATGGAAGGTGAGATCGTGAATCAGTTCCCACTGGCCCTTGGTGGCACCTGCCTTGAGTGTCCGGAACCAGTGATGAATCCCTTCTTCAGTTAAGCGCTCGCTGCGCTGCGAGGTAAAGACATAGGTTCGATCGCCATCTCCACTCGCTTTAAGGTACTCGTAGAGGGGCTTACGAGCCTCGTTCATGAGATCGATATCGCGCCACTTGCCACCCTTGTAGCCGACGTGCAACCACCCGACTTTCGGACCAACATGCGTATGGGCCATCTGCAGCCAGGAGACATCACTGACCCGGCATCCTGCCCAGTTGCCGAGCGCGAAGATGGCAGCACCGCGCCGACCTTCCTCTTGCTCGACCAACGAGCGCAGAATATAGCGCTGATCCTCTGAGAGCTCACGAGGAGCCAACATCTGCTGTGAAGGGAGATCGATTCCTCTGGTCGGGTTGCGCTGGAGCAGTCCCTTTTCCTCCATCAGCCAGCGAGCAAAACTGCTGATGGTCGATTTCACGCGCGCGCGGTGGTTGGGGCTGAACCCTTCCTGTTCTAAGGAAGCCAGGTACATTTCTACTGCGGTCTTCGTCAACTGCCGAGGATGAAAGCGTCCTCCATTGCCGGGACGTTGTGCTACCCACTCCATTACGCGGTGTATGGTTCGCACATAGGC
>Ga0070706_100007549_pt1 | contig 10185 bp, 7 predicted proteins | sample KBSK5501metaG_FD_65476 | JGI IMG/M metagenome (GOLD analysis project Ga0070706, IMG submission 65476) | Corn, switchgrass and miscanthus rhizosphere microbial communities from Kellogg Biological Station, Michigan, USA - KBS K5-50-1 metaG | ecosystem: Host-associated > Plants > Roots >...
AGACTTTCTCGCTTGCCGTTAACCCAAATCGACTTGGTGTTTTCGCGCAACGATATCCGCATTTCTCTGCGCAGATCTTCGCCGACTGAAACCTGCCCTTCGATGAAAGCAGTCTGCTCACCAAATCGGATTGACTCCTGAAGGCGTTGAGTGCGAAATGATTTCGTTCTGGAGAGGGTATGAATCGCTTCCAGCCAGTTGGTCTTACCCTGGCCGTTATTGCCGTAGATGACGTTGAGTCCCGATCCCCAAAAGATTTTTCCGCTCAGATTGCGAAAATTATTAACTTCGAGGAAGTCGAGGATCATCGAGAGATTTTAGCATACGACTCGAGATAGTGAGGCTTTCTCGGTGACTATAAAAACCTGAAGCGCCCGTATCTTAAACCAGAAACGAGCGCTCCGTTTTGTGGTTGCTCTCTCTATGCGGCTTGCTCTGTTTACAAAACCTAGAGACGCATCGGCATTACAACGTATTTATATTCAAAGTCTCCGCCTTCCGCAGGCCGGAGCTGGGCCTGAGAGTTTCCGTCCTTGAATTCGAAAGCGACGTTGCCGTCTCCAATTACATTCAAGAAGTCCTGGAGATACTGAGCGTTGAAACCGATATCAATCTCCTCACCGTTGTATTCAGTTTGAATAGCCTCTCGTGCTTCGCCTTCTTCCGCGTTCTGTGAGCTGATGACTAATTGGTTCGGCTCGAGATGAAAACGGATCGCGCGTGAGCGTTCATCGGCCATTAAAGCCACTCGCCGAATGGCTGAATTCAACAAAGCGGCGTCGAACTGAATCGACTTATCGGTATCCTTAGGCATCACCATCTCGTAATTCGGAAACTGTCCATAGAGCATCCGTGAAATCAAAAGTCTGGGACCAACTTCGAAAAAGATATGGTTGCCGTCCATTCCCAAACTAATCTCGCCCTCATAACCGGCGGTCAGTTTTGTCAATTCTGCTAAGGTTTTTCGCGGAATCAGAGTGTCGATCGATTCGTCGCTGCCATTTTTCGAAACGCCCTTGCGCTCTACATAGGCCAGACGGTGACCATCAGTTGTGATCATCTTGGCGCCGGTATCATCTAAAATGAACTTGGCTCCAGAAAGCGTGTAACGAGACTCTTCCTGTGTGATCGCGAAAATTGTTCTATCAACAAATACTTTGATAACACCCGCGGAGATTTTTGTTGGTGCAGACTTGAAAGACGGCACCTCCGGGAAGTCGTCTTTCTTTATGCCAACCATTTTGAAGCGCGTCTTATCGCAAGTTACGGTTACCCAGTCGTTGTCTTCCTTCTTAAAAGTAACAGGCGCATCCGGGAGTAGTCTGGCTATCTCAAACAACTTCCTCGCTTGCACACAAATTGAACCAGGCGTCGAAATATCTTCGGCATCCATGTCACAGCGAATGGTTACATCCAGATCTGTCCCGGTGAAGCGAATCGTGTTCTCACCAACAGATTCGATAAGGATATTGGAGAGGACCGGGATGGTGTTCTTTTTCTCTACCACCCCCTGAACGAAACCAAGTTCCTTTTGGAGGTTTTGTTTGCTGACAACGAATTGCATGTTCGACTCCTTACGCTTGGCGCTCTCACTTGAAGCCATAATAATTTCCTCTTTACTCTCTACCTCTACCTAACACAAACAGTTATTAATTTCTAGCAGTAGTAGTAGGTCCTGTTGATTTGTGGAAAAGCCTCGAAAAGACAATCAGACTGCAGTGAACCCTGTTCACAAGGCGGTTGAATTCTGAATCGAACTTTCACTCCAACTGTCAAAAACAATTTAGCGCGCCGATCATTCTATTCTTTCACAGCCCCTCTGCCAAACAACTTGTGGAATTCTGCCAAACGCGAGGTTTTGTTCGGTGGTGCTTGTCAAAAGGATGCAACTAATCTTGTGTAAATCAGCAGCTACTTTTGCAGACTTTCCGATAGATTGAGTAGCCGCTTTTGAAAAACGGCATCTGCAACAGCGAGAGATTTGATCTTCTCGCATGAGTGAATAACCGTTGTATGATGCTTCCCGCCAAAGGCCCGCCCGATCTCTGGATAGCTGTGTTTCGTTAGCTTTTTGCAGAGATACATGGCAATTTGGCGAGGAAAAGCAACCTGCCTCGAATTGCTTTTGGACACCAACTGGTCGACCGTTAGCTTGTAGTTGGCTGCGACTACCTTTTGAATCTGTTCGATCGCTATAACGCCAGGCTCGTCTTCGCTGGCAATATTTCTTATCGCGTCCTTAGCAAGGTCTTTAGAAACCGGAATTCCCCGTAACGACGAAATGGCCACCAACCGGATGAGGGAACCTTCCAACTCTCTTACGTTGTTTTTGACGCGGCTGGCGATAAACAGAGCCACCTCGTCCGGGATAGCAAAGCCAAGGGCCTCGGCTTTGCGCTTAAGAATGGCAACCTTCGTTTCCAGGTCCGGTGGCTCAAGGTCGGCAATGAGTCCCCACTCGAATCTGGAGTGCAGCCGTTCTTCAAGCGTCGGTATTTCCCGCGGCGGACAGTCAGAACTGATTACGATCTGCTTCTGTTGCTCATAGAGAGTATTAAAGGTGTGGAAAAACTCCTCCTGGGTGCGCTCCTTCCCTGCCATGAACTGAATGTCGTCAATGAGCAGCACATCAACTGATCGATACTGTTCCCTGAAACTTTGCGTCTTGTCGTAACGAATGGAATTAATCAGCTCGTTCATGAAACGCTCGGACGACAGATAAGAAACCCGGAGATGAGGGTTTCGTTGCTGTATCGCATGGCCGCAGGCGTGCATCAGATGTGTCTTTCCCAGGCCGACGCCGCCGTATAAGTAAAGAGGATTGTAGGTCTTGCCCGGAGCTTCCGCGACGGCGACCGATGCCGCGTGCGCAAACTGATTGCATGAGCCCACCACAAAATTATCGAAGGTATATTTTGAGTTGAGTGCGGGGTCGAGAGCGATCTGTCTGGCGACCGCCACAGCTGTTGCTGGCCCCTGAGTAAACGACGGAAGGGATTGATGAGAAGCAACGGGTTGGTTGTCAGGCTGAGAAGCCGCGGTAACTTCGGAGGAAACTGTTAGCGCTTCAGCAGGGATCCGCTCTTCGGGCACGACCCATTCAACTGAATAACCGGTCAGGCTCAGCTCATCAAAAGATTGGTCGATCAAGCTGGTGTAGTTTGACTTAACCCAGTCCTGTACGACCTGATTTGGCGCGCGAAGATGAATTAAGCGCCGCACCCTGTCAATTCCTTCAAACCGTATTGGGCCGAACCAGGTTTCAAAACTCTCTCCCTGGAGTTTGGTTCTGATCACCCGAAGGAAACTATCCCAAAGATTACTCTCCGCCAGACTCACCATTTCACCGCTCTCGAAGATCTTCAAAATAAGCACATCCCGCTTGGCTCCAGTGTGACGACCTGGAAGGACTCAGGGCTAACTCGGACCAAGTCTGATTGGGATTCCAAATCTGCGACCCAAAACTTACCCACAGGGTTTTCCTCAGCTTTGTGGAAAACGCCCGCTCTTAAAGTAAAGCTTTAAGGCTAGGTTTATCAATCATTTACAAGGATTGACGGGAACTTGAGCGGAGACTAACACACAGTTTCTCTCTGGGGCAAGAAACTCAAAAGATAAAACACCCCAAACTCCGTCCCCGAGTTTGCGAGGCAATAAAGGGTGGTCAGCGTTGGCTGTCAGTGGAGTTCTTATTCTTTGAACAGCGCACCAAAGTGCCTCCAAACTTTCATGGTAATAGCGTGCGGCGCCTGCCTACATGCCCGCGTTGGCGTGTCGGTTTTGAGCTGGATACGAATCGCCCCTTTCTTGACAGAAGGTCTGGTGACAGCTACTCTTACGGTTTTCTTTTGACGGGGGATTTCCATCTATGGCTAAGCGAACTTTTCAACCCAACAATCGGCGTCGAGCTAAAACGCATGGGTTCCGATCAAGAATGGCCACAAAGGCCGGTAGGCTCGTTCTTAAACGAAGGCGCGCCAAGGGACGCCGGCGTTTGACTCCGGCTCACTATTAGTCGTTAGTCGTTCATGAAGGCTTATTTGCGCGGAAGCAAGGATTTTCAAAAGGTTTATCGTGAGGGCAAGCGTTATGAAGGCGTATTGATGACCGCGTTTGTCTTGCCCAACAACTTGGCTCATAACAGATTTGGCATTACCGCTTCTCGCAAGGCGTTGGGAAACGCTGTTCAAAGAAATCGCGCCAAGCGATTGCTAAGAGAAACTTTTCGCCTGCGGAGATCGTCAATAAATAGTTTGCCACAAAGGTACGACTGGGTAATTAACGCAAAACGCCGGCTTCCCGCTTTAAAGGTTACTGCAGCGATCGAAGAATTCGAGAACCTGGTATTAAGAGTGGCAAAGGCGGAAAGAAAAGGAAGCGAGTAAGTCCCTAACGTTTGGGCATACGTGAAGTCATTACTAATCGCATTTCTCAGATTCTACAAACTCGTCATTTCACCCTTTCTTCCAGCTTCTTGCAGATTCTTTCCAACATGCTCGCAATATGCCACTGAAGCGATCGGTCGCTACGGGGCCCTGCGCGGTAGCGCGCTGGCTCTTCGCAGACTGTTGCGTTGCCATCCTTTCAATCCAGGCGGCTACGATCCGGTGAAATAGTACGGGAACCTCGGGAAGGTGCCGCGAGGTTGTTTCGCGACCGTTAATCTAAATGCAACAAAAACGACTTATATACGCTCTCTTGATCTCCACGGCAATTCTCTTCGTGTGGAGCTACTTTGTTCCTAAGCCCCCAACGCCGGTCTCGCCGCCAACAACCCAAGCTACTCCGCCCGCGGCTGCTTCCCCGACTAGCGCGCCCACTGCTGCGGTCACCCCAGTCCCCGCTGGCTCTCCGAGCGAGGTAGCTAACACAACGCCACACCGCGTCATCTCGATCAAGACGCCTCTCTATGAAGTTAAGCTGGATAGTCTCGGCGCTGAAGCGATCAGCTGGATAATCAGGAAGAACAAGGACAGCGGGCAGGATATTCATTCAGTCGCTGGTAACAAGAAAAACCATGTCCCACTCGAGCTGGTGTCGCAGGAAGGATTGAAAAGGCAACCTCGAGAGGCACCACTCCAGTTATCCCTTCGTGATCCGTCGGTCGATGCTCTCTTGACGTCAAGTAATTACGTAATAGACGGCGTCGACAGTTCTACCGGTGATTCGGAGCTGACTTTAGGCGCCGGCGAAAAGAAGCGAATTAGTTTTCTACTCAATGATAAAGCAACGGGCTTGGATGTTGTAAAAACTATCGAGCTTGACTCCGATAGCTACGTCGCCGGTCTGGAAGTAACAGTTAAACGCGGCGGTCAAATTGTTCCCGAAGCAAAACTGAGAATCGGACCCAGCGTCGGCGACCAGGGCGTCAAGCATTACACGTTCTATTCTGTTGCTCCTGAGGCAGTGGCCGCTGTCGGTGAAAAGGTTGAGGTTGAAAGACATCAAGCCCAGTCAATCAATGAAAACAAGAATAGTCCCGATCACCTGGCGATTCCCGGACCGGTGGATTGGGCTAGTGTTGGCGACACCTATTTTGCGATTGTCGCCATTCCGGCGAGGCGACTGCCAGGCTTGGAGCTTCAAACCACACAGTACGATTACGCCGGCAATGGAAGCCCTGAAAAGCGATATCTAATAACTGCGTGGGTTCCTATTCCCACAGATGGTTCGCGGTCGGCTGTCTATACAGGCCCGAAGGATCACTACCTGCTCACCCAAACTAGCGCGCAACTAAGACAACTAATTGGCCGCGATAGCATTGATCTTGAGGGAACGATTGACTTCGGTTGGGGCGCTTGGATGTCGCGACGTCTTGCCGTGCCTATTCTCAGCTCCATCAAGTGGCTAAAGAAACTCACTGGCAGTTATGGCGTAGCGATTATCCTGTTCACCATCGTCATTTATTCCCTGTTCTTTCCGCTGAAATGGCGCTCTTCAAAGTCGATGAAGAAAGCTCAGAAGCTTGCGCCGCGCATGAAGGAGCTACAGGAAAAGATCAAGGGGATGAAGCAAAATGATCCTCGACTAAAAGAGTTGCAGGTCGAGCAATTGCGATTGATGAAGGAAGGCAATCCTCTTGGTGGCTGTCTGCCTCTCTTGATCCAGATGCCTTTTCTTTTCGCTCTATACCGGGCCATAACTATTTCACTCGATTTTCGCCAGGCGAGCTTTCTTTGGCTTCCAGACCTTTCTGCGCCGGAACCTTACTTCATACATATTCTGCCGATCCTGATGGCCGGCACTATGATAGTTCTACAGCTCATTACGCCCGCGCCGTCAGCAGACCCGTTACAGAGAAAAATGATGGCGATCGGCATGCCCTTGTTCATGCTGTACATTCTTTGGAGTGCCCCGTCTGGTTTGTTACTCTATTGGTTGGTTGGAAATATTGTAGGATTTGCTCAGCAGTTTGTTATTAATAAGTGGACACAGACTGGACCCGACGAACCCGCCGTTGCAGAACCCCCCGGCAAAAAGCCTTCAAAGACTGGAGGCGGGGCGTCCAAAGGAACGTAGTTTTTGAACGCTTATTCGGCCGCACATAACTAACCATGGAAGAAGCTTGCACTGCCGCTGGCACTTTTCTCGAGTCGTTGTTTCAAGGCACTGGATTGAATATTAAAGTTGCCGTTAACGAAACGCCGACAGAATGTCTGCTGGACTTAAGCGGACCCGATTCAGAGCTATTACAGGTCGAGGGCGGAGAGCTGTTGCAGGCCGTGCAACACCTGGTCAATCAGGCATTCGGCAGAAGACTGCTGGACGGACAACGGCTCGTTTGTGACGTTGAAGGGTTTCGCGCAACTCGTGAAGCAGAGCTACGAGCAATGGCCAAGCTCGCGGCAGATCGAGTTCGCTCTACGAGCGCGCCGTTTGTTTTCGGTGAAATGAATTCCAGCGAGCGTCGAATTATTCACCTCACACTCGCCGACTGTGAAGATCTCTATACAGAGTCTGTAGGTGACGGACCCGCGCGTAAGCTGCGAGTTGCGCTAAAATCCTCCAAGTAGATCAAGAGTCCAACAAGTCGCTTCGGTTCCCTTACTACAACGATGGATACCATAGTTGCAATCGCAACATCGCCCGGTCGTAGTGCAATAGGCGTTATCAGACTAAGCGGTCCACAGTCGCTGGAAATTTTTAGATTACTTATCCATGACGAGCTTTTCACGCCCGAGCCCAATCACGTCTTCCTAAAGGAAATCGTCCGAGAGTCTGGCGAGCCGCTGGATTCTGCGCTAGTAACTTACTTCGAAAAGCCTCGCTCGTTTACCGGTGAAGAGATGATCGAGTTGAGTTGTCACGGCTCTCCGGTGATTCTTAGACGAGTGCTGGATTTGACTCAGAACTTTGGAGCCCGCCTCGCGGAACCAGGAGAGTTCACGCTACGTGCTTGTAAGAACGGAAAGATGAATCTCAGTCAAGCCGAAGCAATCCGCGATCTGATCGAAGCGCAAACCGACGCAGCTGCGGCTCAAGCCGCTCGTCAATTGAAAGGCGAACTTGCGGTCGCTCTCCAACCAGCCAAAGAGATGCTGATACAGATAATCGTGAGGTTGGAATCGGCGCTGGAATTTGTCGAAGACGACCTGCCGGGGATCCAGGCACAGCAAGTAGAAAAAGAGCTTGCCGAGGTAGTTGCAATTGTGGAGAGGTTAACCCTTACGTTCGCTACTGGACGCACGTTGCGTGAGGGACTAAAGGTTGCCATAGTCGGGCGACCGAATGTCGGTAAGTCGAGCCTGTTCAATAGGTTAGTCGGCATGAACCGGGCTATTGTTACGGAGATAGCTGGGACCACGCGGGACAGTATTTCAGAGTCAATAGGTCTGGGCGGTATTCCGATTTCGATCACTGATACGGCCGGATTGCGTGTCGCAAACGACAAGATCGAAGAAATCGGAATTGAACGAACTCGTCAGGCAATGGCTGACTCGGATCTACTTGTGGTTGTGATCGATGGATCAACCAGCCTCTCGGACGAGGACCTGACAATTGTCGGTCAAGCGGCGCAAAGCAGGCATGTCGTCGCGATCAATAAGTGTGATCTCGTGAGAAATCCTGGACTCAAAGGTAGACTGGACTCGTCGTCGAAGGTGGTCCATGTGTCGGCCTTGACGGGCGAGGGACTTGACGAGCTTAACGCTGCTATACTGGCGCCATTTGGCAGCGTGGATTCCGAAGCAGTCGGGCTCTTGATCACTGACAGCAGGCACTATGATCTCTTACGCCGGACGCAAGCTTCGTTGGAGGAATCGGTTGCGTTGTTTAGTCGCTCGGCTAGCGAAGAGATCGTGTTAGTTGGCCTTCACAGTGCTCTCCAATTCCTAGGTGAGATAACTGGCGAAACAACCACAGACGATATTCTTACAGAAATCTTCAGCAGCTTCTGCATAGGGAAATAGCGATGGTTTTTGATGAAGCCTTTGATGTGATTGTAATTGGCGGTGGGCATGCTGGCTGCGAGGCTGCGTCAGCCGCGGGACGCCTGGGTGCGCAAACTGCATTGATTACTTTGAACCTGGATCTCATCGGACAAATGTCCTGTAATCCGGCGATCGGTGGAATAGCGAAGGGACACTTGGTTCGAGAGATTGACGCCCTGGGTGGAATCATGGGCCGTGTTGCGGATCGAACGGGCATCCAGTTCCGTCTGTTGAATCGTTCCAGAGGCCCAGCAGTCCAGTCGCCTCGGGCTCAAACTGATCGTGCTCTTTACCGGACGGAAATGCGAAAGATGTTGGAGCACACTCCAAATCTTCACCTTCGGCAGGGGATGGTTATTGATTTGTTGGTGAAGAACGAAAAGATTCTCGGGGTTGAGATGCAGGATGGGCGGCGCATCGCTTCGCGATCTGTGGTCATCGCGGCGGGAACGTTTTTGAACGGTTTAGTTCATACGGGTCAACGCACCTATACGGCTGGTAGGGCTGGCGAACCAGCCTCGATAGAGTTGGCCGAGACGTTAAAGCGGCTGGGCTTTCCAGTTGGCCGGCTTAAAACCGGAACGCCACCACGTCTCGATGGTAGGACCATTGACTGGTCGGCATTTCAGCCTCAAGAGGCGGATGAGAGGCCCATCCCCTTTTCGTTCTCGACCGACACGATAGAACAGACACAGATCAAGTGTTATGTTGGTTACACGAACAGAGGCCTTCACGAGACAATTCGCCAGAACCTTAATCAATCACCGCTTTATTCCGGACGAATCAGGGGCATTGGTCCCCGTTATTGCCCGTCCATAGAAGACAAGGTAGTTAAATTCGCTGACAAGGAACGCCATCAACTGTTTCTTGAACCCGAAGGCCACGATACAAATGAAGTGTATCTGAATGGGTTTTCAACTTCGTTGCCGGCGGGCATCCAGCAAGACTTGGTCAGGATGATACCTGGGCTTGAGGAAGTGAGGATCATTCGCCCTGGATATGCGATTGAATATGACTACGTTGACCCGCGAGAACTGGGCGCGGACCTGCAGTGTCAAAGAATCTCCGGTTTGTTTCATGCTGGCCAGGTGAACGGAACTACAGGTTACGAAGAAGCGGGTTGCCAGGGCTTAGTAGCGGGGATTAACGCCGCGGCTCTGGCAAAAGGCGGCCGACCATTTCGACTGCGAAGGGAAGAGTCATACATTGGCGTGCTAATTGACGACCTGATCAAACAGGGAGTTGATGAACCCTACCGAATTTTCACCTCGCGGGCCGAGTGTCGGCTGGCGTTACGACACGACAACGCCGACCAGAGACTGCGGCGGTACGGGAGGGACTTAGGACTTGTAGGAGACACCGATTGGGAGCGATTTAACCAGCGGCAAGAGCGTATCGCTGCGGCGAAAGGCTTGCTAAGAGAGGTTCGGTTGCGCAAGGCGGATGCAGGATATTCGGCCGCGGTAGATTTAACAGGCTCCGATTTAGGAGAGTCCATCAGCTTCGGGGATTTGGCGATGAGGCCAGGGATAACGAGTGAGACGATAGAACGCCTCTTGCCGTTGGCAGCGAAAGCGCAAGTAACGATCGCCGAGCTGGAGGTTGCCCTAGCAGACAACCTGTATGCAGGCTACATTCGGGCGCAGGAGAGCGTTGTTCGACGGCTGAAGCATCACGACTCGACTCGGATTCCTTTAGATTTGGACTTCAGAACTCTCGACGGATTGTCACACGAAATGGTGGAGCGTCTCGAGCG
>Ga0070706_100007554_pt1 | contig 10185 bp, 11 predicted proteins | sample KBSK5501metaG_FD_65476 | JGI IMG/M metagenome (GOLD analysis project Ga0070706, IMG submission 65476) | Corn, switchgrass and miscanthus rhizosphere microbial communities from Kellogg Biological Station, Michigan, USA - KBS K5-50-1 metaG | ecosystem: Host-associated > Plants > Roots >...
GAACCGTTATCTTGGCGGTGAGGATACACCTGCCGAGTCAGCAGAGGAAATAGAACTGCCAGACTATAGGCGGGGCATGGTTGATGATTACGAATCCATACCATTTGAGTTTATTCCTGCCCTTCCGCTCAAAGAACGTTATAGCAATACCCGTGAGACCGAAACGGGATATACCCCTGAACAGGCTGTGGAACAGGCACGGCGCTGTCTACAATGTCAGTTGAATATTATTATTGATCCCTCAATCTGTATTCTCTGCTCTGGTTGCGTAGACATTTGTCCTTATGATTGCATCAGCATGGAAGGCCTCTCTCGAGTGGTCAAGGGTGATCCCATGCACCAGGGAACAGAATCCTGGCGAGGTGGTGCCGATATGATTATCGACGAAGAGAAGTGTATTCGTTGTGGCCTGTGCATTGTGCGTTGTCCTACGGATGCTATCTCTATGGTACAGTTCGAGGTTGCCAGTCCCAATGAGCGTTGGACGGTTTCTAAGATTCCTATGCTTAACGTGTGATAAAAGTTCGAGTCGATGTGGCTCTTAATGTGCGCCCCCACATGAATAGGGAACAGATTTATCACTTTTGCAAATTTTGGCGCATAAACTCAAGCACAACGCGATCTATTCGCGCATCCTCGAACCAGCGTTCTTCGAGGTTTTCACGTCCGCTAAATTTCCGAAATGCGTCGCGTGTACTCTCGTCATACGAGCCGGTGATTTTTCCCTGATAGTCACCACTTATAGTTAAGCGTTCTTGTAATTCTACTGCTAGCTCGTGGTCAATGAAGAGGATATCATCCGGTTCTGTCGGAAATAAGTAAAGTTTATGCAATTGCAGAATACGCTGTAGTTCATCGATAGGTTGCGTATGATCATCTACTCGTAAATCAATAAAGCGATCATTGAATCCTTCATATCCCCCTTTTTCCCGCACTACAAGCAAGGCTGCCGATTGTTGCCCGCGGCTATCTCCTCCGGCTTCCTGACCTGCTGCCAGGGCCGCAACCAGGCGATCGCAAAGAGGTCCAGCCGTCTCTTCGAATGTGCGTCCCATTGCAAGCACGGTATCCTCTCCCACCAGAATATTCCCCTGGCATGTATAATGTTCTCCAATGTGACCTCCAGCCCAGGGAAAACACTCCTCGCCTGTATAGGTGGCAGGTGCGCCGGTAATGCCGATGATACCTACCTGGCGCATAGCTCGTCTCTCATCGTTACGAGTTAGTTCCGCTAATACCTCGTTGGTCGGCAAGCCGTTTTCCAGAAGTTCCAATCCAAGTGGCCCGTATGATGTATTAGCCCAGGATTGTGTGGCAATTGCTCCAACACCTGCCTTTGCCCATGGCACGACTGCTCCCACTGCTAGAAATTTGGACTGAACCGCTATTCCTAACTCGCTCTTCTGGGGATCGCGAGCCACAATTGAGAATGTCATACTATTTCCTCCCATTCGTGATAAGGTGGTAAGGCCATTATAGCACGCTTCTGTAGACAGAAGCAGAGCGTCTCAGCTATTTCCCTACTTTGCCACTTTGGGGCAGAACTAATGCTATTGTAAGGACATCGTAAAGAATTTGTATTAGCCTTCGAATATATCCAAAAGAACTTGACTTTTATCGTTCTTTCGAGCAAAATTGTAGAAACCTTCGTTCATATTTGATTTTCACTTATCCACGATTTTAAAATTTGAGAGATTGCAGCTCTAAAAAGCGTATATCTTTCGGGACGAAGGCAAGTGCACCACCGCGGTCCGGTATGTCTCTGTACTATGGTTCTACTATCAATACAGCATCCTTAAAGATACTGTACGCTGGAGGGTGGCCAGCGGTGAAGTTCAGTAGAGAGACATGCCCAGAGCTGAAGGAGCAATCATGGTGCGGCAAAACTGGTCGGATGAAGACCTGGCGCAAAGGTTGCAACAGCGTGATCCCGAAGCTTTGGAAACACTCATCTCACGGTATTCACGAGAAGTGTACTACTTTATTCGTTTGGTACTGGATGGGATCGGAGTTTCCCAGGATGCTGAAGAGTGTGTAAATGATCTCTTCATTGCTGTCTGGCTGGAGATCGATACTTTCGATCCTTTACGGGGAACGCTACGCACTTGGCTTACGATGAGGGCGAAGTATATCGCCCTTGATCGCAGACGCCAATTATGTCGACGTCAAACACATAACTTACAATCAGCGGATGAGATCCGTCAATGGACTACTTCAGATGGAAGTAGTAATGGAAGAACTTCTGGATGGGGAGGCCATGATTATGAAAATCGTGCTACTCTTCCTCCGCATCCTGAATCCAGCATGGAAACACTGTTGGAACAAAGCGAAAGGCGCGAAGAATTGCGCCTGGCCTTGGCGACGTTGCCTGAGCTTGACCGCTATTTGATTTACCAGCGATACTTTAAGTTTGCCAGTACCGAAGAGTTGGCGGCGAAGACAGGACTTACTCGTCACGCTGTTGATACACGGCTCTGGCGAGCGCGGAAAAGCTTACGTGAGGCGCTCAAGGAGCATGCACATGAGTATGAGCGAATTTGACGAGCAACTGAATAGTGAGAGCAATGATCTACTCTCACTCATTGCACTTGAGCAGGTAGTCCCTCCCGATTTTGGCGAGGATGACCTGGTCTTTGCACATGAATTGAATTCGATCTTCTCTCCTGAACAAGAGGAATTGCCTCCATATTTTGTGCAAACTCTCTTGGCCTCAGAAGACCAGCTTTTCCGTCCTGTCGAACCTGGATTTGAACATAAGACTCGTGCGCGTGTCTTTCGCCGTCTCAAGTTGCGCCGTAGACTATTTCATGCCCCACGCTCGTCTTTCGATGCCTTCCTTACTGGCCTGAGCAATATCTACGCTCGCGGTTCGCTGTTTGTCTCAGTCGTCGCATTTTCGCTTATCATGCTCGTTACAGTTGCTTTTACGGCTCCTTCATTTGCTGCTGGGATGGCTATCTTGATTCATGGCGCTCGTGGTGGTGTATATCAAGTAAGTGCCTATCCAAAGGGCGTGCGTACTTTCCCACATCAGCAAAAGTTCTCAAAAAATAATGCAAACAATCAACCCAGGCAGATAACACTCTTAGCTGCACAACAACAATTGCATTTTAAGATATACTGGCCGCAATCATTGCCTCGCAACTATACCTTGGATTCAATTTATCTCTATCATGGAGCAGAACAATCGTGGTCTGATGGCCCCATTCTCGAGTTAGTCTATAGCCTTAACGGAGTCAGGCCAAAGGGGACAGGTCAGATTGTAATACGCGAAATGTTGCCGAGTGAAGAAGTGCTTCCAGTAGTCCTGGATAAAGCTGTACATCCAATACAGGTCGACCGGTATGGACAACCAGCCGCTATCTTTATAAATGGCCAGTGGCAGTGGATTGGCAAGTATTTACATAAATGGTTCTTCAATGAACGTAGCGAGCTGATTTACCAACAGAATGGTGTACTCTTCTGGATTGCAGGTGATCAAAACGATGGTATAGGTGAGAAGGAATTATGGAATCTTGCTCAATCCTTGCGAACGATTCCTTTCAATCGATATCTGCTTATGAGAGGTGATATGACATACGTTACACAAGCCAACCTTGGAGCTATGCTTGATCCTTTCTCACATGATCCCCTGAGAATTTTCCCTGATGACAAACCTGAGAGCGCGTATTACTTTAGTATAAGCTCTGATCAGTCAGAACATACTATACCTCAGATTGGAACGCACGGTCATTAATTGGCTGCCCTATAATATTACGGTCCTGTTCAGAGTCAATGAATGTTTTCGAAAAGTGTGTAAATGAGCCTGGCGCGCGCCAGGCTCATTTACACATGCTGAGACCTTCACACTATGCACTGGACACTCATTAATTCTTCTGATGTACTTGACTTTCTTCCTCTTTCGATTTACAATAGTAATTAATCGGTCAGTTAATTAAATTTTCTGAATGGTGCAAATAACAAAGCTGGAAATGGAATTGTAAACATGGCCCGAACGCCAAAAGTTGTAGAAGATCGACGTGACCAGATCATCGATGCAGCAATGCAAGTATTTGCCCAAAAAGGTTTTACCAGAGCAACAAATAAGGATATCGCTCACGAGGCGGGCATCACCCCTGGATTGATATACTACTACTTCGAAAGTAAAGAGGCTTTGCTCAAGGCGATTATTGAGACACGTTCCCCTGCCCAATTAATTACCACTTTACCTCCGCAAGTGTTTGAATTACCCCCCGAGACCTTCATGCGCATGCTCATATTGCGTGCATTGAGTATTATCGAGAGTGAGCAGTTAATTCAATTGGTACGCATGCTACTGCCTGAAGTAGTTCATAACACTGAGGTGGCGCCAATCATCTTCTCCATGATCCAGCGTTTGTTGGAATTTTTAGGAAGGTATTTTGAAACACAGATGGAAAAAGGTGCATTACGACAGATAAGTGGGGTATTGACTGCTCAGGTTATGGTAGGTTCTGTCTTCGGTTTTGTCCTACGTCGTCAAATTTTACGCGATCCAACTGCATTGGAGTATACCCACGAACAGATTGCGGATGTTGTCAGCGAGACAGTCCTTCAGGGCATCTTACCAAGATAAGGCATTTCAAGATATCTCATATGAATTGGTTGGTTTGTTAAGTTCAAGGAGCGCTCTATGACGGAAGCTATTCCTGGCACGCGTAAGCGGCAAGAATTACAGAAGCCTACAAATGGCGAACCCATGGTGGTTGTCAATCAACTCGTTAAGCAGTTTGGCAAGCTGCAAGCTGTTAATAATCTTTCTTTGAACATTCATGCTGGCGAGACATTTGGCTTGATCGGTCCCAATGGTTCTGGCAAGACAACCCTCATTCGTATGCTAGTGGGACTTATACTTCCAACAAGTGGCACCATTCATATCATGAATGAGCGCATACCCAGTCAAAAAGTTGCCGCACACATAGGATATATGACGCAACTGAGCGCTCTGTACCTTGACTTGACGGCCCGAGAAAATATGCAGTTTTTCTGCAATGTCTATGGCCTGCGTGGCAAGGAACAAAAACAGCGCATTATGGAGATGCTAGAACGGGTGGATTTGGCTGATCGCATAGATGATGTTGTTGGACATTTTAGTGGAGGCATGAGGCAGCGTCTCTCTCTTGCTTGTGCGCTCGTACATCATCCCAGCCTTGCCTTGTTGGATGAACCAACTGTGGGAGTTGATCCTGAATTGCGTCGTGAGTTCTGGGACTATTTTGCTCAATTGAACAAAGAAGGGGTTACCATCATAGTTTCCACGCATCAACTCGATGAAGCAACGCGTTGTGCGCGTCTCGGTCTTATGCGCAATGGTATATTGATTGCTCAGGATAGTCCGCAGGAATTGCTGCGCCAGTCCGGTCAGGACAATATGGAAGAAGCATATCTGTATTATGCCAGTCTCCAGGAGGTGTAAAAATGAACTTTGCGCGTATAGCTGCCCTCGCCAGTCGCATCATCCGTCAAGTGTTTCGCGATAGACGTACCCTTGTGCTCATCTTTATTGTACCTGTGGTGATAATGACGCTCCTCTACCTGGTACTTACCAATACAAGCAGTGTGCATACGCTAGCAATAGTCTCCCCCTCAGGCACAGGAAGCGATCGGATCAATACACTGATTACGAACCTGCTTCCTGGAAAAGATAAAGTAAATGTCACGTACATCAATGCCAACCAGGTAAATGATACACTTACCAAGGGAAATGCCGATGCCGCGATTATTTTTCCACCAGATTTCACTCAACAAGTGTTTGCGGGGCAAAATCCCTCGGTACAGATTGTACTCGAAGGCTCTGACCCAAACGTGGCAAACGCTGTGCGTGATCTAACCGGAGCATTTACTCACCAGTTGGGAGTAGCGATCTCGGCATTGAAGGCACAGCAGGCTCAAACAGGGCAGGGACAGGCTCTTCCTCCTGTTTTGGGTGGTTCTTTGCCATTTACCGTAAGTGACCCTCAGTACCTGCATGGTGGTCCTCAGTACACCTTTAACGATTCGATTGCGCCCGTATTTATCGGTATCTTCTCGTTCTTCTTCGTGTTCCTTCTCACCTCGATTGCCTTTCTCCGCGAGCGCTCACAAGGGACGATTGAACGTGTCATGGCTTCGCCAATGACACGTTCAGAGCTTGTTATTGGCTATATCTTCGGATTTTTGCTTTTTGCGCTCGTGCAATCACTGATGATATTGCTCTTTGTGATCTTTGCTTTAAGGGTCCATTATAGCGGCAACCTGTCCTTGGTCTTTCTGGTTACTGCACTGCTTACCATTGGCAGTATCAACCTTGGTATCTTCCTTTCAGCTTTCGCACAAAATGAGTTTCAGATTGTGCAGTTCATCCCTTTAGTATTTGGAATTCAGATTTTTTTATCCGGAGTTTTCTGGCCCATAGATCAGTTACCAGCCATTTTGCGACCTATCTCCTACATCTTGCCCCTGACCTATGCAAATGATGCGCTGCGGGCAGTGATGCTTAAGGGCGCTGATCTTGCGGGAATAGCCTGGGAATTGGCCGCTTTGCTCATCTTCATGGTGTTGATGATCGTACTGAGTGCTCTGACAATGCGCAGGCAAATAGCCTGATGCCCTGCTGGCCCATCTTTGTTAGCAAACAAGAAACTCTTGTATCTAGCTGTGGTGTGGTTGCTCTTCAGCTATGATCTCCTGGCAAAGAGCAATACAATCACTGCAAATATTCACTCCATTAGGGCCAACGGTCAGGTGTTGCACCTGCCTTTGTTTTTTACCACAGAACGAGCAGCGCAGCCCACTTTCCTCCTGTGGTTCTACAGGTCCTGTGCTTATTGCAGCGACACATTCGTCACAGACATAGACACCTCCGGGTCCGGCAATGAGACGCTGGACCTGGTCTTGCTGTTTGCCGCAAAATGAACAAACGTACGTCTGCCTCCTACTTTTTCTCATCATGGTGTTCGTTTCTCCTGTCTGTAAGCACCTTGATGGTTTTCGCTCGCACCTCCTGCAAGCTGAGACCAAAGCCTTCTAATACACCTGCGCCTATACCTTCGCCTTCACGTAGCAACCCTAACAGCAGGTGTTCGGTCCCGATGTACTGATGATTGAGGTGTCGAGCTTCATCAACGGCAAGCTCAATCACTTTCTTGGCGCGTGGTGTAAAACCGATCTCTCCAAGAACGATGCGATCTCCACGTCCAATGATGTCTTCAACTGCCTTCCGAACCTTCTCTAGATCGACATCAAGACTCATGAGAACTTTCCCTGCAACGCCTTCACCCTCACGAACAAGGCCAAGCAAAAGATGCTCTGTTCCAATGTAGTTGTGGTGAAGGCGCTGAGCTTCTTCCTGGGCAAGTCGCAAGACTTTCCGAGCTCGCTCAGTGAACTTGTCAAATCTATCTCTACCGTGCATTCGTGCGTCATTCCTCTTTCTGCAGTACCCAGCTCTTGTACGAGTACAACCCAGCAATCTGCAGATATAGCGAGTTAATCTATATATTGTCATCGTCTTGTCCTTTCTGAATTCATGCTTTATCCAAATCACCCGACAAGCGTCAACTCGTTATCCTTGACCTCCACTCGTGTCCCGCATACTCTCTCAATGCGTTCCGCAAGAGATGGTTCACCCCATCGTCTGCGTCGAGGCGACCGACTACGATCCGCTAGTGCATGCAAACCGCTACAGACGTGCCCGCGGCCCAACCAGGGGACCATCAACATATCTGCATGGAAGGCTATTGAACGTGCTTGCGTATGTATTAACCACAAGACGCTTATACATAGCGCTATAGCGATAGGAAATCCAACGAGAGGTACATGGTACATCCAGGACAAGATCAACACTAAACTTGCTATCAGCACTACACTAGCTAGAAGGAGGCGACCAAGCGTATATGTTAGTTTGCGACCACAAATGGAGCGTGCTAACCCTGTTGCTAGCAGTACATCTAATTCAGTCTGCCCCATCGTTGCTACTGCGTTTAATGGTAATATGAGCCGAATTTTACGCCTCCCGAACCAGGAGCCATGCACTGCTGGCTCCTGTAGTTGTGGCTTTAGTGAGCAGCTTAGCATCGATGGCATAGAAGAGACATGAGCCTCAGAAGCGATACGGGCAAAAGCATCCTGAATAGACGTGGGAACATGTGCTTGTGACCGTTTTCGTAGAAAACGCCAGCTAAAGTGGTGTCTTCGTTCAGCGTCTTCTTGTGAACCGAGTCGCAGGCGCAGATTCTGCCAGGAAGCTTGTGATAAGGGCTGTTCTCGCAATTGAGGACCGTAATATGCTGTAAGACGCTTCTCCAGGTCTAATGGCTCTTGTTGCTTGCTTTTATCGAAGTTCTGTTCTTTCATAGCAATTCATCTTTCTTCCTCTTTCAACAGCTCACGCAGGCGCTCACGCGCACGATTCAATCTAGATTTTACGGTGCCCACAGGCATGCCCAAAACCTGAGCTATGTCAGCCTCAGTGAGGTCAGCTCCGTAGCGTAATGCAATAACTTGCCTCTGCTCGGCACTCAGTTGTGCTAAAGCTTGCTGCACTTCTTCGCGCTGGGCGACTTGCTCTTGCAGATCAGCCTGTCTCATGTGAATATCCCTGCCAAATGGAACGTCAGGCTCAATAGCATCGTCCAGGGAAACTGGTCGAAGGTAAGTACGCTGTTTCTCCATTACATCAAGTGCATGGCGAAAGAGGATACGCATCAGCCAGGGACGGAATGGACTGCCTTTCTGAAAACGCGGGAGTCCACGCCATGCCAGGAGAAAGGCCCCCTGTGTGATCTCTTCTGCTAGCGCGCGCTGATGGCATAGACGCAACGCTACTGCCATAGCAGCAGCGTGATGGGTCTCCCAGAGATGCCGAAACGCCTCCTGGTCACCGTGAGCCGCGCTTTCGATGAGTTCAGCCTCGCAGGTAGCCACTCATTTCCTCCTTCTGTAGCAATAGTACATCGAAAGGAGGGCAAAAGGTTCCGCATGAATCAATTTTCCCCAAAAATCAAACACGCATACTTAGTAACAAGCATGCGTGTTTGTATATTTTAACAGTTTCCGCGTCCTACACCTGCCACACCATTGTGTTATTGTCTGCCACACCGGATGCCATTACGGTGTTGCTCTAGACGCAGCTATAAAAATAGCAGCTATGACAAAAGCGCAAAGGAAGATAAGCAAGATTAGTACTGCTATTGGGATGAGGACGACTCCTGTCGCCTTACCTCCGCTCAGGCGGTGTACTGCCATGATCGAGAAGACATTCAATACAATGCCGTAGATAAACAATGCAAGACCTACGATGCCACCGAAGATAGGTATGAAGCCAAGTATATAGCTGACTATGTAAATTGGTACTTCATACAGGAGCGTGGTATAGCTCTGTGTTAGAAACTTTCCCTGTCCTTGAAAAGCCTTCGCAAGCAAGTATTGTATGCCTACAAGAATGAAGAACGAAACCGGTACTGAAATAAACGAAAAGGTAGAGCCACTTACTGTAAGTGCAAGAATCGTAGCAGGATTAAACTGGTTATTACTTACAAAGGAACTACCAGCCAGTCCTATTGCGCCCCGAATCAACCCCAGTATAGTACCGACAAGGGCCCATATAAGCAGTTGTACCCATACCATCCCCCAGTCTGCTTTGCCCATCTCTTCGGCAAACGTCTGCGCTGATGGTTTTGTAAGTACTTTAATATATTGATTAGGCAGTTCCTGGATTGCTTGCCCTATTGGGAGTGGTGCTTGCTGCGGTGGCGTATAGCCGTAACTGTAACCACCCTGCTGGTTAGGCGGGGTACCGTATTGGGGAGGTGGAGTTCCATAGGGGTTCTGTGGAGGTGGAGCGCCATAGGGATTCTGCGGAGTACCATACCCTGAATAGGGCTCTGGTCCGCCACTGCCGGGTTGTCCCTGTCCTTGATACGGGTTCTGTGGAGCGCCAGGCTCTGGTCCGCCGCTACCAGGCTGCCCTTGCCCTCCATTGCCGGATTGCCCTTGTCCCTGACCTTGAGTTGGATCCCAAGCCATGAAAGTTCTCCTTTACTCTGAGCAAGAATTCATGATGATTCATTCAAAAACCAGCATATGATATTGCTAGCTCCTCCTTTTAAGAGGGTTCTATTATAACATTATCCTGATCGCCTGTCTATTTAAAATCATCGATATTCGTTCAGGATTTATACATAATGC
>Ga0070706_100007555_pt1 | contig 10184 bp, 12 predicted proteins | sample KBSK5501metaG_FD_65476 | JGI IMG/M metagenome (GOLD analysis project Ga0070706, IMG submission 65476) | Corn, switchgrass and miscanthus rhizosphere microbial communities from Kellogg Biological Station, Michigan, USA - KBS K5-50-1 metaG | ecosystem: Host-associated > Plants > Roots >...
CTGCACGCCATCGGTAAAAAAGGCGTTCTCTTTGTCACTGCTAAGATTTTCGAACGGAAGAACAGCGATACTCTTCTCCGAAATTGGTAGGGATCCCGTTTCGGCGGGAGGCCGGCCGCCATCTGTAGAAATGGCCGAGCCTTCAGCCGATGGCGCGGTGGTTGTTTTCCCCGCGCGGGTCTGCTTCAGAATCGCCGGCGCAAAGATGATTCCGAGCACCGCGAGGCAGAAGAGCATCAGCCCGACGACTACAAGTACTATTAAGAGAGGCGACCGTTTCGCTTGCCCCGATGCCGTCGTCCGCCGAGAAGCCGACTTGCCGTGCTTGAACTTCGATGGCCGCTCGGCATTACCGACGACGTCGGCATAGAGATTCACCACCGAGACCACGACGCCGTGTTTCACTTCGAAATCGCCTAGATCGTGCAGATAAGGCTGCCAGCGACGGTATTGCGCGAGATCGTCGGCCACGCGTTTCGAAACCAGGATGTGCCCGGCATCGCCGCAATCCATCACGCGCTGTGCCGTGTTAATTCCAGCGCCGGCGATGTTCTCCCGATTATTCACATCGGCCACGTGATGGACCGGGCCGCTGTGAATCCCCATGCGCACGGGCAAACTCGGTTGCGCGCGCAGGGCCTGGCTGATCTGGAGCGCGCATTCGACTGGATCTTCCACCGAGCCGGTGAACACCAGCGCCATGCCGTCGCCCGTCGGAAGAAAAATGAGCTCGCCCGCTGCCTCCGCCGCGCGCGCCGCCTCCGTCTTCCGCACGATTTGGTTCAGCTCCTGGAGCACTTCCGATTGCTCGTCAATCAGGAGCTTGGAGTATCCGACAATGTCGATAAACAGCACGTGCGCGATCTCGAGTCGCAACTTTGTTTTTTCCTCCTCAGCCATCGCTACATCATTTCTTGTGACGCAAGGCCTGAGCCGATCGCGCAAAATGCATTTCCGTCCTCGGCTTCAGCATTCCACCTGCGACTTCAAGTCTCGACCATTGTCGACGGACTCCGCGCGTTTGACCGACGTCTGACATCTAATATCTGATCCGCCGGAGGACGGATTCGCCGTGGCGAACCTCTGTCGTCTGACTCTGATCTTGCCCCTCCTCCATCGGGCGGCACCTTAGACGCTTAGCGCAAATCTCTCTATATCATTTTTCTGTCTGGCGCAGTTCCAAAACGGAACGTGGCCGATTTAACGATGTAACGCTTTCAACGATATCACGTTTTTCAACCTATCCTCCGATCCGCCGAAGGACGGATTCGCCGTGGCGAACGTCCGACCTCTGATCTCTGACCTCTGCCTGCCACGCTGTAGCCTTGGCGAAGCCGGGACCTCTGTTTTCGATCGGCATGCTGCTGGCTCAAAGATTTTTCGGCGCCGACAGTTAGGATTGCAGTTCGGTCCGATCCTTATGTGGGAAAACGCCCAACAGCCTGCCCTGAGCGCAAGTCGAATGGGCTCAACGTCCAACATCCAACATCCAATGCAGAGTAGCGATTCCGCAGTTCGATGTTCAGCGTTCGACGTTCGGCGTTCGATGTTTTCTGCCGCCTTAACCGCGGAGCCTACGCGGTCCGGGACTCCGACAGCCGCCGGATCATCTGCGGCTAAAATTCAGCCGGTGCTGACCGCTGGCACCAGCGCCTTGGCCACCGGTCCGCAGACGCCAGTTCGTAGTAGCGCGAGACCGCGCTGTGCAATAACTTCTCAATAAAGCGCTCAATCCCGTGATATGGCTCACCTCCAATCGAATGTTCGCTACCGCGGATATTTTGTTTCGATCACGGATGTCCGCTGCCGTCCCTCAACTTGTCGCTTAAGCGGCGAGGAGCAGACGGACACTCCCGAAATCGTTTTTCCGCGGACAGGCGTATTTGTCAAACATACCGGTGGTCACCAGACCCTCGCAGATGCGAATCAGGTGCTCTTCTTCAATGCCAACGAGGTTTATCGCGTCAGTCATCCGATAATCGGGGGTGACGATTGCACTTCGTTCGTTTTCTCGGCTGACGTCGTCGCGGAAGCAATCGGTCTATATCGCCGGATTATCCGCGTGGACCCACAGCGTCCCTACTGTCGTAGTCACGGCTTACTCAGACTGCAGACGATTGCTCGGCACCAGCGGCTTCGTCGGCGCTTGGGCGATCCTTCAGCGACCGCCCTCGAGATCGAAGAAGTTGCGCTGCAATTACTCAACGATGTTCTAACAGATGTGGACGGCGAACACACAGAGTGCCGGCGGCAGCGGTCCGATACGCTGCAAATGCAACGTCGATGGACCGAAAACGTAAAGTTGCTTATCGCCGAATGTCCGGAAGCTAAGTATTCTTTACCAGAGATCGCGCGTAGAGTGCACTGTTCGCCCTTTCATCTTTCGCGCATTTTCCGCGCGACGGTTGGTTCATCGATTCATCAGTATCAACTACGACTTCGCCTGGCACTGGCTCTCGATCGTTTGGCTGACGGAGCTGAGGACTTGACCGAGCTCGGGTTAGCTTTGGGGTTCTCCAGTCACAGTCATTTTACCGCTGCGTTTCAACTGGCGTTCGGGCTCTCACCATCCCGTTTTCGCGAGACGACAACACCACGACGTATCCGAAAACTGAGCAAGATTCTGAAAGCCTAGTCCAGCTTAGCGAATTATCATGCGTGCTACGGCGACAACTCAGGAGGAAAACTCTAATGATCGGAAGATTGTGGCACGGCTGGACCAAGCGCGAGAACGGCGACAGGTATGAAGAGTTCGTGAGAAGCGAAGTTCTACCGAGCTACTACAAAATACCGGGTTACAAAGGTGCTTACTTCTTCCGCCAAGAGGGGCAGGATGAGACAGAGTTCGTCGCGCTGACTTTTTTCGAGAATATGCAAGCCGTTCGCCGCTTCGCCGGCGACGATTACGAGGCTGCGGTCGTTCCGCCTGAAGCCAGAAAACTTCTCTCCCGGTTCGATCAAAAGTCGCGGCACTACGAACTAGTCGGCTCGTGGTAGCAAAAACACTCTTTGTCGCCGCATGCCTGGTGCATTGCACGTGTGCAATGCCGAGTGCCCGTGCGACTGCACAACAAAATCCGGGCGACGGTAAGATTGCTCGGGACGGGATTGATCTTTATTATACCGTCGTCGGCGGTAGTGGCGACTATGTGCTCGTATTAAGCGGTGGTCCCGGTGAGCAGGTCCGCTCCATGCAAGCCTTCGCCGATGAACTTGGCAAAAATTATCAATGCATCATGCTTGAGCAGCGCGGCACCGGCAGCTCGAAACTGAACAGGTATGATTCTTCAACAATCAACCTGAAGGCGTATCGAGGACATTGAAGCACTTCGTCAGCACCTGCGGATTGATAAGATTACGCTCGTAGGCAACTCCTTGGGCATGATGTTGGCGCTCGCCTACGGCGCGACCTACGCCGACCATGTTCGCGCGACAGCGACAGTCGGCTCCGGTCCGATCACGAGCGATTACCTGGCCGTGTTCAACGACAACCAGAGGACGCGATTGTCGTCGTGCGAAATGGAGGTAATCCAGTATTGGTCCGAGCCGTCACGGCACGCGGCTAAGTTTGGGCGCGCCGAGTTCGAGCGAGTTCCGGCAGCGGTGCCGGCTTATTTTTACGACCGGAAAACGGCGATAGGGTTCGCGATGGAGCTGACTCCCGATGAGTTTAATCCGCACGTAACACCGGCGTTCATTAAAGCGGAGCCGAGGTTCGACCTGCGCCCGCAATTGAAACGTATCACCGCGCCCGTCCTGCTCCTTCAAGGCCGTCAGGACCTTGCCGGGGAGGCAAACATCTGTGAAGCGCATCTGCTGATTAAAAATTCTACACTGAGATTCATCGACAAGTGCGGGCATATGCCGTGGCTAGAACAGCCGGAGCAAACTTGGAAGATAGTAAATGAATTGTTGCGTACCGTTCCATGAATGCATCACCACTCCTTAGGTATCTCAACCGTTAGCACTTCCGGCTGTTGATCCGTGACTAGCACGCTATCTTCGATACGGACGCCCCCGATTCCGAGATGCCTTTCCACTAACGACCAGTTAACGCAGGTACGGTAGCGTTTGCGTCGCTGCGTCTCGTTGAGGATGGCAGGTATAAAATACAGCCCCGGCTCGACTGTGGTAACGTAGCCGGCAGCGAGCGGCAAATCCATCCGTAAATTCTTCAGAGCGGGACTGTGATCCTTTGCGCGTCCAGGCAATCGCCCACTTGCATCACGTACGCCTAAACCGACGAGATGGCCCAGCCCGTGCGGGAAAAACAACGTGTGCGCACCCTGCTCGACCAGTGACTCAGGTGTGCCGCGCATCAGACCCATCTCAATCAAACCTGCTGTCAGCTCCGTTGCAGCTTGCAGATGAATCTCTTTCCACTCCGCACCTGGCACACAGCGCGATATTCCCGCCTCCTCGACCGCGAGCACAAGCTCGAACAGCTCGCGTTGGAACGGCGACGCTTTCCCGCCCGCGACGAACGTACGCGTCACGTCGCTAACGTAGCGTCCCACTTCGGCACCCGCATCAATGAGGACGAAGTCGCCGCGGCGCAGTTTCCTCCCTGAAGGCGAGAAATGCATCACCGCTGTGTTCGATCCCGAGGCAACGGTGGTTCCATAGCCGGTGCGGTCGGCGCCAGCCCGGTAGAAGGCTACTTCCAATTCGATCTGCAACGCGCGCTCCGTCACACCCGGGCGAAGATATTTTCGCACTGCGGAGAAACCTCGCGCAGTTGCGTTGGCGGCGTGACGCAACAATCTCAACTCGGTCGTATCTTTGGCCCGACGGGCGTGCGTAAATTGTTCTCGCGCGCGAGCGATAAGCGCGTCATCGGATCGCACACCGCGCAGCCTTTCACCCAGATTCACAACCGGCCGTCCACGACGCGCCGTTAGCCATGGTTCCAGCGCGCTTAAGCTTCTCCCACTTTGCTGAGTACGGCCTTCCCAAGTGCGCTCCGCTTCGGTCACGTCAGGGACGAAAAATACCCAGCGTTCGCGCGAACGATCTTTGGGATCAAATGCGATTACGCCGCCGGGTGAATCCACTCCCGTCAGATAAAAGTATTCCGGATGGGCTCGAAACGGGTATGTCTGATCAGTGCCCTCTGGCAGCGGCACCGGTTCGCCGGCGCCAACTACTAAGACCTCATCAATCAACTGCAAAGCATTGGCGACACGCTCGCGACGCGCAGCAATATTGCGGCTATCCAGCACGCTAGGTTTCATTGTCGATAATTCCGACCTGGTAACCCCCGGAAAGCTTCTTCACTCGCTTAGATTCGACCGCGTCGAAGGCAACGCTCTCGTCAACAGCCCCCTCAGTTGAAGGCTAAGTCAAATCGTAACTTTAGCGTCGTGCTTTTGCTTGGCCATCCACGGGCTATTTCTTGCGCGCGTAATGAAAGATGGTTGTTCCGGTTTTTCCTTTATAGAGATAAGTCCATCGCTGCGTCATGTGATCTCTGTCATCCAGCGTCACCGTCAACCCTGTATTGTGCCAGTCGTCTAGTGTCTTCATCCCCGTTACTCGTTCCAAGGAAAACGTCACGCCCTTTTCCAGATCGCCCGGGACGCCTGTGACCATTTGGGGCTGGTTCCCTGCAACGCAGTAGTGAGTCGCAATCAGGTGATCGCCGTCGACCGTGAACATCGTAATCATTACTTCTGAATTAGCTGGCTTCGTTTCCGACATGAGCACACTTCCCTTTGCAGTAAGCGTGTAAGTCTCCTTAATTGGCACGCCGTCCTGAATCGCTTGCCATTCGCCTACGAGCGATGCCAGTTGCTTGAAAGCTGCCTCGCTCTCAGATGTCCCTCGGGATGCGGGCTGACCCGACATCGCGGTCGGCATTACTAGCACTGCCGGGACGAGGAATAGAACCCTAGTAATTCTTCTCATTACAACCGCAGAAATTGATTTTAGACTTTCCATACCGATCCTCATTGTTGGGCTCCAGTTATACGCTCACGCATTGCCTATCCGGCGCGTCGCTTCATATGATGTTCTTCTTCCATCTTCCACGTTTTCCCACCGTCGCGGGACTTCTCCCCGCGCCAGACAAACGAGTCGGGCTTGACGTCATTGAAAGACCAACGTATCGGCGCGCCGTCAATATCTACACCACGAAGAACGATACGATCGCCTTCCAATCCTCCCTGAACATTGACGAGGTAGTTGCCCTGCGGGGCTACAAAGACCACGCGCCACTGTTTGAGAGCAGTATCGAAGAACCGAACCGTCGTGCCAATCCGGCGCTCCTTCTCGCCATTTGCCGGGTAGGTAATAAAGATGTCCTGCACCGCGCGACCATCCAGGATCCAGCCGAGCAACAACTCGCCCTTTGAATGTCGAACGCTGCCATCATCGAGGTGGAAGCTATAGTCGCAATCCCAGGTGCCCACGAGGCGATCGAAGACGCGCGCCTCCACGCCTAACGAAGGGTGAGGGCTCGACGCTCCAAGCGCTTTGATCATGTCGCGTCGTGGATCACTTGCAGCTGCGCTCTGCGCCGATTCTTGCGCTTCCACCTGCGCAGCCAACAACGCCGCGCACCCTAGCATTATCCCGGCGAGCAGTAGAACCGAGTAAGCTTTTGTGATTGCGGATGAGATTTGTAGATTTGGTTGATTGCATTGATTACTTGTCTTCTGCATGGAACCTCCCTTTTTTGTGTCGGGCGTTTGAAATACCTTAAACACATGCCGAACTGCCGCTTTCAAAATCGTGCTCATTTTCATCTGGCGCTCCTGGGCCAATCCTCTCCAGAATGATGCGACCAACCACCGTGGTGGCGAAAGCACTCTTTGTGGCCGCATGCCTTGTGTATTGCACGTATGCAATGCCGAGTGCCCGTGCAACTGCGCAACAAAATCCGGGCGACGGTAAGGTTGTTCGGGACGGAGTTGATCTTTATTACACCGTAGTGGGTCGCGCCGGCGATTATTTGCTCGTATTAAGTGGCGGTCCCGGCGAAGAGGTCCGTTCGATGCAAGGCATCACCGACGAGCTTGGTAAGAAATACCGATGCATCATGTTGGAGCAACGCGGCACGGGCAGGTCAAAACTGACCCGGTGCGATGCTTCGACGATTAATTTAAATGCTTACATAGAAGACATTGAGGCGCTGCGTAAGCAGATGCAGATCGATAAACTCATTCTTGTCGGCAACTCATGGGGAATGATGCTCGCTCTGGCTTACGGTGGCACATACCCTGACGCTGTCCGCGCGATAATAACAATCGGTTCCGGCCCCATCACGGGCGAATACCTCGAGGTTATGGGCGCCAATCGAAACACGCGGTTGTGGCCGAGCGAATTGGAGGTGCGAGAGTTCTGGAGCGACCCGTCGCGACAGTCCACCGATTTTGAGCGAGCGCAGTTCGAAAGCACGCGTGCGATGGCGCCAGCGTATTTTTACAATCGCAAAGCGGCTCTGCAGTACGCCATGGAGATGAGTCCGAGCGACTTTAATTTTCGTGTCGTGCCCGCCTTTCTCAAGGCCGAAGGAAACTTTGATTTGCGTCCGAAACTAAAAGCGATCACAGCGCCGGTCCTGCTTTTGCAAGGTCGGCAAGACTTGGCAGGAGAGGCAAACATTTGCGAAGCACATCTGCTGATTAAGAGTTCCACTCTGACATTCATCAACAAATGCGGGCACATGCCCTGGATCGAACAGCCGGAGCAAACTTGGAAAACGGTCCACGAATTTTTAGAGCGTTTAAGCAAATGATGTTTTGCTCGGCAAGCACGAGCACGAAGGCGCCTCGGTCTGAGAAGGATGAAAAAATTTGGCGGCTAGAGACCGAAAATACGCCAAGATCATAAAGCATGCGGGGTAACAATCATTCCTTCGTCCTTCGTCATTGGTCATTCGTCATTAGCTTCATATTTCCTGCGGTCGTGCGGCGACGGCCGCGGGCGCTGACATCTGACCTCTGACCTCTCATGCTTCGTTAGGCTGCGCGGCCAGAGCCGAGGCTATGGCAGCGGCCAGGCGGTTCCATCCGTCCGTTTCCTCTCGCAACCGCTTGCGCCCCCTGGACGTGAGTTCGTAAAACTTGGAGCGACGATTGTTCTCTGATGTCTGACCTGTGATGTCTGATGTCCGACCTCTGACCTCTGCTCGCCGCGCCGAAGCCTTGGCGAAGGCGGCTGCCTTCCGACCGCAGTTTACCCGCCGCGGCGGGACCTCCGATGTCTGCCGTGTGATGTCTGACCGCCGACCTCCGAGCTCTGACCGCTGACCTCTGGTTTCGTTCAGCCTGTTGCTGGCTCAAAGATTTTTGGCGGCCGACCGTTAAGATTGCAGTTCCGTTCGGTAGGCATATTAGTTGTTTTCCTGAGTGGATTCGCAGTCCAACCGCCCTATTAATTGCGGTGAAGGGCATGCACGTCATCACAAGGAAACGGTTGAACGAATTCGCGGAGAGGTATCCGGACACGAGATCGTCGCTCGTGCGTTGGTACACGATCATGCGGAAGAACCGCTTTGAGAATTTCACAAAGTTGGGGGAAACATTTCCGCACGCTGATCAGGTAGGAAAGTTCACTGTGTTTAATATCGGCGGTAACAAAGTTCGATTAATCGCGGCGGTGCATTATAATAGAAACAAGATTTACATCCGCCACGTCTTAACCCATCAGGAATACGACACGGGTACCTGGAATAAATGATATGTCGACCGCTGAACTCGAAAAAGTAACAAAAGCCTGGGCACCAATCTCTCGCGCGGTGCGTGTGCCTCATAGCGACAGCGATTACCAAGAGCTCGTCCAACTGCTCGATCGTATTACCGATGAAGTTGGTGAAGATGAAAATCATCCGCTGGCTTCGCTAATGGATGTGCTCGGCGTTCTCATCGAAAAATACGAGGATGAGCATGTTGCAGAGTTGACGGAGTGAATCACGAGAGAGACGAGTCTCCGTGAGCTGAGCACTGGACGTCTCAGAGTTCGTTGCTCGCCGGCCAATACAAGGTCAACTCAACGCGGAACAAAAACTCAATGGCAAGTCCAGCCGAGTCTGACTGCTGATCGCTGAGCTCCGACTTCTGACCTCTGACCTTCCTGGCTCGCCGTAGCCTTGTGCAAAGGCGGCTGACTCAGAGCGCTCCCTGTCCGCCAGCGGACGGACTCGCCGTGGCGAGCTCGATGAGCAACAATCGTCTGGAGATTTGCCCAAGTTCACACTTCGCTGACCTCTGACCTCTGCTTGCCGCGCCGGAGCCTCGGCGTAGGCGGGACCTCTGACGTCTGACTGTTAGGTTGCCCGGCTTCGTAGGGAGGAGGGGGAGAGCCACCTTGCCAGAACAGCGCTTACTATCCCGTACGGAGCGTTCACGAGGAGGAGGTAAAATGTGAACAGCGGACCTTTGTTAAGGCCGAAGAGGCCGAGTCCGCGCATCGGGGCGAAAATGAAATAAAGCGCCAGAACCGGCGCGAGGAAATAGAGCCAGCCGATCAGGTAATAATGGCTTTCACGCTTCCAGGTGATTAACCCGAAGGGTATAGCCCAAAGCCCGCCCCAGAAAAGAGGCCGATATATCTCCGGAGACGTAAGCTTCGGCGGGGCGTTAACGCCCATCAGCGCCGAGATGCCGGTATGGTATAGGACTACTGAAAAAATGACCACCGCGAGCGCTCCTATTACGCCCGAGGTGAAACAGACGGCTATGTAGCCTCTAATCTTCGTGATTATATCATACCACCTATCGGTTAAAGCGTCACGACAAGGCCGACTACCATTACCGCGCCGCCAAGCAGGCGCGTGCGCGCGGTTCTCTGACCTCTGACCTCCGACCTGTGTCCTCTGACCTCTGTCCTCTGATGTTTGACCGCTGTTTACTGCTTGGCCAGTATGGTTCCCCTGAGTTGATTACGAGACTAGCACGCTCTCTACCCATCCAAAGATGTCACTTGCCTTGGTTCCCATTTTAAACATTGGGAAATATCGTTTTCTTTATTTTCCGAATTGCGGTCTCATCGCGCTTGTAAAAGGTCCACTGCTTGATCCGCTTTCCGCGAATAAAGCCTGCGTGCGACAGAATTTTCAGGTGTTCACTCGCCGTTGGATGGCTGACACGCAGCTTTCTGGCGATCAACAAGCCACAGACCCCGTCCCGGACGAGGTCTCCGTCAACCTGCGGGGGAAAATGCTGCCTGGGGTTCTGCAGCCA
>Ga0070706_100007556_pt1 | contig 10184 bp, 11 predicted proteins | sample KBSK5501metaG_FD_65476 | JGI IMG/M metagenome (GOLD analysis project Ga0070706, IMG submission 65476) | Corn, switchgrass and miscanthus rhizosphere microbial communities from Kellogg Biological Station, Michigan, USA - KBS K5-50-1 metaG | ecosystem: Host-associated > Plants > Roots >...
CCCTCGCCGACGAGCGCGCATCAGTGTACGCAGCGGGCTTGCAAAAAATTCCTTGCCCAAGCGAGAACCCCCGGGAATGCCCGCAGCCGCGTTGCGCGGCGCGCGGCTTGCGTTATCTTCACGGCGTATCGTGACGAGATGGGTCACGGCGGCGTGGGTCAGAAATTGCGGCAGTCGGAGGGGCGGCACACGATGGAGCAAACGGTCGACGGGCCGAGGATGGCGGGCACCGCAACAGAGGTCGCGAGCGCCGCTGCGGCCGGCGTGCGCATCTGGGATCTGCCGACGCGCCTCTTTCACTGGCTGCTCGCCGCCTGCGTGCTGAGCGCCATCGTCAGCGCGAAGATCGGCGGCAACGCGATGGTCTGGCACTTCCGCTTCGGGTATGCCGTGCTCACGCTGCTGGCGTTTCGGGTGCTGTGGGGCTTCGTCGGTGGGCGCTGGTCGCGCTTCGCAAGCTTCCTCTACGCGCCGGGAACGATCCTGCGCTATCTGCGCGGTCAGAGCCGTGACGACGAGCACCATCACGTCGGCCACAACCCGCTCGGCGCGTTCTCGGTGTTCGGCTTCCTCGCGCTGCTGCTGGCGCAGGTCGCGACGGGGCTGGTCGCCGATGACGAGATCTCCAACAGCGGACCGCTGATCAAGTTCGTCTCGGGTGCGACCAGCAGCGTCGCGACCGGCTGGCACAAGAGCTTCGGCCAGTGGTCGATCATCACGTTGATCGTGCTGCATCTCGCGGCGATCACGTTCTACTGGCGGCGCCACCGCCGCAACCTGATCGCACCGATGCTGCATGGCGACAAGGCGCTCGCGGCACACGTGCCGGCGTCCGACGACGGGCTGCGCGCGCGCGCGGTCGCCGCGATTCTGCTGCTCGTCTGCGCCGTCGGCGTGACCTGGCTGATCAGCCTCGGCGGCTGACACGCCCTTCCTGTCCAAGCCGATGCCCGACAGCGACCCTGCTCCCGAGATACGCCTGGTCGGGCTCGACGCGCCCGATCTCGTCGAGCCGGCGCGCGCGATCCTGCGCGAGTACGCCGAGAGCCTCGCGATCGATCTGCGCTTCCAGAACTTCGAATACGAACTGGCGACGCTGCCCGGCGACTACGCGGCGCCGCAGGGCCGGCTGCTGCTCGCGTTCGTCGGCGATTCGCTCGCCGGCTGCGGCGGCCTGCGCGCGCTGCCCGGGGCCGACTACGCCAACGCCTGCGAAATGAAGCGGCTGTACGTGCGCCCGGCGTTCCGCCGCTTCGGCCTGGGCCGCGTGCTCGCCCAGGCGCTGCTCGACGAGGCGCGCCGCGCCGGCTATTCGGTGATGCTGCTCGACACGCTCGACGACATGGAAGCCGCGCGCGAGCTGTACGCCGCGCTCGGCTTCGAGGAAATTCCGCCGTACTACTTCAACCCGATCGCCGGCGCCCACTACTTGAAAGCCACGCTGTGAACCCATCGTCGTTCGAATTGCACGTCGGCGCGCTGCGCCTCGCACTGCGCCCCGACCTCGGCGGCTGCATCGCCGGCCTCTGGTACCGCGACACGCCGATCCTGCGCTGCGCCGACCCGGCGCTGCTCGCCGCGTCGCGGCCGTCGGGCTGCTATCCGCTGGTGCCGTACTCGAACCGGCTCGGCTACCGGCGCTTCCGCTGGAAGGGGCAGGACTACACCACCCAGCCGAACTTCGGCGCCGACAACCCGCATTCGCTGCATGGCGTCGGCTGGCTGCGCGCGTGGGAGATCGAATCGTCGAGCGCGCAGGAGGTCGTGCTGCGCTACCGCCACGAAGGCGATGCGGATTGGCCGTTCGCGTTCGAGGCGCGCCAGTATTTCGCGCTGACGCCCAGCGCGCTCAGCGTGCAGATGGTGTTCACGAACACGGCGGCGATCGCGCAGCCGGTCGGCCTCGGCTGGCATCCGTACTTCCCGAAGCGATCGCGCAGCCGCCTGCACATCGAGCTTTCGCACCGCTGGGACTCGGACGCGACCCAGCTCCCGGTGCGCAAGGTCGCGCAGCCGGGCATCGACGCCGATGTCGCGCACCTGGCGTTCGACAACTGCTTCGAAGGCTGGCACGGCCCGGCGCGCATCCGCGACGAGAAGTTCTCGCTGCAGCTGAGCTCGTCGCTGCCGTACCTGGTCGTGTTCACGCCGCAGGACAAGGACTACTTCTGTGTCGAGCCGGTCAGCCACGTCTCGAACGCGATCCACATGGCCGACCCGGCCGCGCACGGGCTGCGCACGGTCGCGGCCGGCGAGAGCCTCGATGCGGCGATGACGCTCGAGGTCGCGGTGCTGTGATCCGGTCCGACGAGAGCCACGTTCGCGTCGCGATCGCGTCCGCGTCGCTGCTCGGCGAATCGCCGTTCTGGCACCCGACCGAGCAGGCGCTGTACTACTGCGACATTCCCGGCCGCAAGCTGCAGCGCTTCGATCCGGCGAGCGGCGAGCTCGCGCACTGGGATTTCGACACCGACGTGGCGAGCGCCGCGCCGATGCTCGGCGGCTCGCTGCTGCTCGCGATGCGTGACGGGTTGTGGCGCTTCGACCTGGCGAGCGGCGCGCGCAAGCGCGTCGCCGCGCCGCCCTACGACGGCGCGAAGGAGCGCTTCAACGACGGCAAGTGCGACCCGCAGGGCCGCTTCTGGGTCGGCACGATCTACGAGCCGCGCGACCCGGCGCTCGCCTCGCTGCACCGTTATGCGCGCGGCAAGCTCGAGCGCCAGTGCGGCGGCATCACGGTCTCGAACGGCCTGGCCTGGAGCCCGAACGGCCGCACGATGTACTGGAGCGACACGAAGGCGCACACGATCTACGCGTTCGACTTCGACCCGCTGGGCGGCGAGCTCAGCCGCCAGCGCGTGTTCGCGACCTTCCCGACCAAGGTCGCCGGGCAGCCGCTGGCCGAGTACGGCGGGCGGCCCGACGGCGCGGCGGTCGATGCCGAAGGCTGCTACTGGGTCGCGATGTTCGAGGGCCAGCGCATCCTGCGCCTGTCGCCCGACGGCGAGCCGCTGCGCGAGGTGCGGCTGCCGGTGCGCTGCGCGACGATGCCGTGCTTCGGCGGCGCCGACCTGAAGACGGTGTACGTGACGACCGCGCGCGAGAACCGGCCCGCCGCCGAACTCATCGAACAGCCGTACGCCGGCTGCGTGCTCGCGTTCGATGTCGACGTGCCGGGGTTGCCGGTGAATTTCGCGACCTGACGAACCGGGACAGGGAGAACGTCAGGGCGAGGGCCGCGGCGGCAGCTTCCTCGTCTCGCCCAGCGCGAGCGTCACGAACGCATCGTCGGCGACGCCCCTGTCGCGCCGCGCTTCGGCCAGCTTGCGCGGCGGCTCGTCCAGCGACTCGTCGGTCAGCTCGAACGTGCCCCAGTGCACGCCGATCGACAACTTGGCCGCGAGGTCGAGATGGATCTGCAGGGCCTCGGCCGGGTTCACGTGCTGCGACGCCATGAACCAGCGCGGCTCGTACGCGCCGATCGCGATCAGCGCGATGTCGAAGCCGCCGCCGTGCTGCTGCAGCGGCGCGAAGCGCTCGCGGGTGTCGTTGAAATCCCGCGAGTAGCCGGTGTCGCCGCTGAAGAACAGATGACAGTCGGGTGCGAGCACCGCGTACCCGCCCCACAGCGTCGTCATCCGGTCGTTCAGGCCGCGGCCGGACCAGTGCTGTGCCGGCGTCAGGACCACCTGCACCGAGCCGCGAGGCGCTGCGAGCGCGTGCGACTGCCACCAGTCGAGCTCGACCGCGTTCGCGATGCCGCGCCCGGCCATCCACGCCCTGAGCCCCAGCGGCACGACGAACAGCGGTGGCCCACCGGGTTGTGCCGCGAGCGCGCGCACGCTCGCGTCGTCGAGATGGTCGTAGTGGTTGTGCGAGATCAGCACGAGGTCGATGTGCGGCAACTCCTGCGCCGCCAAACCCGGCGGGCTGTGCCGCTTCGGGCCGACGAAGCCGAGCGGCGATACGCGTGCCGAGAACACCGGGTCGGTCAGCACGTTCAGGCCGCCCAGTTGCACCAGCGCCGTCGCGTGGCCGATCCAGGTGACGGCCGGCTGCATCGTCGCGCCCGCCGTGGCGTTGCGTGCGATGAAGGCGAGGTCGGGCGCGACGCGAGGGGTCGGCGCGGTCGGTGGCCGGGGCACGCCGGCGCGCGCGGCGTCGCGCCGCCAGCGCAGCAGTTCACCCAGGCTTTTCGGCTCGAACTCGAGGTAGTTGTTCTGGAAGCGGGCGCCGCGATGATGGCGCGGCGGCGTCTTGTTTTCTTCGGCGCTCAAGGTTGCCTCCGATGGCCGGGCACGCAGGCAAGTCCCGGCCACCGATCGGGCTTGATCGGGAGGCTGCGGGTTTCTTCGTATAATTCCGAGGCTTTGCTGCCCGGCGACTGCGCGCGAACCCTTCTTTCCACCATGTCCGAACACATCGACCATGGCGGGGCCGAGCAAGACCCGACGCGGGACTTGCCAGATGGAGCCGATGAGGCCCCGTTCAAGAGGTGGACGCGTGAAGAAGCGCAGGCCCTGCGGGCTCGCGATCCGTCGCTGTCGCCCTGGCGGATCGTCGCGTTCCAGGCGCTGGCCGGAATCGTCTGTGCCGTCGTGGCCTGGGGGGTGACGCAGCGTCCGGAGCCGGCCTGGTCGGCGCTGTACGGGGCCGTGGCGGTGGTGGTGCCGAGCGCGTTGTTTGCGCGCGGCATGACACGCAATCTCTCGGGGAATGCGGGCCTTGCCGTGGCGGGGTTCATGTTCTGGGAGATGGTCAAGATCGGGGTGGCGGTCGCCTTGCTGGCGATCGCGACCAGGGTGGTGCAGGGTCTGAGTTGGCCGGCGTTGCTGGTGACGATGATCGTGTGCATGAAGGTGAACTGGTTGGCGCTGCTGCGGCGGCGCCGCCGGGCGTAGACGAACAACGAAGTCTGATTCGACAACACAACATGGCTGCCGAAGATCTCGCCGCTGAACAACACGCTGGACCGACCGCCGGTGAATATATCGGCCATCACCTGACCCACCTGCGCTCCAAGGAGCAGCTGGGCATCGCCGACTTCTCGGTCTTCAACTGGGACAGCATCTTCTGGGCCGTGGTGCTGGGCGTGCTGGGCACGTTCTTCCTGTGGCGCATCGCGAAGACGGTGAGCTCGGGCGTGCCGGGCCGGACCCAGGCCGCGGTCGAAATCCTGCTCGAGATGGTCGACAACCAGGCCAAGGCGATCGTGCACAACGCGCAGTCGCGCAAGTTCGTGGGCCCGCTCGCGCTGACCGTGTTCGTCTGGATCTTCCTGATGAACTCGATGGACTTCCTGCCCGTCGATTTCATTCCGCGCATCTGGGCCTGGATCTACGGCACCGCCGGCCATGATGCGCACCACGCCTACCAGCGTGTCGTGCCCACGGCGGACCTGTCGGTCACGCTCGGCATGTCGATCGCGGTGCTGCTGATCTGCCTGTACTACAACGTCAAGATCAAGGGCCTGGGCGGCTGGGGGCACGAGCTGATTTCGGCGCCGTTCGGCTCGGTCAAGCTGTCGGCCAACCCGCTGAGCTGGGTCGGCTTCGCGCTGATGAGCGTCGCGAACTTCGCGATGCAGCTCGTCGAGTTCTTCGCGAAGACCTTGTCGCACGGCATGCGGCTGTTCGGCAACATGTACGCGGGCGAGCTCGTCTTCATGCTGATCGCGCTGATGGGCGGCGCCGGGCTCGCATCGGCCAGCGGCATCCTGCTTTCGATCGGTCACGTGGTGGCGGGCACCGCATGGGCGATCTTCCATATCCTGATCGTGGCGTTGCAGGCGTTCATCTTCATGATGCTGACGCTCGTGTACGTCGGCCAGGCTCACGACGCGCACTGATCGGCCGCGCACTCGTAGTTCTTGCAGTCCCTGCAGTTCTCTTCCTTTTCTTCGTATTCAAACTCACCTAACTAGGAGTCATCCATGGAAGTCATCAGCTTTGTCGCCCTCGCCGCCGGTCTGATCGTGGGTCTGGGCGCCATCGGCGCTTGCGTCGGCATCGGCATCATGGGCAGCAAGTACCTCGAGTCGGCCGCACGTCAGCCTGAGCTGATGAACGAACTGCAAGTGAAGATGTTCGTGCTGGCCGGCCTGATCGACGCGGCGTTCATCATCGGCGTCGGTATCGCGATGATGTTTGCGTTCGCGAACCCGTTCCTCGGCCAGATCGCCAATCTGCCGAAGTAATTCGCCTTTCACACCACCCTTCTCTAGAAAGGTGTTGCCGTGAGTCTGAATGCAACGCTGATAGTGCAGATCGTTGTCTTCCTGATCCTGGCGTGGTTCACGATGTCGTTCGTGTGGCCGCCGATCACGAAGGCACTCGACGAGCGCGCCAAGAAGATCGCCGACGGCCTGTCGGCTGCCGACAAGGCGAAGTCCGAGCTCGTCAACGCGAACAAGCGCGTCGAGGAGCAGCTCGCCGCCGCGCGCACCGACGCGACCCAGCGTCTGGCCGACGCCGAGCGCCTCGCGCTGTCGATGGTCGAGGAAGCGAAGTCGCGCGCCAACGAAGAGGGCGCGAAGATCATCGCCGCGGCGAAGGCCGAGGCCGAGCAGGAAGCGATCAAGGTCCGCGAGCAGCTGCGTGACCAGGTCGCCGCGCTGGCCGTGAAAGGTGCCGAGCAGATCCTCCGCAAGGAAGTGAACGCCGGCGTGCACGCCGATCTGCTGGCTCGCCTGAAGACGGAGCTCTGACCTTATGGCCGAGCTCGCCACCCTCGCGCGCCCGTACGCCGAAGCGCTGTTCCAGGTCGCCGAGAAGGGCGATCTGGCGCAGGCCGCGACCGAGATCGACGCCGTCGCCGCGGTGGCTGCGAACGTGCAGCTGCGCCAGTTCGCCGATGCGCCGAAGTCCGGCGCGAACCAGGTCTTCGACGTGGTGGCCGCGGTCGCCGGCACGCCGCTCTCCGATGCGACGAAGAACCTGCTGCGCGCCGTGATCGAGAACGGCCGCCTGGCGGTGCTGCCCGAGATCGCCGCGCAGTTCCGCAGGCTGGTCAACGCGAAGACCGGCGTGTCGGATGCGACCGTCTACAGCGCATTCGCGATCGAGCCGGCGCAGCTGTCCGACGTGGTCGCAGCGCTCGAGAAGCGCTTCGGCCGCAAGCTCAAGGCCAACGTGCAGATCGTGCCGGAGCTGATCGGCGGCATCCGCGTCGTCGTCGGCGACGAAGTGCTCGACACCTCGGTGCAGGCGCGTCTCGAACAAATGAAGGCGGCGCTGACGGCTTGATGCCGCCCGCGTCTCGCCCGACAGGAGTGACCCCATGAATCTGAACCCCGCAGAAATCTCCGAACTCATCAAGAGCCGCATCGAAGGGCTCGGTGTCTCGACCGACATCCGCAACCAGGGCACGGTCGTCTCGGTGACCGACGGCATCTGCCGCATCCATGGCCTGTCGGACGTGATGCAAGGCGAAATGCTCGAGTTCCCGCCCGCGCCGGACGGCTCGCAGACCATCGGCCTCGCGCTGAACCTCGAACGCGACTCGGTCGGCTCGGTGATCCTGGGCCAGTACGAGCACATCTCCGAAGGCGACACGGTCAAGTGCACCGGCCGCATTCTCGAAGTGCCGGTCGGCCCGGAGCTGAAGGGCCGCGTCGTCAACGCGCTCGGCCAGCCGATCGACGGCAAGGGCCCGATCAACACCAAGCTGACCGACGTGATCGAGAAGGTCGCCCCGGGCGTGATCGCGCGCCAGTCGGTGAGCCAGCCGGTGCAGACCGGCCTGAAGTCGATCGACTCGATGGTGCCGATCGGCCGCGGCCAGCGCGAGCTGATCATCGGCGACCGCCAGACCGGCAAGACCGCGGTCGCGATCGACACGATCATCAGCCAGAAGGGTCAGAACATGACCTGCGTCTACGTCGCGATCGGCCAGAAGGCGAGCTCGATCAAGAACGTGGTGCGCGCGCTCGAGCAGCACGGCGCGATGGAGTACACGATCGTCGTCGCGGCCAGCGCGTCGGAATCGGCGGCGATGCAGTATGTCTCGGCGTACTCGGGCTGCACGATGGGCGAGTACTTCCGCGACCGCGGCGAAGACGCGCTGATCATCTACGACGACCTGTCCAAGCAGGCCGTCGCGTACCGCCAGGTCTCGCTGCTGCTGCGCCGCCCGCCGGGCCGCGAAGCGTTCCCGGGCGATGTGTTCTATCTGCACTCGCGCCTGCTCGAGCGTGCCGCGCGCGTCAACGCCGACTACGTCGAGAAGTTCACCAAGGGTGAGGTGAAGGGCAAGACCGGCTCGCTGACCGCGCTGCCGATCATCGAAACGCAGGCCGGCGACGTCTCGGCGTTCGTGCCGACCAACGTGATCTCGATCACCGACGGGCAGATCTTCCTCGAGACCTCGCTGTTCAACGCCGGCATCCGGCCCGCGATCAACGCCGGCATCTCGGTGTCGCGCGTCGGCAGCGCCGCGCAGACCAAGCTGATCAAGGGCCTGTCGGGCGGCATCCGGACCGACCTCGCGCAGTACCGCGAGCTTGCCGCGTTCGCGCAGTTCGCCTCCGACCTGGACGATGCGACCCGCCGGCAGCTCGACCGCGGCGCCCGCGTGATGGAGGTCCTGAAGCAGTCGCAGTATTCGCCGCTGCCGATCAGCTTGATGGCCGCGACGCTGTTCGCGGTCAACAAGGGCTACGTCGACGACATCGACGTGAAGAAGGTCCTCGCGTTCGAGCACGGCCTGCATCAGCACCTGAAGTCCAGCCACGGCCCGCTGTTGGCCAAGCTCGAGAACGAGAAGGCGCTCGACAAGTCGGCCGAGGAAGAACTCGCCTCCGCGATCGTCGCGTTCAAAAAGTCGTTCGCCTGACGCAACCGACTGCAGCCTGAAGGAGCCAGCTCATGGCCGTCGGTAAAGAGATACGCGACAAGATCAAGAGCTTCGAGAACACGAAGAAGATCACCAAGGCCATGGAAATGGTCTCGGCGTCGAAGATGCGCAAGGCGCAGGAGCGCATGCGTGCGGCCCGGCCTTACGCCGACAAGATCCGCAACATCACCGCGAACCTGTCGCAGGCGAACCCGGAGTACCGGTCGCCGTACATGCAGGACCCGAAAAAAGCGGCGGGTGGGAGCGCGAAGACCGTCGGCTACATCGTCGTCACGACCGACAAGGGTCTGTGCGGCGGCCTGAACACCAACGTGCTGCGCGCCGTCACGAACAAGATGCGCGAACTGCAGGCGCAGGGCTCGGGCGCGCAGGCGGTGGCGATCGGGAACAAGGGCTACGGCTTCATGAACCGGATCGGCGCGAAGGTCGTGAGCCACGTGACGCAGCTCGGCGACAAGCCGCAGCTCGACAAGCTGATCGGCCCGGTCAAGGTGATGCTCGACGCCTTCGTCGAGGGCAAGCTCGATGCCGTGTACCTCTGCTACACGAAGTTCATCAACACGATGCGTCAGGAGCCGATGGTCGAGCAGCTGCTGCCGCTGGACGGCACGCGCCTCGAGCAGAGCGCCGAAGAGAAGACCCAGTACGGCTGGGACTACATCTACGAGCCCGACGCGCCGACCGTGATCGACGAGCTGCTGACGCGCTACATCGAGGCGCTGGTGTACCAGGCGGTCGCCGAGAACATGGCCTCCGAGCAGTCGGCGCGCATGGTCGCGATGAAGGCCGCGACCGACAACGCCGGCAACCTGATCAGCGAGCTCAAGCTGATCTACAACAAGACGCGCCAGGCGGCGATCACGAAGGAACTGTCCGAGATCGTCAGCGGCGCGGCCGCGATCAGCGGCTGACGCGCGCGTCGGCCGGCAACGAATACTGTTTGAAGGATCGAAGAAATGGCACAGGCACAAGGCAAGATCGTTCAGTGCATCGGCGCGGTGGTGGACGTCGAATTCCCGCGCGACAACATGCCGCGCATTTATGACGCGCTCAAGCTCGAAGGCTCGCAGCTGACGCTCGAGGTGCAGCAGCAGCTCGGCGACGGCGTCGTGCGCACGATTGCGCTGGGCTCGTCCGACGGCCTGCGCCGCGGGCTGATGGTCAGCAACACCGGCGCCGCGATCACCGTGCCGGTCGGCAAGGCGACGCTGGGCCGCATCATGGACGTGCTCGGCAACCCGATCGACGAGCGCGGCCCGGTCGACAACACGCTGAGCGCGGCGATCCACCGCAAGGCGCCGACCTACGACGAGCTCTCGCCGTCGCAGGAC
>Ga0070706_100007559_pt1 | contig 10180 bp, 4 predicted proteins | sample KBSK5501metaG_FD_65476 | JGI IMG/M metagenome (GOLD analysis project Ga0070706, IMG submission 65476) | Corn, switchgrass and miscanthus rhizosphere microbial communities from Kellogg Biological Station, Michigan, USA - KBS K5-50-1 metaG | ecosystem: Host-associated > Plants > Roots >...
GCCCCCAATCACATCGAAGGAAGGAATAATTTCCTTCGCGCGCCACGTCGCCACCCGCCTTTTAGTCACATCTGTATAGCCCAATTCAAGAAGCTTTCCGACCAACTCATCCTCAGTTAAGAAAGCGCTTTTGTTTGACATTTTCGTTCCCTCCACCAATTCCGTCTCAAAGTGGGCGTATCTTAACAAATGGGGTTCTTGCGAAACGAAGAGTTCAATGTAAGTTGTAAACTGCCGTTTTCTTGAAAAGTAGTTGGCCGGGTCTCGTTTCGCTTAGCTGTCCTGGCCAGATAAGCCGCCGCACCTGATCACACATTTGGTTCGTCGTGGGAGTTGACACTATGATCCAGGCTGGATTTTGCAGTTTCGAAAACCGTTGTCTATGGCTATAAGCTGGAATGATCTTAGGACGCTCAACAACTCGCGGAACTCTGCGTTCGAAGAGCTATGTTGCCAACTTGCCGCATATGAAGTAGTGCCTCCAGGCAGCAAGTTTCTTCGCAAGGGAACCCCTGATGCAGGTGTTGAATGTTTTTGGACGATGCCTGATGGCGCGGAATCGTGTTGGCAGGCCAAATTCTTTCAACAATTGGGAAACGCCCAGTGGGCGCAACTCGATAGCTCAGTCGAGACGGCCCTCGATAAACACCCTCACCTGACCAGCTACACAATCTGCCTTCCCCTCGACAGGCCTGATCCTCGAATTGAGGGCAGAATCGATATGGTCGATCGGTGGGATCAACATGTGAACAAGTGGCAAGCCCGGGCGCAAAAAAAAGGAATGTCAGTCGAATTCGTGTACTGGGGAGAACACGAATTATGGGAACGTCTCAGCCGGGAAGAACATCGCGGCCGCGTCTTCTTCTGGTTCAACAGAGAGTTTTTCAGTCGTGACTGGTTTGAGAACCTTGTCGCCGTAGCAATCGCCAACGCTGGGCCTCGTTATACACCTGAGCTCCACATCGGATTACCGATAGCCGACCTCTTTGAAGGCCTTGGGCGCACCGCCGAGTTTCTGGCTCGAATGAATGATGCGTATGACGAACTGAAGCGTGCTTATGCCAAGGTGAGGTTCGGGCCAGACCAAACGGAAGTGGACACGCTTATTGCCGGGATTCGGGACGATGTCACTCACTTGTTCCCCATATTGGAAAGCGTCAGTGAACCAGGTATTAGTCCTATCGACGTGGACCGCGCCGCGCAATTAGCTTTTCAGATTCGCGAAAAAGCTTGGGAAGCTTCGGGCCTTTTGGATGAAAGGAGGAGGGCTGAAGAAAAATCTGATCAGAAACGGTCCGAACTGCAGCCGGACGTTGGTTATAGGCGCCACCTCCTCTCAGCTCTAGCGGACAAAGTAGGTTTGGTAGCCGAATTGACGGGAAGTGCACAATGCCGTCTCGTTAATAATCCAGCGCTTTCGATAGTAGGGGATGCAGGTACTGGGAAGTCACACCTCTTTTGCGATGTGGCGAAAAACAGAGCGAAGATCGGGGTGCCGACTTTGTTATTACTCGGGGAAAACTTCTCAAACGATGAACCCTGGTTTCAGATCATCAAAATGTTGGGACTGAATTGTACCCGGTCAGAATTTCTGGGAGCTCTGGAGGCGTCGGCTCAAGCTGCAAACTCAAAATGTCTCATTCTGATCGATGCTTTAAACGAGGGGGAAGGAAAGACTCTTTGGAAGCGCAATATGGCTGGCATCCTGACCACGCTCGCCGAATATCCTTGGATCGGCTTAGCAGTGAGCGTGCGCTCGTCGTACGAAACAGCTGTTATTCCACAAGGATTGGAGCCTAAGAGGCTGGTCAGAGAAGAACATAGCGGCTTCGCCGACCATGAGTATCAAGCGACGGCGACCTTCTTCGATCACTACGGCATTAAAACACCCAGCATTCCGCTGTTGAATCCGGAATTTCAGAATCCGTTGTTTCTCAAGCTTTTCTGCAAGGGTTTGCACAATGCCGGCCATTCACAAATGCCTGCGGGGCTTCAGGGAGTAACGGCGGTGTTCGACTTTTTCCTTCAGTCTGTCAACGATAAGCTTTCTGAACCTCACTTTCTCGACTTCGACTCCGCCCTTAATCCAGTACAGAAGGCCGTTGAAAAACTTATTGATGAAATGACCGAGGGCGGCCAGAGATGGCTCCGACGACAGGAAGCTCAGGAGGTCATTAATGGTGTTTTACCGGCAGTTGGATATGACAAGAGTCTTTTCAGACATCTTCTATCGGAAGGCGTAATCGCCGAGGATCGCGCGCCCAGCAACGATCGTGGCGAATGGGTCGACAGCGTTCACTTTTCATATGAGCGCCTCTCCGATCATCTGATTACGAAACGTTTGCTCGACATTCATCTAGATTTGAAAGATCCGATCGGTTCGTTTGCGCAACAAATGCCGTTGGGCGTTTTAACCAAAGACCACACTTCGTGCTGGGCCAACCGCGGAATCATTGAAGCGCTTTGCATTCAGGTCCCCGAGCGGTTAGGACTGGAACTATTCGATTGCGCTCCAAGATGTGCAGATTGGCACGCCGTACTTGAAGCGTTTATTGCAAGTCTGGTCTGGCGCCGCCCTGAGGCGATCGGTAATACGACCTTGCAATATATCAACGAGCTGATCATCGACTCGGAGGACTTGAGCCATGAGTTTCTTGATGCGCTGCTCACCATCTCTTCCAATCCAGAGCACCCGTACAACGCTGACTTCCTTCATCGGAACTTGGAAGCATTTTCGCTTCCAGACCGGGATGCGCAGTGGTCCATCTATGTGCACCATCGCTATACGCGCGACGAACATGGCTCGGTTAACCGTCTCATCGACTGGGCCTGGTCCGAAATCGACAAGAGCCACATTAGCGACGAATCAGTCCGACTATATGCAATAACCCTCAGCTGGTTTCTGACAACCTCAAATCGATTCGCCCGAGACCGTGCGACCAAGGCGCTTGTCTCGTTGTTAACTCCGCGACTTGATGTACTCCGAAGCATTTTGCACCTATTTCGGGATGTCAACGATCCATACGTAGCAGAACGGCTCTATGCGGTTGCATACGGCTGTGTTCTTCGTAGCAACGACATCCGAGGCATACAGAGACTAGCGGCCGACACTTACGGCCTCGTATTTGGAAAGGGATCGCCACCGGTGCATATGCTTTTACGCGACTATGCTCGCGGTGTAATAGAACGGTCTCTTCACCTCGGTGCTGATTTGCACCTTGATTTGAAAAAGATCAGACCTCCTTATGGCAGTGAATGGGACAGTGATGTACCCAGCAAGGAAGAGCTCAGGAAGAGATATGACGCAGCATGGACGCCTGGTCGGTCTGAGGATGAAATTGCACAAAGCGAGATTGTCGAATCTGTAATGGGGCACGAGGATTTTGCGCGATATGTTATCGGCACCAACTCCGGACATTTCGATTGGACTTCGCGACGGCTCTCCGAAGCACATCAACCGACGCTGGCTGAGAGGTACGAACGTTTCGTTGATACACTCACTCCCCGTCAGAAAAGCGCTTTTGAGAAACTCAAGAACGCTACCGACAATTTCCGCTTTTATAAGGGCCTCGACCAAAAGCGCAGACTTGAGACTTTCAGCAAAGAACTCAATGAAGAGGCCTTCCAGATGGTGATAGGTGTCCTGGAACAACGTTTTCGAGCCACCTTGGGTAAGCGCAAGCTTAAGGAGTTCAATCAATACATCCTCCAGTGTTTAGACGATCCAGCTAGAGGTAGACATCATAACGACTTCGATTTGTCGCTTGTTCAGCGGTGGGTATTAAGGAGGGTTTTTGAACTGGGGTGGACAAAGGAGCGGTTCGGCCGCTTTGATCGTTATGTTAACCGTGGGACAAACGACTACCGCACAGCTCACAAGGCTGAACGCATCGGTAAGAAGTATCAATGGATTGCCTACCACGAGCTCCTCGCGCGCGTAGCTGACAATTTCGAATACAGATCGGAATCATGGACCGACGAAAAGGTTCAGTATGAAGGGCCTTGGCAACCATCGGAACGCAACATAGATCCCTCAGCCTTATTGAAAAAGACCGGACGCGAGGTGTGGAAGCATCCCAGCCACCCTTGGTGGTTCCCGCTTGAGTACCCAGATTGGGGTAGCGAATGGAGCGGACTCAAGCCTGATACCGAATGGCTAAGGCGTGACGATGATATCCCAGCCGTCGAAAAACTGATTGAAACTATTAACCCAGAGGATGTATCTCACTGGCTTACTCTCGACGCGTACTATCAGTGGGCCCAACCGATTCCGCTTGGTGAAGATCCATCGGAAACTCGTCGTAAGGAAGTTTGGTACATCATTCACGGCTACATCGTGAAGAAGGCTCATCTGGACGCGGTTTTCGAGTGGGCCAAAACTCAAGACTTCTTTGGGCGGTGGATGCCAGAATCGCACGCGCTGTATGAAGTGTTCTTGGGCGAGTTCTTTTGGGCGCCTGCTTATAAACATTTCAACGTGCCTTACTACCAGCGCGACGGTTGGACCCGCGGACATAACGACTGCATCCCGCATGAAGTCTTGTTAGCCGCTGAAGAATACACACAAGAGGATAGAGGATTCGATTGTTCAATGGACGAAGGTTATTCGATTAATCTGCCATCGAAATGGGTTGCGGACGGAATGGGTTTGCAATGGAATGGCAGTGCAGGACACTTCTTCGACTCAAAAGGTGAGTTAGCGGCGTTTGACCCCTCAGTTAAGAACAAAGGTCCCGGCACATTGGTGGTAAACAAGACAAAGTTTCTGCAGTTTCTCCGCAGCGTTGATTGCGAAATTTTGTGGACCGTCGTGGGTGAAAAAAGCGATTACCACTACGGAAGTTACGGAGACGATGTATCGGGCCGCTTGTTAGTGAACGGTGCGTATAGAATTTCCGGCGGGATTGTTGAAGGCGCTTGCAAGTCGAAGTTCAACGACTCGCGATAGCCTCAATTATTTGCCTCATCGAGCGTAATTCACGAATGAGAGTTTATCTCTCCCCAAAAAATCTTCTGTACCAGCTTTATGGTGTTCTTGAAATTTGCCCTCTACTTCAGTTCCTGGAACCTGCATCGAACGATTCTGATTTGGCTAGAATCGAGTCTATGGAGACTGCTTCACTGTTTCTGAACAAGCATCGGAGCTTGTGACGGCTGGAAGAGGAATGCGGATTGAAGATGCATTCAAAACGCAGCGTCAATAACCCGTCAACTTATTTTTTGAGTGCCTGTAGATAGCAGAACAGGAAGCACTTATTGGAGTGCTTCCTGTTACTGAGCCAAGCGGGCATCGCTAACCGTTAAATGCAGTGTACACAACAAATCTTTTGAACGTAAACTTTACAAGCTAGGATCAGTTGTCCCTGCTGTCCTTCCTGTCCCTGGAGTCCCTCTAAACAGCGCAATAACAGCGCATCGATTTTCGCATCGCTCAACATCAACAATTGCTGGCTATTTGACCTTCACGAGATCTCAAGACGCGAATCGACTCTCAATTTGCTAGAGATTTCTCAGTTGGAGCTTTGGTCTTACCAGGATTGTTGGTTGCTAAATTGCCCGCGCAGTAGAGCAGATGCTCTCTGTCGGAACTCTACCCCAGTAGCGAATCGGCCCCGATACTTTTATTCACAAGGGATTTTAAGAACGTTGACGCCAGTATCACTCGTCTTACCAATCGATACGGCCTGTATCTACGGTCTAGCGGTGGTCAAGGTATCGCTTCGTCTGGTTCCGGATCAACACATACCGCAATCTCTTAGCCACATCCGAGTTCTGTTTCAATGTAATGGTCGATCACTGCGCTTCAATTGATGCGGTTTTTAACCTACGCTTCACGGACGTCTCAGCCTGACTCGCAACTTCCGTTATTGGCCGTTGGGCGGCGGCTCAAAGGGGAGTCTTTTTAATCGCGCACCCATTCAGTTATATGCACTCCGGATGGGTCCCCGATTGTAAAACTTCGGCGAGCAATCTTACGCGTGACACGGTTCGAATCTGTAGGGTAGTATCGCGTGACTACGAATAAAACTACAGTTGGAGGAGAACGTAGCACGAGGCAAGTGTCTGTTCTCTGGGTGAAGTGGGCTTTCGCGAGGTCAACCATTTCTCGTTTGGTGGTCGCGGGGCTTGCGTTCGTAGCTGCTCTTTCGGCAGTCCAGGCGCAAAACGACCGGATGACGCCCATCGCTACGCCTTCGCAGCCCAATGCGATCGAAATCGGGACCGGTCCGCTACCCGGTGCGACCAACCCGGAGTCATGGCATAGCCAATACGGCAGCAAGTTTGCGCGCAATGTAACAGTTGCGACGCTGACACCCTTTCTGCCTGATCCCGCCAAGGCAAGCGGCGCCGCCGTTGTCGTCGCTCCCGGCGGCGGTTTCCGCACCTTGTCCATGGAAAATGAAGGCTGGAACGTCGCCCGGGCACTGGCGGAAAGGGGCGTCGCCGCGTTCGTCCTCAAGTATCGTTTGAACCAGACCCCGGCGGACATGCCGGAGTTCGAGCGGTCCATGCGGGAAATGTTTTCGGCAACAGCGCGGCCGCCGCGCCCCGACCCTGAGAAGGCGATGGCCGGTCTCGCTCCGCAGATCGCAGACGCCCGCGCGGCGTTCGCGCTGATCCGGAAGCGCTCTGCCGAGTGGCACATCGATCCCCACCGGATCGGCATGGTTGGCTTTTCCGCTGGCGCGATGCTGACAATGGCGACCGCGCTTGCGGGCGAGGATGCGAAGCCAGCCTTCATCGGCAACATCTACGGTCCTCTCGCGTCGGTTGCCGTGCCAGGCGACGCGCCGTCATTGTTCATCGCCCTTGCTGCAGACGATCCCTTCTTCGCGAACGGTGGCTATGGGCTCATCGATAGCTGGAAGGCAGCGAAGCGCCCCGTTGAATTCCATCTTTATGAACAAGGTGGTCATGGCTTCGGAATGTATCCGAAGGAAACGACAAGCACCGGTTGGTTTGAAGCCTTTGTGCGCTGGATCGGGATGCACGGCATGCTGAAGCCGGGCGCGTCAGGAAGCGGCGGTGCCGCGAACTAGGCTGCTAGGCGATAGTGCTGCACGTCTGGGCCCGCGGATGCCGACACCGCATCCGCTGGGTGCCGGGTGACGTGTCCGTCATTTTCGTCGTGATTTGTGACCGCATTAGGCTCTGTGGGAACGGGGGAAACCCTTGTTTTTCTAAAAGTCGAAATGATCTCGAATGAATCATGAACTAAAACAAAAACGCTCTACGACACATTCCGTCATGATTGCGGATCAGTTCCAAGAACCTCTACGCGTGTGCGCGGAGTCCTGTGCCAAAGCCTCGTTTCAACGTCGCAAACGCATCGCTTGTTTTGCTCACATTTTCATCCTCGTTATCTGTCTGCTTTCCCAGACGACCAATGCAAGCAAAGACACAAACACTCCCGGCGTAGCCAACCCAACACCCTGCTGGTCCGGTTGCAGGGTTCCGCGTTGCCGGAAAAGGCCGCGGTACAAACCTACACTCTCAGCGCCGGACTGACCGATGCGGCATCCATCGAGCGTCCGGACAAGATAAGACCCGTTGAGACAACGGTGCCGTACTCACGAAACCTTACGATCGAATTGCCCCCCTACGCCGTCAGCGTGATTGAGATCGTAGCCAATGAAATCAGGAAGTGATTGGCAATATGAATAACAGCGCACAGCTTGCGGCGATCCGAGTTTTGTTTGACCTGATGCGCGGCCTTTCGATCGGCGCAGGACGCCGACAAAAATCTCGCTGGTCAACTCGGTTGTTGATCTGCTTTTTCTCCTTCGCCATTGGCCAGGCGATCGCTGCATCCGACTCGCGTCTTCCCGACGGTACGGATTTTGTCTTCTGGGAACAGCCACTGACCTTTTCGAAAACCTACTACGTAGATGGCAGTTCGATCCTGAGCAGCGACGATGGCCCCGGCAGCGCTAAGCGCCCCTTTCGCACGATCGGCAAAGCTGCGGAGGTGCTCAAGCCCGGTGAACGCGTCGTTATAGCCTCCGGCGTCTATCGCGAATGCATCCGACCAGCCCGTGGCGGCTCGGGTCCTGACAAGATGATCAGCTACGAAGCAGCGCCGGGCGCCGCCGTCTTCGTAAGAGCGTCAGAGGTGCTTCGCGACGGCTGGCAGCCCAGCGCGGACGTGCTGCCTGATGGCTGGAACAGGCAATTGCATCTTTGGAAGCACGACCTGTCCGGCGCGATGTTTCCCGACGCATATAATCCCTTCGCGTTGGCCAACGTACCCGGTGATTGGTCGTGGCTCGACACGAAAAGAGTCGACATGGGGCCTTATTTCCGCCGAAGAGGATTGATCTTCGTCGACGGAAAACCGTTGGAACCGGTCGAGCAATACCGCGAACTCGGCGATGTGCCATTGCAGCAATTGCCGCCGCCGCCCAACCAGCCGCCGCCGCTCAACGGTCACCCATCGCGCACACGCGGCGAACCGATCATGCAGGAAATCGGTGGTTCTTCCGATGGCAGATTCTGGGTGGAACACCAGGGCAATGTCGTTCATTTGCGAGTGCCGACGGCAAATCTCGCCAGTGCCAAGATCGAGTTCACCACTCGCGAACAGGCGTTCGCACCGCGCAAGTCGGGCTTGGGCTTCATCCGGATCAAGGGAATAACTTTTCAGCACGCCGGTAACGGATTTCCGCCGCCGCAGCATGGCCTGGTATCAACTAACGGCGGGCACCACTGGATCATCGAAGGCAACACAATCGAATGGGCCAATGGCATGGGCCTCGACATCGGCAGTCAGCATTGGAGCGGCGCGCGGAATCCTCTCGCTGGCGACTCTCACGTTGTGCGCGGAAACACGATTCGGTACATCGGCGTCGAAGGAATCGGCGGTATGGGAACGCAAAATACTCTCGTCGAGGACAATCTCATTGAATGGGTCGGCTGGCAGGATGCCGAGCGCGCCTGGGAGGCGGCGGGCGCCAAATTTCATCGCGCGCACAACCTGCTCTTCCGTCGCAACGTGGTCCGGCACATTCGCCACGCCAACGCGTTGTGGTTAGACAGCGGGAACGCCAATTGCCGAGTAACTGGAAATGTCTTTGCGGACGTCGCGACTGTCAGCGCCGGCATCCACCTGGAAATGAACCGCGCCGAGAATCAGATCGACAACAATATCATCTGGGATATCCGCAACGCCGAGCCCGGCACACTGGGCCAACGCGGCGCCGCGGGTTCCGGAGTCTTTCTGCACGCTTCCGAAAGGCAGATCGTCGCCCAGAATCTGATTGGTCGGTGCGACAATGTCGGCGTGTTTCCGGTCTTGCGCGAAGATCGTAACGGCAGCGGGAACGGTCGCGAACACAAGATCTACAACAACATCTTCGCCCGTTGCGACAAGGGCGGAATTGTTTTCCTGCACGAACAAAACGAGGCCCAAGGGAACATTTATGCCGCAATGCCTGAGCGATTCGCCGGACTCGTCGTTTCTGATTCAACTCAGTGGCTCGATCTCGCCACGTGGCGCGCTCACGGCTGGGATTCACTGGGCAAGATTGCGAACCTCGAAATCGATTTCGATCCGGAGCGTCTGGAGTTGAGGATCAGCGTGCACGACGGGTTGCAACGCGTACCCGTTTTCAATCACTTGGATAGCGACATGTTTGGCCAAACTACTGGGGCTCTCCGTCAACCCGGTCCTTTTGCAGAATTCGAAACTCCGTGCGTCCGTCCGGCCGATCCACGACATACCCTTCCCGCTCGCTAACTAATTATCGATCCAGCAACAGTTACTATGGCTGCGCACCATCGGAATGCATAGCTGATCTTTGGGCTGAGACACTGAGTCCTGTTACTTTCGCAACCAAGCAACAAAGCCGCCCCGTGGCGATAGTTTCAATTGAATATGATCTGCCTTAGTCGTAGCTCCGTCTTGGCGATCCCATGCGTCTGGTTTGTCTTTGGTGTCGTAAAGTCGACTGGCCTTCCAGTTCCCATTGCCCAGGAATTCGAGTGGGATGTCCAGACTCGTCGCTTCGCCACCATTAATTACAGCGATAAACCACTCAGTACCCGAGCGGCGCGCCACCGCAACTACTTTGCCGGGTTCGCTGCCATTCAGAACGCGCGTCTCGTCCCACACCGCCGGAATCGCGGAAAGGACATCCCGTGCCGGATTGGCGACATAGTCTCTGGGATGACCTCCCGTGCA
>Ga0070706_100007565_pt1 | contig 10176 bp, 7 predicted proteins | sample KBSK5501metaG_FD_65476 | JGI IMG/M metagenome (GOLD analysis project Ga0070706, IMG submission 65476) | Corn, switchgrass and miscanthus rhizosphere microbial communities from Kellogg Biological Station, Michigan, USA - KBS K5-50-1 metaG | ecosystem: Host-associated > Plants > Roots >...
GCGTCGACCCAGATGCGCTGCTGCCCGGCCAGTTTGAAGATCGTTTCCCCGCCGCTGCGCAGCGTGAGCAGGAGGCTCCCCACCTCGCCCGTGCGCAGAATGTGCCGCCGCAGGACGGATGCCGCCGAGTCGAGTGCGTGAGCGGCGTTGATCGCCTCGTGGTCGGGCCAGATGGTCTCGATGAGTTCCTCGCGCGAGGCCCGACGGTTGGCCCGGCACAAGAGTACCTTCAGCAGGGCCATCGCCGGTCCCCGGTTGCTCCACTCGCTCTGCGCCACGCGCGCGTAACGCGGCGGCTCATCCTCAGCCCGCGAGGGGGTGCGAACGAGCCGCTCGAGGACGAATTCCCCCAGCGTGGTGATCCGCACCAGCGGATGTTTTGTAGGATCGTGTTCAGCTGTGCTGTGCATCGCCTGCGTATCTCCTCTCCCGGCCTCCCTGGCTCGACCGGCAAGGCGGGTGCGGAACCTGCCAGTGAGAGCCCCTGGCTGCCCTGCCGCGCAGGGGCTCTTCGTCAACCGATTATACCAGAAGCGCCTGTTGGCTGAATGAGAAAGTCGTGATTCTTCGTGAGCCGTTCGTGAAACGGATATCCTGCTCTCTTCCCTCGCTCGTCTGCGCATCCTGCTTACCTCTGGCTTATTCTTCCCGGAGCGCCAAAGAGCGGAAAGGAACCTCCTCATTCTACGCGCATCGCCTTCTCGCCCGTGGAAGGCGTGTGCATTCCCTCATAGCAAAACTCCGTGAGTGAGTCGTGAATAAGCGCGTACGCCCGATGAACGCTCCTGAGGAGCGCATGAGGGAAGCATGCTATGCTCGCTGTGGGGATCGGGAACGGCGGCTGAACGCAATCAGGCACGAAGCAGGAAGGAGGAACGAGCGTGACAGGGCAGTTGAGGATCATCGTGCTGGACACTTCGCCTACGACGCGCAAGATCCTCGAGGTCATCCTCCACCGCGAGGGCCACCAGGTCGCCTGTTTCGATGATTCGCTTGAGGCTCTGCGCTCTCTCTCCAGGCATGGCCCTGCCGACCTTCTCTTTCTCGGCCTGGATCTCTCTAAAATGGACGGTTTCGAAGTGCTGAAGTACCTGAGAGGCGAACCGCGCTTCCACCCGATAGGAATCGTCGCACTCCTGGGCGAACGCGACGGGATCCTGGTCCGCTTGAAAGCGCGCCTGGCAGGCGCACAGCAGGTAGTGACAAAGCCGCTGGTGCGGCAGCAGATCGTCGACCTGATGTCCGCCTACCTCTGCCGGCGGCTCCTCTCCTGGTTCGCGCCAAACGGCCGCTCCTTTGCCTGGCGCGAGCCGGGCAGGGCCCCCTACGAAGTCGTTGTCGCAGAAATCCTGCTGCAGAGGACTACCGCGGCCGGGGTTGCGCGGGCCTATCCTGGGTTCGTCGATCGCTACCCCTCGTGGGCCTCCCTCGAGCAAGCGCCACTGGAGGACCTCGAGAACGCGCTCAGGCCGCTCGGGCTCTGGCGACAAAAGGCGCTGGCATTCCGGCAGCTCGCGCTGTCGATCCAGGGGCATGGGGGCGTCGTACCCCGCACGCGCACGGAGTTGGAGCGCCTGCCGGGTAGCGGCCCCTACACGGCGAGCGCGCAGCTGGCCATCGTGTACGGGCGAGCCGAGCCGCTCCTCGATGTCAATATGGCCCGCCTCCTGAGTCGGTTCCTCGGCTCATCACAGGGCGCCGAGGCAAGCCCCAAACGCACGCTGCACGCGCTCGCTCTTCGTCTGGTACGCGGTAAACGCTGCCTCGTGGTCAACTGGGCGGCGCTCGATTTCGGGGCGCTCGTCTGCCGTGCCAGGCGCCCGCTGTGCCCCGAGTGCCCGCTGCAGACGCGGTGCGAGTATGCCAGGTCGCGTCAGCCCCAACCTACTCCCAGCGCAGATGCTCTTTTAGGCTGACGAAGCGCTGGTGGCCGATGATGATGTGGTCGACCAGCTCGATGTCGAGGATGCGGCCGGCCTCCACCAACTGCCTGGTCGCCTCGATATCCTCCGGTGAGGGTTGAGGGTCACCGCTGGGATGATTGTGGCAGAGGATCAGGCCGGGGCACTTGCGCAGGATGGCGGGACGGAAGACCTCGGCGGCGCGCAACACCGAGCTGTTGGCGGTCCCCTGGTAGAGGCTCACCTTCTCGACCAGCTGGCCCCGGGTGTCTAGCAGCAGGACGCTTATCTGCTCGATGTCCAGATAGGCCATGTCCATCATCACCAGGTTGGCCGCATCCTGGGGGCTGCTGATCTTGTAGCGTTCATCCATCTGCACCAGGGCCAGCCTGCGCCCGAGCTCCAGAGCCGCCTTGACCTGGGCCGACTTGGCCTCGCCCATGCCGTGCTCGGCGCACAGCTCGCGGAAATCGGCCCGCACCAGTCCTGCCAGCCCACCGTACTTCGTCAGCAGCTTGTTGGCCAGCTCCAGGGCGTTGTCGCCGCGGCTGCCGGTGCGCAGGATGATGGCCAGCAGCTCGGCCAGCGCGAGCGCCCCCGCGCCGAAGTGCTGCAGGCGTTCGCGCGGGCGCTCGTTGCTGGGCAGCTCGCGCACGGTCGCGTGGTAGTCCAGCCGGGCGTGTGTGTAGCAGTCGGAATCGCTTTCGCGGGCATGCATAGGCGGTATTCCTCCTTCACCTCGTGATTGGTCTCCCTCATCTATTCTGAACCAGGCCGGGTAAAAGTGGAAATGCGGAAAACTACGACAGGTTAGAGACGTTACGGAACCTGGGTTATTTGGTCGAGATGTATGCGTTTAACAACTCTAGTCCAGTGATCGTGAAAGCAGCCGACTTATCTGATGAAGCGAAGCCTGCGCCGGCACAGGCTTTTTTCAATCTGTTCGAGCGCCACTTCCAGAGAACGGTCGGTCAGGTTGTCATCAGAAAGAGGACTACGTCAGCCATCTACTTGTGTTCGAATATACAGTGACTAGCCAGATTTGATATAATACGCTACGCGCTGGAACGCGTAGACATCTCGGTCATAGTTGCGGTAGAAACCCAGGTACGAATGTGATTCTCTGAGAGCAGTTTCGTCAGGTAAAGGCAAATACGATGGTAGTACCCTTTACACAATCGATTGTGTGTCCTATACTCATCGGTCGCAGCTCTCATCTTGATACGCTCGTCCAGTTCATGGAGCAGGCGTATAGAGGGCATGGGCAAATCGTTCTGATCTCTGGTGAGGCGGGCATGGGCAAATCTCGACTCGTCGCTGAAACGATCAGGCATACCCGCTCCTCTAATGTGCAGGCTGGGTCTCAAGCTGCCCTGATAGTGGAGGGACGCTGCTTTGAGCCAGATCGTGCTCTTCCATATGCCCCTTTTTTGGATTTGCTGCGTTCTTTCCTGTCCATGCGATCCACGAATGCAGTGGCCGAGTTGCTAGGTCCTAATGCTGCCGAACTTGTCAAACTTCTCCCCGAATTCGCTGACCAGTTGCCTGACCTTGCGCCCGAAACTATGCTTGACCCAGAACAGGAGAAACGCAGGCTCTTCCAGGCTCTGTTACACTTCTTTACTCGCTTATCAACACTGCAACCCCTCGTCATGATCATCGAGGATATTCATTGGAGTGACGACAACAGCCTGGAGTTTCTTTTTTTTCTAGCCCGGCACCTTGCTTCCCACCCGATTCTGCTGTTACTGACCTACCGTAGCGAGGAAGATCATCCCGCGTTGCTACAGTTCCTTGCCGGGTTGGATCACGAACGGCTCACCACCGAATTAGCGCTTTCCCATCTCACTATCGACGAGGTGGAAGTGCTGATTCGTAGCATATTTGGCCTGTCGCGCACAGTCAGTCCTGATTTCGTTGCTGCGATCTATACATCCACCGAGGGGAATCCTTTTTTCATCGAAGAGATGCTCAAATCTCTTGTCAGCTCAGGTGAGATCGTGTACGGTGATGGGAAATGGGAACGCAGGTCGAGCGAAAAGGGAACTGCCCGGGGTGTACCCTTACCCAATCATCCACATCTCCCACGCAGCACATTGCTCGCCGTACAGCAGCGTTTACACCACTTGAGTGTGGAAGCGAGAGATGTGCTTTCATTTGCGGCAGTACTCGGCAGACGCTTTGATTTTGCCCTGTTACAACATGTAACGGGCCGCAAGGAGGTTGACCTGGTACGCCTGGTAAAGGAATTGATTACAGCACAACTTCTTGTGGAGGAGTCTGAGGATGTTTTGGCGTTCCGTCACGCTCTGACGCGTCAAGCCGCGTACACTGATCTACTGGCACGCGAGCGCAGATCGCTGCATCATTCAGTTGCTCAGACGATGGAGCGCCTGTATGCGAACGAACTTGATAGCCACCTGGGGGACCTCGCCTATCATTTTTACCTGGCGGGAGAATGGACGAAAGTCCTGGAGTATGCACAAAGCGCGGGTGAAAAGGCGCGAGCTTTATATGCTGCACGCGCTGCAATTGAACACTATACACATGCAGTAGAAGCGGCCCAGCGTCTGTCACAGACCCCGAGGTCCGAAATGTATCGAGCACGTGGGCAATGCTATGAAGTGCTGGGCGATTTCACAGCCGCATGTGATGATTACCTGAGGGCGTTCGAGATGGCACAAAACACCCATGATCAGACTCTGGAATGGCAGAGCCTGCTCGATCTTGGCTATCTCTGGACAAGACTCGATTATGTGCAGGCGGGTGACTACCTTCACCGTGCATTGGCACTTGCGCGTAGTATGCACGATCCATTGATACTGGCTCGTACACTCAATCAAGTAGGTAACTGGCTTATAAATCTTGAGGAGCCTCTCAAAGGCCTGCAATACCATCGAGAGGCTTTGAGCATATTCCAGGCCAGTTCCGATCGGCGTGGACTGGCAGAAACCCTGGACTTCCTGGGGGTAGCAAGCTTAATGAGCGGTGATCTTATCACCAGCACCAACTATTATGAGCAAGCCATCGCGATCTTCCGAGCTCTCGATGATCGCCAGGCGTTGATCTCCAGCTTGATCTTCTACACTGGGCGAGGTGGCAATTATTTCGCCTCGACAGTCGTTTCACAGACTACGAGTGAATCAGAATGTATGCGCGATGGAGAGGAAGCACTTGCGCTGGCACACCAGTTGAGCTTGCGCTCGAGCGAAGCCTTTATCCTGATCTTTTTAGGCCTTTGCCTGGGGTATCGGGGAGAGTACGGCCGCGCTCTATCCAGTGGGGAAATGGGCTTGAACATTGCGAGAGAGATCGAACATGGTCTCTGGGTAGCCGCCGGCTATCTATTGTTAGGTATTCTTTCTCTTGAGTTACTGGACTTGGTCAATGCCCAGCGCCATCTCGAGCGGGCACACACACTTGCGAAGGAATCCGGTTCGCTGTATTTGATTCGGGTAGCCACGGCATTTCTTGCCAGGGGATATATATCCCAGGGCGACTTTGCACGCGCAGAGTCGCTGCTCGACGATATGTTCGATCCAGAGACACCCTCCCAGACTGTAGCTCAGCGGCTTGTCTGGTGTGCTCGCGCGGAGCTGGAGTTAGCCCGAGCGCGCCCTGATAAGGCACTCACGATCGTTGATCGACTGATCTCGACTGCTGCCAATATTGAGGAGGGTCAGGTGATTCCGAGTTTGTGGTATGTACGCAGTGAAGCCCTGATTGCGCTCGATAGCATCGAAGAAGCGGAGATTGTGCTTTGCAGCGCGCGAGATGAGACGCAACGGACAGGCCAGCGGCCATTACTTTGGCGTATATGTGTAACACTGGGCAAACTCTATCGTACTGAAGCTCGTAGCGAACAGGCGGAAGAGGATTTTGTGCTAGCACGCACAATCATACAGGAGCTGGCAAACACTGTAGCGGATGAAGCATTGCGCCGTGTATTCTTGCGCAATGCTTCTGCACAGCTTCCAACTCATCCTCAACCCTCCCCTCGCGAAGCTGCCAAACAGGCCTTTGGGGGTTTAACAGAGCGCGAACGCGAAGTCGCAGTGCTGATCGCCCAGGGAAAATCGAGTCGCGCCATTGCAGATGAACTGTTTCTGAGCGAACGTACGATTGAGAAATATGTTGAAAGAATCATGTCCAGGCTGGGATGTACCTCGCGGGTGCAAATTGCGACATGGGTTGTTGAAAAAGGCTTGCTGAAGCCCTCGCTTTGATCTCCCCTCTACGTAATGCTTGCTCTTAGCAAAAATATACGTACCTCCCTTTCTCAAATTGTCGTACTTTCCCCACTGCTACACCGAAGTTGTTCGATTACACTTTCAACAGTGATGGTGGTCTGGATACTGAGATGTGGACCCGGCACACAGTCAACACGCTTTGGACATTCAGACCGCAACATCACCTGTCGATTTCGAGTTTGTAGAGTTGATGTGGGCAAGTCTGTCTTGCCTACCATTCTGACAAGAAGGAAGGAACGAATATGTTAACAGATCTTCACATGTATGCAACACTACCAGCAACTGACCTGGAACGAGCCAGGCGTTTCTATGCCGAAAAGTTGGGGTTGATCCCAGAGAGCGAATTACCAGGAGGTCTTTTGTACCGCTGTGGCGGAGACAGCAGATTCTCTGTCTTCCCCTCACAAGGTGAAGCCAGCGGGACCCACACCCAGGCGATGTGGCTAGTTGAGGACGTCGAGTCGGAAGTGGCTGCTCTCAAAGCCCGTGGGGTCGTCTTTGAAGAGTACGATTTGCCTTCGCTCTCAACCATCAACAGTATCGCGTCGATAGGACCAAATAAGGGAGCCTGGTTTAAAGACAGCGAAGGCAATCTCATCTCATTGGTTCAGCTTGACGAGGGCTGAGAAAAAGTCGATGACCAAAAACCCTATGCGAAGGAGAAATCACGATGCTCAGTAACTGCCCAATCGACGTCGTGCTGCTAGCAATGGACCTGGCAGCTGCCAAAGACTTCTACGCAGACAAACTTGGTTTACGAGTGCGAAGTTCGACCCCAGGCGGGGTGACGTTTCAATGTGGCGGTGACACACGTTTAGTGGTCACGAAAAGTAGCGTGGGGACCAAGGACGAGCAGACGCAAGCGGCCTTCCGCGTCGCAGACCTGCTTGCTGAGGTGAGCGAACTGCGCCAGCGTGGCGTGAAGATCGAAGACTACGACCTGCCTGGGTTACAGACCCAAAACGGCATTGCCGATATCGGGTTCGCCTGGATGGCCTGGTTCATCGACCCCGGACAGAACTACGTAGCTCTGATGCAGCTCAAGAACACTTAGCATCGTTCTAGTGCGCCACCAAACACGTTCTAGCGGCGGGAACGTCCTCGACCCCTAGAACGTGTTTTTTGACTCACATGATATCCGTTTCAAAGGAACATAACCATGGTGAGATCACGCTAGAGGAGTGGTTGCTCCTGTCGAAAGCATGGGCGGAAGCGATGCTTCGACAACATGCTCAGCGAGAGCCAAAAGCGCCGGATTAATGAAGATGCCGCCGTCGTCAATCCCGATAAACCACCGGTGTAATTGGCGGCGATCTTCTGGCTGGGGCGTCGGGTCACCGCTGGGATGGTTGTGACTGAAGATGAGCCCCAGGCAGTTGTGGAAGATGGCCGGACGGAGGGGCTTGATGGTGCCCTGATAGCTGCTGATCTTCTCAACGAGCTAGCTCTTGACGTCTAGCAGCAGGACGCGCGTCTGGTCTGATGTGGTCCGAAATCACACAATACCTGATGAAATAACAACTGAGCTTGCTGATGTGTTCTTATCGAAAACCACTTGCTAACCAGAAAGTTTGCCACACCAGGCTCTGTGGCATTTTCCGCGATGAGTATGGTAAGATGCTAGAGCCAAAAAAGAGTCGACTCCCCATCTCTAGCTTTGAGAAAGGATCGGTTCATGAACACCTTCGAGGTAGTTCTGGGGAGCAGCACAGCACACGTGTGGTAGGACGCGCGACCACCATTCCCTACTCTTTTTGCTCTTCCATCTGGCAGGAACACCCCGAAACGTGTCTTCCAGGCTCAGCGCTAAGGAATACGCTTCATGGCCGCAAAGTGAATACCTGCGGCTCAGATCTATTATCGGCGGAGTTTTATGATATGAGAACAGAGTTAACTGTACCGATAAGGCGGCATGTTTCGGCTAGAACTGAACCGATAAGAGGGGTGTTCGGTCCACTAGGGTTGAGCAACCCCAACTGCTCTCCCTACCCCTGAGTTGCGATCTTTGGAAGGGAAGAGTTGTTCGACCATCTTATCCGTTATAGGTGGATAGGTCAATATGCATATTCTGCACTATGCTAAGGAGTTCTGCATAGGTGCTGTCTGTAGCCTTCGCAAAACCTCCAATGTTGACACTATTGAGGACAGTCGGACTCTCCTCTCCCATGATTAACAAAGCATCTTCTACTTGAAGTCTATCGTAGGGTTGAATATCCTGACGAACAGCAATTGGTCCCTCAGGAATATTCACTGGGCTTTTGAACAGAATCGTGAGATCGGATGCCTTTTGTCCGAATTCTTGCAGATAGGAATTGTAGTTATCACTTGACACCGCACCAGCAGGAAAGGATCCGTCGAGAACTTGATCAATGACATCTTTCTGCGGCCCTACATAGATGCCCCGAATGTCGTGGTCGGGATCAAGACCGGCTAGTTTGAGTTCATACCGTGGAATAAGGTTTCCACTGGTTGAAAAGGTATCTGCGAAGGCAAATCGTAGGCCCTTCAGATTTTGAAGGGTGTGAATCCCGCTATCCTTCCTGGTAATGAAATAACTCTGATAGGTCTTCTGGCCTGCCGGCGTTAATCGAAGTAAAATGACTTTCGCACCATACTTTTGATGAGCATACAAGTAACTCAATGGGCCAAGCCATGCCATTTCAATGTCTCCCTCACCCAAAGCCTTGACGGTATCGCTGTATGTTGCTCCTACACTCGCTGAAGTGACATGTATATCGTTGAGGTCTTTGCTCAGAGCATCGTCAAAGGCGTTGGTGGGGAGTACCCCTCCTGGATCATTTCCAATAGGTAGGAAGCCAATCCGAAGCCTGGTCAACTGGCTGTTTCTTTGAGCATCAAACGCTTGTTGTTCTTGCTCTATATTTGCCTCCTTTATTGTGAGAAAGCCGCCCACAACGGTTAAGAGAGCAATCAAACCAGCAGGCACAATGAAGCGCTTTAAGAAGACACGACGATCTGGAGAGGTTGGTGTATCTTCCTTGTGTGGTGGTATGCGGGATAGAGGTTGGGTTGGCGTATCTTCCTTAAGAGCCTCTACCAGGATCAAAAGAGCAACCAGGGCAATGAGAAACAAAGGAACGAGAGGACGCAACCAGGATGGCAGCGAGATCGAGTTTAAAAGGAGGGCCAGGCACATACTAAGAAGAAGCCCAATCAGCAGAAAGAACAGGTATGTAATCTTTTGGCTGCTCATAATCACTACTTCCTCGAGAGTGCCAGAGACGAGCGCACAGCAACAGAGCCGCAAAGAGCCGGAATTTTTACCTCTCTCGCACGGCGCTCCCGGCATCATCGAACACTCTCGCAACAACCAGCACTGCATTCCACGAGTGCTATTAGCGCAATAATGCATCATACGTACAATAATCACAAGTAATTGAGAGTTTTTTCCTATATCTTAAGGAAGCTGCAAAGGAGCAATCTTCTGTATCGGAAGTATAGTTTACAAATACAGTGCCGTACTTATTTCCCTTGCGGCCATCAGGCTTCTTCCTTTACAGGCTCTGTGTTATTTTCCGTGAATCGCTGTCGTCCTTATAGGAATGAACAGATATCGGTTGGTAAATGCAGCGGGTCTACACCTGGGTAGGTTTTGACCATGATCTCTAAAGTCACTAAAAATGCAACAGAATCGAGAGTGGTCAACTATTGGAGTTTCAAAAACATGCTGACGAATTGTGCATTGCCTTTGCGCGACTTTCTCTGAAAATAGAAGCCGCCCGACTCCATCAAGAGGTGAAATCGCTGGTTTCCTACGCAGCCTCACCAGGAGTTTCAAGTGTGACTGTGTACCCGAGTTGTTCAAGACGACGGACGGATTGTCGTGCAACCATGGTGCGGTCGCGCTCATCAAAATAATTCCTCCCAAGATCCTGGTAGGGTTGCTTGTGCTTGAGCACATGATAGACGATGACCAGGATACTGTGACCGATGGCTACCACTGCTCTCCTTTTCCCACGACGCGCCCCCAAGCGCTTCCCCTGCGCGCTTAAATAGGTATCCTT
>Ga0070706_100007567_pt1 | contig 10173 bp, 12 predicted proteins | sample KBSK5501metaG_FD_65476 | JGI IMG/M metagenome (GOLD analysis project Ga0070706, IMG submission 65476) | Corn, switchgrass and miscanthus rhizosphere microbial communities from Kellogg Biological Station, Michigan, USA - KBS K5-50-1 metaG | ecosystem: Host-associated > Plants > Roots >...
GATGCTGCACGACACCAGCCGTCTGCTCTCCAACCTCACCGACTACGCCGCCGTCATCGTCGCGCCTGCGCACGAAGGGGGGGTCGTGCGCTCGGTGCAGCTGGTGCCACTGGCCCCGCGCGTCGTGCTCGGTGTGGCGGTGCTTTCCAACGGCTCCGTCGAGAAGCGCACGCTCGAGCTGGCCGACGACGTCGGTGACGAGCGGGTGGCCGCGGCCGGCGCTCACCTCGCCGCCCACCTGTGCGGACGCACCTGGGCCGCCCTCGGCGACGACATCACCCCCACCGGCGATCCCACCACCGACGACCTCGTGCGCCGGGCCCAGCAGTCGTTCACGCCCGACGCGGAGACCGATCACGTCTTCGTGGGCGGCGCGTCGCGGATGGTCGCCGCGTTCGATGCCGTCGAAACCGTCCGCCGGGTGCTCGGCATCCTCGAGCAGCAGTACGTTGTCGTCGGCCTGCTCCAGGAGGTGCTCGATCGCGGGCTGAGCGTCTCGATCGGCACCGAGCTGGGGGTGGAGTCGCTGGCCGAGTGCGCGATCGTGGTCGCGCCGTATGACGTCGAGGGTGAGCCCGCCGGGTCCATCGGCGTCCTCGGCCCGACGCGGATGCACTACCCCGAGGCGATGGCGGCGGTTGCGGTCGTGAGCCACCGCCTGAGCCGTCGGCTCAGCGAGTCCTGAGCCGTGGCGACCGACTACTACGCGCTCCTACAGATCGCGCCCAACGCCACGGACGACGAGATCAAGCGCGCCTACCGCAAGCTCGCCCGCGAGCTGCACCCTGACACGAGCGGTGGTGACCCGGCGGCGGAGGAGCGCTTCAAGGAGGTGACCGTCGCCTACGAGACGTTGCGCGACCCCGAGCGGCGGCGGCGCTACGACATGTTCGGTCCCGAGATGGCGCGGGGCGCGGGCGCGGGTTCCGGAGACCCCTTCGCGGGGGCGGGCTTCGGCGCCAACCTCGGCGACCTGTTCGACACCATCTTTGGTGCGGGTGCGGGCAGCCAGCGGGGGCCGTCGGGACCGCCCCGCGGCAACGACCTCGAAGTGACGCTCACCGTCGAGTTCGAAGAAGCCGTCTTCGGCGCGCAGCGCGATGTGGCGCTTCGTGCCCCGGTTCTCTGCGCCACGTGCGAGGGCAGCGGTGCCCGGCCGGGCACGACACCTGTCACCTGCTCGCAGTGCGGCGGGACAGGCGAGGTCCGCCGGGTGCGCCAGTCGATCCTCGGGCAGATGGTCACCGCCTCGCCGTGTCCCCGGTGCGGCGGGTTGGGCGATGAGATCAGCAGCCCGTGCCCCGACTGTCGCGGCGAGGGCCGCCGCACCGAGGCGCGGACTTACACGGTCGACGTCCCGGCCGGCGTCGACGACGGCAACACGCTGCGCCTCACGGGCCGGGGCGCGGCGGGCCCCCGTGGCGGCCCGGCCGGCGATCTCTACGTGCATCTCCGCGTGCGCCCCCACGAGCGGTTCCAGCGCCAGGGCTACGACCTCGTCCACGTGCTGCACGTGCCGATGACCCAGGCCGTGCTCGGCGTGCACGTCCCCTACGAGACGCTCGATGGCAGCGAAGACCTCGTCATCCCGGCAGGCACGCAGTCGGGCCGTGTCTTCCGGTTGCGCGGCCGCGGGGTGCCACACGTCAACTCCCGCGGTCGGGGCGAGCTGCTCGTGCAGGTCGTGGTGGATACACCCACCGACATGAGCCCCGAGCAGGAAGAGCTCATGCGCCGCCTCGCCGCGGAGCGGGGCGAGGAGGTCGCGCCGCCCGAGAAGGGCTTCTTGTCGCGGTTCCGCTCTGCTTTCAAGTAGCGGTGCGATGCCGGTTGCAGGTGGCGCCCGCGCCCACGTGTTCGTCGTGGACGTCGAGTCGCCTGAGCTCGCCCCCGACGACCGTCATCATCTCGAGCGGGTGCTGCGGCTGCGCCCGGGTGACGAGCTGACGGTTGCCGACGGGGCCGGGCGCTGGCGAACGTGTCGCTTCGGACCCGTGGTAGCCGCGGATGGAGAGGTCGAGGTCGAGGCCCGGCCCGTGCCGGCCATCACGCTCGCCTTCGCGCTCACCAAGGGCGAGCGCCCCGAGTGGACGGTGCAGAAGCTCACCGAGGTGGGCGTCGACCGCATCGTCCCGTTCCTGAGCGACCGGTCCATCGTGCGATGGGACGTGGCGAAGGCGGCGCGCAACGCCGAGCGGCTGCGCCGAGTCGCGCGCGAGGCGGCCATGCAGAGCCGGCAGGCGTTCCTGCCCGTCGTCGAAGACGTCGCCCGGTTCGCCGACGTCGTCACCCGCAACGGGGCTGCCTTGGCCTCGCTCGACGGTGACGCCCCGAACCTGGCGCGCACCTGTCTGCTCGTGGGCCCGGAGGGAGGGTGGACCGACCACGAACTGGCACGCGCGCCGGCCCGTATCACCCTCGGCCCCACCGTGCTCCGGGCGGAGACGGCGGCCGTCGCCGGGGCCGTGCTGCTGACCGGACTACGCGTCGGACTGGTCTTTGGCCCCGATTCGCACTCAGCGTGAGGAACTTGGCCGAATTTATGGGTATTTGTGGCATTGCCGACCTCCCTGCGTGGGTACTACCCTGCGTCTGGGAGTCAGGGGGGCTGGGTTGATCGACGAACCGGTCGACGAAAAGGCGGCCAGCGCATATGCACGTCGTGTGGGCGAGCGGTTGCGCGCGATCCGCAAGCAGAAGGGCTTGTCACTGCAAGAGGTCGAAGCGGCCTCCACGCAGGAGTTCAAGGCCTCGGTTCTCGGCGCGTACGAGCGCGGCGAGCGCTCGATCTCGGTGCCCCGTCTGCAGCGCCTGGCCCGCTACTACAACGTGCCGGTCGACCAGCTGTTGCCGCGCGACGTCGACATCGACCTCACCAACGCGGCCGAGGCGGCGGAGGGCGACGCGGACTATGGGCGGCGGAACGCGTGGGGCGAGTTCGGCGAGAAGGTCACGATCGACCTGACGGCCTTCGAGCGCATCACCGAGCCCGAGGCCGACATGCTGCAGCGCTACCTCAAGATGATCCAGGTGCAGCGACAGGACTTCAACGGGCGGATGCTCACCATCCGCGGCGACGACCTGCGCGCCATCGCCTGTCTCTTCGGCACCGACGCCGACGGCATCGTCCGTCGTCTCGACGACCTCGGCCTGCGCCTGCCGACCTGACGCGCGCCGGCTCGCGTCGGCGTCCGCGTCCTTCTTCCCTCTGTTTGCGCTGTGCCCCGCTGCGCGTTCTCACGGACGCGGCCCCGTCGGGATGCGGAACACCTGGCCCGGGAAGACGAGATGTGGATTTCGGCGGTCCGCGAGCAGGTCGCGGTTGGAGTCGATCAGTGTCCGCCAGTAGGCGGACACCTCGCGGTCGGACGCCGGGCGGCCACGCCGGACCGACTCGACGTCACGCGCGATCGTCCAGAGGCTTTGGCCCGGCCGGACCACCCACGTGACGGGTGAGGACGACGGCGACGAGGGCAGGGCGGGCGCCGTACCGATGGCGCGCGTGGGAGCCGGCGTGGCGCTCGCCGGGTCGGGGAGTCGCGTCATCGTGATGGTCGGGGAGGCCGGGCGAGCGGCGATGGCCGGCGGTGCCGTCAGCGCCGTGGACGCCGCGAGGCCTGTCCCCAGCGCCCAGCGCACGAGCCCGCGTACGGCGGGAAGCGAGACCGCGTCGGTAACCCGAACGAGCCGGCGGGCGCCGAGGGCGCGTGCGGCGACGCCCGCCGCGGTGGTGGCCACCATGTACCAGGACAAGACCAGCGCCCCGAGGCGTACGAGCGCGACGAACGCCTCGGCGGGCTCGCGCTCGCTGAACCACTGCTGCCACGTCGCCGGAGCGGTGAGTGCAGGCCACCCGAGCGCGCCCCGCCCGCTGACCAGAAGCGCGGCCAGCGCAGCCGTCACCGCCAACGTCGATGCGACGAGATTGACGGGCCTGCGGGCGTTCCTCACTTCAGCACCGCCGGGGGGCCAACGGCGCGGTCCACGGTGAGCACGTCGCACGTCGGAGGGACACCGTGGGTGACGCGCAGGTGGGTGGCGTTCTCCACCTGCGCGACCAAGGGCACCGTGACGACTCGCTCGCTGGTCCACGCGTCGAGCCGGTAGACACCGCCGGTGCCCCGGTCGAGCAAGGCGAGGGTGGCCCGGCCGTCGCAGTCCCAGTCGCCGGTGACGACATCATCCGCGGGGCCACCGACCGCCCACCGCAGCCGGCCCGCCTCGAGAACGCCGCCCGCGAAGCGCAGTCGCTCCTGGCAGCCGTCGCCGTCGACGTCGGCGTTCAACGCTCCCGCGACGCCCCCGCACGCCGACCCGACCGACGTCGAAGGCCGCGCCTCTCGCGGGATCGGCCGGCCCGATGCCCGCGGAGCGGAGGTGGCGCCGCCGAACCTCGCGACCGCAACGAGCGTGAGGGAGACGGCGACGGCGGCAACCACCACTCGGGCCGGCGCGCGGGGCCACTGCCGAGGCTCGCGCCGGGGCTCCCGCGCCACCGCCCGCCCGGGCAGCGTTGCGGCGGGAGACGCCTTGTGCAGACCGGTCGCGAGGTCGCGGGCGGAGGGACGCATTCGCGGGTCGGGATTGGTGGCTCGGAGCGCGAGAGACAGAAGCGCGGGGAGCGGGCTGGCGGTGCGACGTCGCGTCGCCGTCTGCGACCGTGGCGCTCGGGCCAGGAGCCAGCGCAAGAGCTCACCGAGCGCGCTGATGTCACTGGCGCAGTCGAGCGGGTCGGCTCCAGGACCGCCGTCGGCCAGTCCGCACAAGATCGGGCGCCCGTCCCGCGACATGAGGACGTGCTCCGGAAGGATCGAGCGGTGAGCCACCCCGAGGCGATGCAGGTCGGCGACGGTCGCGGCGAGCGCGGCGACGAGGCCGGCCACGGCGTCGACCGACAGCGCGGGGCTCTCCGCGAGAGAAGGCCCGTCGACGAGCCGCGTGACGAGCGCCGGGTCGGGCGGTCCGCGTAGCTCGACCAGCTCGACGACCCCGGGGTGGCGGGCGCGTCCGAGCAGCTCCGCCTCGTGGCTCAGACGGTCGGCCGGGCCTCGTTTGGTGAACACCCCGCGGATCGGGGCGCACTCGGTCGGGCCGGGCGGCATGGCCCCGAAGCCCTAGATGGTACTTCAATGACTTTCAAGCTATTTCATGCTGAGCAATTTCATGCTGAGCGTAACGAGGCGCTCGAGGTGGCCGCCACGTGCGCCCGCCCAGGGGCGCCGACCAGGCCACGGGCGAAGAGGTAGTCGACTTCGGCGGAGGCGCTCACGACCACGGCGCGACCGGCGGGTGCCAGCGTGACGGTGACGCGCACGTCGTGGTAGCGCTCACGGTCGAGCGAGGCTCGAACGACCTCAGTCGCGACCTCGCGGGCAGTGGCCAGATCGAGGACGACGACACCCTCCCGATAGAAGTCGCGGTTGCTCACGGCGCGGGCGGCTGCGTCGTTGGCGGCGGCGGCGGTGGCGCCGGCGAGCTCGCGCTCGCCGAGAAAGGCGATCGAGAAGTCAACCGCGATCGCGCCGAGCACGATCATGACGAGGACGGCCGCCGGGAAGAGCAGCAGTGAGCTTCCGCGCTCGCCCGTCGGACGTGTCACGGCTCGCTTCCCCCGGTGACGCACGTGGCGGTACCCGACAGGCCGCTGCGGAACGGGTCGACGATCTCGGAGTGCCGGGCGCGCACGGTGAACCCGCGCCCGAAGCCCCCGACCCACGGCACGGTGACTGCCGGCACGCGGTAGGTCGCCTCGGCTGTGACTCGGGCGCATCTCTCGTGTGCGCGGCCGACGCCCGAGACCAGCCGGAGCTCGAGCCGGCGAGACGAGCCGCGCTGGGCAGCAAACGCGGCCGCAGCCGCCGAGCGCGCGGCGAGGAACGCCTCGTCGGAGGTGAGTGACGCCGGGGCCTCGACATAGGTCCGCGTGGCTTCGCGTGCCGCCGACGTCGCCGCCAGCTTGGCGTCGATCACCGCCCAGGCGTTGGCGATCAAGAGCGCCCCGACGACGAAGACGAGCAGGCCGAGGGGAAGGGCCTCGATCCCTCCTTGCCCGGACTCGTCGCGCCGCAATGCCGCGGTCACGACGACTCCCGAAAGCGCTCCACGCGCACGCGCACGCGGCGGTCGATGACGCCGAACGCGGTTCGACCCGCCCGACCGAGCAGCAGGCTGGGGTTCCGCGACCGCACATGCAGCACCACCACTTCGTCTGTCGACTCGCTGAAGTCGAGCGTCTCGACGAAGTCGGTGCCGTACCGACCGAGGAGCTGTCGAAAGCGCGCCTTGCCCTGCCGTTCGGCTTCAACACTGTCTCCACGCGCGGCCGCGCCCGCCACGACGCGCGCCGCGTCGTAGGCGGCGGCGGTCACCACCGACGTCGCGTAGAGGTTGTAGAGAACCTGCGCGGCGAGCAACAGGAGGACGAGGAAGACGGTGACGCCGGCGGTCGTCGAGACCAGACCGGTGCCCCCCTCGTCAGCGACCGATCTGATCGACCTGGTTGGCAGTCTTGTTCGACGCATCATTGAAGATGGCCTGGAACGCGACCCACATCGCCGCGCCGAGGAACGCCATGATCAGGACCGCGATGGCGGCCGAGATCACCCCCTCGCCCGACTCATCCTCCACGATGCCGACGGGCAGGTTCTTGATCCTCGAATAGAGGACCAGCGGTAGATCGCGCATGGACAACTCCTTTCGCTCATTGGGCGGAGAAGAGGCGGAGCGCCTCGATGAACGGAACAGCCATGAACAGCACGCCCGGGACGAGCGCGGCCACCGTGACGGGCACCCACACCTGCTGGGCCCGGCGCTCGACCGCCTCGATCAACGTGCGATGCAGATCGCGTCGGATGGCGCGCGCTTCGTCGGACACCAGACGGCCGAGATCGCTCGCCTCGCGGTTGAGCGCGAGCACCGACACCAGGCGGTCGAGCGCCTCGACGTCGGCGATCGTGGCCCACTCGCGCAGTGCTTCGACCTCGGACAGCCCTTGGCGGATGCGTCCGCACACGCGGGCGAGATCGCGCGCGCAGTTGCCCCGGCCGCGAACGCCAACCCGGTTGAGCGCGGCGCCGAGGCTGAACCCGGCCGCGAGGAGCATCGCCAGTTGCTCCGCGACGACCGGTAGCTCGAGCGCAACGCGTTGCTTCCACGCGTCAGATGCCGAGGAGACTCGTTGCTCGAGAACGAGGAAGGCGAGCGTCGGGGCACCGACGAGGAAGAGCAGCACGATGACCGGCGCCGGTCGCGCGGCCAACGAGATCAGCGCGGCCGCGACCAGGCTCACCACCGCCCAGCCCAGCTGGTGCGTTCGGAACGCGGTGACATCGACCGACGAATGGATGCGCTCGAGGCGCACGGCGAGCTCCTCGTTCACACCGACCAGCCGGGCCAGGCGCGCCCCGACCGAGCGCGCGACCGGTGCGACGATGTCGCGGAAGGAGTCCCCGGACAGCACACCCGACCGCGGCCGGAGGCCCATCCCGCCCGGGCTGTACGGCAGCAGGCGGTCGACGAGCGACGGGCGCGAGAACCAGCGCACTTCCGAGAGCAGGAGCGCCAACCCGGCCCAGAGGAGCACGCTGCTGAGCACGACCAGCCTCACGCTGCGCACCGCTCACTCATGGAACACCCGCAGCTCCTCGGGTAGCCGCATGATGCGTCCGGCCCACAACCAGCACCCGACGACCATGGCGACGCCGGCCACCGCCACGAGTTGCCCTGCAGCCGTCTCGTAGGCGGCGCGCCCGTTCCCGATCGCCAGGCCCGCCAGGGCCATGCCGAGGGGAACGAGCAGCGTGAAGCGGCGGGCGAAGCGGACGCCGGCCTGCCGAGCCCGCGCGTCCTTGCGTCCCTGCACGTCGGCGGTGCGGTCCTCGGCCAGCGCGGCCAGCCGGCGATCGAGCTCGGTCCCGCCGACCTCGTGCGCTGCGAGCAGCGTCTCGCATGCCGCGTCCGCGGTGGCGTCGGCGAGCTGGGCCTTGAGCACCGCGACCGCGCGCTCGAAGTCGGTGGAAAGGAGCCACTCGCGCTGGGCATCGGCGAACGCCGGGCGCAGCTCCGGGGGCCCGCGGAGACCCACCTCCAGGAGCGCCTGTGGCACCGGCCGTCCGAGCGAGCCCGTGAGCAGTCGGATCTCCTCGATCATCGCCGGCCAGGCCTGACGCGCTTCCTCGCGGCGACGCGCTCGTCGCGTCCGGAAGGACGCGATCGGGACGCTGGCGACGAAGAGGCCGACGGCCAGCGCGGGCAAGACCCCACCGGACAACGCGAACGTGAGTGCCGCACCGACCGTGAACATCGCGGCCACGACTGAGACGAACTCCCGAGGCCGAACGTCGTGGAGGCCGGCCTGCGCCAGCCACTCCTGCGGCGTCCGGCGCCGTCGTACTCGCGTCGGAGTCGGAGGACCGACACCGAGTCCGCGCCAATGCAACACGAGCGCGGTGTAGAGCAGAAAGGTGCCATAACCACCGAGCGAGGCGAGCAGGAGCGCGGTCATGTGCGCGATCCCTCGAGCAGAGCCCGCAGGTCGTAGCCGGCGTCCTCGAGGACTCGGCCGGTGCGCACGGGGATGTTGCCGGTCCACCCGAGGGGATCGGTGCGGAGCGGGCACGAGAAGAGCTCGGTCGTTGTGAACGAGGAGGCCGCCGTCTGCAGCTCCTCGACCGCGATCACCTCGCGCACACGCGGCCGATCGGCGTCGCGTGTGCAATGCACCACGATGTCGACGGCCTCGGTCACGAGCGCGCTGAGCGCAGACATCGGTACCTCGCGAGTGGCGTCGGAGAGCTGGGCGATGAAGCGAAGACGCGTGAGCGCCTGGCGGGCGGAGCCTGCGTGTATCGTCGTGAAGCCCTTCACGCCCGAGGAGAGCGTGAGGAGCAGCGGGAGCGCCTCGCGGTCGCGCACCTCGCCCACGATGGCGATGTCGGGTGCCATGCGCAGGAAGCCCGCGACCAGGCGGCGCAGGTCGACCTCGCGCCGGTCGCTCCGTGCCGGCCGCGTCTGCATCGACGCCACGTTGGGGAGCGGGACGTCGGCCTCGAACACCTCTTCCGCCACGACCACGCGCAGTGCGGGGTCGAGCTCGGCCGCGCAACACGAGAGCAGGGTGGTCTTGCCCGAGCCCGGCGCTCCCGAGAACACGATCGAGAGGCGAGCGCGGACACACGCCCGGAGGAAGGTCGCGACACCGCGGTCGAGCATCTCGAGCTCGACCAGCTCGTCGAGAGTGCGGAACGGGATGCCCGTGAACTTGCGGATGTTGACGATCAAGTGCCCGCCGCGACCGACGTCGGAGTGCACGATATGGAGGCGCGCGCCGTTGTCGAGCTGCGCGTCCTGCAGGCCTTCCGCGGGATCGAGCTTGCGATGCGACGCCGAGGCGTCATCGAGGATCTTCGTCAGCGTGCGTAACACGTGGTCGTCGTCGTGAAAGACCTCGTTGTGATAACCGCTCGGCCCGCGATGGCGCCGCACGAAGATCTGGTCGGGAGCGTTGAGCATCACCTCCCAGACGTCGTCGTCGGCGAGCAGGGGCTCGAGCGGGCCATAGCCGGCCAGGTTCCGGTACGCGCGCTCCGCTACCACTTCGCGATCGGCCAGGTCGAACGCACGCAAGCCCCGATTGAAGTCGGACGACCAGAGCGCGACCTCGTCGTCGACGATCGCCCGGAGCTCCGCGAGCCCCTTCTCGTCGGCCATGTCGAGCGCGATCTCCTTCGCCCGGAGCTGCACCCGTCGTTCGAGCTCTTGCAGCGGCGACAGCGTCATCCGCCCACCGCCTGCTCGCTCCAGCTGCCGAGCGAGCCGGGGCTGACCCGCTCGGGACCGGCGAGCTTGGACGCGGGTTGGACCCGCTCGACGACCTTGTGCAGGGCGCCGACGAGGGGTTGCCCGAGGCCAGCGGGTAGGCGCACCCCGTCGCGTAGCGCGTCGTCGACGCGGCGGGCGGGCAGGAACACAGCGTCGGCGAGGCTCAGGGGACCGACCGCCGGCGCGACAAGGGTGTGCACGGCTGCGGCGAGCGCGGCCCGAGCGCGCGGCGAGCGGGGCGCCTGATTGACGACGGGCGCGATGCGGGCCGGTTCGACGCCGACCCCGAGGACGTCGTGGACGACGCGGACGAGAGAGTGGACGCCCTTCATGTTCGGCATCCCCACGACGAGC
>Ga0070706_100007570_pt1 | contig 10171 bp, 9 predicted proteins | sample KBSK5501metaG_FD_65476 | JGI IMG/M metagenome (GOLD analysis project Ga0070706, IMG submission 65476) | Corn, switchgrass and miscanthus rhizosphere microbial communities from Kellogg Biological Station, Michigan, USA - KBS K5-50-1 metaG | ecosystem: Host-associated > Plants > Roots >...
GACCGATCGCGATGGAAGACAACGCCATCCCGGCCAGCATGGAGGTGAAGACCGCCCCTACTGCAGTACTGCTCAAGCCGCCGGCGGCCAGGATGGTTCCGATCAATACGCTGCCGAAGCCGTAGAGGAACGCTCGAAGCCCTTGGATCGCGAGGATAGTCCGGAGGTCGCGTTCCACAACCAGTTCCTATCAGGCCGAGTGCAGTCGCGCGCGGAAGGAACCGCCATTGCGCGAGGCTCTAGGATGGGGGGCGTGAAGGTCCCAACTCCACAGCCGCAGATCATCGTCATCTTCGGTGCTTCGGGTGATCTTACGCATCGCAAGATCATCCCCGCCTTGTACAACCTCCTGCGCGACAAGATGCTCCCGGAGAAGTTCGCCATCGTCGGGTACGCGCGCACCGAGTGGACCGACGACCAGTTCCGGGACGAAGCGCGGAAGTCCATCGAGGAGTTCAGCCGCACGCCGCTCGAAGATCAGTATTGGGAACCGTTCTCTGAGGCCCTCAGCTACAGGTTCGGCCCATTCGACGACTCGAAGGCGTTCCACCCATTGCACGACCACCTCGTCGAGCTGGACAAGACGCGCGGCACCGAGGGGCGCCGGCTGTACTACGCGGCGACCCCCCCGTCGGCGTTCCCCGTCATCATCGATCGCATCAAGGAGTGCCCGCTCACGGAGGAACGCAAGATCGTCATCGAGAAGCCATTCGGGCGAGACCTCTCCAGCGCGCGCGCGCTGACGCAGAAAGTCCACGAGGCGTTCGACGAGAGCCTCGTTTTCCGCATCGATCACTACCTGGGTAAAGAGACCGTTCAGAACCTGCTCGTTTTCCGATTCGCGAACTCGATGTATGAGCGCGTCTGGAACCGCGATGCGATCGAACACGTTCAGCTAACGGTCGCCGAGGAGGTCGGGGTCGAGCAGCGCGGCGGCTACTACGAGGAAGCCGGCGTGATACGCGACATGGTGCAGAACCACATCCTGCAGCTGGTCTCTTTCCTCGGCATGGAACCGCCTGCGTCTCTTGCACCTGAGTCGGTGCGCGACGAGAAGGTAAAGCTTCTCCGTGCGGTTCGGCCGATCTCGCCTGACGAGGTCGTCCTCGGCCAGTACACCGCGGGGAAGATTGAAGGGAAGCCGTTGCGCGCGTACCGCGAAGAGGACAACGTCGCGCCTGACTCAACCGTGCCGACGTTCGTTGCATTGCGCCTACACGTCAACAACTGGCGTTGGGCAGGAGTGCCCTTCTACGTTCGAACGGGGAAGGCACTCGGCACGCGAGCAACGGAGCTGACGATCATGTTCAACGACGTTCCAACGGCCCTGTTCGACGAGGTGGGGATCGACGGACCGCCGCAGGATCACCTTGTGATCCGGGTGCAGCCGCAGGAAGGGATCTCCTTCACGTTCCAAGCGAAGGAGCCGGGCCCAGGATTCCAGCCGCGCACCGTCAACATGCACTTCACTTACGCCGACGCGTTCGGCGTCGAACCGGTTGAAGCGTACGAGCGGCTGATCCACGACGCGATGATCGGAGACCACACGCTCTTCACACGCGCCGATGAAGTCGAGCGCGCGTGGGAGATCGTCGCGCCGATCCTCGACATCAAGGCATCGGTGCTCCCATATCCGGCCGGTTCGATCGGGCCTGCTGAGGCCGATGCCCTCATCGCGCCCGGTCACTGGCACCTTCACATCTAGCGGGGGAGGCTCTCATGCAGGTCGGGATGGTCGGGCTCGGGCGCATGGGCGCAAACATGTCCGAGCGGCTACGGCATGGAGGGCACGACGTCATCGGCTACGACCGTGACCCCACAGTCTCCGAAGTCGCTTCCTTGCAGGAGCTTGTGACCAAGCTGGCCAAGCCGCGCGCGGTCTGGATCATGGTCCCGGCAGGGGATCCGACCGAGCAAACGGTGCAGACGCTCGCAGGGCTGCTCGAGCCTGATGACGTCGTGATCGACGGCGGCAACTCGAACTTCCGGGACTCGATGCGTCGGGCCGAGGAACTCGCAGTTGATGGGATCCACTTCCTCGACGCGGGGACTTCCGGCGGAATCTGGGGGCTCAAGGAGGGCTACTGCTTGATGGTCGGCGGCATCGAGAGCGAATTCCGTCGCATCGAGCCGATCCTCGCGACGCTTGCCCCCGAGAGTGGCTACGCCCACGTCGGGCCTGCAGGTGCGGGCCATTTCGTGAAGATGATCCACAACGGTATCGAGTACGGGATGCTGCAGGCGTACGCCGAGGGTTTCGAGATCTTGAAGGGGTCGCAGGTCTTTCCGCACCTCGATCTCCATCAGATCTCCGAAGTGTGGCGCCATGGCTCGGTCGTGCGATCGTGGCTGCTCGATCTTGCAGAGCGCGCTCTCGCCGCGGACCCTTCGCTCGAGCACATCAAGGGCTACGTCGCCGACTCGGGTGAGGGACGATGGACCGTCCTCGAAGCGATAGAGGAGAACGTTCCGGCGCCCATCACGGCGTTGTCGTTGTTCGCGCGCTTCGCATCTCGTCAAGAGGATTCGTTCGCGATGAAGATGGTCGCGGCGCTTCGCAATGAGTTCGGCGGCCACCCGGTCGTCAAGGAGTAGCCGTGATCATCGACGTGTCCCTCGGGGTCGGGCCGGACATGCTCACCTGGCCGGGGGATCCGCCGGTGGAGATCGATCCCGCGAAACGGCTCTCGAAAGGCGACCCTGCGAACGTGTCCGAGCTCCGGCTGGGGACGCACACAGGAACGCACGTGGATCCCCCGTTCCATTTCATCGACGGGGCGCCGACGGCCGAGATGCTCGACCTCGATACGCTGGTCGGGCCGGCGGTCGTTGCCGATCTGCGCGACGCGGGGCCCTCGATAACGCCGGACGAACTGGACGCATTGAAGCTGCCCGAAGACACCGCACGCATCCTCTTCCGGACGCCCAACTCCGCGCTGTGGACTTCAAAGACGGTTCGGTTCCCCGATTCGTACACGGCGCTGACGCCGGAAGGCGCGCGCTGGTGCGTCGATCGCGGGATCCGTTTGGTCGGCACGGATTTCCTGTCGATCGAGCAGCGTGGCGCACCCGGACATCCCACACATGTCGCACTTTTGAAGGCGGGGGCGATCATCCTTGAAGGGCTCGATCTTTCGACCGTGGATCCTGGCGCTTATGAGCTATTCGTTTTGCCCCTGAAGGTCCTGGGCGGGGATGGGGCCCCCGCTCGGGCGATCTTGCGAACGTTGTAACGCTCGCTGTACCCATCGCCCGGATTCCTCCGCATACGGCGTCGTGTTCTCTAGCCGGTGCGGGCTACGAACAAAATGACACCGAATCGCTATACATCCGGCCCGGCTCCGATGCCGAACAAACACTCGTTACCTGCGAATGGAGCGAGTGACCTATGGCAGCAAAGCGTTCGACCCAGATGACCATCATCGGCGTCTCCGTTTTCATCATCGGCGCCGGTCTCGTGTTTCTCGGGCTTCACTCGAAGAAGGCCGCTCCGGCGACGAATGCCGGTCCTGCGCCGACGCAGTCGGTGCCGGCCGGAACGACGACGACGTTGACGACGGCGGGAGCCGGGCAGACCGGCGTTCCGATCGTGATCCCGGACGGCTACAGCGCGGTTGCAGTGAAGCTTGATCACATCGCAGGACTTGCGGGACACGTGTCGCCTGGGGAACTCGTCAACATCTATGCGACGGTCAAGAGTGGTGGAGCTATCAAGGGCTTGACGCCGCCCTTCGCAAAGTTGGTCGTCTCTAAGGTCCGCGTGCTTGACGTCAGCGGCCTCGCGCCCGATGGGAGCGGAGACCCGACCTTCCTCCTTTCTCTAACACCCGCGGACGCGGAGCGCGTGATCTTCTTCGCCAAGTTCGAGTCGATGTGGGCGGCGCTCGTGCCGGCCACCGAGAAGCCCGCCGTGACCGGCGGAGTCGATTACTCCAACGACCTGCCAAAGAGGTAACCGTGGCCAAGATCCTCGTTCTTGATCGCAGCGAAGAGCTTGCCGAGCAGATCCGCGGTTTCGCAGAAGAGCTTCCGTCGGCGCCGGAGATCGTGTCCTGCACGAAGATCGGCTCCATCGGGCATGTACAAGAGCACGACGGCCCGTTCTCGATCCTCGTTGCCGGTCCGTCGCTCGGTACGCGCGCCGGACTCCGCCGCTTGGCTGCCTTGCACCGCGAGCAGCCGGGCACCACGGTCATCGTTGCTTTCCAGGATGCACCCGACGCGTCTCTTCGTGAGATCGTCCAAGTCGGCGCGATCGACATGGTCGACTATCCGGTCGACGACCTGAGTCTGCGTGCGGCATTGAAGCGCGCGCTCGAGATGTCGAGCCGCATGGGATCGGTCACCGTGTACGAGCCGGTCTTCCAGCCGGCGGCCGAGGCGTCGCCGCAGCAAAGGAACGCCCGCATCTTCACCGTGTGTTCCGCCACCGGCGGATGCGGCAAGACGTTCTACGCCGCGAACATGGCGATGTTCCTTGCCGAGAACTCGGGCGGTCGCGTTGCGCTGGTCGACCTCGACCTGCAGTTTGGCGAGATAACGACGAGCTTGCGTCTTCAGCCGAGCTACACGATCGCCGACGTCCTCGGTCAAGAACACGATGAGGAGATCGACCTCACCACCCACATCGAGGACTACCTCGTTCAGTACGAGGACAAGTTCTGGGCCCTGCCGGCTCCGAAAGAGCCATCTCAGGCCGACCGCATCACGCCGGTTGAGGTCGCCAAGGTCCTAGACGCGCTGCGGACGCGTTTCGACTACATCGTCGTCGACACGCCGACGGCCCTGGCCGAAACGGTTCTCGCCGCTTTCGATCTTTCCGAGCACCTGCTCGTCATGACGACGCTCGACCTTCCGAGCGTTCGCAACCTCGGGCTGTTCCTTCAGACGCTGCAGAAGCTCCGTATCTCCTCCGACAACGTCTCGCTCGTCATGAACAAAGTCGAGAAGGACATCGGGATCGATGTCGAGCAGATCACGAAGCTATTCCCTCAGGGATTCCGCTCGACGCTGCCGTATGCGAAGGAAGTCTCGCGCTCGGTGAACATGGGCAGGCCGATCCTCGGAGCGAACCCCGAGTCGGACATCTCGAAGCGCATCGCGGCCGGCCTCGCCGAGTTCCTGCCGCCGGAAGCGCGGCTCCGGACCGAACAGAAGCCGGCAGCCGCCAGCGTCCGGATGGGGTCACTGAGCCGCTTCTTCAAGCGTCACATGGTCCAGGCTGTGGAGAACGCGCGATGAAGCTGTCGGACAAGCTTGCCGCGCTGGAAGCGGCCGAGAAGGAAGCGACTCGCAGCAAGGAAGTCCCGGCCGCCGTCGCCAAACCGGGACAGCGGCCTGCGCGCGCAGCCGAGAAGGGCCCCAATAAGTGGAGCGACGCGAAGCGGAAAGTGCGCGACCTCGTCCTCGCGGAGATCGGACCCAAGCTTTCCGGACCGAAAGCACTGAAGGGCGCGTCCCTCGAGAAGGAAGTCAAAGCCTGCCTCGACCGGATCCTCCGGCGCGAGGAAGTGCGGATCTCTCCGGTCGAGCGCCAGCGGTTCCTCGCCGAAGTCATGAGCGACACGCTCGGGTACGGGCCTCTCGACGCGCCTTTGGCCGACGCATCCATCACAGAGATCATGTGCAACGGGCACGACGAGATCTTCATCGAGCGCAATGGGCTGCTCGAAAAGACGGATCTTGCATTCGCGGATGAGGATCAGTACCGGCAGGTGATCGACAAGATCGTCACGGCGGTCGGCCGCCGCATCGACGAGTCATCGCCCATGGTCGACGCGCGCTTGCCGAACGGCTCGCGCGTGAACGCGATCATCCCACCGCTCGCGTTGCACGGCTCCGTTCTCACGATCAGGAAGTTCGCCGAAGATCCCTACACGGCGAAGGACCTCGTGAACTTCGGAACGTTCTCACTCGAGTTCGTGCACGTTCTTGAAGCGGCCGTTCGCGGCAAGCTCAACGTGCTGATCTCCGGCGGTACGGGCACGGGCAAAACGACGCTGCTGAACGTGCTGTCGTCGTTCATCCCCGAGCGGGAGCGCATCCTCACGATCGAAGACGCGGCGGAGCTCCAGCTGCAGCAGCCGCACGTCGTAAGCCTCGAGGCGCGCCCCGCGAATGCTGAGGGCCGTGGCGAAGTGAAGATCCGGGACCTCGTGCGCAACGCATTGCGTATGCGGCCGGACCGGATCGTCGTCGGTGAGGTTCGTGGCGCCGAGGCGCTCGACATGCTTCAAGCGATGAATACGGGCCACGAGGGTTCGTTGACCACCGTGCATGCGAACTCAGCGCGCGATGCGCTTTCCCGTATCGAAACGATGGTGCTGATGGCCGGGTTCGAGCTCCCGGTGAAGGCGATCCGCGAGCAGATCGCGAGCGCGATCAACGTGATCGTTCAGCTCGAGCGCCAGCCCGACGGGACTCGCAAAGTAACGAGCGTGCAAGAGATCCAAGGCATGGAGGGGGACGTCATCCTCCTCCAGGAAGTGTTCAAGTTCCAGTCGCAGTTCGCGTCGAACGGCCGTCAGGTCGGGCAGCTCGAAGCGACGGGTCTGCGCCCGAAGTTCGCCGACAAGCTGATCCATTCGGGGATCGAGCTGCCGGCCAAGATGTTCCAGCGCCAGGGCCGTACCGCCGTCGAGCGTGCCGTTCGCATCGGCGCACCTGCTCGGCCGGGCATGCTCGCACGAGGGCGGCGTCGGTGACGACCGTCATGGCCGCGCTCGCAGTCGGCGCGGGCCTCGCCGTTATCTGCGTTGCGGTGCTGATGCGCGCGCGCGAGCGCTTGCAGGACATCGCCTCCGTTTTGGACCTCCCGTTCGGGGAGAAAGACGTCGAAGAGCACGGTCACTCGCTCTCTTTTGTCTCACTCGTCGAGCCCGGGATCGAATTCGCAAACAAGACCCTCGAGCGGCTGAAGGTCAGTGAGAGGATCCGCTTCGAGCTCAGTCGGGCACGCATCCCCTTGCGCCCGGGTGAGTACGTCCTCATCACGGCCGGCGCATCGGTCATCAGCGGAATGATCATGTGGTTCCTCACCGGCCAAGTGGTCGTGGGTTTGATCATCCTCACCGCGATGGTGTGGGCATCCTGGCGCATCTACGTGATGGGAAAGGTCGAGCGGCGACGGAAGGCGTTCGAAGCGCAGCTTCCCGAAGCGCTCTCACTCATCGCATCGTCTCTCGAAGCCGGTCACACCTTCCAGCACTCGATCCAGATGATGGTCGAGGAAGCGGCCGCGCCGTTGAGTGAAGAGTTCGGCAGGGTCATCGCCGAGATGAGCCTGGGCGACGGGCTGATGGACGCGTTGGACCGTCTGTCCGAGCGGCTTCAGATCCGCGACCTCGCGTGGGTCGTGCAAGCGATCCGGATCCATCAAACGGTCGGTGGCAAGCTGGCCGACCTTCTGTTCACCTTGGCCGAGTTCATGCGCGCGCGCGAAGAGATCCGCCGCGAGGTGCAGGTCCTCACCGCCGAAGGTCGCCTCAGCGCATACGTGCTTGGAGCGCTTCCCGTCTTCGAGTTCATGGTCATCAAGACGGTCAACCCGACGTACCTGGCACCGATGTTCCACGGTGGCGGGCTCGTCGCGCTCTGCATCGCAGGCTGCTCGATCCTGCTCGGCATCGCGTCCATCAAGCGGCTCGCCAAGATCGAGGTCTAGATGAACATGCTTCCGGTGATCTTCGGGTCTGCGATCGGTCTCGCTGGCGTGTTCTTGCTCGTGCGCGCGGCATCCAGGCCGGCGGTGGACATCGATGCGGTCCTCGCCGAGCTCGACGGTGGCCAGCCGCACCTCGACGAGTTCAGCGAACGCATCGCGACCCCATTCATGCCGCGCCTCATGCGCCCCGCCGGTGCGCGCGCGGTAAGCATGGTGCGCGCGCTTCTGCCGAGCAACTACCTCGATCGCGTACGGAAGAAGATCGCCGTCGCAGGTTTGACCGAGCGTGTCACTCCCGAGGAGTTCGTAACGATCCAACTCGTGAGCTTGGGTGGTGGCGCACTTCTCGGACTCGTTATCTCTTTGGCGGCCGGGTGGAGCGCGACGGGGATCTTCCGCTCGACGTTGTTGTTCGGGATCGTCGGACCGCTGATCCCGCTTCAATGGTTGCAGAAGAGCCGCCAAAAGCGACAGGGCCAGATCCGCCGCGACCTTCCAGACATCCTCGACCTCCTCGCGATCTCCGTCGAAGCCGGCGTGGGCCTCGAGGGCGCGATCGAGATCGTCGGAAAGCACTTCGACTCACCGCTTGCGCACGAGATGAGCAGGATGCTCCGAGAGATGGAGCTCGGCGTCTCTCGTCGTATCGCTCTGCAGAACATGAAGATGCGTATCGATGTCCAGGACGTCTCGAACTTCGTCCTCGCGCTGGTTCAAGCGGACGCGCTGGGTATGCCGATCGGTCGCGTGCTTCGGACTCAGGCGCACGAGATGAGGCTTCGCCGTCGCCAGTGGGCTCGGGAAAAGGCCGGAAAACTTCCCGTCAAGATCGTCTTCCCCTTGGTCACGTTCATCCTGCCGGCGCTGTTCGTCGTCGTGCTCGGACCGGCCGTGATCACGATCTCGAAGAACATCATCCACCGATGAAGAACATGTCGAGGTTCATCTGGAAGCGCCTCCGCAGTGAGCGGGGAGTCGCTGCGCTGGAGTTCGCGATCGTCGCCCAGCTCCTGGTCCTGCTGCTATACGGGATGGTGCTCTACGGGTTCGTATTCCTCGTCGACCACTCGATCACGCAAGCTGCAGCGGAGGGCGCGCGCTACGCGCTCGCTGAGCCGGTGGGGACGTCGGATGCGAAGATCGCCAGCGACGCGGCTAGCTACGCTCAGAACCACATCCCCTTCAGCGAAGCGAAGACCTACGGCGTTGCCTCAGGAAACGTCGACTGGTGCGATGCATCGCATACCGTGAAATGCGTCACAGTGACGATCACTTACGATAACCGCACTCACCCTGTGATCCCCGGGTTTGTCGGGATGCAGTACCTGACCCCGGCCACGATCTCCGCCTCATCTACGGTGGAGCTCGGCTCCTGATGCGACGACGGCACGACGAGCGCGGTGCTGTCGTGATTATCACGGCATTCTCCATGCTCATGGTTCTTGCGGCAGTCGCGATGTCTGTCGACATAGGGCAGCAGGTGTGGCGGGGGCGCCAGATGCAGGCTGTGGCCGACATGGTGGCCCTCGACGCCGTGCGCGCGCTGGGGGACCAGCGGGACCCGGCCCAAACTCGGTGCCAGCAGGCCTTGACAATCGCGCAGCAGAGCGCGACACGGAACAACTTCCCGTACTCAACCTCGGGCTACACGTTCGACGTGCAGCTCGGGACGGTCGATCCGATTACGAAGGCGTGGGTGGCGCTGGTCGATTGCACGCCGCCAAATCTGCCGCCAAATCTGGCATCGAATCCGTCAACGGCGAACGGTGTCATGATCACCGCAGGCCGTCCGGTCGGTTTCAAATTCATTCCCGGCACTGGCGGTGTCGTTGCAGACGCGATCGCGTCGACGGGCTCGAAGGCCGATCTCTACATGGGCACGTGGGCCGGCAGGCTCACCTCAGCGGACGCGCCGGCGCTCGACCAGATCCTCTGCTCCCTCGGGAACGCCGGCACTCCGTGTTCGGCCGGAGTGACGGCAGCGGGCTACAACGGGCTCGCGAATGCCACGATCAATATGGGAGATCTTTTCACCCAACTCAACCTTGGAACGGTCGACCAGGTCGCGAACACCCAGGTTTCCTATCAGGGGTTGCTGACGGCCATGGCAACGGTCATGAATAACAAGGGCGATACCGCTTCCGCCACGGTATTGAACACCTTGGCCTCTGACGCCAACACGACACAGACCGTCAAACTAGGAGACTTCATCCCCACGTCGGAGGGGTATGGATCGGCCGCGTCGCTAAATCAGAACGTGCTGGAGTTCGTATCCGCTTCCGCTGAGGTAGCGAATCAGACTCATCTCCTCCAGGTGAACACCCTCGCCGTGAGCGTCCCCGGCGTAGCCAGCATCACGATGAAGGCGTCGGTTATCGAAGGACCGGGGTTCTACTACGGGGCTGTCGGTGGATCCGCATCCTCGGCCCAGGTTCGCACCGAGTTCGATCTCCAGTTGACGAACGGCATCAGCGTCTGCCTGCCCCTGCTCGGTTGTGCGACCGTTCC
>Ga0070706_100007571_pt1 | contig 10171 bp, 8 predicted proteins | sample KBSK5501metaG_FD_65476 | JGI IMG/M metagenome (GOLD analysis project Ga0070706, IMG submission 65476) | Corn, switchgrass and miscanthus rhizosphere microbial communities from Kellogg Biological Station, Michigan, USA - KBS K5-50-1 metaG | ecosystem: Host-associated > Plants > Roots >...
CGCGGCAGGGTCGTCCCGGTCGTGCGCTGGACGCAGCGCTCCCACCGGGAGTTGTGTCGCGTCCGCACGATTGCCGGCACCGCGACGAGAAGGATGACCGCCAGCGCGACGGCGCAGACCGTGATGAGCGCACGACGGTGGCGAAGCGTCGTCTCGATCAGTCGCTCGACCCGCGCCTTGGCGCGGACCTCCCATGGTTGCGCCCACGTGATCTCGACGACGGGCTCGGGCGCAACCTCGACGACGGGCTCGGGTTCGGGTGCGAGCTCGACCTCGGGCTCAGTGACCTCGACGACGGTCTCGAGGCGCGGTGCCACCACCGACGGCTCGTTCCAGGTTCCGACGAGGGTGTGGTCCTCCCGTGAGCCCCGGCGGGCCTTCGCGGCCACCAGGGCGAGACCCAGGCCCGTCGCAAGCCACCCGAGTCTCCGCAGCCCCGTTGATCCTCTCGACACCGTGCGCCCACCCCCGCACCCAGTGTCGCGGTTCGCCGCGGTGCCCCACCATGGGCCACTCGGACTATTCCTCTCATTCCTCTCATTCCACCTATTTACGTCGAGCCGCTACCGGAGGGTGCGGAAGCCGTGCAGATGCCACGCCTTCTCCTGACCTGCGGCTCAGCCTCAGATTCCTCCGCGAGGAGCCGCGGCGGCTTCGAGCGACGCATTCCACGCTGGGGACTTTCTTCGTTGGCAACGTGAGGTCCGAGGGTGCAGCGCATCGACGGCGTCAACGTAGTCGGAGACGCTGCGAGCGTCGCTGACGTCGCGGGGAGTGGGGAACGAAGGCTCGACGGCGAGGCCCGAGCCGTGCTCGGGCTCGGCTACTTGGTTGCCTCGGGTGGTCACGAGATTGCGCTCGGACCGCGCCTTCTCAAGCTGCACACGCCGATCGCCGATGTGCGAGACATGGGGAACGGTCGGGCACTGCAACCGTGGGTGTGGCGTGCATGCGCGTCAACGAGCCGACGTGCCCGTGTGCTGAAGCTGCTCTTCGCCTACTGCGGCCTCATGTGTGCCTTGCTCCTCGTCATGGTGAACGATGGAGACCGCTCCATAACCCTCGGCACGTCGAATCTGCATGTCTGTGTTGCGGGCCCGGGACCGGGCGCGTGCCCTGTACCCAGCCCCTGACTCACCCATCGTTCTTCTCCCCGTGATGCGCCGTCGGGGAACAGACGGAGCTCGTCCCATGATTAGAACATCAACGTGGCGCATACAGGGCGTGCGAATCCTGCATCTGTGCGGAGCCGCGGTTACCCCAGGTACTCCTCGGCAGGTTTGTCTGCTGACGTCCTATCGAGAGGTGGCAGAGGCTTTAGCTGGCCCCACGCCAGCAAGAGCGCAACAGACGCAAGGGTCAAGGCTGCGAGGTCGCTCAGGATTTGCCGAACTCGAAATCCCCCCTGGTTCCGAACGAGGCTGTCCCGACGTTCACTATGTCTGTGATGTTCAGCAGAACAACTAACACCCCGAGAAGCGCCACTCCCCACAGGACGCTTAGGCGCCACTGACGTGGCAAGCGGGTGTCGCCGTCCTTTATGAAGTAGTCGAACAGCGCCACACATGCGACGGCGATGAGAAGCAGAACAGCCGTGAAGGCATTGGCCCCTTGGGCCGCCTGGATCAGACGCTGGCGGAAGAGGTTGTCGAACGCTGGAGTGTTCATTGCGATAGCCGCTGCGACTGCTGCTGCCATTTGGAGAACTGCCGCAACGACGATCACACTCGCCGCCAAGGCCAAGGTGTCAGCGAGGGCGTCTGTGTGCGACGGGGATCTTCGGTGATCGTCTGTCGACCCGTCCGCCATTGCGTCAGCCTATGTCCTTCGGCCTTCTGAAACCCATAGCAACGAAGCTGGGGGAGCGCATTAGCCCGCCATCCCGCCGATGGACGCAGACGAGACGAGGGTGTTGTTGGCGTTCGAGAACCCACGTGATCGCGCCCCTACTGCCACACGGTAAGACCAGCGGCTCGTGCGACGGCACTCGCCTTGGCGGGGTGCTTGCGCCCAACGTGCCAAGCACTGCGGCTGCCAGCCGCACGTCCTTTGGCAGGCTCGGCAACGAGTTCGGCAGCGAAACTTCCTAGCGCTTGGCTGGAGAAAAGGGCGCCTCGGGCCACTCGGGCACTATCGACTCGCCAAGCAGGTAGAACAGGAGCCGTAGAAGCACAGGTCGCACCTCTCTTGGTGGAGTGCCAGGTGTTTTCTCCAAGCTCGCGTGGGCGGAAACGCCGTCCGACATGCGGGAGCACTCGCTGGAGAAGTCACGTGACGCTGTCGACGTTTACGTACAACGCCTCTGCGACCCAATGAGGCGCTGGACCCATATCGCTTGCTCGTCCGTGTAGCGACAATTGGCGATGCCTCGCTGGGCCGTTGTCCGCCTCTGCGCCTGTGCCCCGACTGGGTCGCTGGGCTACATGGCCGCAGCCCAGGGTGGGTCCTCGACGCCCTCTCTCTCTCTTGGCGGAAGGCCAGGCTCAACTGATGGAGGATGTTGTCGGGTTCGCCGCGCACGTCCTCGCACTACCTCTTGAGGATCGACTCCGCCACAGGCGCGACACCCGCGGCGGCGAGCTTGCGTTCACCCCGCTCCTCCAAAATCCTTGATCTGCGCCACGAGCGCCGTGCCACACGGCAACTTCTCCGCGTGATGCGCCGTCAGGGAACATGCGGCCGGCGGGCGCAGAAACTGTGGACGATGCCACGCTGCCAGCCGTCAACCGGTTCGGTGTGCACGTCGGAGAACCCCGCCCGTGCGAGCCGCGCCTCGAACGCTTCGACTCCGTCGAACTCGAGCACGCTGCGCCGGAGGTAGCGGTAGATGCGCGCGTGGCCCGACGTGACGAGCCCCGCGGGGATGATGATCCCGAGAGCGACCACATTCCATGTGGCGCGGGCGCGGCGCGACCCGGCGACGGAGTAGTCGTGGAACACGACCGGCGCACCCGGCGCAAGCAGGTCACGCACCCCACGGAGGCACGCGTCGGGCTCCGGCATGTTGCGGATGCCGTACGCCATGAGGATGGCGTCGAAGTCACCCTCGAGCAGGTCGCGGCGCGGGCACATCGCATCGCCCTCGACGAACGTGGCCCGCAGGCCCTTGGCGCGCGCGCGGTCGAGCATGCCGACCGACGCGTCGAGGCCGGTCACGTCGGCGCGCGGGTAGGCCGCGAGCAGCGCCTCCGTCGACAGGCCGGTGCCGCAACAGAGATCCAGGAGTCGCAGGCCTGCGCCCTCCCCCGGCAGGGCGAGCCGATCGGCGCTCAGCCGCAAGTGGGCGAGGTAGCCGGGGTTGCGGCAAACCAGCGTGTCGTAGGTGCCCGCCACCCGGTCGAAGTCTGCGGGCACCTCGCGCTTTCGGTCCGCCAGCCCGGAGACCATTGCGTGAGTCTAGGGACCGGGCGTCGGTCGCGGCCGCTCAACCCGGGCCGCGCCCCCTGCGCACGACAGGACGGCCGTCGCACAGCCCGGATCAGCGCACCCAGGTGTTGAGCAGACCCTCACGGCGCTCGACCCACTCCTCGACGGTGATGGCATAGCGGACGTGGTCCTCCCACACGCCGTCGATCTCGAGATAGCGGAGCGCCACGCCTTCCTCTCGCAGGTTGAGCTTCTCGACGACGCGCCGGCTCGCCCGGTTGCGAGGGATGATCGCGATCTGCAGGCGGTGAAGAGCGAGATCCTCGAAGGCGAACCGGGCCACCGTGACCAGGGCCTCGGGGACGAAGCCGTTGCCCGCCCGGTCCTGGTCGATCCAGTAGCCGACGTAGGCGTTCTGGAACGGGCCCCGCTGCACGCTGTTGACGTTGATCTCGCCGGTGAAGCGATCGTCGGCAAAGATCCCGAAGCCGTACCCGGTGCCGAGCTGCCACTCGCGCCGTCGCGCCCCACAGCGCGCCGCGAACGCCTGACGGTTCTCGGTGATGTCGCTCTGGCCCGGCGGCGGCGCGGGCTCCCACTTCACCAACCAGTCCGCACAGCGGCGGCGCACTTCACGCCAACCCTCGAAGTCGGAGAGCTCGAGGGGGCGCAGCAGCACGCGGCGGCCGCGCAGAACGGTGGCTGCCGGCGCCGCGGGCATCGTCACGTAGCTGCCCTCACCGCGTCGATCGTCGCCGGGTCCTCCAGTGCAGAGAGGTCGCCGGGGTCCTGGCCGAGGGTGGCCGCGCGGATGGCCCGCCGCAACACCTTGGCGTTGCGCGTCTTCGGGAGCGCGGCGGTGAACCGGATAGCCGAGGGCTTGAACGACTTTCCGAGACGGTCCGCGACCAGGCCGCTCAGCTCGGCGCGCAACGCGTCGCCGGGCTGGACGCCGGGCGCGAGCACCACGAACCCCCAGAGCGCCTCGCCTTTGAGCTCGTCGGGTATGCCGACCGCCGCGGCTTCGACCACCGCGGGGTGGCTCACGAGCACCGACTCGACCTCGGCCGGCCCGAGTCGTTTCCCCGCCACCTTGATGGTGTCGTCGCTACGGCCGTGGAGGTACCAGTCGCCGTCGGCGTCGATCGATGCCCAGTCACCATGAACCCACACATCGGGCCAGCGGCTCCAATACGTCTCGAGGTAGCGGTCGGGGTCGTTGAGCAGGCCGCGCGTCATGCCCGGCCAGGGACGCGTGCACACGAGCTCGCCCACCGCGCCGCGCAACGGCTTGCCTCCGTCGTCGTACACATCGACGGCCATGCCCAACGCGGGACCGCCCAGCGACATGGGCTTGAGGGGCGAGACGGGATGAGGTGAGAGAAAGCACGCGCCCACCTCGGTGCCGCCCGAGATGTTGATCACCGGACAACGGCCGCCACCGACGACCTCGAAATACCAGCGCCACGGATGTTCGTTCCACGGCTCACCCGTCGAACCGAGGATGCGCAGCGCGGCGAGGTCGTGCTCCTTCACGGGCGCGTCGCCATAGGTCATCAACGCACGGATGAGCGTGGGGCTGATGCCGAGCACGGTCACCCGATGGCGCTCGAGGTACGCCCACAACCGGTCGGGCCCGGGGTGATCGGGCGCGCCCTCGTACAACGCGAGCGTCGCTCCGTTGGCGAGGGCCGCGGTCACCTCCCACGGGCCCATGATCCAGCCCATGTCGGTGAACCAGAACAGCGTGTCGTCGCGTCCCAGATCGGTCTGGAAGGCGCCCTCCTCCGCCACCTTGGCCAGCCAGCCACCGTGCACATGCACCGAGCCCTTCGGGCGGCCGGTCGTACCCGACGTGTAGGCGATGAACAACGGGTGCTCGCTGTCGACCGGACGGGTGGCGAACTGACGGCCGGTCACGCGGGGCCAGAGCACCTCCGGCCCCGGGAACTGCTCGACCCGCTCGCCGAGCCGCGGCACGATCACCATGGTGTGCACCGACCTCACCCGCGACACCGCCTGGCGAGCCACGTGCACCATCGGCACGACCGCACCCCGCCGGTACGTGCCGTCGGCTGTCACCACGGCCTTCGCGCTCGCGTCCGCGAGTCGGGTCGCAACCGCGGCGGACCCGTAGCCGCTGAAGAGCGGGAGGAACACCGCCCCGAGCTTCGCCACTGCGAGCAGTGTGGCAACGGTCTCGGGGAGCATGGGGAGAAAGATGCCCACCACGTCGCCGTGACCGATCCCGCGCCGTTCCAGCAGCGCGGCGAGCCCATCTGCCTGCGCGCGCAACTCGGCGAACGACCACGTGCGCACCGCACCGTCCTCGCCTTCCCACACGATGGCGGTGCGCTCGGGCTCGGATGTCGCCCACCTGTCGACGCAGTTGTGGGCCAGGTTCACCGTGCCGCCCGTGAACCACCTGGCCCATGCGATCCCGTCGGAGATGTCGAGCACGTTCTCGTACGGCGAGAACCACTCGAGGTCGAGAAAGCGCACCACCGCGTCCCAGAACCATTCCGGCTCGTCGATGGATCTGCGCACGAGCTCGTCGAAGTCAGCGATGTCGTGAGCGGCCATGAACCGACCGACGTTCGTGGCGGCGGCCTCCTCGGAGGTAGCCGGTGCCCACACCGGCGCGCTCACGCCGCCAGCACCTCTTCGAGCGCGCGCAAGAGCAGCGAGACGTTGCGCGGCCGTGCCGTGTGCCCCATGCAACCGATTCGCCACCCCCTTCCCGCGAACGGGCCCACACCGGCCCCGACCTCGATGCCGTAGTCGGTGAGCAGTCGCCGCCGGGCGGCGGCCTCGTCGACCCCCGTCGGCAGCCACACGGTCGTGAGCTGCGGCAGGCGGTGGCCCACCTGCGCGGTCAGCGCCAGGCCAAGCTTCTCGAGCCCCTCCTGCAGCGTGCTGCCACATCGCTCGTGCCGGTCCCACGACGCCTCCAGGCCCTCGTCGAGCAGCACACCGAGGCCCGCATGCAGGGCGTAGACCATCGAGACCGGCGCGGTGTGGTGATACCTGCGAGCGGGTCCGACGTAGTCGCCGATCATGCCCAGATCGAAGTACCACGATCGGGGTCGCTCGACGAAGCGCTCACGCGCCCGATCGCTCACGGTGAGCGGCGCCAGGCCGGGTGGCACGCCGAGACACTTCTGGGTTCCGCTGTACGCGACATCGACCCGCCAGGCGTCGACCTCGACCGGGATCCCACCGAGCGAGGTGACGCAGTCGATCAACAGGAGCGCGTCACCCTTCCCCGCACCCAGTTGCTCGACGTCGTTGCGAACACCGGTCGACGTCTCCGCGTGCACGACCGCGATCACCTTCGGCGAGGGATGGGCATCGAGCAGGCGCGATGGCTCGATCGCGCGACCCCACTCTTCGTCGACGCGCACCACCTCGGCACCGCAACGTGTCGCCACGTCGCACATCCGCTCGCCGAAGAGACCGTTGACACCGACCACGACCACGTCGCCGGGGCCGACGACGTTGACGAAGGCGGCCTCCATCCCCGCCGACCCGGTGCCGCTGATCGGCAGGGTGAGCGGGTTGTCGGTGCGGAAGACCTGTCGCAGCCGGTCGCACGTCTCGTCGAGCAACGCAAGGAACTCGGGATCGAGATGACCCAGCATCGGCCGAGCCAACGCCTGCATCACCTCGGGGTACGGGTTCGAGGGCCCTGGCCCCATCAGAACCCGGTCGTGCAGCGGCACGCCGGCACACTACCGTCGGCGTTCGTGCGCTACGGGATAAGCGTGCCCAACTTCGGGAACCCCGCCGACCTCGTCGAGCTCGGTCACGCGACCGAGGGCGCGGGGTGGGACGGCTTCTTCCTCTGGGACCACATGCTGGTCGACACCGACCACCCGTTCCCGATCACCGACCCCTGGGTCGTGCTCGGTGCCGTCGCGCAGACGACCGAACGCGTCCGGCTGGGCACGCTCGTGACGCCGGTCGCCCGACGGCGGCCCTGGAAGCTGGCCCGGGAGACGGTCACGCTCGACCATCTGTCGGGAGGCAGGACCGTGCTCGGCGTGGGTCTCGGCGTCCCGCCCGAGAACGAGTTCGGGGTCTTCGGCGAGCCGGCCGACGACCGTGTGCGCGCCGAGCGGCTCGACGAGGGCCTCGAGGTGCTGCGCGGGCTCTGGTCCGGCGAGCCCTTCTCGTTCTCGGGCCGGCACCTGAAGGTCGACGGCGCCACGTTCCTCCCCCGGCCGATCCAGACGCCGCGCATCCCCGTGTGGGTGGCGGTCACCTGGCCCCACCGCCGTCCCTTGCGACGCGCGGCCCGGTGGGACGGCGTGGCGCCGATCCGGGTCGGCGAGCGAGGCCTCGAGCCGGTCACGCCCGACGACGTGCGCGAGATGCTGGCCATCGTGCGCGAGCTACGCGAAACCGACGAGCCATTCGACGTGCTCATGTGGGTTCTCTCGGGCACCACCGCGAGCGCCGCCGAGTACGAAGCCGCGGGCGTCACCTGGATCGTCGAGTCGGCGAGCGGCGAGGCGGGCTGGCTCGACGACGTCCGCGGCGTCATCGACGCCGGGCCGGGAGGGTGATGCGGGTCGGGCTCCTGCATCCCGGTGAGATGGGCGCGGCGGTCGGCGCCGCGCTCGAGGCGGGGGGAGCCCACGTGCTGTGGGCGGCGGAGGGGCGGAGCGATGCCACTCGCGCCCGCGCCGAGGCGGCCGGCCTCACCGACGTGGGAACGCTCGCGCGGCTCGTCGAGCGATCGGAGACGATCGTGTCGGTGTGCCCGCCCCACGCCGCCCTCGACCTGGCGCGCGCCGTCAGCGCGTGCGGCTTCACCGGGGCATACGTCGACGTCAACGCGGTCGCGCCTGCGACGGCACGCGAGATCGCGTGCGCCGCGGGACGCGTCACCGACGGCGGCATCATCGGCGGTCCGCCCCGCGTGACCGGCACCACGCGTCTCTATCTCTCGGGGCCGGGTGCCGACGACGCGGCCGGGCTGTTCGCGGGCTCGCTGCTCGAGGCCATCGTGCTCGACGGTGACGTCGGCGCAGCTTCGGCGCTCAAGATGTGCTTCGCGGCGTGGACCAAGGGGACGAGCGCGCTGCTCGTCGCGGTACGCGCGGTAGCGGCGGCCGAGCAGGTGGACGGCGCGCTGCTTCAGGAATGGGCGGTCTCACTGCCCGACCTCCCGCGGCGGTCCGAAGGGGCGGCACGGGGGACGGCTGCGAAGGCGTGGCGCTTCGTGGGCGAGATGCACGAGATCGCGCAGACGTTCGCCGCCGCCGGACTCCCGCCCGGATTCCATCAGGCCGCGGCCGAGGTCTACGACCGCATGGCCCGCTTCCAGGACGCCGAGGCCGCGCCGACGCTGGAGGAGGTCGTGACAGCCGTAATTCGACGAGCGCCCTGACGCCGCTCGACTATCGTCGTCGTCCCCCGTGGACGCGCACCCCGACCTCGCCGCGGAGCAGCGGCACCTCGATCACGCCTACGCCTGCCTGGCGGCCATGCGCGAGCACGCGGCGCGCACGCTCGCAGTCGGAGAAGAAGCGGCTCGGGCCGAGCAGACGCCCGACGCGATGATCGTCCAGTGGCACCTGGAGCGACGCCTGGCCGCGCTGGCCGACACGCCCGCCGCGCTCTGCTTCGGCCGTCTCGACGAGGAGGTGGGCGAGCACTTCTACATCGGGCGCCGCCACGTCGAGGGTGCCACCGGCGAGCCCGTCGTCGTCGATTGGCGCGCCCGCGTCTCGAGTCCCTTCTACCGCGCCACCTACGCGGACGCCATGGGCCTGGCCCGGCGGCGCCGCTTCAGCGTCGACGGTCAGGTGCTCGTCGACATCTTCGACGAGTACTTCGACGATCCCGACGCGGCCGGCGGCGGCGGGCTGCCCGACCCCCTCCTCGCCGAGCTCGAACGGGCGCGCACGGGGCAGATGCGCGACATCGTGGCGACCATCCAGGCCGAGCAGGACCTGGTGATACGCGCTCCGCTCGAAGACCTGGTGATCGTGCAGGGCGGCCCGGGCACCGGAAAGACCGCGGTCGGCCTCCATCGCGCCGCCTTCCTGCTGTACGAGCACCGCGAGCTGCTCGAACGGCAACGGCTGCTCGTGATCGGTCCCAACCAGATCTTCCTCCGGTACATCGCGCAGGTGCTCCCGTCGCTCGGCGAGACCGCGGTGATACAGGCCACCATCGAGAGCCTGATGGCCGGGCGCTATCCCGTGCGCGCCACCGACGAGCCCGACGTGGCGCAGCTCAAGGGTGATGTACGGATGAGCGAGGTGCTACGCCGCGCGGTACACGACCGCATCGACGTGCCTCGCGACGACGCAGTCGTGGCCACCGACTTCGGCTCGGTTCGGCTTCCCGCGGCAGAGATCGCAACGCTCGTCGAGATCGCGCTGGCGCGCGACCTTCCGTCCAACGATCGGCGCGAGCTGTTCCGTGAGCGCCTGGTGCGCCTCGCCTGGCAGCGCTACCAGGCCCGGCCCGGCGCCGACCTCGGCGTCGAGCCCGCGTTCGTCGCCAGCTTGCGAGCCGGTCGCGACTTCAAGACCCTGCTCGACCGCACCTGGCCCTCGTTGCGCGCTCCCGCGCTGGTCCGCAGCGTCTTCGGCAACCGACGCACGTTGTCCCGAGCAGCCGACGGCGTGCTCGACCCCGGCGAGCAGGCGCGGCTCCTGCGACGCAACGCGGCCCGCGCGGCCGACGAACGCTGGACCCGAGCCGACCTCGCCTTGCTCGACGAGGCCGAGGCGCTCACCACCGGCACTCCCGTCACCTACGGCCACGTCGTCGTCGACGAGGCGCAGGA
>Ga0070706_100007574_pt1 | contig 10166 bp, 7 predicted proteins | sample KBSK5501metaG_FD_65476 | JGI IMG/M metagenome (GOLD analysis project Ga0070706, IMG submission 65476) | Corn, switchgrass and miscanthus rhizosphere microbial communities from Kellogg Biological Station, Michigan, USA - KBS K5-50-1 metaG | ecosystem: Host-associated > Plants > Roots >...
TCGCGGTGTTGGTGTGGATCTCGATCTTCGGGTTCAGCTTCGCCCGGTCGACCATGATCCGGCTCGCCCGGAACTCGTCCCGGCGGTGGAGCATGTGCACCTTCGAGGCGAAGCGGGTCAGGTACGTTGCCTCCTCGAAGGCGGTGTCGCCGCCGCCCACGACCGCAATCTCCTTGTCCCGGAAGAAGAATCCATCGCACGTCGCGCAGGCCGACACGCCGCGGCCGCGCAGACGCGTCTCGCTCTCGAGCCCGAGCCACATGGCCGAGGCGCCGGTGGCCACGATCAGGGCCTGGCCCCGGTATTCGATCCCTCGAGCCCACACGCGGTAGGGCCGCTGCGACAGGTCGACGCGGTCGATGTCGACGTCGACGATCTGCGTCCCGAACCGCTCGGCCTGGGCGCGGAACAGGCCCATCAGGTCCGGGCCCTGGATCCCGTCGGGGAAGCCCGGGTAGTTCTCGACGTCGCTCGTCAGCATCAGCTGGCCACCCGGCGTCGACCCGGCGAGGACGATCGGCTCGAGGTTTGCGCGGGCTGCGTAGATCGCCGCGGTGAGGCCCGCGGGACCCGAGCCGACGATGAGCAGCTTCGTCTCGGTGCGGCCCTCGCCGGTCGAGGTGAACCCGGGCCCGCCCGGAACGGTCATCACCGCCGGCGAGTCGTAGGCGATATCGGGCAGGGGCGCGGGGGCACTCGGAGCGGCCACACCGGTGTCGGCGGAGAAGTCGATCGACAGGCCACCGAACGCCGACCCGCCGCTGCCGTTTCGCTCGGCAGGCGCCGACCCCGGCAGCCGGACGGACTCGCCGGCGTGCTCGGCGCCGGGTTGCTGTTTGCTCATTGACGCAAATATACCACTGGGGCCATACCCGGGGGGAGTATCGCCTCGGTGGTCATGCGTCGCGAAGCTGGGTCAGGAGCGTCGAGCCGAGGAGCTCGAGCTTGTCCGTCTGGTGGACGTCGCGGACGCTGAACAGGACGTGTTGCGCGCCTGCGTCGCCGATCTCGCCGAAGCGCTCGATGAGCTGGTCCGGCGTCTGCGTACCGGCGCCCCCGTCCTTGCTCACGCGGACGCTGACGAGGGTCGACCGCTCGATGTCCTCATACGGCCGCCCGAGCGCTTCGCAATGCCCGCGCAGGACCGACAGCTTGTGCACGATCGACTCCGGGCTACCCCAGCCAACGTTGCAGGCGTCCCCGTACTGGGCCACGAGCCGAAGCGTCTTCCGTTCACCGCCGCCGCCGATCATGATCGGCACGCGCGGGCGGGAGATCGACTGGGGCGAGTTGAGCAGCCGCGTCGCCCGATAGTGCTTGCCGACGTGCTTGCCCTGGCTGCCCAGCGGCGCTTCGAACATTCCGTGCGCGATCTGGAGGGTCTCCTCCAGCATCTCGAACCGTGTCCCAAGGCCCGGGAACTCGAACCCGAGCCCGTACGATTCCTCGGCGTTCCAGCCGGCGCCCAGCCCGAGCCAGGCGCGACCGCCACTGAGCACGTCGAGGGTCGAGGCGGCCTTCACCCAGATGCCCGGGTCGCGATAGTGGATGCCACCGACCATCAGCCCGATGCGCGCCCGCTCGGTGTGCGCGGCGATGAAGCCGAGCGCTGTCCAGCCCTCGAGCATCGGCTCCTCGGCCGCGCCGACTGCCCGGATCTGGAACAGGTGGTCCATCACCCAGATCGAGTCGAACCCGACCTCATCGGCCGTGCGCACGACGCGCGCAAGGGTGGGCGCCAGCTCCTGCGGTCCCCCCGGCCAGGTGAACGATGGAACCTGGAGGCCGAACTTCACGGCTCGGATGCTAGCCGCAGCCCCCCGAGGACGCGGCGGGACGCGATGGCCTAGCGGAAGAGGTCGAGCGACTCCGGCATCACGACGTCGCGGATCGAGCCTTCGCCGCGGGTGAACGCCGCGCCCCGGACGAGGCCGGCTGGTCGGCCGGCTAGCTTGCCCAGGGTCAGCTCCGCGGCCGAGGCGAGCTCATCGGCGACGGCGCGGACGGTGGACTTCATGACCCGCCCGTCGTGGTCCGGCGTGCCCCGCAGGTCGTCGAGCGGGAGCAGCCCAGACACGCCGATCGCGACGTCGACGATGCCGAACCGCCACGGCCGACCGAATGAGTCGGAGATCACGACCGGCACATCCACGCCGGTCGCGGCATGAACCGCGGCGCGAATGCGCGCCGCCGACGCGTCGGGGTCGACCGGCAGGAGCGTGACCACCGAGCCACTGCCCGGGCCCACGTTCGAGGCGTCGATCCCCCCGTTGGCGCAGACGAACCCGTGCGCTGTCTCGGTGATCACAACGCCGTTGGCCATGCGGACCACGCGTTTCGCCTCGCGCAGCACCAGCTCGACCTGGCGCGGGTCGCGATCCCAGCGCTTCGCGAAGGCACTCGCCTCGGGCCGCGGCTCGATGGTCGTGAGGTCGACGACCGCGCCCTCGGCCTTCGACACCACCTTCTGGGTGACCACGAGGATGTCGTCATCGCGGAGCGGCAGGATCCCGTCGGTCCATTCGAGCGCAGTGACAATCTGTGCTGCGAGATCGTCGCCGGGCACGACCTCCGGGATGCCCTCCAGCGCGAGGACCTCGAGACGAGACGGCTCGCGCTCAGCCACGGAGCGAACCGATTGCCGCCTCGGCGGCGAGCAGGTCAGCCGGAGTGTCGAGATCGAGCGACAGCGGCCCATCGAGCTCCAGCCACGCCAGGCCGGCTGCGGTCGCTCGGGCCGCATGGGCGGCCCGGCTCGCCTCGCCGAACGCCGGGTCGATGGCATCCGGCGGGCTCACCAGCAGCGTGTTCGTACCCAGACCATGGCGGTCGGGGACGATGGCGACGAGGCCGTGCGCGGTGGGCAGCTCGGCGGCTGCCGCCAGGAGCGCATCGATCCCCTCCGCCGATACCGACGGCAGGTCCGCGGGCAGGACGAGGACGGCCGATGCGTCGCGTGCGACGGCCACGGATCGCGCGGCCTCGATCGCCTGGTTCAGGCCTGGCGCCCGCTCCACGAGGCCGACCGCATGCAGCTCCTTGGCGATGCCCGCCGCGTCGGGGTCCATCGTCACCACGATCGTCCCCGCGATCCGCCGCGCGTCCCGCGTTGCGACGAGCGTTCGGCGCAGAAGGCCTGTGACAAGTGCGACGCGCTCCTCCGGGTCGAGGTCCTCTCCGAGCCTGGTCTTCGCCGTCTCCAGCCCGCGGATCGGCACGAGGGCCCACGTGCGCGAGAGGTCGGCGGGTGCGGTGGGCTCCACGCCGCGCATCGTAGCCGCGGCCGGCCGGCCGACCCTCAGGAGGCCCGAGTCGCCTTGAGCACCTCCGCCGCGAGCCTCGCCCGACCCGCGTCGCCGGCCATGATCGTGTCGGTCACGACGGTCCTGAGCCCGAGCTCGCCGATCGCCGGCGCCAGTGATTCGTCGAGGCGATCGATGACGAAGACGTCGGCAATGCCCGTGTACTGCCGAGCGACGCCGAGCGCACTCGCCTCGTAGCCGAGCGAGATCAGCATTCGATCGGCCGGGCCCTTGAGCGCCACCCCACCGACGATCCCGGAGACCGCGACCACGGGGACGCCGCGCGAGCGCGCGGTCTGCAAACCCGCCTCCACGCCCGCGACACTGAGGATGGGTCGGACGGACACGAACGGGTTCGACGGTGCGATCACGATGGCCTCGGCCGCCTCGAGGGCGGCGTCGACCTCAGGCGTGGAATGTGCCTCCTCGACGCCCGCGAATCGCAGATCGCGGACCTCCGGCTGCTGGTGGAGGCGCACGAAGTAGTCCTGGAACGGAAGCCAGCCGTCGTCCGTGAGGACCTCGGTGCGCACCGATTGATCTGACATCGGCAAGATCACGGCGCGGACGCCGAGGGCGTGTTGCAGGTCGCGCGCGATCTCGGTCGGTCGGTCGCCTGCGCGAAGGCGCGCCGTCCGAACGATGTGCGTCGCCAGGTCCCGATCGCCGAGCCGGAACCAGGTCTCCTCACCGTAGCGCTCGAGCATCTCGGCGGTGTTGAACGTCTCGCCGGCGATGCCCCAGCCCCACTCACGGTTGTCGATCCCGGCGAGGGTGTACATGACCGTGTCGTGGTCGGGCGAGACGAGCAGGCCATGCCGCTCCAGGTCGTCGCCAGTGTTCACGATCACGACGAGCCGCGACCCAAGATGCTCCTGGAGCCCGTGCGCGAGCTTTGCTCCGCCGACGCCGCCGGCAAGGAGGACGACGGGTGCGCTCTCGAGACGAATAGGCCCGGGCATGCCCGGATTCTGTCCGACCCGCGGCGCGTGTGGAAGGCCTGCTCCCGCCCGCCCGCCCCGGTCCTGGTCACCCCGCTTCGTGGTGCCTGCGCGCAACATCTGATACGCCCGCGAAACGCGCAATTCCGGACACGGGTTTATCCTCCGGCCGCTGCACTGGGACGGAAGCCCCGTCGTCGGGAGCCAGCGCTCGCAGGGGATCGTCGCGATACGGCGGATGGAGGTCGGCCCCGAGCCGACGCCGCCGATCCAGCGGCACTTCCCCGGGTCCGATCTGACGTACCGACCCGCGCGAAACAGGAGGTTCGCCAGCAGTCCATCAGCCATCTGTCGCGCCCTCGGCGTGCATACCCGATCTCCGGGCGCGCGCCAGGTACAGGGGTCCGCGCAGGCGCGCGGAGCATTGTTCAGGAGGAAGGAATGCTCCATCGCAAACCCACGTTGCGATCGAAGGTGGCCGCACTCGCCGCCTCGATCCTGCTGCTCCCGAATCTGCTCGTGGTCACCGGCGTGTATGCCGCTGGCGGCGACGACACACCAACCCTGAATCCCGGCACCAAGGTCCCCGAGCTCAACGAGGAAGACGAGGAGGCGCTCCTCGCTCGCGATCTCTCGTTCATCCAGAACCGCCTTGCCGGTGACCGCCCGCTGACGATCTCGGAGGCCGGTGCGCTGCGCTCGGCTGCGGCCCACGCGGCCCAGGTCATCCGGAAGGAGGGGCCACTCGACTCCGGGCCTCAGACCTTCACCGGTCCGTGGAGCCAGGTCGGACCCAATCCGATCGTCCAGGTGACGCGCAGCACGCCGATCTTCTCGGCCATGTCCGGCCGCATCGGCGCGCTCGCCATCCGAAGCAACGGCGACATCATCCTGGGCGCCGCTCAGGGCGGGCTATGGATCTACAACTTCGGGACCGGCACATGGACGCCGACCAGCGACGACCAGGACACGCAGTCCATCGGCGCCCTGGCACTCGCGCCATCGAATGACGCGATCGTCTACGCGGGCACGGGCGAAGGCGCCCTGTCCGGCGACAGCTACTTCGGCAACGGTGTCCTCAAGAGCACTGACGGCGGCCACACATGGGTCCACGTCGGTGCTGATTACTTCGTCAGCGTCTCGATCTCGCGGATCGTGGTTGATCCGACCAACCCCGACCACCTGTGGGCAGCGGTGATCCGTGGCCGCGGTGGCAAGCAACGGGTGACCCCGACGCCGCACTCGAAGTTCGGCCTCTGGGAGTCAACGGACGGCGCCAACACCTGGACTCTCCGCAAGGAAGCCAAGTCCGAGGCCAACGGCGCTACCGACATCGAGATGGACCCCCAGAACGCGCAGGTGCTGTACGCCTCGTTCTGGCAGGACGCGATCTACAAGAGCACGAACGGTGGTGCCTCGTGGACCAAGGCCATGACCGGCCTGCCGCCCGGTGGCACCGGCGGTCTCGCCGCCGCTCGTTACTCGATCTCGATCTCACATCCCGTCGGCCAGGACGCCGTCCTGTACGTGGGCTACCCGGCACTTGACTCGCACGGCAACACGCCGTCGCGCGTGTTCAAGTCCACCAACGGTGCGGCGAGCTGGTTCGAGCTGCCCACCGGCACCGGTGCGGACTCGGTCCTGGACTACTGCGGCGGGCAGTGCTCGTACGACAACGTGATCGAGGCCGATCCGACCAACCCCAACATCGTGTACGCGGCCGGTCAGTTCAACTACGGCATCGGCTCCGGCGGAATCTTCCGCTCCGATGACGGCGGCCAGACGTGGAAGAACCTCGGCTGGGACCAGCATCCGGACTTCCACGCCCTCGCCATGAACCCGGCCAACACCGCCCAGGTCGCCTTCGGCAACGACGGCGGCGTGCGTTACAGCGCGGACCGTGGCGGCCGACCCAATGCCAGCGACCCGCTGAGCGCGGCCGACTGGGTCAACCTTGATGGATGCGTAGATCCTGCTACCGCAGCGGTACTGTGCAGGACCGGACTGTCGATCGCGCAGTTCACGTCGATCGCGACCGTTCCCCAGGTTCCCGCCCGAATGTGGGGTGGCACGCAGGACAACGGCACGCTCCGCAAGTCAGGCGGCTCGAACACCTGGTTCGACGTCGCCGGCGGCGACGGCGGCCAGGTGCTGGTCGATCCAACGGCAGACGCGCCCGGGACTGTTCCGGGATGCAATGCCCCCTTCGCACCCAGCTGCTACGTCTACGGCACATTCTTCGGCATCAGCCCCTACCGCTACACGGACGGCGGTGCCGGCTTCTTCAGCCAGCAGGGCATCACCCACGGCATCAACCTGGGTGATCGGTCCGAGTTCTACATCCCGTTCACGATGAACCTGCTGAACACGAACCAGCTGTTCCTTGGAACGTACCGGCTGTACCGGACTGACAACGCCCGTGCAGCGTCTGCTGGAAACGTGCAATGGAAGGCAATCAGCCCTGACCTGACGACAGGCTGCGGCGGCGCGGCGCCGAACGGTGCTCGCGGCTGTCTCCTCAGCGCCATCGGCGTCGGCGGCGGGACTGCCGTTTACGTCGGCACGGACGACGGCCTGGTGTGGCTCAGCCCGAACGGCCAGACGTCGAGCTCACCGACGTGGAAAGAGATCGACAAGGGCGGCATTCAGCAGGGCAGCCTGCCGAATCGGCCCGTGGCGTCGATCGCCGTCGACCGCAGCAACTACCGGATCGCGTACGTTGCCTACAACGGGTTCAACGCCGCGACTCCGAGCTCACCGGGCCACGTCTTCAAGACGACCGATGGTGGTGTCCACTGGACGAACATCAGCGGCAATCTCCCGGACAACCCGGTGAACTCGCTGATCCTCGACCCGTCGTTCCCGAACACGATCTACGCCGGGACCGACGTTGGGCCGTTCGTGACCTACGACGGCGGCGCCCATTGGACGCATCTCGGGACCAGCTTCCCGCTGGTCCAGATCTGGCAGCTCGACTTCGACTCGAGCCACCGCACCTTGGCGGCCGGCACCCACGGTCGAGGCGCGTTCCGGATGACCGACACGACGACCGCTCCGGCGCTGGTCGTGTCCAAGGTCGACGCGGGCATCCCCGTCGGCAACGGCACGAACCTCGATTACACGATCACACTCCGGAACATCGGCAACGCCGCTGCCACGGGCGTGAGCGTGAGTGATCCCGTGCCGGCGAACACGAGCTTCGTGTCTGCCGGCGAGGGCGGCTCGGCTGGCGGCGGCACGGTCACCTGGAGTGGCATCAGCCTCGCCGCGGGCGCCAGCGTCGACCTCCACTTCCGCGTGAGCATCGCGAATGCGCTGAAGAACAAGGTCAAGTCGATCACCAACGACGGGATCGTCGTGACCTCGAATGAGGGCCCCGGCACCACCGGCAGCCCGACGATCACCCCCATCGCCCCGGCCTACGCGGTCAGCGTGTCGCCTGCCAACCAGACAGGTGCGGCTCGCGCCGGCAACAGCGTGAGCTACCACGTGACCGTCAGGAACCAGGGCTACAACAGCGACAGCTTCAGCCTGTCGACCTCGGGCGGCTACAGCGCGGCGCTCTTCGCCAGCGACTGCACCACCGCCGCGTCGTCGACCGGGACGCTGTCGCCGGGCGCGACCGCCGACATCTGCGTCACGGTCACGGTGCCCGGCGGCGCGAGCAACGGTGACACCGACGTCACCACGGTGACCGCGGCCTCGACCGGGTTGCCAGGTGTCACGGGCAGTGCGACCGTCACCACGACGGCCGTCACGCTCGACACGCTGCTCGTTGACGGCGATGGGAACATCCCCGACGTCCAGGGCGCGTACTCGACCGCCCTGACTTCTGCCGGCCTCGCCTTCGGGACGTGGGACCTGGCTGCTGATCCGACCCTCCCGATCGGGCTGCTGCAGGCCTACAAGAACGTCGTCTGGTTCACCGGCAACGCATACCCCGGTCCCATCCTGCCGTACGAGGCCGACCTCAAGGCCTTCCTCGACGGTGGCGGCCGGCTCCTCATGAGCGGCCAGGACATCCTCGATCAGGCCGCAGGGACGACGCCCTTCGTGGCGAACTACCTGCACATCACCTGGGACGGGACCGAGACCCAGAACGACAAGTCGACCGCTGCCGTCCACGGCGTGGCGACCACGCTCACCGACGGTATCGGCGCGGTGCCCCTGGATCACTCGGTCCTGGGCGCGGCGTTCGAGGACCGGATCACGCCGAATGGCGGCGCGAGCCCGATCTTCACCGACGACTCGACGGCGCCGGACGCGCTCAGCGTCGATACCGGCACCTACAAGGTCGTGTTCCTTGCCTTCCCGCTCGAGGCCTACGGCGCGGCGGGCGACAAGTCCGACCTCGTGACCCGAGTCTTCACCTTCTTCGGTCCGTAGGCTTCGCCAGGACCAGCAACCCGGACGAGGGGTGGGCCACCGGCCCACCCCTCGTCCTTTGTCTCCGCCGGCGCCGCCGCGGGCATCATTTGCGACTGAGTCTCAGTATCTGTTAGATTGCGAGGCATGGTCACTGCCTCGGACGTCATCGGCGCCCTCGAACAGGGCGGCTATCGACTGACAGCCCCTCGGCGCGCGCTCGCCGGCCTGGTCGCGAGCCGGGACGGGCACTTCACCGCGGACGACCTGCTCGACATCGCGCGTCGCCGGCGCCTCGGGCTTGGTCGCGCCACGATCTTCCGTGCGCTGGACGTCCTCACCGAGCTGGGCGTGATCGAACGCCTCGACATGCCCTCCGGGGAGCACGCTTTCGTCGCCTGCGAGCCGGCCCACCACCACCACGTCGTGTGCGCGTCGTGCGGTCGCGCCACCTGGGTCGCGGATCACCGACTGGAGCAGGTCGCGGCGGAGATCGGCCGCGAGACGGGCTATCGGATCGCCACCCACCGCCTCGAGCTGTTCGGCGTCTGTCCCGATTGCCAGGCGTCGGGTACGGGCGCGTGATCGGGCGACGATCGCGGCTGGGCAGTGCCGTGCTGGCCATCGCGTTCGCCATCGCGGGCTGCGGCGGAACCGTCGGGTCAACGCCGGAGGCGACGCTGGCCGTGGTCACGACGAGCTCGGTCTTCGCCGACATGATCGAGAACGTCGGCGGTGCGCACGTGACCGTTACCGCCCTGGTTCCGCATCACGCGGATGTGCACACGTTCCAGCCCTCACCGGCCGACGTCCGCGCGGTCGCCGGGGCGCGCCTGCTCGTGATGAACGGCCTCGGCCTGGACGACTGGCTGCGTGCAACCATCGTCAATGCCGCCGCGGCGGGAACACCGCTCGTCGAGCTCGGGCCCGGCCTGCCCGGCGTCGAGCTGCTGCCGGGGGAGGAACCCGGGACCCAGAACCCGCACCTGTGGATGTCGGTTCCGTACGCGGAGGGCTACGTCACCGAGATCGAGCGTGCGCTCGCAGCGGCCGATCCGGCCAACGCCGGCGTGTACCAGCAGGCCGCCGACACCTACCTCGGGCGCCTCGATGCGCTGGACGCGCGCATTCGCGCGAAGATCGCGACCATTTCGCCCCCGGACCGGCGCCTGGTCACGTTCCACGACGCCTTCCCGTACTTCGCCCGGGAATACGGGCTCGAGATCGTGGGTGTCGCGGTGGAGGCGCCGGGCCAGGATCCCAGTGCGGCCGAGATCGCGGCCCTCATCGGGGCGATCAAGGCGGCCCATGTGAAGGCGATCTTCAGCGAGGACCAGTTCCCGACCAAGCTCGTCGACCAGCTGGCCGCCGCGACCGGTGCCACGGTCGTCTCGAACCTGTACGACGACTCACTTGGCGACCCGCCGGTCACGAGCTACGAGGCGCTCATGGATTGGGACGTCGACCAGCTCGTGGCGGCGCTGCACTGATGGCCGGCCCGTCGCCCGCGGGCCCGGTGTCGAATCCGCCGTCGGTGTCGCAGCGCGGCGCCGCTGAG
>Ga0070706_100007576_pt1 | contig 10164 bp, 9 predicted proteins | sample KBSK5501metaG_FD_65476 | JGI IMG/M metagenome (GOLD analysis project Ga0070706, IMG submission 65476) | Corn, switchgrass and miscanthus rhizosphere microbial communities from Kellogg Biological Station, Michigan, USA - KBS K5-50-1 metaG | ecosystem: Host-associated > Plants > Roots >...
GGTGTGACGGCCGCCACTGCCAGTTTGCGCCTCGAATGTTCACCACATCGGGAAACGCTATCCGAAAAAGTGATCTTTTATAGCCGAAAGTGATCTTCTATGAGGAGCGGTTGGCGGTTGCGTCTCCCGTTGACGGCAGGCGGGGAAGGGGCCAAGGAGGTCGGCGCCACGCGCAATGGTATTACGCCAGCTCGGCGCGGAGCTGATTGAGCTGGTCGGCGGGCAGGATGTGGAACATACCCAGCAGCGCCTCCAGGTCATAGTCCATACCAGAGGCCGCCAGCTCCTGCTTGACGCGCCCCAGCCCGGCGATCTGCTGCGGGCTGACGAGTCCGCGGCTCACCAGCAGCGCCGCCAGCAGCTGATCGGGGCTGAGGAATTTGAAGAGCAGGGCAAGCTCGCCGAGCTTGAACTCCATGTCGACCGTGGCGAGCATCTGCTGGATGCCTTTGAGCGCCTCCAGCTTGTTCTCGCTGAGCAGCGCCCCCTCGACAAGCACATTGCCAAGCGCACGCTCGGCGGGATTGTCGTAGCGGATGGCGGGCAGCCGCGATGGCGCCGGCACGGGCGCGGTCTCGTCGTGCGTGTACGCGTCGATGTGGGCGAAGGCGTCTTCGTCGCGCTGCCGCTCGAACGATGGCGTCGGCTCGGACCAGCCCGCCTGCGCACGATCGCTCGGCGGCTCGATCCGTTTGTAGGCCATTTCCGGCACGACGCCGGTGGGGCCGTCCATCCCGCCGTCGGGCGGCGTCCAGACATCGCTGATCTCTGCTGGGGGGCGGCTGCGCTGGCCCGGCTGGCTGCCCGCGCCGCCGAACCCGTTCAGATATTCGGGTGGCGCCGCATCCGTGCCGAACGCCCCGCTCGGGGCGGGATAGCTCATACCCTGCCCGTTGCCGTAGAAGCCGTTGCCACCGAAGCCCTGCGCCGGCGCTGGACTCATGCCGCCAAATGGCTGCGGGCCCGCGCCGCCGAAGCCCAGGCCCGGACTCTGCGACCAGGGCTCGGGCGCCGCGCCGCCGAAACCCGCGTCCGGCCGCGCCTCCCACTGCGCGTTGCCCGGCTGGCCGAAAGGCACGCTCTGGCGACCCGTCTCCAAGTCCGCAGCCGCAAACGGATTCGCCGCGCTCGCGCCGAATGTGCCACTGTTCTCCTGCATCTCGGCGAACGGATTGGCGTTGAGTGGCAGCGCGAAAGGGGATTGCTCGACTGGCTGCGCGAACGGATTGGCCTGAACCGGGTTGGCGAATGGGCTGGCCGGCTCGCTCCCCATCAAGCCACCCTGGCTGGGGGAGCCGTATGGATTCGCGGGCGCGGGCGTATACTGGCCGGGCTGCGCGCCGGGGAAGGACAAGCCACCCGCAGGATAGTCCGGTACAGAAGCGCCTAGCTGGAAGGGACTCGGCGCGCCAAACGGCTGATTGTGCGCGGCGTACGGATCCGCCGCCGGTGCGCCCAGCGCGTGCTCGCCGTAAGGATTGCCGCCCCAGGCTGGCCCCGCGCTGCCCATACCTTGCATGAACGGCGAGGGGACGCCCAGCATTGCCCCGATCGGCATGATGGTTCCAGGCACAACGCCAAAGCCCTGCGGAGACGGCAGCCCCAGAGGCGCGCCGTTGAGGGGCACGCGCTGCCTCACTCCTTCGATGATGAGCTGAAACTCGTGCACGCCTTGGACATCCACATCGGCCAGCGCCCTGGCGGAGGGCTCGAAGTCCATGTCGAAGAGGTCGTCCTTGCTCACCTGGCGGAAGGTCATGACCTGCGTGGGGCGGCCGCGCCGGTGGGCGTCCAGCGCGATCCAAAACTCCCGTCTGCCCGCGGTGGCGCTGCCAAGGTCCACCAATACGAGGGCGGTCAGATGCTTGCTGAGTATGTCGAACAGCTCGACGGGGGTACGTGCGGCGCGCACGTCATAACTGGCGAGCCGCAGCTGGGAGAGCAGGGGAATCGCGATGGCGTCGTCGCGCTCGAAGAGGACAATCAGCGGAGCGGTGGATGTGCCGGCGTCCGCATCGAACGCCGCTCCCGGTATCTGATAGATCGCCATCTGCAGCCCACACCCCCAACTTACAACCTGGCCCCGGTGCGCGGCGAGACTCCATCCAAGCGGCTTTGGCTTCGCAGGGCAAGTATACCATACCCTCACATGCTGCCAAGTCCCCACTCAGTACTAGGTGCGTGCGGGCTGGGCGCCGATGATGGTCTGGGCGACGAGATTGACGCCGAAATGATAGGCAAGCTCGCGCTCGTCGCGGCCAGACAACACGATCAGGTCACACTGCTTGCCGGGCGCCAGGCTGCCAACCTCCTGGGCCAGACCGAGCGCGTGCGCGCCGCCGAGTGTCGCTGCGTGCAGCGCCTGCTCCAGTGTCATGCCCATCGCGCTCACCGCCAGCGCCAGCATCATCTGCATGTTCTCGCAGTAGGACGTGCCGGGATTGAAGTCCGTCGCCAGCGCCACACGCAGCCCGGCGTCGTAGAAGCGCCGCGCCGCGGGATACGCCGTCGCCAGCGAGAAGGAGCAGCCCGGCAGCAGCGTCGCGGTGACACCGGCCGCGGCAAGCCGGCGCAGCTCGTCGTCCGTGGCGAAGTCCAGATGGTCGGCCGAGACGGCGCCAAGCTCGGCGGCGAGAGTCGCGCCACCGGTCGGGCCGAGCTGGTTGGCATGCAGCTTGAGCGCATAGCCCAGCGCGCGGGCGCGTACCAGGATGCGCCGCGCCTCGTCTACTGTGAAGGCGGTGCGCTCGCAGAAGACGTCGCAAAAGCGGGCGCGGCCGGCGAACGCGGGCAGCATCTCGTTGGTCACGCGGTCCACGTAGGTGTCGCGGCCGCTGGGCGAGTCGCGTAGCTCGGGCGGGATGGTGTGCGCGCCGAGGAACGTGGGGATCACACGCGGTAGGCCCGGCTCGCGTGCCAGCTCGTCCATCACGTCCAGGCAGCGCGCTTCGGTCGCCAGGTCCAGGCCATAGCCGGTCTTGCCCTCTACGGTGGTGGTGCCGTGCGCGGCGAAGCTGTGTAGCCGCGCGCGCGCGAGCACGGTCAGCTTGTGGGCACTGGCGCCGCGCGTTGCGCGGACCGTGTTGAGGATGCCGCCGCCCTGCCGCGCGATCTCTTCGTAGGAGACGCCGGCGTGGCGCAGCTGAAACTCGTTGGCGCGGCCGCCCGCGAAGACGAAGTGGGTGTGCGCATCCACGAAGCCCGGCAAGACGGCGCGACCGCCAGCGTCGAGCCAGGCATCCTTCGCCACACTGCTGCGATCCACCGCACCGTCCAGCTCGCTTTCGCGGCCGACCCAGATGATGCGGCCGCCCGCCGCCGCCAGTGCGCCCGCCTCGACGATGCCGAGTGTGCTGGTGGCGCCCTCACAGACGCCCGGCGCCAGCGTGGCGAGCCGGCTGGCTCCCGTCAGGATCCAGTCGGCGGCTGGTCGGGTCTTGCTTAGCGTTTCGCGCACGACAGCGCCTCGCTTTCTGTAGGGGCGGAGAGGAACCTCACGCCCAACCCTCCGCTCCGCTCAAGAGCCGCTGCGCACCTGGCGATGCTTCTCGCTACCGCTCGCGCGTCTCTCTCCGGCGCGGAGAGGGCAGCCAGAGCCGGCACGGCTGACACGCCCTCTCGCCGTTCTGTCACCGACGAGAGAGGTTCCGCGCCTCCCGCGTGTGAGAATCGGGTCCGCTATCACGTATTCATGGGGCTGACTGTGAGCCGTTGACCGTGCACACGTGCGGAGAGTGCGGGTTACCTTCCACTATTGTACGTGAGAATCAGCAAGGGAGAGCATGTCGGTGAGCACGTTTGGTTGGGACGAGATGACGGACTGGTGGGATACGAGAATGGGCGATGAGGGCGATCTCTGGCACCGCGCCCTGATCGATCCCCCATTGCTGCGGCTCGTTGGTGATGTGGCGGGGTCGCGTCTGCTGGACCTGGCCTGCGGCAACGGCTATTTGAGCCGCCGCTTCGCGCGTCAGGGGGCCACCGTCGTCGGAGTGGATGCCAACGCGCCGCTCCTCGAGCGGGCGCGCGCACGTGAGGCGCAGGAGCCACTGGGCATCACCTATCATGTGGGGAACGCGGAGCACCTGGCGATGCTGGAGGACGGCACGTTCGATCTGGTCGTCTGCAATATGGCGCTCATGGATATCGAGAACGCCGCGGGAGCCATCCAGGAGGTCGCCCGCGTGCTGCGGCCCGGGGGGCGCTTCGTGGCGAGCCTGTCCCATCCCTGTTTCGACAAGGTAGACACATCTGGCTGGCAGATCGAGTACATCTATCCCCTCACCACCATCTGGCGGAAAATCAGCCGCTACCGTGAGATTGCCGCCGCCGATTTACCTTGGGAGCTGGTGCCCGGCCAGACCGTCATGACACGCGCCTATCACCGCCCACTGTCCTGGTATTTCCGCGCGTTGCGCGCCGCTGCCCTGGTCGTCGCGGCGCTGGAGGAGCCGGAGCCAACTGAGGAGCTGGCAAGCTCGACGCAAGGGCCCTGGATTGCCGAAATCCCGCTGCACCTCGTCCTCGAAGCCTGGAAGATCAGCGCGACGTGACGCTTTGACGTGGAGCGCTGGCGGCTGTGCCGCTCCGTGGCAAATGCGCCGCGTGCGGCGCGTCCGGATTGCAGGGCGCTATTTTTCGCGGGCGAGCTTTGCCTGGATGGCGCGCGCTACATTGGCCGTCACCAGACCGTCCAGGTCGCCGTGCAGCCGCGCCACCTCTTTGAGCAGCGACGAGCTGATAAAGAGATGGCCGAGCGCCGTCACGACCATCAGTGTCTCGATCTCCGGCGCCAATTTGCGGTTCATCAGTGCTTGCTGAAACTCATATTCGAAGTCAGTGACGGCGCGCAGCCCGCGCACGATCGCCTGTGCGCCGACACTGCGCGCGAACTCGACAATCAGCCCATCGAACGGCTCCACGCGCACATTGGCGAGCTCATCATCGGCGATGCACTCGCGCCAGAGCGCGAGCCGCTCTTCGGTCGAGAACATCAGGTGCTTGCTCGGCGTGCGATAGACGGCAACGACCAGCTCATCCACCAGCTTGGCGGCGCGCCGGGCAATGTCGAGATGGCCTTTGTGCACGGGATCGAAGGTGCCGGGGTACACGGCGACACGCCGCGCCGGAGGGTGCGTCACCGCGCTTCGGGGCTGCTCGCTTTCTCGCCGCACTGCGTCCACCTCGCTCTCCGCCTGGCTCCATCGCCGATCTCTAGGCGGATTTTACCTGGACGCAGGGCTGGTTGTCTACAGGTGCCGTCCGGATGAGCTGTGGCTGCCCTGCGTGGACTCCACTGTGCCGGGATGTCCCGCGCCAACAGGCTCGCGCGCGGCAGCCCATCGGGCGAGGCCGACCTCGCCCCTGCGTTGCGACTCCCACTCCCGTTGGCTGATATCAAGTCCGTGCGGATCGTGGTCATTGACGGCTCCGCGGCCTGAAGGCCACGGCTCGTCCCCGTGGGCACACTGGTCAACAACCCACGCGGATGCCGTATGACAAACTGTCTGAAAACTCCTTCAGAGGCGCGTCAGCCGGCGGAGCATGAGGCGGATCATGGCAACGTAGATGAGCGTCTCGCTGGTTGTGCACAATCGCTCATAATCCCTGCTGAAGCGGCGGTTCTGGCCTTGCCACGCGAAGGTTCGCTCGACTACCCACCGGCGAGGTAGCACCCGAAAGCCCGGTGGCAGCCAATCATACTTCGACCAGTCGATCTGGTCGGGCGGGATATCATTGGGCGCCTAGACCTTCTTGCGGCGTGGGGGACGGGCCACGATCTGCGCCGACCAGCCCAGGGTCTGTTCGAACCAGTCCTTGCCCTTGCCCGCGCCATCGTAGCCCGCATCTAATCAGGCATGCCGTAGCCGGAGAAAGTGCGTCCCAATCGGGTCCGACAGCAGCAGCTTGACGCCATCGCGGTCCATGATGTTGGCCGGATGGACCATCGCGCGGAGCACGAGCCCCTCGGTGTCCACCAGCAGACGGCGCTTGCGCCCCTTGACCCGCTTGCCGCCATCACAGCCCCGCTCCCCGCCGACGCCCGTGGTCTTGACCGGCTGGCTGTCAATGATCCCGGTGCTGGGCTGCGGGTCGCGGCCAAGCCGCACGCGCAGCCGTTCGCGCAGGATGGTATGGAGCTGCCCCCAGATCCCCTCCAGCCGCCATGTCCTCCAGGAGTGATACACCGTCTGCCAGGGAGGCCATTCTTGCGGCAGGAAGCGCCAGGCGCCGCCCGTGCGCAGCTGGTAGAAGATCGCGTTGAGGATCGTGCGCCACGGGTGTCGACGGGGGCGGCCGGTGCGCGCCTGGGCGGGCAGGAGGGGCCGGATGAGGTCCTACTCAGCATCGGTCAGATCAGTGGCATACAGTTGGGTCGCCATGCCCCAGCACAGCAAACACCACTGCCTGCCCGATTCCAGTTTTCAGACGGCCTCTAATCCGCTCGCCCGTCTGGTCCTGGCCCATGTCTGGGTACCGGGAACGGCAGGAACTGTCCTCTGACGTCCAGTAGCTCCTCCTGCGCTTCCTCCGGCAGCAGATGCCGTCGCTGCCCGAAGCACGGAAGAGACCATGCGAGGGCATTGCCTACAACTGGAGAAGAAGGGCGAGGACACGCGTGCACCGCAGCGTGCTTCTGCGGTGCACGCGTGTCCTGACATCCATCCGCTTGTCTGGTCTGACGCCGACGCCACGCGCGTGATTGTCATCGAACTGTAACGGATCTGGAACGGAGCTGTTGCGCCGCGCAGGACCCCGTAAGGTGCTGCCCCTACACTGTGGTCATTGGTCACATAAGTTAGGTGACCAACTGACGAACAAGGAGGCTTTATGGCGACCGCCCAGCCTGTCACGCGCACCAAGCGCGAGCGCCTCATCGAGGCCGCCAAGGCGGCTTTCTACCAGCAGGGCGTCGCCACCACTACTCTGGCCGATATTGCCGCGCGCGCAGAGGTCCCCTTGGGCAACGTGTACTACTACTTCCGCACCAAGGACGAGATCCTTGCCGCCGTCATCGCAGCCCACCTGCGCGAGATTCAGGCCCGGTTCGCGCAGTCGGACCTGGATCCGCGTCCGCGCCAGCGTCTCTTGTCGTGGCTGCAGGCCGAGCGCGAGGGCCAGAACGAGCTGGCACGTTACGGCTGCCCGTACGGCAGCCTCGGACAGGAAGTAGGCAGGGAGGAGACGGCAGCACGCGCGCTGGTGGCCCAGTTGTTCAAGGTCCACATCACGTGGGCTGCGGAACAGTTTTGCCTGCTGGGCAAGGCGCCGACCGAGGCGCACGACCTCGCCGTCGGGCTGGTCGCAGCGCCGCAAGGCGCCTTTCTCCTCAGTTGTAGTCTCCGCTCCCCGGCGCTACTGGATCACCAAATCGATCGGTTGCAAACCTGGGTCGCGTCCCTGTAGCACCCGTCCCTGTATGCACACATCCCTGTAGGCCCTCTTGGTATGACAAACCTCTGTCGTCCACCTAGGCACACGAAGCTGGCGGTTCAGGCGCCGGCGGCGGGATCAGTCAGTACTGCCGAATAGGGGTACTGGGGTCTCTCGCTAGAGCCCTGAGCGGCGCCAGGATGGAGGCAACCAATGAAGACAGACGTTCCCGTGTGCGATCGCTGCATGCGCGGCGCGCAGTTTCGCTTCGCCCGCGCAGGAGCCCCACCGACCTTGCGCTGCTGGCGCCATGCCGTGTTCTATGGACCGGTCTTCCGGCGCGCCCTGCAAGTGGCGGCGGTCGTGGGCACGATCCTGTTCGCCATTAACCAGCTGAATGTCGTGCTCAGTGGCGGGGTGACGCCACTCGTGGTGCTCAAGATCGCACTGACGTACCTGGTGCCGTTCTTGGTCTCGACGTACTCCGCATTGGAGATCAACCGGATACGCAAGACCTCGGTGGCGCGAGAACTGGCTCCGCCAGCAACACCCGGAGCGGCCGCCTAGCGCGCATAGCGACGGTACGGGACCGCATGCGGGTGATGGGCGCGTGGCGTCGGGCGGTCGCGCCAGCGACCGCCGGATCCGGACCGCGTTGGGATACCCGTCCCCTCATAAGGGCGCTCTCGGGTAGGGGACTCGAGTTGCTGGATGGTTGCTGGATGGTGGCCGATGCGGGTCCCGCACTGGCACACCACGGGCACACCGTTGTGCATGACACGCGGACACGCGTCCGGCTCATCACCGCGGCGCACGGGTGCCCCACCACAAGTGGCAACACTACAAGTGATAGCTTCCCGTCTGCCGGAGACAGTTGCCGGCCGCTTCCCGCGCGTCATGTCGCAGCGGCGAGTGTGTGAGACGAGTCAAGAAAGGATGGCATCGCGATGAAATGGATTACGCACGAGCACGTGCGGGCAGATCGGGTGACGAGCGCCTGGCTGATCCGCCACTTCGTGGATCCTCAGGCAGCGTTTCTCTTTGCGCCCAAAGACCAGGTCATGGCCGTGGCGGCGCGCGAGGACGCGATACCCTTTGACATGCCCGGCGTGGAGCTAGGGCACCATGGCAAAGCCTGCTCGTTCGAGGCGATCGTCCAGCGGTATGCGCTGACGGACAATGCCGCACTGGTGCTGCTGGGCAAGATCGTCAACGGCGCGGACACAGACAACTCGCTGTGGAACCAACCGGAGGGACCAGGCCTGAGCGCCCTCGCCGACGGCTTTCTCAGCCTGGGCTTGGGCGACGACCAGCACGTATTGGCGAGCGAGTTCCTCGTCTGTGATGCGCTCTATGGCTATTGTCGGGCCACGGTCGAGCGCGGCACACCAAACGGAGCATTCAAAGCATGACCACTCCACATACACCTACGGCGATTGACAGTGGGACGTTCACCCTCGGCGGCCTCGGCGGTCTCACCGTCCGGCGGCTCGGCTTTGGCGCCATGCGTCTCACCGGCGCGGGCAACTGGGGTCCGCCGCGCGATCGCGACGAAGCGCTGGCGGTCTTGCGCCGGGCCGTCGACCTCGGCGTCAACCTGATTGACACCGCGGATGTTTGGGGACCCGGCGTGAGTGAGGACCTGATCGCGGAGGCCCTCTACCCTTATCCTGAAGACCTGGTTATCACGACCAAAGGCGGCCTTGTGGGGCTCGGTCCGGGGCAGAGAGCGCCGGACGGTCGGCCGGAGCACCTGCGCATGGCCCTGGAGGCGAGCCTCCAGAGGCTCCGGCTGGAGTGTATCGACCTCTACCAGTTGCACCGGCCCGATCCCAACGTGCCCTTCGAGGAGTCGGTTGGGATGCTGGCCGAACTTCAACGGGCCGGGAAGATCCGGTACGTTGGGTTGAGCAATGTGACGACCGAGCAGCTTGTACAGGCACGGCGCATCGTGCTCATTGCCGCGGTGGAGAATCGCTATAACCTGACGGACCGTGGGTCGGAGGAGGTCGTGGAGGTCTGCGCGCGCGACGGCGTAGCCTTCCTCCCGTTTGTGCCACTCGCGACAGGTGAACTCGCGCGCGGAGAGGGCCCGCTCGACCAAATCGCGCGTCGCCACGACGCCACCGGTGCGCAGATTGCACTCGCCTGGCTGCTGCAGCGGTCACCGGTGATCTTGCCAATCCCAGGTACCTCCTCGGTACGCCACCTTGACGAGAATGTCGCTGCGGCGGGCATCCGACTGACCCAGGATGAGTTCGAGCAGTTGCGCGCCAACGGGCGACCGTAATCGTGGGTTGCCGCATGGCGTACGGTGCCCAAGGGTGAGGTGGGTGCGCAGCGCGTTGACCACCTCACCCACCCGGCGCAGCCCGTCGCTCGCCTGCATCCTCTTGCAACAGGGTCACACACCGGCCGAAGGCGGGCCTTTCACGCGTCAGGCAGCCGGAGGGCGCACGAACACGGCGCTCAGCCCGCAGGGGACACGCCGCCATTTGTTTGAGCGAAGGAGACTGAGTTCCATGTCGTCCAAGCGATCCTCCCTTCCTCTGCCTGTGCTGTTGACCAAGTGTACTGCAACCAGCACACACGGCGTGGAGGCGGCGCTTGCGCTGGCAGAGGCAAGCGAGGCAAGCGAGACACACGCCGCCGAGCGCGCCGAGAACCTGCACACCATTCTAGAGACCATGGCTGATGGGGTGATTGTCTACGACCGGCGGTGCCACCCCCTCCAGATCAATCGCGCGTACCGCGACCTGCTCGCCCTGGATCACGCACCGGCGGGATACG
>Ga0070706_100007577_pt1 | contig 10162 bp, 10 predicted proteins | sample KBSK5501metaG_FD_65476 | JGI IMG/M metagenome (GOLD analysis project Ga0070706, IMG submission 65476) | Corn, switchgrass and miscanthus rhizosphere microbial communities from Kellogg Biological Station, Michigan, USA - KBS K5-50-1 metaG | ecosystem: Host-associated > Plants > Roots >...
CACCGTCGGGGGCGCCGTCGGCGCCTGCGCGCGCCCCACGCACGAGAGGAGGCAGCGCGATGCTGTCCATCCAGCGACGCCCGATCGGCCGAGGGCCCCTCGTCGTCGCGATCCTGTTCGTCCTGGCCTTTGCAGCGGCGTGCTCCGCTGGCGCAGCTCTCGGGCCGGCCGGAGGTGCGCCGATGCCTGCAGCCTCGGCAGCGCCCGCCGCGGACCAGTACCGCGCCGGTGCGGCAGATCTCGCCGCCGGCGCCGAAAACGCGAGCGGGACCGGCGGCGTCAACGGCAGTCCGCCGGAGTACGCGCCCGACGAGCAGGGCCTGCTGATCATCAAGAACGGCACCATGACCCTCCAGGTCGCCGGCCTCGACGCCGCGATCGACAGGGCGACCCAGCAGATCACCGCCCTCGGCGGCTATGTCAGTGGTTCCGACCGCTCCGGTGACGACGAGTTCGCCACCGCGTCGCTGACGTTCCGCGTCCCGGCGGCCCGCTGGAACGAGGCACTTGCGGGGCTCCGCGGGATGGCCATCAAGGTGCTCGCCGAACAGTCGACCACCGAGGATGTCACCACCCAGGTCGTCGACCTCGGCGCTCGGATCGCCAACCTGCAGGCCACGGAGCACGCCCTGCAGGGGATCATGGATCGGGCCAAGGAGATCAAGGACGTGCTCGCCGTCCAGGCCGAGCTGACCACGGTGCGCGGTGAGATCGAGCAGATGACCGCCGAGAAGACGCATCTCCAGCAGCAGGCGGCGATGTCGACGCTGAGCGTCACCTTCGAGCTCAAGCCGAACCCCGTCCGCACCGAGCAGCAGCAGTTCGACCCGGGTGCGGAGGCCGAGCAGGCGTCGGCGAGCCTCGTCAGCGCGTTGCAGTCGCTCGCCAAGGCCGGCATCTGGTTCGCGATCGTGTGGGTGCCGGTGCTGCTCTTCCTCGCCATCGTCGGTGGGGTCGCGTTCGTCGTCGTTCGCCGTGTCCGAGGCAGTGGCGGCGGCGGCGGTGGCCCGATCGAGCCGCCAGAGCCGGTAGCCGAGGCCGGCGCCTAGACGCAGTCGCAGGCGCCTGCGGGGAATCCCGTACGGCAGGTTGCGGCCATCGCTGATTTCCCACGGCTTCGGGCCGGGTGACAGTCCCGGCATCCGTACCGCGGGGAGAAACGATGGGCGACGTGCACCAAGACGGGATCGACTGGCGAAAGCCGCTCGTCGTCCTTCTCGTGGTCGTCGTGGTCGCAGTCACAGCCCTGGCCGTGCTCGGGACGCAGGTGAGCCGGGTCCTGTCGACCGTCGGCGCCAGCGTGTCGAGCGAAGGGGCCGTGCCCGTCGCGGGCGCCGGACCGGAAGGTGCCGATCCGGGGGCCGATTCCGCGGCCAACGCCGGAGGCGGCGGTGGGGCCGGTGCGGGCCAGCCCGTCCCGGCGGACCTCCTCGACGCTGCCCGACCCGACCTGCTGATCATCAAGACGGGCGAGATCTCGATCCAGGCCGCGTCGATCGCCCCGGCCGTCCAGAAGGTCACCGAGCAGATCGTCGCGCTGGGCGGCTACGCGAGCGGTTCCACCCGTTCTGGCAAGGGCGACGAGGCGAGCGCCAGCGTCACCTTCCGGGTACCGGCGAACCAGTGGGAGGCAGCCCTCGCCATCGCACGCGGCGCCGGCGAGGACGTCCTCGATGAGCAGACCCAGACCGTCGATGTCACCGGCGATGTCGTCGACCTGCGCGCCCGTATCCGCAACCTGCAGGCGACCGAGGCCGCATTCCAGGCGATCATGACCAAGGCAACGGCGATCGACGACATCCTCTCGGTACAGGCCGAGCTGACGGAGGTGCGCGGGCAGATCGAGGAGCTGTCGGCGAAGGCGGCAGACCTCGAGGCGCGCGCCGCGTTCTCGACGCTCACGGTGAACGTCCGCCCCCGACCTGCACCGGTGATTGCGCGGCAGGAAGCGAGGTTCGACCCGGGGCGTGAGGCGGACGGAGCCACGGCCCAGCTCGTCGCGATCCTGCAGCACATCGCGACGGTCGGGATCTGGGTGGGGATCGTGTGGCTCCCGGTGCTCGCGGTGTTCGCCATCCTCGGCTGTATCGGCTTTGTGCTGTTCCGGCGCGCGCGTCGGGCGCTCGGCGGCAATGGCGCTGGTGCCGCGCCGGTCGGGGAGGGCGGCGCCTAGCAAGGGGACCCTCTTCGGGGGCGATCTGGCGGTCGCCATACACTCGGCCCCGATGACGACCCTGAAGCCGACGCTGGAGCTGTCGGCGAGTGCGGGAATTGCGGCCCGGACCGAGGCGCTGTTCCGGAGCTCGGGCGCGCTGCGGGATGGCCACTTCCTGCTCAAGAGCGGCCGCCACTCGAGCGCCTACCTCGAGAAGTTCGCGGTCCTGTCAGACCCGGCCGCGACGAGCGAGCTGTGCGGCTTCTGGGCCGGGCGGTTCGGCGCTCGGGGTGTGGCCGGCGAGGGCCCGGAGATCGATCTCGTGGCCGGCCCGACGACGGGTGGCGTCATTCTCGCCTTCGAGACCGGCCGGCAGCTGGGGACTCGGGCGATCTTCGCGGAGGAGGTCCATACCGGTGGGCATCCTCGACGCGAGTTCCGTCGCGGCTTCCGCATCGAGCCCGGCGAACGGGTCCTCCTCGTCGACGACATCCTCACGACCGGCGGCTCGCTGCTGGCCATGATCCCGGCGGTCGAGGCCGCGGGCGGCGAGATCATCGAGTGCGTCGTGCTCGTCGATCGATCCGGCGGCATGCGGACCCTGACCTCGCCCACGAGCGGCCGGCGCTACCCGCTCAGCGCCCTGTGGATCCTCGATCTGCCGACCTACGAACCGGGCCCGCAGGCGTGCCCGCTCTGCGCCGATGGCCGAGAGCTCTCCGCGCCTGGAAGCACGGGAACGAAGACCGGTTGACCGCGGGCGCGGACTCGGCGCCTGCCGCGCAGGAGCCACCTCGCATTCCCAGGGGCATTCGTAACCTCGCCCTGATCGTCGGCGTCCTCGCGGTCCTCCTCCTGCCATTCGGTCTCTACGCGGCGCTCGTCACCTGCGCCTGTGTCGCTCCGTCGCCGCGTCCGCTCCCGGAATCGCCGGTCGTGGGAGTCGTCGTGGGCATAGACCAGGTGAGCCTGACGCAGGTCAACTCGTTCGAGATCCGAACGTCCGATGGCAAGACGTACACCCTGATGCTGGGCCCGCTGGACAACGCCACCCAGTTCTCGCTGAGCCACCTCGCGACCCACATGGCCACGGGCGTGCCGATTCGCGCGTTCTACCGGCTCGAAACCGGCGCGCCGGTCGTGTACCACCTGGAGGACGCGACTCTGGGGACCGGCTCGCCGGCCGCTACTTGACCGCGTCGAGGGCAGCGGTCAGCTCGGCGTCCGAGAAGATCAGGTCGAACTGGGCGGTCACGATGCCCTGCCGATCGACGACATAGACCACCGGCTCGGTGAGCAGGTGCCACTCGTCGGTCACCGCCGTCGCCTGGAGCGCGCCGTTCGCATCGAGGTCGGCCTGGAGGACGCCGTCGACGAGCTTGAGCTTGTACGGCTCAACGTTGATGAACGTCACGCTCGGGTACTTCGCGACGTAGGGCTTGATCGAATCGAGCGTCGGGCCGCATTGCGCGCTCGTGCAGAACTTCGGGGTCGCGAAGATCACCACGAACGGGTCGTGCCTGGCGAGCGCCTGGTCGACCGAGACCTGATAGAAGCCAGTGTCGGGGTGGGCGTCGGTGGAGACGTGGCTCGGGTCGCCCCCGACGTCGGCGAGCGTCGGCGTCTTCGACGCGGGCGCCTTGTCGCCGACGCCGATGACCGTCGAGCTCGGCTGGACGTCGAACCGTATTCGCAGCGTCTCTGCGGTGCCGCCGGCCTTGGCCGTCGTGATCTCGGCGCCGTACTGGCCGGCCTCCGGGAATGACGCGTTCGCGACGTAGATGCCGCGCGCGTCCTTGATCGCCCAGACGAACGTGCCCTCCGCGGTCGCGATCGGCTTCGACGGGTCACGGCCGAGGTTGTAGAAGGCGATCGACGCGATCCGGTCCGGGGCGCCCACCGGCGTGCCGGCCGGGTCGGTGAGCGTGAACAGGATGCGGTTCTTGCCGCACACGACCTGTCCGGGGCCGTTGATCAGGAGCGGCAGGATGTCGGATTGCGCCGCCTGGCTCCAGCCGGCGAGGTTGTCCGGTGGTGCGGGTGCGGTTGCGCAGGCAGCGACCCCCGACGATCCAGGGCTCGTGGCCGGGCCCGTCGCCGATGGATTTGGCGAGCAGGCCGCACTGGCGGTGGCGATGGCGAGGGACGCAACGGCCAACGTCATCGACGGTCGTGGGAGCCGGGGGAACATGGCCACAGCGTAGCCATGGACCGCCGAAGGCGGCGCCGTCGCGGAAGGCTAGAATCCGCGGTCGCCACCCGGAGGTTCCTTGACCCGATTCCAGCGGCTCGCCGCCGCGACCGTCGCCGCCGCATTCCTGCTCGTTGTCATCGGCGTGGTCGTTCGCGCGACCGAATCCGGGCTTGCCTGTCCCAACTGGCCCGGTTGCTTCCCCGGCCAGTTCCTGCCGGGGCTCGACAGCGACGGGCACGTCTGGATCGAGTGGCTGCACCGGACCGTCGCCGCGCTCATCGGCTTCCTGATCCTGGGGATGGCCGCTCTTGCCTGGATCGACCATCGCGACCGCCGCTCGATCCTGTGGCCATCGTTCGCGGCCGTTGTCCTCGTCGGGTTCCAGGCGTGGCTCGGTGGCCGGACCGTCCAGCTCGGCAATACCGGCGAGTCGGTGACGGCGCACCTGGCCGCGGCGATGGCGCTCGTCGGGCTCCTCGTCTACCTCCTCGTCAGGGCGTCCTACCCGGCCCGCCTCGGTGGGAACGGCAGCCAGCGGTTCACGCTGCTCGCCGCGTTCGCGGCCGCCGCCGTGTTCGGCGTTCTGCTCTTCGGCGCGAACGTGACGGCGAGGGATGCGGGGCTCGTCTTCCCGGACTGGCCGCTCATGAACGGCGCGCTCGTGCCCGCTGCGCCAGCCGGCAGCGCGAATGTCGCCGACCTGTACGGCGCCCACGCGCTGCACCGCTACGCGGCGGCCGTCGTGCTCCTGATCCTCGGAGCGGTGGCCTGGGTCGCGTGGCGACGCCGCGCCGAGCAGCCACGCCTCGCGCGCCTCGCGGTCACCATCCTCGGCGTCTACGTCGCCCAGGTGCTCGTCGGCGCGCTGCAGATCGCGACCCAGCTGGCGCCGTGGACGCAGACGCTCCACGTCGCCCTCGGCGCGCTCGTATGGGGTGGCAGCGTCGCGCTCGCGGTGGCGGCGTACTACGAGGCGAGAATCGCCACTCCCGTCGATGGCGCTGTCGAGCACGCCGGCGCCGGTCCGCGGTCCTCGGTCGGAGAGCAGATTCGCGCCTACGTGGCCCTGACCAAGCCTCGGATCATCGAGCTGCTGCTCGTCACGACGGTTCCTGCAATGGTCCTCGCAACGCGCGAGGTGCCTGGCCTGCCGATGGTCGACTGGTTCCGGCTGACCTTCTGGACCCTCATCTGCGGCACGCTCGCTGCCGGCTCGGCGAACGCCATCAACCAGTACCTCGAGCGCGACATCGACGGGCGGATGGCCCGGACGCGGCGCCGACCATTGCCCGCGAACCAGGTCACGCCGGAGCGCGCCGTGGCGTTCGGCATCGTCCTCGGTGCGATCTCCGTGAGCCTCATGGCCTGGACCGTCAACGTGCTGGCGGCGTTCCTCACGCTGCTCGCGATCGGCTTCTACGTCGTGATCTACACGATCCTGCTGAAGCGCAGCACGCCCCAGAACATCGTCATCGGCGGCGCCGCGGGCGCGCTGCCGCCGGTCATCGGCTGGGCGGCGGTCACGGGCAACGTCGGGCTGCCGGCGCTCCTGCTGTTCCTCGTCGTCTTCTACTGGACGCCGCCGCACTTCTGGGCGTTGGCGCTGCGCATCCGCGGCGACTACGCCGCGGCCGGTGTGCCGATGCTCCCTGTCGTCCGCGGCATCGCCGAGACGAGCCGCCAGATCGGGCTGTACACGATCCTGCTCGTCGCCCTTACCGCAATCTTCGCGGTCGTCGCCGGGATGGGCCCGATCTATGCGGTCGCGGCCGCCATCCTGGGCACCCTGTTCCTGTGGCGCGCCTACGTCCTGTGGCGTCAGGGCACGTCTCCCGAAGCGTCCACCGCCCAGGCCATTCGCCTGTACCGCTACTCGATCACGTACCTCGCCCTGCTCTTCGCCGCCGTCGCGCTCGACACCGTGGTGCGGGTCCAGGTCTGACCCCTTGCACCTTTCCTTCCTCGGTGCCGCGAGCACGGTCACCGGCTCGAAGTTCCTGCTCACCACCACGCAGGCCCGCGTCCTGATCGACTGCGGCATGTTCCAGGGCAGCCCCAACGAGACGGTCCGCAATCGCGTTCCGCTCGGGTTCGACCCGTCGACCCTCGACGCGATCCTCGTCACACACGCCCACCTGGACCACTGCGGCTACCTGCCCGTCGTCGTCAAGGAGGGCTACTCCGGACCGATCTACCTCACCACAGCGACCGGCGAGCTGGTCGAGATCGTGCTCCTCGACAGCGGCCGCCTCCAGGAGGAGTTCGCAAAACGCCGCTCTCGCTGGGAGCGCCGGCATCCTGCCGAGGCGCTCGCGGCCGACAAGGGCAGCGAGCAGGAATACGAGGCGGCTGTCGCGGAAGCGAAACGCGCCGAGGAGGAGGGTCATGTCCCGACGTCGATCGAGCCGGACCCACCGCGTGCCGCGGTCTTCGACCCGGAGGTGGAGATCCGCCAGCAGCCGCCCCACGTCGAGGCCGACCTGGACGCGCCGCTGTACACGGAGGCCGACGCCCAGGAGGTGATGCCCCACTTCCAGCGTGCGCGCTACGGCAATCCCACGCAGGTCGCGCCCGGGATCACGGCGACCTTCCTCGACGCCGGCCACATCCTCGGCTCGGCGATCATCCGCCTCGAGATCCGCGAGGCCGACGGCGGCGCCCCGACGACCATCGTCTTCTCGGGCGATCTCGGCCGGCCGAACACGCCGATCCTGCGGGACCCGACCGTGCTGGGCGAGGCGGACTACGTCGTCGTCGAGTCGACGTATGGCGGGCGCGAGCACGAACCCGAGGCGGAGGCGGTCCGGATGCTGGCCGAGGCCGTCCGAATCACCAACGACGCGGGTGGCGTGCTGCTCATTCCGTCGTTCGCGATCGGGCGGACGCAGGAGATCGTCTGGGAGCTCGACCGGATGATCGAGCGCGGCGAGATTCCGTTGCTCCCGCTGTATCTCGACTCGCCCATGGCGTCGAAGGCATCGGACATCTATCGCCGGCACCCGGAGTTCTACGACGCGGAGACCGCCGAGCTGCTCAAGACGGGCGCGACGCCCCTCGACTACCCCAACCAGACGATCACCCGCGCGGTCGAGGCGTCGAAGGCCATCGCCGCCGCGCCCCGGCCGTACATGATCGTGGCCTCGAACGGGATGCTCACGGGCGGTCGCGTCGTCGGCCACCTGCGCAACCTGATCGGCGACTCGGCTGCGACGATCCTGTTCGTCGGCTACCAGGGCGAAGGCACGCTTGGCGCGCACCTGCAGGCCGGCGCACGGACGGTTCGCCTCGATGGCCAGGTCCGCGAGGTCAAGTGCCGCATCCGCTCGATCAGCGGCTTCTCAGCCCACGCCGACGAGTCGGAGCTGTTGGACTGGCTGCGGAATTTCGGCGCCGGGAAAAAGGCGGGCGACCCCGGCTACCCTCGCACCGTGTTCCTCGTGCACGGCGACCCGGAAGCACAGCTCGCGATCGCGCCCAAGGTCGAAGCGCTCGGCTTCCGCGTGCACATCCCGCGCTGGCGGGAGCAGGTCGAGCTGGGAGTGCGTGACGGCCCATAGGCCGAGCATCGGTTCTCCGGCCCACCCGGCATCCCCAGCAACCCGAGGAGGATTCCCATGACCACCGAGACCATGGTCGCCGCGCCGTTCGACATGAGCCAGGTCCAGCGCGGCGCCCGCAACCGCCGAACTCCCTACTACGCGGCAACCCAGCGCTACGGCCCGAAGGGCTTCACGGTCTACAACCACATGTATTTCCCGATCCGCTTCGACTCGTTCGAGGCGGAGTTCGACGCCCTGCTCAACAACGTCACGATCTGGGACGTCTCGGTTGAGCGCTGCCTCGAGATCTCGGGGCCGGACGGCTTCAAGTTCGCCCAGCTGCTCACCCCGCGAGACCTGTCGAAGTGCCAGGTCGGGCAAGCGAAGTACGTGCTCATCTGCGATTCGGACGGCGGGATCGTCAACGACCCGGTCCTGACCCGGATGGACGAGAACACGTTCTGGTTCGCCCTCGCGTCGTCGGACGCGCTGCTCTTCGCTCGGGGCCTCAAGAATGCCTACCCGGACCTCGACGTGACGATCCGCGAGGCGGACGTCGCGCCCATGCAGGTCCAGGGCCCGAAGTCGAAGGACCTCATGGTCGCCCTCCTCGGCGAGTCGATCCTCGACCTCAAGTACTACTGGTGGCGCCACGCCGAGATCCGGGGCATCCCGGTCGTCGTGACCCGCACCGGCTGGACCTCGGAGGTCGGCTACGAGATCTACCTGCTGGACTCGTCCAGGGGCGGCGAGCTGTGGGAGACGCTCATGGAGGTCGGCGCACCGTACGGCGTGCGACCGACGGGCCCGTCGGACATCCGGCGCATCGAGGGCGGCATCTTCAACTGGGGTGCCGACATGACCTACGAGCACAACGCGTTCGAGATGGGCCTCGAGCGGCTGGTCGACTTCGGCCTGGCCGACGACGCCTGCATCTCGATCGCCGCGTACCGCCGGATCAAGGACGCCGGCGTCTCGCGCCGGATCGTCGGCGTCGAGCTCGATGGCGAGGCGTTCCCCGAGCTCAACAACGTCAAGTGGCCGGCGCGTGCGGCGTCAGGCGGGGCGTCGGTCGGGCTCGTGACCTCGGCGATCTACTCTCCCCGGCTCGAGCGGAACGTCGGCTTCTGCTGGCTGCCGGCGGAGCTCGCCGCCGAAGGCACGGGCCTCCAGGTCGAGACGGAGTGGGGGACCCGTACCGCGACCGTCGTGCCGATGCCCTTCGTCGACCCGGAGAAGCGGATCCCGATCAGCTAGCGCCGAGGGCAGCCTCGAGCACGACCGGCCCGGACCGCGTTGCGGGATCGGCGCCGGGCGGTTCGAGGCTGACCCGGAACTCCGTCGTCGGCCCGATCTCGAACGAAGCCCACTCGTCGAGCGAGCCGACCCAGTACGCCGTGCTGCCCGCGAAGTACATCTTGCCGACGGCCCAGCCCTTGCCGTCGCTGTCCAGCCAGCAGCGATAGACCTCGCCCGGCTTCGGTGCGGCCAGCGCCGTCGAGAGGACCACGAGGTCGTGGCGGGTCCACGAGATGGAGCCACCGGCTGAGCCCGTCGCGGTCGTGAGCGTCACCAGGCGATGGTCAGGCGCCGAGAGGACTCGGTCCACCGCGGCCATCGCCGCAGTGAGCCCCTGCGCCTCTTCCTGCGTCGTGCCGAGCTTTGCTGCCTGATCCACGAGGACGCCCGCCCCGACGACGAGCACGACCAGCGCCGCCGCCAACCCGAGCCACGCGGTCCGGGGGGCGGTGAAGCCCGCCCACCGGCGCCCCCCGCTCGCCATCGGAATGGGCGCGAGCGACGCTTCGGCGGACGCAGACCGGACGGCGGCGAGGACACGGGTTCGAAGCGATGGCGGGAGCTCGATCGGTTGGACGTCGACGGCTTCCGCAGCGGAGCCGGGGAGGGCCTCGGACAGCGCGGCCTGGAGCCGAGCCCAGCCATCGAGGTCGGCCCGACAGGCCAGGCAGCCCGCGAGGTGCTCGCGCAGTGCGACATCCTCCGGGGCCTGCGAGGCGTCCAGCCCGGCGAGGCGAGCCGGGTCGAGGATGAGCTCCTCGATCCGCTCGTGCGCAGAGCCGTGATCCATGGCACTCATCGGTTGGGCGTCCGCGACGGGGCTGACCTGGGAGTGGGCGCCGTCGCGGGCTCGGTGAGGTCGGTGACCGGCCCCAGATGCGCGCGCAGCTGGGCCATCGCCCGTCGCGTCCGTGACTTGACCGTCCCGAGCGGCCATTCCAGCCGCTCGGCGATCTCGGCCTGGGAGAGGTCCTC
>Ga0070706_100007578_pt1 | contig 10162 bp, 5 predicted proteins | sample KBSK5501metaG_FD_65476 | JGI IMG/M metagenome (GOLD analysis project Ga0070706, IMG submission 65476) | Corn, switchgrass and miscanthus rhizosphere microbial communities from Kellogg Biological Station, Michigan, USA - KBS K5-50-1 metaG | ecosystem: Host-associated > Plants > Roots >...
CCTGTCGTGGATCGCGCTGCAACCGCGTCAGGATCTGCGCGGATACGGGTTCTCCCTTTTCGAGGTAGCGCTGCCGGATCTCTTCGATCGAAAGTTCGTGCACGCGGGGCATTAGCATCAGTCTCCACCAATACCGTAACTTTACCAAAACCGCGCATCACATCGCCTCCAGGATGCGGAAGCGACGAGTGGAAGGTGTGACGCCTATGCTCTTCCCCGACGTTCAGCAATCGTGCCGGAAAAGATTCGCTAGGGAGGCCCGTCGACGCGTGGCGCGGCCGCGACTCAGCGCTGGATTTGATCGCGATCGGTGTGAATCTCGTACCTGACTCCGCCAACAACCGCCGGGAGTTTCTCGTCTCTTTTTAGCCGCCAAGTTGATGGGCTGCCTTGACGGCTTCGTGAACATCGAGGCGACCCGATCCGTACGAGTAGCTTCGCTTGTTCTGCCAGAGGCCGCCGTCCGGATCGATGCATCGGGCGGTTTGTCGAAGAATGTCGCGCACATCGCCCCAAGCGAGATTCTCGTTGATCGTCAGCATGAGGGCAGCGGTTGCAGCGACCATCGGGCATGCCGCTGAAGTGCCCGCGAACGCGAAAGCTCCCGGGCCGGGGGCGCTCGGCGTGCAGCTCCCATTCTGAAGTGGATTGGCGAGCAACGACGGCGCATCTTCGCCTTGCGCACAAAGGTCGAGGCGGTCCCCGAAGTTCGAATCCGGGTGAAGCCTTTCCACGCCGAGCGAGTCGGCGGAAAGCGTATTGCCAACCGAAATCACGTTGGGATCGGCTGCTAGTGCCTGAGTTCCCGAGATATCCTGATGTTCGTTGCCTGCGGAATAGACGAGCACTGTGCCGAGCGCCGCTCCCCCCGGGCGTTTCCGACCTTCGTGCGTCAACCGTTCGAACGCCTGGGCTATAGGATTTGCGGTAGGCAGATCGCCGATGCCGTGCGAGCAGCTAATGATGTCCGCGGGCTGGTCGAGCGGCGGCTGGCTGAACGTAACCGGAGACTCGACACCGCTCAGCCAGAGAAGCATCTCGGCGTATTGCGTCGGATCGGTCCATTGACTCTTCATCCCGATCGCCGTATGACGCGCCCCCGGCGCGATGCCCGATGTTCCCACTCCATTGTCCGGCATCGCCGAAACGATCCCATACACGGCCATTCCATGCGGGTCCTCGGGAATCGCCCGGCAGCCCTCACACAGGTTGATGTATTTGAGCAAGCCAGCGGTAGCGTCGGGGTGTCCTTCGTTGATGCCAGAATCGACCGTTGCAATGCATACGCTAGCGGAGCCACGCTTCGAGCTCGATCCCAGCGTCTGTTCCAGGAAGCACCACGCGTCGGGAACGCCCTGCAGCACGAGATTCGTCTGACATTTGCTCCAGGGGTCGTTTGTCACATTCGAAGCGACGACGGGCGAACAACTGTGCATGACGCCGGCATCCGGACAAGAATGTTTCTGGAGCTCGACGATCAATTTCGGCTCGGCGTAGGTCCCTTCCTCAGCCTTCGCGAGCTCTTCCACGATGCGCAGGTGCTTCCAATAGTTGTTTCTTTCGTTGAATTCGAAGATCCATGTGTTGGGGGAAATGGAGATCGGATATGCAACGGCATCGCGCGCGCAGGCGAGGCTTCGAACGTCTGCGGATGCACGATCCGATCCGAAGTGAATCACATAGGTGTTGTCGAGAATCTTGACGTGTCCGGGACGAACATCGATGGGCATGCCGACCCTGGCGTTCCCTTTTCCGTACAGAAGGGAAACAGTCTCGATCAGGTCCGGCGTAACTTGCTGCTCGCCTGGCCCGGCGAAGATCTTCTTTCCCGTACTCTTGAAGAGCGCGATGGTTTTCCCAGCGGTCAGGTACGAGCCGCGTTCCGGGTAAGGGACAAGGCCCATTCGTTCCATCTGTTGCAGCAGCGGTGACCAGCGCGATTCGATCGGTGGGTTTCCACTGAAGGCGATGCCGACGAGATCGTCCCTTGGCTCGAACGGAATGATGCTTTGGCCCATGCGAAACCATGGCCACCCCTCCTTGCCGAGGTAGACGGGTAACGCCAATCCGCCTGCGGGAACGCTGATCTGATAATTGACCTCGGCATACCCGTCTGCCTTGACGACGAGCCGGTGAGTCCCCGGCTCGACTCGCGCCTCGTAAGTGACCTTCGGATGAGTTCGGCGAAGCACAACTTCTCCGCCATCGCTCAACGTAACGCTCGCTTCCTGTTCCAGGTGGTCACCACCAGGTTTGTGGACTGAAACACGAAGATACGTGGCAGCTGGAAGATCGCCCCGGGGACGGGCGGCTTGCGGTTGATCGACGTTGCGCGGCTGTCCCAGCGCGCCGCGTGGTGTCACGAGCGCGCCGGCAAGTCCCCCCAGAACCTTGAGCGCATCTCGTCGCGTGATTGGACAATTCATGCAGATCTCTCTTCCGATCCCACTTCGCCAGCGCGATCGGGCCTTGAATTCAGTCGACAACGGGAGCGCTAGACCGGTCACCCAAATGCCCATCCCACCGCGCGGTCAGTAGCAACAACATTGGCCGGGGCAAAAGTGGCACATCTTCGGGAACAGGCACGCGTCGCCGCCCTTCGATGCACACTCGATCGGACGACCGGCGTCCGCTTCGGAGAGCCTCTCAATGGCAAGCGGCCTCGACTGCACGTCACGTTGGGCGGGGCCGGGTCTCGGCTGGGACGAATCCAGGCCGTAATAAATCGCATATCGCACCTTGTCGCCAACCAGCACCGCGTTACTCGGTTCGTTCGGCGGAGCACTCGGTGCGACTGGCGGAGCGGAAAGCAGCGGCCGCAGTAAGCGTCCGTCAACGTTGCGCACTATCTCGATGTGGAGCAGTTTGTCCATATCGTCGTAGTAGAAGGCCCGGTAGACGGTCACGTTCTGATGCAGCGTAACCGGTGCCTGCCCGAAGCACGCGGTGGAAACGCCGAAGACGAGAATACCGATGAGGCTCAATACCAATGTCATCATCGCACCGATGAGATTGGTCTTTTCGGGCTTCGATGGTTTTGTCATTTCGATGTCCTTTGGTCGAATGGCAGTCGGGGACTTCTCGAGCTGTCTACCACTAGAAGCTAAGCGTTGCGCGCACGAAAAACACACGATGTCTTGCAAAAGCGGGGGTGAACACGTCGGTTTCCTGGTATTGGAACGTCTTGTCGAACAAATTTTTCACTTCAGCGCTTACCATCCCGAGCCTGCGCGGGAACCGGTAACTGACCGACAGATCGGTGACCCAGAATCGGGCGGACCCCGGCTCTGGTTCCGGATTTCCCGAAGACGAGAAAAAGAGGCCGTCTTGCCGGACGTGCGTCGCACTCAAGCGTGCTGACACGCCCAGCGGATGATGGAAGTCGACTTGCAGCGGGATCTTGCGCGTCGTTACTTCCGTAAACAGCTCCAGCCCCGGGAGCTCGAGAGGCCTCTCGAATCGCTCATGACTGTACCGGGCGGACAGCGCGAGCATGGGATGCGCGACCCAGTAGAGATAGCCGGATGCCTCGCGTTCACGCCAATCGAAGGTTTCGTTGTCGGTGAAGGCCTGCGGCACTTTCAGGTTTCTTCGCTCGGCATCGACCCCGGCGAAGAGCTGGTTCGAGAATCGGTGATCCAGCGCGACGCCGCTTCGCCTCGCATCCGTGCCGTTGAAGTCGTCGAAGAACTGATCGAAACCCGCCACCTGGGTCGGTTCCAGCGTCTGGCTCGCGAAAAATCTGCGCTTGAGCGTACGAAAGCTCGCCATCCGCAGCGTCGTCGCTGGAGTCAGAGCCCACGTCAAGCCCACCTTCGGATTGGTTTGTGTTTTCGAGCCGCCAACTTCATCCGTCGCGCCCAGATGGTCGACGCTCACGCCCAGATGCAGCTGCAGCGCGTTATCCAGTATCCGGAAGTTGCCATAGGTGTAGACGTTGCTCGCGTGGGGCCGACCGTTCGATACGATGTCGAAAAATGTAGTAGTCGTGCTCTCGGAATAGATGCCCGCGCCGGAGATCAGGTCGAACCGCGGGTCCCGCCAGACATGCTGGACTTCTCCTATGTACGTTCGAAAGGTCTGGTCGATGATCGTGGTTCCGAACTGCCCGTTCGTGAATTTGCTGTCCACCGCGATGACCGAGGCGATCAGGTCCGAGCGAGGGCTGAACTGATAGTGCGCGCCGACGCGATACGATGTGCTGTCAATCTGATTGCGATCGGGTACGAAGAGCAGCGGATCGAAGCGCAATACCGTGTCCCCAAAAGTACTCTTCGAATGGCGCACCTCCCCCTGGAAGCTGAACGACTCGGAAGCCTGATACTGCGCGAAGGCGTCGTAGATGGTTTTGCGGAAATCATTGTTTTCCCGGAATCCATCGGTGTGATAGGCCAGCTGCCCGATGCCGTAGCCCAAGCGGCCGTTGATTCCGGAGACCAGCAGCTGATCACCTGCGGTGCTGTTTCCCCCGACGATCGCGCTTGCTTGAATGCCCGCCCCATCGCGGTTGAACAGCGTATTGAATTCGTTGAACCCGGTTGCTGCCGGCCCTGCCCCGCGCAGCACGACGAATCTGTCTTCGGCGAGCTGCAGCTGCGTGGGCGTCATCGTCAGCGGCTGGCGCAGCTGGGACTGAAGTAACTCGCTCACGCGCGCGATGTCGTGACGAGGAAGGTCAACATAGGCGTCAGCCAAGAGCCGATGGGCCGCCGAGTTCGTAGGATCTTCGGCGATCGCCGCAGCGCCTGCGGACAACGCGAGTCGATCAAATCCCACGTCGGTATAAATTCTTGCCTGCGTCGCGGTGCGGGCAGCCTGGTCCTGATCGAGCAAGAGTTCTGATCGATAGACGCCTCTATTGTTGTTCAGCTCAATGGATCTCTGAAGATCTTCCAGCGCTGCAGCGGGTTGGTTCAGCGTCTGCAGCCTGATGGCATCGTAGAACCACGCGGTCGGATCTTTTGGGTCGAGCGCCTTGGCCAAGTCGAACTGCGTGCCCGCCAGAGTGTCTCGCTTCTCTTCGTAGTAGGCTTTTCCCAGATAGCTGCGGATCAACGACCTTTCAGGGTCGAGGCTCGTGGCGATCTCGATTTCTTGCCGACCAGCCTTGAGATTCCCCTCGCGAATCTTGGCGAGGCCCAAGCCGAGGCGCGCCAACGGATCCGCGCTATCGAGCTCGATCGCTTTTTCAAATGCCGCTTTAGCGGCTTGCGTATCGATGCGCGTCAAGTACGCAAATCCAAGCACGGTCTGTGTCTTCGCCAACTCCGGATTCAATTCAGCCGCGTGCTTTGCCGCGTCCAGAGCGCGATCGAGATTGCCGGCCGACATTTCGAGCTCGGCCAATCGGGCCCAGGCAAGCGCGTTCTGCGGGTCCAGATCAACGGCTTTCTGGACGCTCGCCCGGGCTTGATCGATCCTGAACTGCGCCTGCTGCGCGTAGGAGAGGGCTATCCTGGCCGTAGGCGAGGCTGGGTCGAGCTCGACCGCTTTATCGGCGAGGCTTAGCGCTGAATCCTTGTCGTTCTCCACGACCGCAATAACGGCCAGGAGTGAATACGCATCGCTGTTGCGAGGGTCGAGCGCCAACGCGCGGTCGATATTCGGCTTGGCTTCATCGAGGCGTCCCACCAGGAGGAGGAGCCCGGCACGATAGGTCAAGAACCGGGGATTGCGCGATCCTTCCGGGACACTGTCCAGCTTGGCAATGGCGTCAGCGAGCTTGCCCTTGCGGTAGAGTTCAATGGATTCTTGCAGCGCCGATTCCCCTGGAGCTCCCGCAATCCCGGCGCCGAGGCGGTAATCGAATATGGTCGGAAAGTACAACGTCCACTGGACCGCGTCCCTTGGGCGAACGACGACTTCTTTCCTGGGGGCGGAATTTCTTGCCGCGATGGCTCGCTCGCCGCTGGTGAGAGCGACGCTACCGCGCTCGTTGTCCGCGGTCACGCGTCCTTCATACACTGCGACGCTGGCGCTCTCCTCACCTACGGCCACAAGGAATTCGGTTCCTTCAACGTTCGCGTTGACGAACGGTGTCCTGACCTTGAATGGCCTCGAGGTACGCGTGATTACGTGGAGCGCTCCCGTGGCTAAGTCCAACAGGGAGGCCCTGTCCTCAGCCGGCACGGCAAGCGTTAAGGTGGTTCGCTGATCGAGTCGAAGGGTGGTCTCGTTGGCGAGCAGGAGCGCCGCACGACTACGCTCGTGAGTACGGATTGTGTCGCCCGCGCAAAGCGCGACGTTTAATTCCGCGGCTTGCCAGCTTATCTGTTGTGCTCTGGCAGCCGGGGAACGGCGCAGTTCGACCCCCCCCTGTATCGACACGACGGTAGCAATCACCGGCGTACAGGTCTCTGCCGCTTGGACGCTTGACATCGAAGTCAGGATAACGACCGTGAACGCCAGGCCGCACGTTCTGACAACGGTATCCCGCGCTTGACGCCGCAGGTGCGTCCGTAACATTCCACCCCCCTCGAGGTCTACGGACAGGCGTGAGTAACCCTTTACGAGCACTATAGGGCCTGACAATACGTAGTAAACAAGAATCGACGCCCAGATGCAATGGGCAAGCGTCAAGTTGCCCTGACGTGGAATGGCGACCTGGCCTCTTCCATCACCTCGGCGATACGCCTTCGGCCCTCCAGGCAAGGCCTCTGATGATGCTTGCCCCAGTTTGGTTCAGCGAAATGGCACTCGACTCGAGCGCAGGCTTTGACGAATCCCTCAACACAGTCAGGTAAGGCGACGCGACACGAACGCAAACCATGTTGTGGGAGAATCCGGCAGCCGATGCCCGTTATCGGCGCCGCCTTCCTGGCAGGCCGAAAGGTGTCGTGCACGGCGGAAGAAGGTGTCTACTCCGATCAAAGATACTAGCTTGACTTCGCATATGCGTCGCCCACTCAAGGGGCTAGCTCTGGGGCTAGTGATCGGTCTGCTCGGAAGCTTGGCGACTTCCCTCCCGCGCGTGGCGGAAATCGAGGAGGACTTGGAGCTGTACTGGTTGTTCCATCTTCGGGGCGCCACTCAGGCGCCGCCCGAAGTCGTCGTTGTCGCGCTCGACGAGCAATCCGCTCAAGAACTTGGCCTGCCAAGCAAACCAAGCGAGTGGCCTCGTGATATGCACGCTCAACTCATCGAACGGCTGGCGCGAGCGGGGGCTCGCGTGATTTGCTTCGATCTTACCTTCGATACTCCAAGCCGAACGCCACAAAATGACGTGGAATTCGCCGCGGCGATCGGTCGGGCAGCAAATGTCGTGTTGACCGATTCCCTGCGGAAAGAAACGGCCCTGCAGACAAATAGCTCAGGCCAGACGATCGGTGAGATCCAGATCGAAAGAGTTTCCCCGCCAATCCCAGTTCTCGAGCAAGCGGCGCTTGCGCACGCCCCATTTCCTCTACCCAAAGAGTCCAGGGTGAACACATTCTGGACGTTCAAGAGCAGCGCCGGAGACAGTCCAACGCTGCCTGTAATCGCCTTCCAGATTTACGCCTTCGACGTGTATGACGATTTTCTCGGTTTGTTACGCAAGGTTTCTCCCCGTCTCGCCATAACGCCGCCTGCCAGTGCAAAGGCCCTTGTCGCGTCCAATGACGCTGGAAGCCTGGTCACGACGCTGCGGAACGAGTTTCTGAGTGATCCGCAACTCGGGGAGCGAATGTTAAGGGAACTGAATAACAACAGCGACCCGGATCTGACGCCGAAAAGGAAGCGCCTCATTCAGTCTCTCCTGAGCCTGTATCGCAGAAGCGAATTGTCCTACCTGAACTTCCATGGGCCGCCTCGTAGTATCGCCACCGTGTCCTATCACGAGGTTTTGCATTCTAGGGAAGGCGATCCTAAAGTTCGCTCTGTCAACAATTTCGAAGGCAAGGCAGTCTTTGTCGGTTTCTCCGCGTTTTCGCAACCCGGGCAGGACCGTATACGCGACGACTACCAAACGGTGTTCTCGCAACGCAGTGGTCTCAACATCAGCGGCGTGGAGATTGCCGCGACCGCATTCGCCAATCTCTTGGAGGATCGGCCGGTGCGACCGATCCCGTTTCCCTGGCAACTCGGAATTGTCGCTCTCTGGGGAGTCGCGCTAGGCGCAGCGTGCAGGATGCTGCGTCCGATCGCGGCCGCCGGACTTGTCTTGCTCCTGGCGTCGGCGTATCTGTTCTTAGCCCTCCGCCAATTTACCGTGGCGGGCATGTGGCTGCCGCTGGTCATACCGCTTTGTCTCCAGGCACCACTGGCCTTGTTCGGTGGAGTATTGCTCAACTATCGTGACGCTAGAAGGGAGCGCAAGCTCATCAAGCAGGCATTCGGGTACTACCTGCCAGACAAGATCGTCGATCAACTCGCCGAGAGCGTGGGCCCTATCAACTCGACCGATCAGCTTGTCTATGGCGCCTGCCTGGCGACTGATGTGGAGAAGTACACGACGCTCGCCGAGACGATGAGTCCACGAGAATTGGGTCAGCTGATGAACGAGTACTACGCGGAGCTATTCAAGCCGGTTGAGCGGCTGGGCGGTGTCGTTAACGAGGTGGTCGGCGACGCGATGCTGGCGATCTGGGCTGCGTCTTCCTCGGAGGCATCAGTAAGAAAGCAGGCGTGCGAAGCCGCACTCGACATCGTTGAGGCGCTGGACCGGTTCAATCAAGCAGTCGTTGGCAGGCCCGCGTTACTCACGCGTTTCGGGCTGCATTCGGGACAGATGCTTCTCGGCAACATCGGGGCCTCGCAGCACTATGAATATCAAGCGGTCGGGGACATGGTGAATACCGCGACACGTATAGAGGGACTCAGCAAATACCTGGGCACGCGGATTCTGGCGTCCGAAGAAACAGTCGATGGACTGGAAGACTTCCTGACGCGGCCTGTGGGCTGTTTCCTGCTTGCGGGAAAGTCTACAGCCGTGTGCGTTGTCGAGATGGGCGGCCGCAAGCAGGATGCGAACCCGCAAGCCACATTGCTGTATCAAAAGTTCGCTGACGCTCTTGAGGCTTACCGTACTCGCCAATGGCGTGACGCAGCGACGAAGTTCTCGGAAATTCTTGACGTGTTCCCCGAAGACGGCCCCTCGCGGTTCTACCTGCACCGATGCGAGTCTTATGTCCTGAAGCCGCCTGATGAACCATGGCAGCCGACGGTACGGCTCGACCAGAAATGATGGACCGCTCGCTATAACTTGGGGATGCGCAGCGTCTTGCTGATCATAAGCGTCCCGGACAGGACGAACAGCAGCGCAAGCGGATGCAAGTCCCACGGCCCGATCGCCCACGTGCCGCCAAGCACGTTATCGCCGATGCGACCTTGCCAGGCGGCAAAGGCGAGGACGGCGACAAGCAGCACGCTGGTGGGAATGGGGGTGCCTTCGAAATAGGCGACCTTGCTCGCACCCGCCGAAAGTGTTTCCGCGGTCACGTTGTAGCGCGCGAGACGGCTCACGCCGCAGCAAACGAAGTAGAGCAACACCACCCAGTCCCATCCGCCCTGCAGACCCGCGGCGAAACCGAGTGCCGCGGGCGCGACCCCGAATGAAATGACGTCGGCCAGCGAATCCAGCTCCCGCCCGAGCGCCGAATGCTCTTGGCGCCTGCGCGCGATGCGGCCATCGAGCACATCGAATACGAACGCGGCCGGGGCCAGTGCTGCTGCGATGTAGAAATAAACCAACGACTGGTTGCCGACGTATTTCATTGCGCAAAACACCGCCGCCACACCGCAGGCGGCATTGGCCAGCGTGAAGAAGTCGGCCACATGAAACTCGCGAATCATCGAGAAATGTTTGCGGCGATCGGCCGTGCCGGGCATCGTGTACTCAATCAAGTAGCGAAGATATGCTGCGGAAACGCCTCGGTAATTGGCAAGTGTAGAACATGCCAGTGCACCTCCGCTTGTACGACGAAGGCATAACAACGATCGCTCAACTGGTCAGTGGCCGGTTGAGCTCGGTGCGAAAGGTGGCAGGGTCGGGATTCGACTCCGGGCCGGCGAGGTAGCATTCCCAGAGGTCCGGACCCGGCGTGTGCCCCTTGGCCGCGATCCAGGCAACGAATTCGCCCCAGGCGGCGCCAAGGCCCTCGTATGGCCCATGGTAGATCGTCCGCGCCACCTTCGTGGCGGGCAATTGGCCCGGCTTCACGCGCCCCGCGGCGGCAACGGGCGC
>Ga0070706_100007579_pt1 | contig 10161 bp, 9 predicted proteins | sample KBSK5501metaG_FD_65476 | JGI IMG/M metagenome (GOLD analysis project Ga0070706, IMG submission 65476) | Corn, switchgrass and miscanthus rhizosphere microbial communities from Kellogg Biological Station, Michigan, USA - KBS K5-50-1 metaG | ecosystem: Host-associated > Plants > Roots >...
CCGCTGGTCGGCCTGAAGGCCCGCCCCGCGAGGCCGGAGGGCAAGGTGGTGATGCTGCAGCGACCGCGCGGTGACGTCGGGCTGTATGTTTCGGAGGTCGCCGGGATCGAGGAGATCCCGGCGGAAGCACGCGAGCTGAAGGAGCCGTCGGGAGCTGTGCTCGCGCAGGTGGATTCAGCCGAGGGTCCCGTGAAGCTGATCGATCCGGAACAGCTGCAGCGGGCCATCGACAACCTGGTGGAGGCGTAAAGCGATGCCCCAGAGGCGAGTGCTGATCGTCGACGACGCGCTCTTCATGCGCAACACCCTGCGCGACATCTTCACCGCCGCGGGGTTCGCCGTCGCCGGAGAGGCTGACGACGGCGTGCAGGCCGTCAACCTGTTCCGCGATCTGAAGCCCGATCTCGTCACCATGGACATCGTCATGCCTTACAAGTCCGGCATCGATGCGACCCGCGAGATCGTGCAGCACGATCCCAACGCGGTGGTGATCATGTGCTCGGCGCTCGGGCAGGAGTCGCTGGTGATGGAGGCCATCGAGGCGGGCGCCACGGACTTCATCGTCAAACCGTTTCGCGGAGAGGACGTGCTCGCAGTGGTGAAGAAGGTGCTTGGCGAGTAGAGGTCATGGCGCACGCGCCCCACAAGTACCTGCACGCCTTCATCGCCGAAGCGACGGAACAGCTCGAGCAGCTGGCTTCCGAGCTGGTGAGGATCGAGCAGGAGGTTCCCGGCGGCGCGCTCTGGGATTCGATCTTCCGCCGCGTGCATTCGGTGAAAGGGAGCGCGGCGACCATCGGTCTCTCCGGCATCGTGGCCATCGCCCATGCCGCGGAAACCCTGATCGGCAAACTGAAGGCGCAGCAGGCGAGACCTGAGCGCACGCACGTCGACCTGCTCCTCCAGGCGACCGACGAGCTGGTGCAGGAGGTGCAGCAGGCATCGGGAACGGCTCAAGCGCCTCGCGCCGACGAGGGCGCTCCGGCGGCGCTCGCGGCCAAGCTGGCAGAGGCGTCCCGCGTCCTTCCCGACGCGCCTTCAGCGCCGCCGACGCCCCGGAGCGCCGGACAGAAGCCGGTCGCGGATCCGGGGACGCCGAGGCTCGACGTCTCGTTTTCGCTCTCCAAGGCGTGCCAGGCGCCGGGAGCGCGAAGCCTGATCGTGCAGCGGAAGTTGAAAGGGCTCGGGGTCCTGCTGGAGATGGACCCGCAGCCCGCCGCGCTGATGCAGAAGAAGGGCGGCGTTCGCGTCACCGCGCTGCTCGCCACCGCGCGGTCGCCGGAGGAGGTGCGCGCGGCGTTTGACGGGATTCCAGAGGTGGAAGAGGTCGAGGTGAGCGCGGCCCCGGCTGCGAACGCCCCGGCCCCCGCGCCGAAAGCGGCCGAAGAGGGTGGCGCCGTGCGGGCGGTCCCCGACATCTCCCCGGCGGAGGAGACGCGGACCGACGCCACCGTGCGTGTTCGCGCCCAGTCCCTCGACCAGCTCCTGGACCAGGCGGCGGAAGTGCTGCACGGGATCGCGCGGCTTCGCGAGGCGGTCCGACACCTGCCGGAGAACGCCGCGACCCAGTTCGAAGCGGAGATCGACCGCCTGCGCCGGACGGCCCGCGATCTGCACGGACGCGTGATGAACGCGCGCCTGACGCCCTTCTCGTCGCTCACCGAGCGGCTCCCGCGCGCCATCCGCGATCTGGCGCATCGCCTGGGCAAGGAGGTCGAGCTGGAGGTGCAGGGCGGCGCGGTCGAGTTGGACCGCACGGTCATCGAGGCGCTGGCCGATCCGCTCACGCACCTGGTCCGCAACGCCGTCGATCACGGGCTGGAGACGAGCGCGCAGCGGATCTCCATGGGCAAGTCCGTGCGCGGCCTGCTCGTGCTGTCCGCGCGCCGCGAGCGGGACAAGGTGCTGGTCGAGGTGAGCGATGACGGCGCCGGGTTCGACGGCGAACGGCTGCGGCAGCGCGCCATCGACATGGGAGCGCTCTCCCCCGACAAGCTCCCCGACGTCACCGAGCAGCAGAGTTACGAGCTGGCCTTCCTGCCCGGCCTTTCCACCCGCGAGCAAGCGACCGAGCTGTCCGGCCGGGGCGTCGGCCTCGACGCGGTGAAATCCGCGGTAGAGAGGCTCGGCGGAAAGATCGGCCTGCGCTCCGCGCCGGGGAAAGGCTCGCGCTTCACCCTCGAGCTGCCGCTCAGCGTGTCGATGGCGAATCTCTTGTTGGTCCAGGTCGGAGGCGAGCTCTACGGGCTGCCGATGACCCGCATCGTCGCCACCACCGAATACGATCTCTCGGCGCGCGGCGGAGAAGGATTCGAGGCGCGGTCGCTCGCCGTCATGGGCCAGCTCGTCCGCGCGTATTCCCTGGCGAAGCTCTTCGGCCTTCCCTCGCTGGCGCCTCCGGGCCCGCGGCCGTTCGCGGTGCTGGAAGTGGACGGGATCACCTTCGCGCTCTCGGTGGATCGGCTGGTGGGACAAGAGGAAGCGGTCTTGAAGCCGCTCTTTCCGCCGATCGATCGGATCAAGGGTCTCGCAGGCACCACCGTGCTCGGCAACGGGCGCCCGCTGCTGGTGCTCGATCCGCGCGGCCTGCATGAGCTGGCGGAAGCTTCGCAGCGGCTTCGAGGGGCGGCCTGATGAAGCAGCGCCGGCTCGTCACCCCTTTGGAGCTCACGCCGCAGCAGATCGAGGCGATGCGCCAGCTCGCGCAATTCGGTTCGGCCGACGCCGCCCGGTCGCTCGGGCGGCTGCTCGGCACGTTCGTCGAGGCCGCGCCGCCTCGCGTCCAGGTGGCGCCGAAGGGCGCGGTCGAGCGCGTTCTCCAGCCGGACGGCGCCGCGTTCTCCGTCCATTTCGAGGTGGAAGGCGGAGCGCGGCTACGCTGGATGATGCACGTGACCCAAGAGGGAGCGACGCTCATGGGCGGCCTCTTGCTCGGCGCGCCGGGCGGGGCCATCCAGAAACCGACGCTCTATACGAGCGCGCTCGCCGAGATGTCGAACATCGTGGTGTCGAGCTACGTCGGCGGCGTCGCGGCGGCGGTCGGGTTGACGCTCGTGCCGTCGATCCCGCACGTCGGATCCGGCACGCTCGCCGAGACCATGCAGGCCGCGTTCGGCGATCTCGATTCCGCCCTGCTGCTGGTGACGGACCTGCGGCTTCCCGGCGTCCGCTACGCGGGTCGCATCGTGGCGACACCGGTGGAGGAATCCCTTTCGCGCCTGCTCTCGATGCTCGGCGTCGTGTGATAGATCGCGCCCGATGGATGCGCGGGCACTGCGGGAATTCCTCGAACAGGTCAAGGCGGGCGGGATCTCCGTCGAAGACGCCGTCCGGCGCCTCGGCGAGCTGCCGGTCCAGCAGATCGCCGAGTTCGCGAAGCTGGATGGCGAGCGCGCGCTGCGGATGGGAGTACCGGAGGTCATCTACGGGGAGCGCAAGGGGCCGGAGCAGATCGGGGCCCTGATCGCGCGCCTGGTCTCGCTCGGACAAGCCGTGCTCGTGACCCGGATGGCACCCGAGGCGGAAGCGGCGGCGCTCGCGGCCGCGCCCACCGGCCGGTACGACCCGATCTCGCGCACGTTTTCCGCTTCGCCTCCCGCCGGACCGCCGCCCCGCGAAGGCCTCGTTGCGGTGGTCTGCGCCGGGACGACGGACATTCCCGTCGCAGAGGAGGCCTGCGCGACCGCGCACCTGGTCGGTGCGCAGGTGGAACGCCTGTATGACGTGGGCGTTTCCGGTTTGCACCGTCTGCTGCGGCACGCTCCGGCGCTGCGCGAGGCCGACGCGGTGGTCGTTTGCGCGGGAATGGAGGGAGCGCTGCCGTCGGTGGTGGGAGGGCTCGTGGCGCGTCCGGTGATCGCCGTCCCCACCAGCGTCGGGTATGGCGCTTCGCTGGGCGGAATGGCGGCGCTGCTGGCGATGCTGAACTCCTGCGCCGCCAACGTCTCCGTGGTCAACATCGACAACGGCTTCAGCGCCGGCTTCGTCGCCGCATTGATCGCGCGCCAGTCGCACGCCGCGCGCTCGGGGAAAGAGCGTCCGCGGGAGGCGCGCAGCAGATGAGCACGCTCGTCCTCGAACCGGTCGGAGGAATCGCCGGCGACATGCTGGTCGCCGCGCTCCTCCACCTCGGCGCTCCCCGCGCGGCGTTGGACGACGGCCTGCGCCGCCTCGGGCTTGCCGGCGTTCCGCTGGAGGTGCGCGAGGTGGAGGTCGCCGGGATCCGGGCGCTGCACGTGGACGTCCGCGCGCCGGAGGAGGGCCATGCGCACCGGCGGTGGCGCGAGATCCGCGATCTGCTTTCCCGCTCCCGGCTGCCTCCCCGCGCCGCGGAGCTGGCTCAGTCGTGCTTCGCCCTGCTGGCGAAAGCGGAAGGGCGGATCCACGGCATTGCGCCGGACGAGGTCGAGTTCCACGAGATCGGCTCGATCGATTCCATCGTCGACATCGCCGGGGCCGCGCTGCTCATCGACGCGCTCGCTCCGGATCGCATCGTGGCCCTCCCTCCTCCCTCCGGCGGAGGTACCGCGCTGACTGCGCACGGCGTCATCCCCATCCCCGCTCCCGCCACTCTCGAGGTGTTGCGCGGTCGCAGCCTGCGCCCGAGCGGTCCGGGAGAGCGGACCACGCCGACCGGTGCGGCGATCATTGCCGCCTGGACGGAGGAATCGCCGGCGGTTCCGGAGCTGACCGTCGAACGGATCGGATACGGCGCGGGGACCAAGCGGTGGGAGGACGCGCCCAACCTGCTCCGCGCGATGCTCGGGCGGACGGCGGCGCAGGCGGGCGAGGCCGCGTGGATGCTGGAGACGAACCTCGACGACCTCTCTCCGCAGCTCATCGCCGCCGCCCTGGAGTCCGTGCTCGCCGCCGGGGCCCTCGACGTATGGGTGGCACCGGTCACGATGAAGAAGGGACGGCCGGGACATCTCTTCGGCGCCCTCGCAGCCGAAGGGGCCCGCGCTGCCGTCGAGGCGGAAATCTTCAGGCAGACGAGCACTTTGGGAATCCGGGCGACGCGCATCGAACGCCGCGTTCTCGAGCGCGAGATGGTGGAGGTGGCGACCGCGTACGGGAAGGTGCGGGTCAAGGTAGGCCGGCTGGCTGGCGTCGTGGTGAACGCCGGCCCGGAATTCGAAGATTGCAGGCAGGCGGCCGAGCGGTCGGGTGTCCCCGTGAAGGAAGTGATGGCGGCCGCTCTCTCGGCATTTCGTGGGGCTCGCTGAGTCGCGGTAGAGTGTCCGGTCGGGGAGCGAGAGGCCGACCGTTGCCTGAGCTTGGTAAATCGCCAGTTGCGCTCGTTGGACCGGCGGCGCTGGCGCTTGCACCCCGGCTCGTGGCCGCTGGATTCGATCTGGGCGAGGGTGGGGCGGCCGTGATCGACCTGTCCGGGGCCGCCAGCCAGCTCGGCGAGGTGCGCCGCCGATATACGCCGGTCGTCGGCGTCCTTGCCGACGGAGCCGTGCCTGGCCCGGATGCGGACGCGCTCGACGGGCTGGTACGGCTGCCGTACGCCGGTACGGACCTCCCGCCGCTGCTGCGAGCATTGATCCGGGCGGCGCGCGACCGCGGCGAGCTGCAGAGCGAACGGCAGCAGCGCGTCGCGGCGGAAAGCGAGGTCTTGCAGCTCCGCAGGGACGAGGAGAGCGAGCTGCGCAAGACCAAGGAGTTCCTGGAGCGGCTGATCCACGCCACCGCCGACGGCATCGTCGCGGCGGACCTCACCGGCACCATCCTGCTCTTCAACAAGGGCGCTGAGCGGATGACGGGCTTCTCGGCGGCGGCGCTGGTGGGAAAGACCAGCGTGCGTCAGCTGTACCCGCCCGGGTCGGCGGAGAGGATCATGCTGCGCCTCCGTGACTGCCGCGCGGCTGGTCAGGAGTTCGGGCGCATGCGCTGCGAGCTGCTGGCGAAGAGCGGCGAGGTGATCCCGGTGGATCTGTCCGCCGCCATCGTCGCCGAGGACGGCCGCGACACCGCCACCGTCGGCGTGTTCCGCGATCTGCGGGAGGAGCTGCGGCGCGAAGCGGAGCTTCGCCTCACCCGCGAGCGCCTCGAGGAAGCGGAGAAGGCGGCCGTCGTCTCCGAGCTGGCCGGCGCTGCGGCGCACGAGCTGAACCAGCCGCTCACGAGCGTCGTGGGCTACTCCGAGCTGCTCCTGCGGCGCACGCAGGAGAACGAGAAGGGGCGCGAGGAGCTGGCCGCCATCCTCCGCGAGGCGGAGCGGATGGCGAGCATCGTGAAGAAGATCGGCCGGATCACGCGGTACGAGACCACGTCGTACGTGGGAAGCACACGGATCGTCGATCTGGAGCGCGCCTCCAACCCGCCGCCACAAGCAAGCGTGATCCGGGACAAGCGGTAGAGCTCCGCGAGGCGCCTCTTCCTTTCTACCGCAGAGCGCGCGGAGCGCGCAGAGGTCCTTCTGGCCGGTAGCGACAACCAGGAATCTCCGTGCGCTCTGCGCGCTCTGCGGTTGATCTGAAAAACTACCGTCAGCGGACAAAAGCGGCTATCGCGGCACTGCGAGGAGCGCGTACGCCTCGACGCTGGGCAGGATGGTGGAGACCGCGAAGCCCGAAGGGTTCAGCGTGATGCGCTCGCCGTCCTTTCCCCCGCTGCGCTCCGGCGCGAACCAGTAGGCCGCTCGTCCCCCGCCCGCCGCCTGTCCTGCGATGGTGACCTGCACGCCCTGGGCGGGGACGAAAGCGCCGTCCTGCAGCTCGAGGTTGACGAAATGGACGTCGAGCTTGCGCTCGGAATCCAGATACGCCCGAGCGAGGAGGCGGCCTCTTCCGGCGAGCGTCACCTGGGCGCGGCCCCGTCCGGTGAGCTCGCGCAATGCGCGCGCGATCGCGGCCTCTTGCGCCGCGTCGTCGAGAGCGAACACGCGACCCTCGCCGACGCGGTCGAGACCGGACTTCACCTCGGGAAAGAGCGGCTCGCCCGCGCGGCCTTCCTCGTCGATGGGCGTGCACTTGCCGAGCATCAATAGATCTCCTCCACCCTCGACGTACCGCCGCGCCGCCGCCGCATCCGAAGCCGGGAGCGCAGCCGCGCCCGCGAGCACGAGGAGGCGCGCGCGCACTCCGCCCGCCAGATCGAACCGCACGGCGGGCTGCAGCTGGACGCCGGCCAGCGCGGCCACGGCGGCGGACGTCGCGCGCTGGTGCGCCCCGAGCGTCCAGTGGTCGCAGCGGGGCGACAGGAGCACTTCCGCGTCGAACAGCGGCGCGGACGGCCGGTATCGCTCGCGGGCGAGCGTCAGGAACTGGCGATGCTTCGCCAGGGCTGCGCACGCGGCCTCCGGCGCATCGTCGGCGATCATCAGATCCGTATCGCATGCGGTTGCGAGCGCCGCGAACAGCTGGACCTGCGCGGCCGTCGCCGAAGCTGGCAGCAGGGCCACCGCGGGCCGGAGCCCCAGCGCCGCTCGCGCCGCCAGCAAGGGGAGCAGCGCCGCGAAGGGATCGAGAGAGGGAAGCTCGAAGATCAGCCCGTCCAGATGCCGGCACAGCTCGAGTGCCAGGGGTGTGAGCGTCCCCACGCGTCCGAGCACCGCAATCTCCACGCTGCGATTGCGGCGCGCTTCGTCCCGCGCGCGGAGGATCGCGCGCTTCGCCGCTTCCACCGATTCCGAGAGACGGAGCAGCTCTTTCTGCCGGGCGAAGGGGCGCTCCCGCAGAGGCAGCGCCGAAGCGCGCAGGGCTTCCAGCGCGTCGAAGAGCTCGAGATGATCGCCGAGGCTCTCGCGCAGGTACTCGACCAGCGCAAGCTCGCAGCTGCGGCAATACCCGGCGCCTTCCGGTCCCAGCCGGTACCAGCGATCGAGGCCCTCGAGCAGGACCGCTTCTCCGGACAACGCTGCCCGCGCCGCGAGCGCCCCGGCTGCGTCGCGGCCTTCCAAGGAGAAAACGCAGCGGACCGGGACCGGCGTTCCGTCCAGTGCCGCGCATCGATCGGCCTCCCCGGAGGGTGCACCGACATCGGCGGCGACGACCCACGGGACCTCGCGGACCTGGGGCGCGGGCACCCCGGTACCGGCCTCCAGCGCGGGGACGGGCGCGGCGGCCGGCAGGGCGCCTTCCTCTGGAGCTCCAGGCGCGCCCGGCTCGGCGGGCGGCGGCAGCGGGACCCCCGCTGGCGGCATGGCGCGCGCGGCAACCCGGATGGGAACGAGAATCGCTTCGCTTCCCGCCGATTTCGCCTCTCCGGCCTGTTCAAGTCCCGACAGCGCGATGTGCCGCGTCTTCGGGAAGGTGACCTCACGCGCCATCGCGGGCGAAACCTAGCACGGCGCGATGGCCCGATCCCTGCTCCGCAGCGGGGGGTACCGCCGAGCGAAAGCGAGCGCCCGATTGCCGATCTGGAGGGCGGCACCCAGATTGCTCACGCGAGGCCCGTGGCTCGGTGAGGGGGCGGGAGGGGGTGGGCGCGACCCGCTGTCTCCGGCCGGTTTTGAACTCTTTCAGCAGAGGACGGAAACAAAATGAGCTCGATTTTCGAGACGGTCGCGCATCACTGGAAGGGCGGCGGCTTCGGCATGTACCCGATCGCGATCTGTCTCGTCTTCGCGATCGCGGTGGTCATCGATCGCATCCAGGTTCTCTTCTTCACCGCCAGCGTGGACAAGGAACAGTTCCTGCGCGGGCTGAAGACCCACATCTTCAACGGCGATCTGGACAAGGCGATCAGCTACACCGCCGGCCAGAAGACCACTCCGCTCACCAACATCGTGAAAGCTGGGCTCATCAACGTCCCGAAGGGCGAAGACGAGGTGCAGGCGGCGATGGACGAGGCGTCGCTCCGGGAGATGCCCCGGATCGAGAAGCGCACCGGCTACCTGGCGATGATCGGCAACGTCGCCACCCTGGTCGGTCTGCTCGGCACCATCGTCGGCCTCATCCAGTGCTTCGCCGGCGTCGCGGGTGTAGACGCGTCGGAGAAAGCGCGCGTCCTGTCCGACGGCATCGCGGAGGCGATGAACTGCACCGCGTTCGGACTGATCGTCGCCATCCCTTCGCTGGTCGCCTTCTCGCTCCTGCAGGGCCGCACCCAGCACATGATCGACGACATCAACGAGACCTCGGTGGGCGTGCTCAACCTGATCGTGGCCAACAAGGACAAGATGCGGATCCCGGCGAATCTGCCCCAGCAATAGGCGCTCGCCAGGCGAAGCCGGGAGGGAGGACGATCATGGCTGGCGCAGCACCGCAGGAACATACCGGCAGGGGCGGCAAGAAGCCGCTGGACGCCGAGCTCAACCTGGTTCCCTTCATCGACCTGCTCTCCTGCTGCATCAGCTTCCTTCTGATCACGGCAGTGTGGACGCAGATCGCCGGGCTCCAGGTGGCGAGCAGTGGAGGACCCCCGGAGCCGCCGACCAAGCAGGAAGCGACCATCGAAGTGCGGCTCCTGCTCAACGACAAGGGCTATCAGCTGATGATGGCGGGCGCGAGCATCGAGATCCCGAAAGTGAACGGCGGATTCGACCGCCGCATGCTCGCCGAGAAGCTGAAGACGCTGAAGACGAGCCTTCCCGACCAGAACGCGATCACGGTGCAGCCGGAGGACACCGTGGCGTACGCCGATCTGGTGGAGACGGTGGACACGGCGATGGGCGAGCAGCTGCGCAACGTCACGGTTGCGCCGGCGAACTGAGGGGACGGGAATGGCCATCGTCACGCCAGGCAAGCGGCCCTGCGAGCGGATCGCGCGCAGCAAGGTGCTGGGAAAGAAGTTCGTCCGCGGCAAGCGTGGGCTGTACGCGGCTCTCACGCTCACGTCGCTGGTCGACGTGATGACGATCATCGTCATCTTCCTGCTGATGAACTTCAGCGCGAACGGGGAAGTGCTCTACATGAGCAAGGACATCCGGCTGCCCGACGCGTACCACGGCTCGCAGCTCGATCGGGCACCCGTGATCTCCGTGTCCGCCGAGGCGGTCACCTTCGACGGGAGGATGCTGCTCAATACCGGCGACCTGGTGAAAGGCGACGCGATGAGCGTGCCCGAGCTGGAGGAAGCGCTGCGCGACGAGAAGCGCCGGTACGAGACCATCCACGTGGAGGATCCGGACCATCCCTTCCGGGGCCTGATCAACGTCCAGGCGGACCGGCGGATCCCATTCAAGGTGATCAAGCGGGTGATGTTCGCCTGCAA
>Ga0070706_100007580_pt1 | contig 10160 bp, 8 predicted proteins | sample KBSK5501metaG_FD_65476 | JGI IMG/M metagenome (GOLD analysis project Ga0070706, IMG submission 65476) | Corn, switchgrass and miscanthus rhizosphere microbial communities from Kellogg Biological Station, Michigan, USA - KBS K5-50-1 metaG | ecosystem: Host-associated > Plants > Roots >...
CTCGCGTGCGCGCCGCCGCCTCGGGCATGGAGCCCGTTCGCTCGAACTCGGCGAGGATGGCCTGTGTGTTGTCCTTGCTCTCCTGAACGTTCGGCTCGTCGAACGGGTCGACCCTGAGCACCACGCCCGCGATCGCCGTCGCCATTTCCCACCGGTAGAACTCGCCCGCGATCTGATCGCGGTCGGCCAGGACGATCGAGACCCACGACATTCCGGCGCGCCCGAGTTCCGCTTCGAGCCGCTCCAGGTCGAGATCGGATTCTCCCTCGAGGCGGATCGAGACGAAGACGCGGTCGGCGCCGTAGTGGTGGGCGGCGCCGAGGGGCTCTCCCTCGACCGGAACGATGCCGGTTCCTTCCTTGCCGGTGCTCTCCGCGACGAGCTGTTCGATCCAATAGCCGAGTGGCCGGAGCGCGGGCGTCGTGAGGAGGGTCATCTTGTCGCGGCCCGCGCGCGCGGCGGCGCCGAGGAAGGCGCCGAGCCGAAGCGCGCCGTTTTTGTCTGGGACGGGCGAAAGCGATTCCTGGCGCGCCAGCTCGGCGCGTGTCGCGAGGGCGTCGAGGTCGAGCCCGAGGAGCGCCGCGGGGACCATTCCGAAATAGGAGAGCGCGGAATAGCGGCCCCCGATGTCCTTCGGGTTCAGAAAGACGCGGCGAAATCCCTCTTCCTTCGCGAGACGCTCGAGCGACGACCCCGGGTCCGTGATGGCCGCGAACCGCGCCCCCGGCGCCGCGAGCCCGGCCTTCTCGATGAGGTTTCGGAAGTAGCGGTACTGCGAGCGCGTCTCCAGCGTGGAGCCCGACTTGCTCGCCACGAGGAAGAAGGTCCGCTCGAGCTTCGCGGCGGCTTGCGCGCTCCCGACCGCGGCGGGGTCGGTCGCGTCGAGGACGTCGAGCGTCGGTGCCCCGGGGCCGGCCCGGAGGCAACGTTGCAGCACTTCCGGGGCGAGGCTCGAGCCACCCATGCCGAGGAGGAGGACGTGGGTGAATCCGTCGGCGCGAACCTCGGAGGAGAATCGCTCGAGCTCGTCGGCGTGCGCTCGAAGCCACTCGGGCGCGTCGAGCCAGCCGAGCCGGTTTCGAATGATCGCGACGTGCGCCGGGTCATCCTTCCAGAGGTTGGCCCCGCGCGCCGCGACGCGCGCGATCGCGTCCGCGTCGGTGAGGCTTCGGATCGCGTCGCGCGTCGCCGATTCCAGGGCGCCGAGGTGTTCGGTCTGCCGCACGAAGGAGTTCGCCATTCAGGAGTCCCGAGTTCGCTGCGACGCGCGCTCCCTCGCCTTCTCGTATTCGGAGATCTGTCCGACGCGACGCGCGTGGCGTCCTCCGTCGAAGGGCGCCGTGAGCCAGGCGTCGAGGATCGCGGTCTCCTCGGGGGCCGGGGTGAGCGCCGAGCCGAGGACGAGCACGTTGGCGTCGTTGTGGCGGCGCGACATCTCCGCCTGCCAGGGGCTGACGGCGATCGCGGCGCGGATTCCTTCGACCTTGTTCGCGGCGATCGCGATGCCGTTTCCCGAGTCGCAGATCAGGATTCCACGTTCGGCCCGGCCATCGCGCACGGCCTCGGCCACGGGGAAGGCATAGAGGGGATAGTCGGTCGACTCGGCCGACGTGGTTCCGAGGTCGAGCACGGTGTGGCCGCGCGCGGCGAGCAACGCCTTCAGTCGTTCCTTTTGTTCGTAGCCGGCGTGGTCGGCGCCGATCGCGATTTTCATGGCCCGTGCTCCGTTTCGAGTGCGGACGGCCCGAAGCCGCCTTGGCGCTCAACCTAGGTCACGCCCCGGGAGCGCGCAACAGCCGATTGACAGGCGGGCGGGAAACACCGAGACTCGCCGCCGATGACCAAACCCACGAAGCCTCCGACCGGCCCGCCTCCGGCCGGTTTTCGACCGCCCAGCCCGGGACCCGGCGCGGTCGCCACGGCCCCCCTTCGCGCGGAGCACGCGGAATTGATGCGGATGTTGCAGGGGCTGGCGGAGCGTCTCGAGAAGCTGCACGAGCAGACGACGCTGGATCAGCTGTCCATGGCGAGGGAAGTGCTCGACTTCGTGAAGCGGCGCGTCGCGCCGCACGCGCGGGCCGAGGAGTACACCCTCTACCCGGCCGCCGACTGGGCCGCGGGCGAGGGGTCGAAAGTGAGCGAGACGGCGCGCTTCGAGCACCAGCTCGTCATGCGCCGCTGCGAGGCGCTCGAGAAGGCGATCGCGGCCGGATCGCCTCCGGGACGCCTGATGCACCTCTCCTACGGAATCCTGAGCTTGATCGCCGCGCACTTCGCCGTGACCGACGAGGTCATCCTGCCGTACCTGGACAAGGCGTTCGACGCGGCCCGCTTCGAAAAGGAAGTGCTCACGCCCCTCCGCGTCGAGCGAAGCGCGAAGCGCTAGACCGTAGCACTCCGCGCCCCGCCCACGCGGCTAGGGCGCCTGCCGGATTCCCTCCCGCAGATACGCCTCGTAGGCCTTGTAGTCGAAGTCCCGCTTCAGGAAGTCGCGCACCAAAGCCTCGGCCGGCTTCGTCCCTCCCGCCGCGAGAATCGTCTTCCGATACCGGGTCGGCACCGTCGGGTCGAGCATGTTGTTCGTATCGAACTTGCTGAACAGGTCCTTCGCGATGACCAGCGACCACTGATACGTGTAGTAGATCGCCGAGTACCCGTCCAGGTGACCGAAGCTCGTCTGGAAGTGCGTGTTGGGGACGCGAGGGAAGGGCATGATCGCGGTCTCCGCTTCCTCGACGACCTTGTCCGTGTTCACGAGGCTCGGATCGCGGTCGTACATGCGGAGCGAGATCGTGGTCAGGAGCACCTGGAACGCGGTGTCCGTGGCGCGGCCGAAGGCGTCCGAGCGCTTCATCTTCTCGACCATCGCCAGCGGGATCGGCTCCCCCGTCTGGTAGTGCTTCGCGAACGACTGGAGTGAGGACGGATACCGGACCCATTCCTCGAGCATCTGGGACGGTGCCTCGACGAAGTCCCACTCGGTCGAGATTCCGGCCTGAGGCTCCCAGCGCTGGCCGCCCGCGAAGATGGAGTGGAGCAGGTGGCCAAACTCATGGAAGAACGTCTCGACGTCAGCCGGTTCCATGAGGCCCGGGTCGTTCGGTTCGTCGCCGGGGAAGTTGCAAACCAGGACCGCCTCCGGCAACTGGTAGCCCGCGCATCCCTGTCGAACGAGGAATTGGGCGGCGTGGTTGAATTTGCCGGGCCGCGGATGGAGATCCAGGAAGAACCGGCCGATCGTCTTGCCGCTGTCCCAGACCTCGTACGCGTCGACGGTGGGGTCCCAGACGGTCGGGTTCTCGATCTTCTTGAACGTGACGCCGAAGATCTTGGAGGTCACGTCCATGACGCCCTTCTTGACCTGCGCGAAGGCGAAGTAGGGGCGCGCCTCGCGCGAGTCGAAGTCGTAGTCCCGCTTCTTCACCTTGTTCGAATAGTAGCCGTACTCCCAATTCTCGACGGTCGTCGCCGACGGATCGTCGGCGCGTTTGGCCTTCAGGAAGATCTGGTACTCGTCCTTGGACGCGGCCACGGTTAGAGCGGAGATGCGGTCGATGAAGTCGGAGACGCGCGCCGCGCTCTTGATCATCTTGTCCTCGGTGGCGTAGTCGGCCCACGTCTTGTACCCGAGAAGCTGCGCCAGCTCGTAGCGCTTCGCGATCAGACGGTCGAGCACCGCCATGTTCTGCGGGTAGGCGCGGTTCATCCGCTCCATGTAGAGGCGCCGGCGCACTTCGCCGTTTTCGGCGTAGCTCATGATCGGGAACCGGTCCGGATATTCGATCGAAATCTTGATCTTGCCGTCGGGCCCCGGCTGGTGGCTCTTGATGTAGTCCTCCGGAAGGCCCTTCAGCTCGTCCACGCTCGAGAGTTCGATCGTCCGGGAATCGTTCCGGATGTTCTTGTCGAATTCCTGCCCGATCTTCACCAGCTCCTCACGCAGGGCCGTGATCTTGGCGCGCGTCGCGTCGTCCTTGTCGACGCCGGCGCGGCGGAAGTCGCGGAGCGTCTTTTCGACCAGGAACTTGGTCTCCGGCGACTCCTTCGACACGTCCACCGCCTGAAGGGCATCGTAGACGCCCTTGTTCAGGCTCAGGTCGCTCGCGAATTTGGAGGCGGCCTGCGTGATCGCCTCGGCCGTGGAGCGGAACCCTGAATCCGGATGGACCGATTCCATGAGCCCCGCCTGATACGCGGCGTTGTCGGCATGTAGAGAGATTTCGTTATAGGGAACGAGCGTGTTCTGGACCGTGCGCTTGCCCTTGACGGCGAGAAGCCGTGCGAGCGCCGCCTCGGCTTGCTTGAGCTCCCCATCGCAGTCGGACCGGAACGCCTTGGCGTCGGGGCGATCCGCGTAGAAGATGCGCGGGTTCTTCGCCTCCGCCGCGGCGGAGATCGCGGGGACGAACTGCATCAGGAGCCCCGCCGCGATCGGCGCGACGAGGGAGCGAACCAGGGTTCGATGGAGCAAGGCGACGCCTCCTTGGGTCGAGAGAACCGGGTCACGCGGCGTGCGCGATTCGGTTCCGTTAGAGGTACGAGTCCCGGTAGACCGCCTCGCGGCGCTCCGGGAGGAACGTGGCGAAAAAAGCGCGCAGGAGGTCGTCCACATCGGAGATTCCTGCGTGGCGAAGCTCGAGTTTCATGTGCTCCCGCAAGTGCGTCACGGTGTCGATCGAGGGATTCAGGATCGCACCCTCGAGAACGGCGCGCGTATCGGGACGGATTCCCAGCCGTTCGATCTCTCGCGTCCACCATTTGAACGTGGGCGCCCAGCGCTTCCGCATCGTGAACCAGAGGTGCACGCCCGCGAGCGCCGCGCGGAACAGGTTGAGCTGGCGGTCCACGTCGAATCCGCGCACGTCGTCGATCGTCGCCGAAGAAGCCGCGACCGCGAGCTGGAGGTAGCGATTCATGGCGCGCTCCTTCCACGTGTCCTCGGGGAAGGCCGCCAGGCGCCGGCACCAATCCTCGAGTCGCCCGGTCTTGTCGGCCAGGACCACGGCGTCGATGTACGGCCAGTGGTCGATGTCGAGCGGAGACGCGAGCGCCTCCTCGAACGCCGACTCCGTGTAGTACGTAAAGTCCCCGATCAATCGTTTCGGGGTCTCGCCGTCGGCGTAGAGGTGGACCATCGTATCGGCGATGTCGAGCGAGCGGAATCGCTCCGGGGTCACGAGAACGAAGGCATCGTAGTCGCCGTCGGGGGCGGCCCAGCCGATGGCGCGACTTCCGCAGAGGATGAGGCCCAGGGTGTCCGGCCGCCCAAGTTCCTCTTCGAGGAAGGCGCGCGCGGCGGGCTCGTGGATCTCCTCGAGGGAGCGAACCGCCTTGGTCTGTGGGGGCGCGGTCGGCACGATGCTCAGTGGCTCGTCTTCCGCTCGAACCACTTCTCGGGCTCTGCCTGGAAGCGGGCCAGCGTGGAGTCCGCGGCGAAGTAGTAGTCGCGGCCCCGGAAGACCACGTGCGGCGAGGCCTTCTTCGGATGGAACCGCTGGAAGGATACGGGGTCGGTCAGCGTCTTCGTGTAGCGGAGCGGATCCTTGAGGAATCGGCTCTTCGCCTGGACGCTCGAGAAGAAGAAGATGTCCTGGTTGACCCGGGCCCGAAGGGACGAGTCGAAGATCGCCCGGCGGCGGGGGTGGACGGGACAGGGGAACGACGCGTGGAGGTCGCGCAGGTACTTCTCCGGATCGGCCGAGAACGTGACCGGGCAGGGCGAGCAGCAAAAACCGATCGGCGTGCCGTTCACGTAGACGGGCTTCCGGTCCGGGTCGAGGCGCGCCTTCCGGACCGGGCAGTAGTCGTTGAGGGAGACGAGCGAGTCCCGGTACATGATGCGGGGACGGTCCGGATGCTCGCCGCGAACGTAGTTCGGGAGCCCCGGCCGGATTCCCTCGACCCATTCCGCCGGGGTGTCGCCCCCCGAGCCGACCTCCTGGCCCGGGGCGCCGACTGCGAAGGCGCAAAGGGCCAGCATCGCCGCGGCCAGGCCAAGGCCGGCGGAGCCGGTCGGCCGTCCGCGTCTGCTCGTCGGGGAGTCGTTCGTCATCTCGTGGTCATACCCTCCACCGCCACCGTTTCTCCCTGCTCCTCCAGATGAGGTTTACCTGAGAAATCTATGTAATGGCCGGATTTAGCAGCCTTCGTCTCGAGATAGAAGCGATTGTGTTCGTTGGGAGGAATCACGTGCGGCAACCGCCCCTTGATTTGGATGCCGTACCGGGCTAGATCGTTGATTTTACGCGGATTGTTCGTCAAGAGCGAGATCGAACGGATCCGGAGGCTGTGCAGCATGTGGACCGCGATCGAGTACTCCCGCTCGTCGTCCCGGAAGCCGAGCGCCTCGTTCGCCTCGACCGTGTCGAGCCCCCGATCTTGGAGGCCATACGCGCGGATCTTGTTCAGGAGGCCGATCCCACGCCCCTCCTGGCGAAGGTAGAGCACGAGGCCGAACGGGCGCGCCGCGACGGCGCGGAGGGCCACCTCGAGCTGGTCGCGGCAGTCGCACCGAAGCGACCCGATGGCGTCGCCGGTCAGGCACTCGGAGTGGATGCGCGTCGGAACGTCGTCCTGGCCGATCGGGTTCCCGCTCAGGATCGCGACGTGTTCCTTTGCGTCCCGGTTGTTCCAGAAGGCGACGATCTGGAAGCGGCCGAAGCGGGTCGGCAACTCGGCGATGGCGACGATCTTCACGCAGATCTTCTTGTCGCCGACGCCCGGACAATCGTGGTCGGCTTCAGCTTTTAGGATCGCGTCGATCTCGGACTGGGTCAGTGTGGCCACGGTGTCTCCTTGGGCGTGTTGCGATGCCGGGCGGGGTGAGGCATAAGGGTCCCCATTATAGATGCAAATACGCTATGGTGGTCGCATGAACGCGAACCCACGCGCTCCCGAACTGAAGCCCCAGTTCGCCTGGCTCAACACCGACCGCCCGCTGACACTCGCCAAGGAATTGAAAGGGCACGTCGTCCTGCTGGATTTCTGGACCTACTGCTGCATCAACTGTATGCACGTCCTGCCCGATCTCGCCTACCTCGAGGAGAAGTACGCGGGGCAGCCGTTCGTGGTCGTCGGCGTTCACAGCGCGAAGTTCGAGAACGAAGGGCACCGCCAGACGGTGCGCGCCGCGATCAGCCGCTACGAGATCAAGCATCCCGTCGTCGTCGACGAGGAGATGGCGCTCTGGAGCGAATACACCGTGAAATCGTGGCCGACGATGGTGCTGATCGGTGCGGACGGCCGGGTCCTGGGCGGCGTGGCGGGCGAAGGGAACCGCGAGACGCTCGACCGCGCGATCGAACAGGCACTGGCGGACGCGCGCGCGGCGGGGATCCTCGCGACCGAGCCGGTTCGGTTCGAGCGGGAGCAATCGGTGCGCGCCGCGACCGGGTTGGCGTTTCCCGGCAAGGTCCTGGCCGATCCGGCCGGCGGCCGTCTCTTCATCGCCGACTCCAACCACAACCGGATCGTCGTCGCAACCCTTCCGGACGCCGCGGGCCGCTCGCGCCTGATTCGCGTCGTCGGCTCCGGTCGGGTGGGGCGTGACGACGGCCCCGCCGGGCAGGCGACGTTCCACCATCCGCAGGGCCTCGCCCTCATGGGGGACGCGCTCCTCGTCGCGGACACCGAGAATCACATGATCCGCTCCGTGGATCTCTCGACGTGGGAGGTCTCGAGCGTCGCCGGCACGGGCCAGCAATCGTACGATCGCTCCGGAGGCAAGAAGGGAACCGCGCAGGGGTTGAACTCGCCCTGGGACCTCGCGGTCGAGGGCTCCACGTGCTACATCGCGATGGCCGGCCCCCACCAGATCTGGCGGATGGATCTCCCCGTCGCGCTCTGCCGCGCATGGGCGGGATCCGGTCGCGAGAACCTCGTGGACGGCCCCGCCGAGCAGGCCGCCCTGGCGCAGCCCTCGGGCGTGACGCTTCTCGGCAACTACATCTACTTCGCCGACAGCGAGGTGAGCGCCGTGCGACGCGTCGACATGGCGTCGGAGCAGGTCGACACGATCGTCGGGAAGGGACTCTTCCACTTCGGCGACGTGGACGGGCCGGCCGCGTCGGCGAAGCTCCAGCACCCGCTCGGCGTCGCGGCCTGGGGCCGGAAGATCGCCGTCGCCGATACGTACAACCACAAGATCAAGCTGCTCGATCCCGAGGCACGGGAGATCCAGACGCTCTTCGGCGACGGGAAGCCCGGAAGCGAACGGGACGGCCGGCTCGCCCTGTTCGAGCCGGGCGGGCTCCACGTCGCCGCGGACACGCTCTACGTCGCCGACACGAACAATCATCGCGTGGCGCGCGCGTCGCTCGCGACCCTCGAGTGGGCGGAGGTGACGATCGAAGGATTGGAACCGCCGCTTGCCGAACTCGCGGGTGCCGCCCCGGCGGCCGATGGCGCGGTCGAGGTCGCTTCGGCGACCCTTCGCGCCGGCGCCGCCACCGAATGGAAGGTCAACGTTCGCCTGCCCGGGGGCGCGCACGCCAGCGACGAGGCGCCCGCCAGCGTTCGCGTCCGTCGCGGCGACGTGGTGCTCCTCCAGCGCACGATGCTCGGGGCCACCTGGCCACTCGCCTTCGAACTCCCCGCGCAGCCCGAGGGAGCCGCCGATCTCCACGTGCAGGTCTCGTTCGCCTACTGCCTCGAAGGGCAGGGCGTGTGCGTTCCGGCGAATCCCGCCTGGAGCGTTCCGGTGCGCTTCGCCGATCACGGCGAGGCGGCCGCCGAACTCTCCGCCTCGTTAGCCTGATTCCTCCAGGAAGGCGCGCTCTTCATGGCTGACCCCCTGGGGTTCATCCTCACGGCGATCCAAGTCCTCGCCATCCCGCTTCTCGTTCTCGGGAACGCGTTCTTCGTCGCGGCCGAATTCTCGCTCGTCACCGTGCGCCGGACTCGGCTCGAGGAATTGGCGGCGAAGCGGACGCCCGGCATCTCGTTTGCGGTCGAGGCGACGCGGCGCATCGACGACACCATCGCCGCGACCCAGCTCGGGATCACGATGACGTCCCTGGCTCTCGGTTGGGTCGGCGAACCCGGATTGGCGCGCGCGATCGAGCCCTGGTTCTGGTTCGTCCCGGATCGGTGGGCTCCCCTTGCCGCCCACGGCATCGCCACCGCGGTGGCGTTCCTCTTCATCACGTTCCTGCACGTCGTGGTGGGGGAGCTGGCGCCCAAGACCGTCGCGCTTCGGATCCCCGACGTCGTCGCGATCCGCGTGGCGGCCCCCTTGCTCGCGTTCGAACGGATCTTCCGGCCGTTCATCGGCTTGATGAACGGATCCGGAAACGCGCTCGTTCGTCTGCTCGGCTTCAAGCCCACGCCGCACGCCGGGCACATGCACTCGGTGCAGGAGCTTCAGCTACTGGTCGAGGACGTCCACGAGGCGGGGCGGATGTCGGTGGAGCAGGCGGACATCCTGAAGCGCGCGTTCAAGCTGCCGGAGAAGAAGGTCCGCGAGGCGATGCTGCCTTTGGGCGACACGATCATGCTCGAGTACCGGATGAATCCGGACAGCATCATCAACGCGCTTCTGGACAGCGTGCACACGCGCTTCCCGGTCTACGACGGCGAGCGGACCCGCATCGTCGGGATCGTGAACGCGAAGGACCTGTTCGCGATCTACGCCTCGAGCGGCCTCATCAATCTGGAGGACGCGATGCTGCCGGTGACGTGGGCCCCCTCCGAGAGGAGCACCGCCGACCAGTTGAAGGAGTTTCGGCGGGCGCGCCGGCAGATGGCCGTCGTGATCGACGACGCGGGAATCCCGATCGGAATCATCACGCTCGAGGACATCATCGAGGAACTGGTCGGCGACATCGAGGACGAGCACGACGTGACGGTAGGGACGAAGCCCTAGCCCGGGTGGCGGAATGGCATACGCAGGGGTCTTAAAAACCCCTGGCCGCAAGGCCTTGCTGGTTCGAGTCCAGCCCCGGGCAACTGTAAGCGCCTAGAACTTGCTAGGGGCTTGCAGCCCACCACTCATGACGGTCTTCGAGATTTCCTTGCGTTTAGCCCTCGGTGAGTAGGTTGTAGGCTATGGCAATTTGGGCACAAGATTCTCAAGTTCTCGATGCGGTTGTCCGTCGGCTGGCCGTTGACATGATCTAGTTCCAGCGGGACACGACCATCCGCTGTTCGTTTTGACCACCCGC
>Ga0070706_100007581_pt1 | contig 10159 bp, 5 predicted proteins | sample KBSK5501metaG_FD_65476 | JGI IMG/M metagenome (GOLD analysis project Ga0070706, IMG submission 65476) | Corn, switchgrass and miscanthus rhizosphere microbial communities from Kellogg Biological Station, Michigan, USA - KBS K5-50-1 metaG | ecosystem: Host-associated > Plants > Roots >...
TGGCGAGAACGCCGGGGCGCGGGAAGGAAGAGGAAATCCTCGCCGTTCTGGAGAGCAGTGACTCCGACTCTCCGTGAGGATTCCTTCGGCCGTCGCCCGTCGGCTTCCTTCCTTTCGCCGTTGCCGCGAAACGACTTACACGGGGCGCGATGGTAGAATTCTTGCGCGAGCCCGCGCGCGAGGGCGGATAATCGGCCATGGTCTTCTTCAACTACGCCACCATGCAGATGGCGGCCAAGATCGTGTACTACGGTCCTGGCCTCTGCGGGAAGACCACCAACCTCCACCATATCTACGGCCGGACTTCGCCGGGATCCCGCGGAGAGATGGTGTCGCTCGAAACGGAGACCGACCGCACGCTCTTTTTCGATCTGCTGCCGCTGGACGTCGGGATCATCGGGGGCTTCAAGACGCGGGTCCAGCTCTACACCGTGCCGGGCCAGGTCTTCTACAACACGACCCGCAAGCTCGTTCTGAAGGGGGTCGATGGCATGGTCTTCGTCGCCGACTCCCAGCGCGCGATGAAGGAGGCAAACACCGAGAGCCTGGGTAACCTCCGCTCCAACCTGGCAGAGATCGGTCTGAAGCTGGACGATTTGCCGTTGGTGTTTCAGTACAACAAGCGTGATCTCTCCAACATCCTCGCCGTAGAAGAGCTCGAAGAGAGCCTGAACGCCGAGCGCAAGTACGAAAGCTATGAAGCCTGCGCGGTTCTCGGCCAGGGCGTCTTCGAGACTCTGAAAGCGATCTCGCGGCTCACGTTACGATCCTTGAAGAAGAGAATGCTCGGAGACGATCGGACAACGCGTCTGAGCGTGGCGACTCCCGCTGCCCCGCCCAAGCCGGTCGCCCCGCCGCCCCCGCGTCCGGTGGAGTTGAAGGATCTCTCGCCCCCGCCAGCGCATCCGCCCCCACGGCCGGTCGAGCTCAGTCTGGAGCCCGAGCCGGAGCCGATCGCGTTCGAATCGCCCTCTCCGCCGTCACCTCCCACGCTGCTGGGCGTCGAGGCTTTCGATGCCGACGACGTCGAGACGGTCAATGAGTTCGAGGATGCGCTGAACTCACTCGATGCTCCCCTTCCGGAGCTCGATCTGTCGCCAGAACCGCTCGAGATCGGAGAAGTTTCATTCGCAGAGACACCGGACGCTGGGGAGCCTGCGCAGCTGCCCGAACCTCCCGTCAAGCACGTGCGGGTGCGGTCCAACATCGACATTCTGGCCGAGCTCGAGAAGTTGCGTAAGAACGCGACGGCGGAGGTGGCTTCCGCCGAGCGCGCAGCGCGGCGTCCGGCAGCCGGCATCTCGATCGACGATTTGCTGGCATCGAGTCTGAACCATCGCAAGGAAATCAATCGCATCTTCGAGATCCAGGTCCCGCAGAACGAGCTGGCGCAGGGACGCCACGTCACCATCGGCTTGCGAATCGAAGACGATGCGAAGAACCCCGTCGGCGAAGAAAAGACCTTCTCGATCGATCTGCATACGCGGCAGGAGATTGAGAAGGTGCTGCTCTCGCTCAAGTTCCACATCTTCGGAAAATAGGGGCCCGATTTCGAATTTCGAATTTCGAATTGCGGATTGGGAGGCGGACCCCAAATTCGCAATCCGAAATTCGCAATCCGAAACCGTCTCTGTCCTCCCCGGTAGACATCCCTAGACAAAAAAGGTTTTGCCTTGCGCTTCTGAGGCGGCTAACCTTTACCTACAGATGTCCCAACTGATTCGCGCACGGGCGAAGGAGTACGCGCTCCTCGCATGTGTCCTCGCGCTGGCCGGATGCGCGTCTTTCCAGACACGCAGGGTCGCTGCGCAGTCCCCTTCCCCCGAGCAGGTAGCCATGGAGCGGGCAACCGAAGCGTTCGAGCGCGGGCGCGAAGCCGCGCTCTCGGGAGACGCCGCTTGCGCAGCCGACTCGTTCGGCCGCGCGATCGACGCCGTCCGTCCGGTCGGGGGTCCGGCCTCGACCGACCCCCGGCTGCGCGATTTTTCAGAGGACCTGTTCGAGGCGATTCTCCGCTATGAGGCGCTGGCGTCGCCCGCGGAGGAGGCGACCGCGCCCGAAGACCATATCGCGCCGGAGCTGCGCCAGATCGAAGCGCCCGTGTCCAGCCCCGAAGAGATCTCCCGGGCGGCGAGCGCGGTCGCCACGGACACGGCCGGCGTGAGCTACGACATACCCATCGTGGTCAACGAATCGGTGCTGCGAATCCTCGCGGTCTTCCAAAACGATCTGCATGACATCATCGGCCGCGGCCTGGCCCGCTCGGGCCGCTACGTGCCGATGATCCACCGGATCTTTCGAGAAGAAGGGGTGCCGCTGGATCTGGCCCAGGTGGCTCTGATCGAGTCGTCTTTCCTCCCCCGAGCGCGCTCCAACAAGGCGGCCCATGGAATCTGGCAGTTCATGCTGCGGACCGGACGCCAATACGGCCTGACGGCCAACGCCGTCGTGGACCAACGAAGTGACCCGGAAAAGGCGACACGGGCGGCCGCAAAGCATCTGAAGTACTTAAACCTGCTCTTTCACGACTGGTATCTGGCAATGGCGGCCTACAACGCCGGGGAGGGCAAGGTCCTGAAGGCGATGGCGCGAACCGGCTTTACCGACTTCTGGCAGCTGGCGGCTTCGGGAACCTTGAAGCCACAGACCATCAGCTACGTGCCCGCGGTCATCGCAGCGACCCTGATCACCAAGAACCCGACCCATTATGGCTTCGACGTCGAATACGAAAAGCCGCTCGAGTACGAGACAGTGGAGTTGAAGCGGCCGGTCCGTTTGAAGCATCTCGCCGATGCCGAGCGCGCTTCCTTCGAGGAACTCCAGCGCCTGAATCCAGAGCTTCGCACCGACGTGACGCCGCGCGACGCAGACGGTTACGACCTGAAGGTGCCGGTCGGGACGCGCGAGGTCGTGCTCGCGGCCTACGAGTCTGCGCCCACAGCGGCTCCGCCCTCATACCGGCGCCACGTCGCTCGCCGGGGCGAAACCCTCGCGGCGATCGCCCGGCGCTTTCATGTCCCTGTGGCGGTCTTGGCGGAGCTCAACTCCCTGGCGCCGAAGACGCGGCTCCCGCGAGGTAAGGTGATCCTCGTTCCCCGGCCCGAGAAGATCCAGGTCGCCGCTGTTAAGGCCGTCAAGAAGACGAAGAAGAAGTCCACCGGCAAGGCCGTGGCCGTCGCGCAACGGACGCAGAAACCGGCCTCCCCGGAGCCAAAGACCTATCGCGTGCGGGGAGGAGACACCCTGTACCGGATCGCCGTCAAGCACGGCACGACGGTGGCCCTGCTGATGGCCGCCAACAGTCTTGGTTCGCAGGCGAATATCCGCCCGGGCGACAGGTTGACCATTCCCTCCAAGAACCGCTGACCGAATTCGAATTTCGAAATTCGAATTTTTCGAAATTCCTGCTAGAATCTCCCCGTCCTTACCGGGCGGTCCGGCGTCCTCCTCGCACCCCGAGGAGGTTTCATGCTTGCCCGCGTTCACTCGGCAGCAACCCTGGGAATCGATGCCCGCGTCCTCGACGTCGAGGTCGACGTCTCCGACGGTCTCCCCTGCTTCACGATCGTCGGCCTTCCCGACGCCAGCGTGAAGGAGGCGCGCGACCGCGTCCGATCCGCGCTGCGCAACAGCGGCTTCCCCGTCGTCAGTCGAGCCATCACGGTCAATCTTGCTCCCACCGACTTCCGCAAGGTGGGCGCTGCACTGGACCTGCCGGTCGCGATCGGGTTGTTGCTGGTTGACGGCCTCGCCGTGGCGACTTTGCGTCGGCGTGTCTTCATCGGCGAGCTTGGCTTGACCGGAGAGGTGCGAGCCGTCCGCGGGGCGCTCTGCCTCGCTGCGGCGGCACGCGAGGCGGGATTTGAGCAGATCGTGCTTCCCGCCGACAACGCCGCCGAAGCCGCGGCGGTCGAGGGGCTCGAAATCATTCCGGTTCGGAGCCTCGCGGGCGCCGCAGCGCACTTGACCGGCCAGCGCCCTATTCCCCCCTTCTCGCAGGGCGCCAGCTTTTCGACCGTTTCTTCGGAGGTGGATTTCGCCGACGTGCGCGGGCAATTAGTCGCCCGCCGCGCATTGGAAATCGCGGCTGCCGGGGGACACCACGCTCTGCTCGCGGGCCCGCCCGGCGCCGGCAAGACAATGCTCGCGAGACGGCTGCCGACGATTCTGCCGAGACTGACTCTGGCCGAGGCGATCGAGGTGACCAAGGTTCATTCGGTCGCGGGGGCGCTTACCGGCGGCGCGGGAATCATCGAAATCCCGCCTTTTCGCGCGCCGCATCACGGGATTTCGGCTCCCGGGCTCGTCGGAGGAGGAGCGCGCCCCGGTCCCGGGGAAGTTTCGCTGGCTCACCGCGGCGTTCTCTTCTTGGACGAGCTGCCGGAGTTCCGGCGGGACGCGCTCGAAGCGATCCGCCAGCCGCTCGAAGAAAAGCGGATTTGCCTCGTTCGCGTCGGCGGCGCGTGCGTCTTCCCTTCCGATTTCCTGCTGGTGGCTGCCATGAATCCCTGTCCGTGCGGCTTTGCGGGGGATCGAGAACGCGCATGCTCCTGCGACTGGAAAGAGCGGCACCGATACGCCCGGAAACTCTCGGGGCCTCTGCTCGATCGGATCGATCTTCACGTCTCCGTCCCCGCCGTGCCGTGGGGAGATATCGTCAAAGCAGGCCCCACCGAGACCTCCGCGGCGATCCGAGAGCGTGTCGCGGCTGCACGGCGGCTCGCGGCTTCCCGGTTTCCGGGGCGAACGGCGTTTCGAAATGCGGAGCTCCCGGTTTCGGATTTCGATCGCATTCTTGCGCTCGACGCTTCCGCTCGTCGTCTCGTGCCCGCGATCGTCGAGAGGCTCCACCTGTCCCTTCGGGCAGTGCATCGCGCGCTGCGTGTCGCGCGGACAATCGCCGATCTCGCCACCAGCGAGCGAGTTAGATCCGCGCACCTGGCCGAAGCGGTCGGATACCGCCTCCGCGCCGGATCTCCGAAGGGGCCGCTTGGACAGCTTGACAGAGGCGTTCCGGCGCTCATACGATGTGCCTCAAAGTCGGACGTGGGTCCAAATTTTTGAAAGAGGTCCCTAAGCGGCGTCGGTCGCTTCTCAAGGGGCAGCTTATGTCGCGGGAGGAGAACCTCCGTTGAAGAAATACAACACGATCATCTTCGTTCCCCACGCCAAGGCCCGCTTCCGAAAGATCACTGTTTCCAGCCGCTTCCTGACCCTAACCGCTTCTTCCGTCGTCGCGGTCCTGGTCTGTGCGATCGCTTTCGGCTGGGCCTATCTCTCCTCGGCGCGCCGGGACCATCAATACCGCCAGACGCTGGCGGAAAACACCCGTCTCAAGACCTCGACCATGGAGCTCTCGCGCAAGCTCGAAGGGCTCTCCCGACAGTTTTCGGTCTTCGAGGCGCGGACGCGCCGGCTCGCCATCGTGGCCGGGCTGTCGGACGCCGCTTCCAAGGCCATGGGAGGCCCGAACGTTCCCGCCGATCCGTCGGGGCGCACGGCGGAGCTGGACGCCCGCTTGAATGAGATCGAGACGCAGTTCCAGCGCCGCTCCACCATCGCTTCTTCTACGCCGACCGTGGCCCCGGTGCGGGGCCTCATGAACTCCGGCTTCGGCTCCCGAACGGACCCCTTTACCGGAGAAGGAGCGTTCCACCCCGGCGTGGATATCTCGACGCGCCGGCACGAGCCCGTCCTGGCAACGGCAGAAGGAGTCGTCGGCAAGAGCGGATGGTCGGGCGACTATGGGAAGGCTGTCGAGCTCACCCACGCGACCGGTTACACGACAATCTACGGTCACCTCGACGTGATCCTGGTCCAAGACGGCCAGCACGTTCGGCGGGGCGAGCGCGTCGGTCTCGTCGGGTCGACCGGCCGCGCCACCGGACCGCACCTTCACTACGAGGTTCGCAAGAACGACCGGGTTTTGAATCCGCTCGAGTACATCCTCGACGCGAGATAGGGCGCTCGGCGCTCGGCGCGCAACCGAAGGCCCACCTCACCAGCGCCCAGCGCCCAACGCCCAGCGTCTCTGAAGGTGTGAATAAACTGTCGCTGTTAAGCTGTTTACCGCCTAAATGATCGACCGCGTCCTCGCCAAGATCTTCGGCACCCAACACGAGCGGGATCTCAAGAAGCTTGCGCCCCGAGTCGAGGCCATCAATGCGCTCGAGCGCGAGATTCACGCCCTCTCCGACGAGGCGCTGCGCGGAAAGACCAGTGAGTTCCGGGCTCGAATCGCGGCGGCCTTGGAGGGCGTCCCTGACGAGGACCAGAAGGAGGCCCGGGACGCGGCATTAGAGGAGCTCTTGAACGAGGCCTTCGCCGTGGTCCGCGAGGCATCCGTGCGCGCCCTCGGCATGCGCCCGTTCGACGTCCAGCTGATCGGCGGCATGGTTCTCCATCAGGGCAAGATCGCCGAAATGAAGACCGGTGAAGGCAAGACGTTAGTCGCGACGATGCCCGTCTACTTGAACGCCTTAGCCGGCCGCGGCGTTCACGTCGTCACGGTCAACGACTATCTGGCCCGCCGAGACGCGGACTGGATGGGCAAGGTCTACCGCTTCCTCGGGCTCACCGTCGGGTGCATCCAGAACTCGCTGCAGGACGACGAGCGCCGGCAAGCCTACGCGTGTGATGTCACCTACGGAACCAACAACGAGTTCGGCTTCGACTATCTGCGCGACAACATGAAATTCGAGCTCGAGTCGATGGTCCAGCGGAGTCATGTTTACGCCATCGTGGACGAGGTCGACTCGATTCTGATCGACGAGGCGCGTACTCCCCTGATCATCTCCGGTCCCTCCGAGGAGAACACCGAGATCTATTACCGCTGCAATCGCGTCATCCCTCACCTGGCCAAAGGCACCGAAACGAAGGACAAGTACGGCAACAAGATCACAACCGGCGACTACTTGGTCGACGAGAAGTCCAAGACGGCGGTCCTGACGGACGAGGGAGTCGTCAAGGCGGAGAAGATCCTTCGGGTCGACAATCTCTACGATTTGAAGAACATCGATCAGCTGCACGGGACCGAGCAGGCCCTGCGTGCTCACGCCCTCTACAAGCGCGACGTCGACTACATGCTCCGGGACGGTCAGGTTCTCATCGTCGACGAGTTCACGGGCCGCGTCCTGCCCGGCCGGCGCTGGTCCGACGGGCTCCACCAGGCCGTCGAGGCAAAGGAAGGAGTCAAGATCGAGCGGGAGAACCAGACTCTCGCGACGATCACGCTGCAGAACTATTTCCGCCTCTACGAAAAGCTCGCCGGAATGACCGGCACGGCCGACACGGAGGCCGCGGAGTTTGCCCAGATCTACAAGCTCGACGTCGTCGTCATCCCGACCAATCAGCCGATGATTCGCCTCGACCACCACGACGTGGTCTACGCCTCCGAGCGCGAGAAGTTCGACGCGGTGGCCGACGAGATCCTGGCCCTGCGGGAAAAAGGCCAGCCCGTCCTGGTCGGAACGGTCTCGATCGAGAAGTCGGAGCGGCTCTCGGCTCTCTTGAAGTCGCGCAAGGTTCCCCACGTCGTTCTGAACGCGAAGTTTCACGAGAAAGAGGCCGAGATCGTCGCGCAGGCTGGCGTTTCGGGCGCCGTGACCATTGCGACCAACATGGCCGGCCGCGGGACGGACATCGTTCTCGGCGGGAACCCCGACTCGCTCGCCGATCAGGAGCGCCGGAACCTCGCCGACGAGGAACGCTTCGCCCGCCGCCTGTTGGAGCTCCGGGGCACGTCGGCCGCCGACCGGGAAAAGGTCCTCTCGGCTGGAGGATTGATGATCGTCGGCACCGAGCGCCACGAGTCCCGACGCGTCGACAATCAGCTGCGCGGCCGGTCCGGGCGGCAGGGCGATCCCGGAGCTTCTCGCTTCTACCTCTCCTTAGAAGACGACCTCATGCGGATCTTCGGTTCCGACCGCCTCCAGAACATCATGCGCAGGCTCGGCATGGAGGAGGGGGTCCCCATCGAGCACCGCATGGTCACGCGCGCGATCGAGCGTGCCCAGAAGCAGGTGGAGGCGCGCAACTTCGAGACCCGCAAGCACCTGCTCGAATACGACGACGTCATGAATCGCCAGCGGGAGGACATCTACGGTCTGCGCCGCGACATCCTGAAAGGGAACCTCGGCAAGGACTATGTGATCACGCTGTCGGAGACGATTCTCGATTCCCTCTTCGACCGGCTGCTCCCGCAGGATAAGGGACCCGACCAGTGGAACCTCACCGAGTTCTCCATCGGGCTGAAGGATTACTACGGAATCGAAGCGCCGGATCTCGAAGGCAAGACACGAGACCAGATCCACGAAGAGCTCCTCGCAGAGCTCCGAGAGCGCTATCAATCGAAGGAGAAGCTCCTCGACCCGGAGACGATGCGCCTGCACGAGCGTTTCGTTATGCTTCAGGTGGTCGACCAGCAGTGGAAGGATCACCTGCTCGCGATCGATCACTTGAAGGAGGGAATCGGCCTGCGCGGTTATGGGCAGCGCGATCCCTTAGTCGAGTACAAGAAGGAGTCCTTCGAGCTCTTCACCGTCATGAAGGAGCGGATCGAGGACCAGATCGTCCAGTATCTCTTCCGCTTACAGCCCGTCGTCCGCGAGGTCCAAGGCGAGGTCGCGGCGGAGGGGCGCGAACCAGTCTGGCTGCCTTCTCGCCGCGCCGGCAACTACAACTACTCCTATGGGGAGGCGGCTTCCGGGGGGCGGGATGCCAAGGTCGAAACCGTCCAGCGCCACGCTCCGAAGGTTGGACGCAACGACCCCTGCCCGTGCGGCTCGGGCAAGAAATACAAGAAATGCCACGGCGCCGCCGCGGCCGGTGCATAATCAGGGATGGCAGCGCGAAGAACCGCCGTCTCCCCCCGTTCCCAAATCCCCGTCGCCCTTACCTTCGACGACGTCCTGCTTCTGCCGGGGCGGTCGCGCGTCCACCCGCGCCACGTCGATCTGCGCACTCGACTGACCGCGGACATCCCGTTGAACATCCCGATCATCTCGGCGGCCATGGACACGGTCACCGAGTCGCGCCTCGCGATCGCGATGGCCCAGCAGGGAGGGCTTGGCGTCATCCACAAGAATCTCTCGATCGAAGCGCAGGCAGCGGAGGTCGACAAGGTCAAGCGCTCCGAGTCGGGCATGATCGTCGATCCGGTGACCTGCCGGCCCGAGCAAACGATCGCCGAGGCGCTCGCGATCATGGCGCGATACAAGATCTCGGGGGTGCCCGTGGTGGACGACACCGGGAAACTGCGCGGAATACTGACGAATCGGGACCTGCGATTCGAGACGCGCCCGGACAGGCCCATCTCGTCGCGGATGACGCACAAGAACCTCATTACGACGCCGGTGGGAACCACACTCGAGCAAGCCAAGAAGCTCCTTCACCAACACCGCATCGAGAAGCTGCTCGTCGTTGATCGAGCGGGGAAGCTCAAGGGACTCATCACCGTCAAGGACATTCAAAAGGCGATCAAGTACCCCGATGCGGCGAAGGATCGGCTGGGGCGACTGCGTGTCGGGGCGGCTGTGGGCATTTCGAAGGATCTGGTCGAGCGGGCGCGCGAGCTGCTTCGCGCCAAAGTCGATGTCCTCGTGCTCGACTCCTCTCACGGACAGAGCCAGGCCGTGCTCGACGCGCTGCGATTGGTCAAGCGGAAATTCCCCTCCGTTCCTGTCGTGGCCGGCAACGTCGCGACCGAGGAGGGAGCGCGCGACCTGGTCCGGCGCGGTGCCGATGCGGTGAAAGTCGGAATCGGCCCCGGCTCGATCTGCACGACGCGCGTGGTGACCGGAGCAGGCGTTCCGCAAATCCACGCGATTCAGGAGTGCGCGAAAGGGACGAAAGGCACGGGGGTGCCATTGATCGCCGACGGCGGAATCAAGTTCTCCGGGGACGTCGTCAAGGCGATTGCCGCCGGCGCGGACCTCGTCATGATCGGATCGCTGCTGGCGGGGACCGAGGAGTCGCCGGGCGAGACCATCCTCTACCAGGGACGGACCTTCAAGGCCTACCGGGGAATGGGATCGCTCGGAGCGATGAAGGCAGGCTCATCGGACCGCTACTTTCAGGAGTCGATGGACGTGGAGCCCACCGTCAATGGCAACGGCGGAAGCGGCGGCCCGCTCTCCAAGCTCGTGCCGGAAGGCATCGA
>Ga0070706_100007582_pt1 | contig 10159 bp, 10 predicted proteins | sample KBSK5501metaG_FD_65476 | JGI IMG/M metagenome (GOLD analysis project Ga0070706, IMG submission 65476) | Corn, switchgrass and miscanthus rhizosphere microbial communities from Kellogg Biological Station, Michigan, USA - KBS K5-50-1 metaG | ecosystem: Host-associated > Plants > Roots >...
AGCGCCGCGGCGACGATCGTCTGATCGAGCGCGGCGAGCAGCATGCCCAGCATCAGGGCCACGAAGATCAGCCGCACCCGGCGGCGTCCCAGTGCCGCCGCCCCCCCATCCGCGGTCCCGGCAGCCGCGGTCCCGGCAGCCGCGGTCCCGGCAGCCGCCCGGCCGGCATCCCCCAGGGCCGGTCCCGGTGCGGGCGCGTGAGGGAGCCGCGCGGTGGGTGCTTTCCAGCCGGTGGTCATCGCCGGTGGCTGGACGCGGGCGCAGGTAGGGGCGGGATTCCGGCCGGGAGGGATGCAGGGCTCTCGGCCGTGACAGCCACCGGGAGCAGCCACCGCCGCCACGGGGCCGCGTTCGCGTGGCCAGGCGGGCCAGGCGTGCCCACCGCGCGCGCGATCACATCCGCGCCCTGCGGCGGCCGGGTCTGGCCAGCACGATCAAACATTGATGCCTCCTGATATCGGGCCGTCCCCGCGAGCTTGGCGCCGCGAACGGTGCAACCGGTAGTTTCGCTCTCAACTACTAAGACGCATAGGAGGCTGGGCAGGTTCAGCGAGACAGAGCCGGCGGGGTGCGATATGCATCACACCGCCAAGACGGCGCGATCCGCCGGTACCGGGATCACCCCGCGAGTTCGAGCCTGACCGCGCAGCTCATCGCCATTGTTCACCGGCCGTGACGTGGGCGCGGGTCCTGTGTTGCCCGCCAGGAGCACGGGCTCGCGGCGCCCATTTGGGTTGCAGAACGGCCTGCGGCGGGCAGCCGGTCATCCGGCTGTGACCCGGGCATCGGGGTGGCCCCACCGGCCCGCTAGCCGGCCGGAACCCGTCCCAGCGCGAGCGCCGCCACGGCCAGCGGCCGGATCGGGCTTATTTTCCGGTCACCCGGCGCGCCGGGCGTCGTCTCGCTCGAGATGCTGCGTGCCCGGCGCTTGCTCGTCCCGAACGGAGCGCGGGCCCGCCGCGCCGTCTGCCGCCGGCCGCGCTGGGATAACCACCGGCGGCATCCGCGGCGGCCCGGCGGCTTCTCCCGAAGCTTCTGCCGAGGCAGCGGGGGTTGGCGTGCTGGTTTGTTCGGTTCGCCGGTCACCGAAGCCGGACGCGAACGCGTCCAGCGCCCGGGTCAGTTCGCTGGGGATGAGCCAGGTGTGGTTGCCGTCGCCGTTCGCCAGCTTGGGCAACGTCTGCAAGTACTGGTAGGCGAGCAACTGCGGGTCCGGGCGCCCACGGTGGATGGCTTCAAAGACGGTGCCGATGGCTTCGGCCTGCCCCTGCGCGACCAGCACCTGAGACTGCCGCTCGCCTTCGGCGGTGAGGATGGCACTTTGCTTGGCCCCCTCCGCGGTGAGGATCTGCGACTGGCGGACGCCTTCCGCGGTGAGAATGGCGGCCCGCTTATCCCGTTCGGCGCGCAGCTGCTTTTCCATCGCGTCCTTGATCGAGCCGGGTGGGTCGATGGCTTTCAGCTCGACCCGGTTGACCCGGATACCCCACTTCCCGGTGGCCTCGTCCAAGACCCCGCGCAGCTCGGCGTTGATCTGCTCGCGGGAGGTGAGCGTGCTTTCCAGGTCCATGCCCCCGATCACGTTGCGAAGCGTGGTGACGGTGAGCTGTTCGATGGCCTGGATGAAGTTGGCGATCTCGTAGGTGGCCGCTCGCGGATCGGTGACCTGAAAGTACAAGACCGTGTCAATGTGGACGACCAGGTTGTCCTCGGTGATGACCGGCTGGGGCGCGAACGACACGACCTGCTCCCGCAGGTCGACCCGCGCCCGGACCCGGTCGATGAACGGAACCACCGAGTTCAGGCCAGCGTCGAGGGTCCGGCTGTAAGAGCCCAGCCGCTCGACGACGTAGGCGCGGGCCTGCGGCACGATACGGACCGTGCGGCCGAAGCCGACGACCATCACGGCGGCAACCACGATGACGACGATTATCAAGATCATATTGTCTCCTCTGTAAAGACGAGCGCGGTCGCACCCCGGATCTCGAACACATCGACGATGGTCCCCACGGGGATGACTTGTTCGGGAACGTAGGCACGGGCCGACCAGACTTCGCCGCCGATCCGCACCCGGCCGTGTTGCGCGTCCACCAGCTCCAAGACCTGGGCGCTCTGTCCCACCAGGGCCGCAACCCCGCTCCGCGGGCGGCTGGTCAAGCTCCGGCGATGACGGCGCAGCGCCGGGAGCAGGATGGCGATCGATACACCGCTGGTGACCGCAAACGCGACAGCTTGCCCCGCGCCGCCTACCCCGAGCGCTGCCGTCACCGCCGCCGCCACGGCGGCGACGCCCAGCAGTCCGGCGACGAGGGTGAGGCTCAGCATCTCCACGCCGCCCAGGACAGCGGCGACGATTACCCAGACCAGCCAGGCAGGCATTTCGTCACGCCTGCCTTCTGGCCGGGTCGCCCACGCTCCCTGGCGGATAGGGCAGGCGCCCTGGTACGGATGTTCGCGGACTGCTCGCCAAGGGGCCCGCCCAGGGCTTGGAGTTATGGGCAGAGAGGCCACCTGTGTGCGGTCGCGGTGCGATCATTTCTTCGGCAGGTACCGGCGCGCCGCCGCGACGATTCCGCCGACAGCAGCAATCACCAGCAGCGTCGACAGGGTGAGTCGTCCGAAGATGACCAGCGCAAGGCCGCTGAGCCCCAGGGCGGCCAGCGCCTTCCGCCGTGGGCCGCGCAGGTACCTGGGCGCGGCGGCCGTCGGGGCGGGTCGCGGGTTTCGATGTTGTTCACATCTACTAACACGGGCAGTAACTGCGATTGGTTCACTCTCTCGCCTGGCAGACGCGGTGCGAGGGCGCCCGCCGCCAAGGGGCCCGGCTGCCGAGATCGAGCAGCGGGGCAGCCCTGGACTGTTCAACGGTGTTGACAGCGGGCGGCACGCCGTAGTGGCTGATCAGCCAGGCGTCGAGCAGGGTTTCCGCCTGTAGTTGGCCGCCGCTATCCGCAGTGGTAGACGTTCCGGGCAGGTAGCTCCCGGATGCCGAACACGGCCCTCTGGCCCTGGGCGAGCACCGGCTCTTCTACTACTCGCGTTAGTGGGTGAACCGAATCGCACCGCGCTCCAGGGCCGCCCGGAACTGACGCTGTGGGCCAGCCTGTCGGTCACGACACTCGGCTACGAGATCAAAGCCCAGCACTCCGACACCAAGAACACCCGGCGGCGCCGGGCGGTCAACGGCGATCGGGCTGTGCGTGCCCAAGGCCGTCATCCGGCAGCGGTGCGCGCTTTACATGAGCAACGGAAAGCCGGCGCAGCGCGGCATGCTGCTGCACGACGACGACTTCACCATCGTCGCGAAGTACCCGGCCGAATGCGCCGGCCTCGTCCAGTACCACCTGCGGGCCCAGGATGTGTTCCGCCTGGGCCGCCTGCATTGGGTCATGGAGACCTCGCTGCTCAAGACGCTGGCAGGCAAGCACCGCTCGACGGTCACCGCGATGGCCCGCAAAGACAAGGCCACCGTGGACACCCCCGCCGGGCCGCGCAAATGCCGGCAGGTCGTCATCGAGCGCGACAGGGGGCCGGCGGTCCACTTCACGCGGCGGGCGGCCCGGGGAAACGGGCTGGCTGCAAGGCCAGTACCGCGCCCCAGGCCGACTCAACCACGGCAAAGATCCGGCACCTGTCGAGAGGACGGGAAGAGGCCGGGGCGTCGCTTTAACTCAACGCGGCGCACACGTTCACTAGGACGTGGCCCTTCAGCGACAGCGAGGTGAGGACATGATTCGCCGAGATTGAGAACGTCAGCTTGCCCGCGGTCACGCTCACGGTGGGCAGCCCGAACCGCGTCGCGTCGGCTGGCGACAGAATGAAGGGCCCGTTCCGCCCCGTATGCACCTCGGTAAAAGAGCCGTCGGGGTGGCCGAAGAACTTCCCCGGCCCGTTCTCGGGCACGGTAATGGTCTTCCCGGTTTGCAGGTTCGTGTACGAGGCCGTGACGGCGCCGGTGAACAGAAACGTCATGGACCCGTCCGCGGTCTTGAGGACCTTGGTGAACTCCTTGTTGACCGGGAAGGCCACCCGGAGCTTGAACCCGCAGTACAACGCCGGCAGGGTGAAAGGCGGGCCCCCGGGGGTGGGGGGCTGCCATTTGGGCCCCCGGCCGGCGAGGGCCGGGGAGGCCGTCACCACCCCGCCCAGCACGCCCAGCAGCGCGCCGAACGCCACGATCACTCCCAGTCGTCGCCTCACGGCGATCACCCCCTCTGCGGCCACCGCACGTGGCCCTGCGTTGACACAGGTCATGAAGACCTCCGAACTAAACCGCCTTTTGTGCCGCTAACTTTGGCTGTCCGCTTGTCCCGCCGGGTCGTTAGTCGAAGTGAACGCTCCCGGTGAGTGTTTCGGTCACGACACCGTGGGCCAGGACCGCGCTCCCCGTGCCCTGCCCGCGCAACTCCGCATAGCCCCCGGTTCCAGCGATGACAACCCAAAGGTCGGTGAAATCGATACTGCCGTCCGGCTGCACACCCGTCACCGAACCGTCGATGCGCAGCGTGAAAGTGCCTTGTGATCCGGTTACGTTGCGCACGACGTGTATCTGCCCGTTACCGACAAGATGGTCCGACACGTCAACAAGCGTGCCTGAGTCGCTGATCCCGCCCGACGCAGACCACGTGCCCGTGTGTAGGCCGATCATGACCGCGCTCTGGATCGTGACCGACACCGAAGTGCTAGCCGCCGCGGGCGTTCCAGCGGCACCCAGTAGCAACAGTAGTGGCGTGAGGCATACCCCAATGAACGACAGCGGGCGCATGGCCCTTCTCCTTTCTCTGCGGGCTGCTGTGTGGCAGCCGAACGATTACTGCCACAGCGGCGCCGGCAATCGGTGTGAGTGCGGGTCGTCGCATGTGACCTCCAGTCCCGGTGCGGGGAGCCCTTACTGTGGAAGCCGGACGTCGCCCAGGAAGTTGCGGAAAGCGGTCCGGCCGGCAGGCTGGTCGGCGCAGCACCTGGAGACTGCCTGGTGAGCCGCTCGCGCCAACAATGACCCGGTGCACGCTGGGCACGGCAGCGGTCCTTCCTCTTCCTGGAATTGGCTGTCAATAGTGGCCGGCCTGGAGTATCTAAAAATGGCCAGGGCCATTACGCTCTAAGTAAGGCACCTATACGCTGCCGCTGACCCGGCCCACGGCAGGAGGCCGGGCAGATTATTTTAAGCCCGGGCTTGGGATACGGTTCCCTTCAGCACGAAGGTGGCCGGGCTGCCCTGGTAGTTGTCCACGACCTGGTAACCCCGGCCGTGCAGTTTCGCGTAGGCCTTGGTGCCCGACGTGATCGTCCACGGCTCGCCGCCGCCATTGGCCAGGTGTATTGTGATCATGAAGGTGATCGTCCCCTTTGCGCCGGTTACCACGCGCCGGATGAGCGCCGTTGTGCCGTTCTGTGTCCGGTAGTCAGTGTCCGGGCCACTGTCATGTAGCATCCCTGTGATCGTGCAGTGGCCGGTCCCCGCGACGCCGCCATTTGTGACGTCCAGACCCGTCAGGTTCTCCGCACACTGCATCGTCAGGTTGCTGTGCGCGACGTTCTGTGCCGCTGCTGCGCAGGACGAGATAAGCACTGCGACGGCGGGAGCGGCGGCGAGCGATAGGACAATATTTCGTTTTCTCATTTTGAGTCCCCCTTGCTTGCCGTTAAGCTCTGCCCGGGGCGTGCCTGGCTGCCCGCTCGCCTAGCTACTGCTGGGCAGGTTCCTGCTGGTAGTACGGGCTGGCCGTCTTGCTGAAGATGAGCACGATCACCGCCAGCCCGACCAGCCAGAGCACCGTCGCGGCGATCAGGTCGGCTGGGGCGTACAGCGCGGTGCCCTCGCCGACGCCGAGAAGCAGTCCAGTAGTGACAAGGCCGAAAAGCGCCATAAAAGCAGGCCGCGCCCAGTCATAACCTCGGCCGTTCGCCCAGGCAAGCCACAGCCACACGCCTGCACCGATCGGTGCGCTGGCTAGCACGGGGACAATCTGGGTGAGCATGACGGTGTGCCACTGCGCGGCGGTGAAGTTCTGGATGAAGTCCGACCTGAGGCTGCCGAGGGTCACCAGGACGGTGGCCAGGACGGCCAGCGTCAGCACCGCACCGGCGCACATGAGCCGAACAGCGTTCAGCACCGGGCGTGGTGAGCGTGACATTCCCAGGTGCATCTTGATCGCGCCCCTGAGCAGGTCCGCGCACTCCGCCAGTCCGGCCCGCTGCCGGCCCTCGGCGGCGGTGGCCAGCAGCACCGCGAGAATCTCCTCCTCGTTCGCGCGCCGGAACTCCTTCGGGTAGCACGCCAGCACCCGCCGGTAGCCCTGCTCTAGCCGTGACGGCTCAGTCATGTGACCACCCCCAGCGGCTTCAGCCGCGCCAATGCGGCCCTGGCATTGGCCTGCAGCCGGGCAGCCTCGGCGGCCAGCCGCTCGGTTCCCTCGGGGGTGAGCCGGTAGTACCGGCGCAGCCGGCCCTCCACGATCTCCTCCCGGTCCACCCCGATCAGCCCATCCACGCGCAGCCGGTCCAAGGCCGTGTACAGCGTCCCGGCGCGCAGCCGGACACGGCCACCGGAAATCTCCTGAACCTCGGCAATGATCCCGTACCCGTGCTGGCTGCCGTCGGCCAGCGCGGTCAGGATCAGGAACGTCGCCTCCTGCATCGCCCGTTCAGTCACACATACTTTATATACCGCTGGACTAGCGTTTGCAAGCACCGGCGAGCCAGCAGCGGACCATCGGAATCGAGGCCGGCGGAATGGGGCAATCTGCGCGAGCAGCCGGCGCTGACAGTTCAGGAGCCCGGCGTGCCGATTCGGCGCTCGGGAGCCGTTGCCGAGTGGGTCGAGGTGCCTGGGCACCCCGGGGCAGTGACCTGGCGTGACGGCGTCGGCTGATTTATCGTGAGGGTTGTTCGTGGCCATGAAACCTCAACTTGGCCGTTGACAAGGGTTCTCGTTGTCTGCTGGGGCCTCGGCTGCCTCAGCACACCGGGGTCTCAGCGTGAGTCCCGGAGGTGCGTCATGCCCACCACGATCCCGTCCGCCGCTCTCGTTCCCCTCGCGCCGGTATTCAGCAGCACCGAGCGGCCGGCATTAGCCGGTTTCCTGGCCGGGTATCGCGGCCTGACGCGGCAGGCGTATGAGCTGGACCTGCGCCAGTATGCGAGCTGGTGCCAGCAGCATCAGCTCCGGTTGTTTGGTGCGCGCCGCGCCGACTTCGAGTTGTTCGCCCGTGACCTGGAAGCCCGCGGCCGCGCCCGGGCCACCATCACCCGCGCCTGTGCAAAGGCCGCCTGTGGTTCGCCCGAGGCCACGACGGCCATCCCTGGCTGGTCATGTCGGACGACCTGGCGCGGTTCACAGTTGCGCTGCATGCAAGCTGAAAGACGGCCTTACGGCTGTACTGCCGGTGGCAGTAAGATCGGTCTTATGGCAGGTCAGGTGATCCGGCACACCGCGGCCGTCATCCGTGAGGATGACTGGTACGTGGCGCGTGCCCTTGAAGTGGAAGTGGCGAGCCAGGGGCGCACCATCGACGAAGCCTTGGCCAACCTCCGTGAAGCCCTGGAACTGTACTTCGAGGACGAGCCCGTACCGGAGGCCACGGAAGCCATCGTGGCCCCCATCGAGGTCCAGCTCTCCGCATGAGCCCACGACGCCTGCCGGTGGTCTCCGGCGCTCAAGTCGTTCACGCATTAGAGAAAGACGGCTTCGAGGTCATCAGCACCAAAGGCGGCCACCGGAAACTGCGACGTGGCCCCAACACCCGTCATTGTCCCGCTGCACAACGAGCTGGCCACCGGCACGCTGGCATCCATCCTACGCGCGGCAGGCCTGACGCCTGATCGCCTACGAGAGCTGCTGTAGTGTCCGTCTGTTTCCAGACCATGACGGGGCGGCTTTGTCAACCTGATGTGGGATCTGGCCCATATTTCGGGCTCTGGCGCGGATTCCGTGAGCGGTGTTACGTGGGGTGGAGGATGACGCGCTTGCGAAGTAGGAGGGCGAAACTGGCGCGGCCGTAGATTTGCCGTTTGAGCATTTTGATCTTGGTGACGTTGCCCTCCACGGCAGCGGAGCTGTAGGGAAGGATGAGCCCGGCGGTGACGGCCTGCTGGCCGTGGGCGCCGGTCCCGGCCGCAGATACGACCTCATCGCCTGGCCGAACGGGTCACTGCCGAAGAGCCACACCCAAGCGGGATGCCAGGTAACTGGCATCGACGTCTCACCGGCAATGCTCGAAAGCCCCGTGCTGCGCCATGCCAGCAACCTGGAGTCTGTGCTGACCTACGAGGGAACCGAAGAGGTGCACCAGTTAGCGGTCGGCAAGGCGGTTACGGGCTACTCGGCCTTCCGCCTTGCGACGACGCCTGAGGCACCGCACATTTGTGGCAATCCGGCCGTTGTCGGCCGTCTCCAGCGACCGCTCCGCCTATCTGTAGTAGTTATGACAGGCAGGGCATGTGTGAGCGGGCGAACGCTGACGTGCGGAGGAGCCGATGGCAACAGGTGAGAGCGGGCGCGGGTACCTGATCCCCCGGGTGGCGGGAACCGCCGCGCTGGCAACGGCACTCGTGACCGGCATAGCCGTTGGTACCGCGAGTGGCGCTACCGGACGGCCGATGACGGCGCACGCTCACGTCACTGCCAGCCCAACCGCACCGGGGTACCGGATGGCGTTGATGCGGGCGGCGGCGCGGGAGTTCCGCGTGCCGGTCGGGCTGCTTCTGGCGATCTCCTACAACCAGACGCGGTGGGAGCGCCAGGGCGGCTCCCCGGGTATCGATGGTGGCTATGGGCTGATGAACCTGACCACGGGTTCGTTCCCCGCCGAGTACGGCCGTGGCAATCCCGCGCAGCCGTCGCCCCGCTCTGTCACGCCTGCGCGGGCCCGTGACATCCTCGGCGCGGCGGCCCGCCTGCTGCACGTCCCAGCGGTGGCGCTGAAGAACAGCGAGCGGCAGAACATCCGGGGCGCGGCGGCGGTGCTGGCCGATTACGCCCGCACGCTGGACGGGGGCGTGCTTCCCGCGTCGCTGGGCGGCTGGTATGGCGCGGTCGCCGAATACAGCGGCGCCACAACCACGCAGGCAGCCGGGCGGTACGCCGATGACGTGTACGCCACTCTGCGCCGCGGGGCCTCGCTGACGACCACCGACGGGCAGGTCCTGAAGCTGGTACCGGCGCCCCGCGTGCGGCCCGACCGTGCCGGGCTGAGCCGGCTGGGGCTGGGCACTGCCCCGGCCGCGGCGTCGTCCACCCCCGTCGACTGCCCGTCAACCCTGAACTGCACGTTCGTGCCGGCGGCCTACGCGCAGGATTCCAGCGACCCGAGCAATTACGGCAACTACGACATAGCAGGCCGTCCGGATCAGATGCTCGCCCCGGGCGGCCAGCCGGCCAGCATGAAGATCAACTACATCATCATTCATGACACCGAGGGTTCCTACGACGGCACCATCAGCACGTTCCAGAACCCGGCGTCCTATGTCAGTGCCAACTACGTGGTCCGTTCCTCCGATGGCGCGGTGACCGAGATGGTCCGCCCCAACGACGTGTCCTGGGGCGCAGGCGACTGGTACATCAACATGCACGCCATCAACATCGAAAATGAGGGCTTCGCCACACAGGGCAGCACCTGGTACACCCAGGCGGAGTACAGTTCCGACGCCGCGCTGGTCCAATATCTCGCGGCCAAGTACGGTATACCGCTCGACCGCCAGCACATTCTTGGCCACGAGGACGTGCCCGGCCCCACCGATTACTACACCTCGATACAGCACTGGGATCCAGGGCCGTTCTGGAACTGGAACCATTTCATGGCGCTCGTGCACGGAGTCAGCGACTCCGCCGAGCAGGCCAGCGGCGGCTCGCTCACCCGGGGCACCCATCAACTGGTGACCATCGACCCGACGTTTGCCAACAATAAGCCCACGGTCACCGACTGCTCCGGCGGCAGCTGCGTCACCCTGCCCACGCAGCCGGCCAACTTCGTCTACCTGCGCACCGGGCCCCACGCCAGCTACCCGCTGCTCGGGGACCCGATCCTGCACCCCGGTAGCAGCGGCACCACGGTCGACAGCGACTGGGGCGACAAAGCCACCATCGAGCAGACGTTCGTCTACGCCGGGCAGAGCGGTAACTGGACCGCCATCTGGTTCGCCGGCCAGAAAGCATGGT
>Ga0070706_100007583_pt1 | contig 10159 bp, 7 predicted proteins | sample KBSK5501metaG_FD_65476 | JGI IMG/M metagenome (GOLD analysis project Ga0070706, IMG submission 65476) | Corn, switchgrass and miscanthus rhizosphere microbial communities from Kellogg Biological Station, Michigan, USA - KBS K5-50-1 metaG | ecosystem: Host-associated > Plants > Roots >...
ACGATGCGATCGCGAGGGACCCGGCCGAGATGGCCGCGACGAGGACGAAGGCGACTACGAGCCGGCGGCGCAGGCCGCCCGGTCGGATCGTCGGCCGTGCCATGGCCCTCAGGTCCGGTCCAGCCGGTAACCAACTCCCCGGATGGTCTTGATCAGCGCTGGATGCGACGGGTCGTCCTCCACCTTGGCCCTGAGCCGGCCGATGGCCACGTCCACTAGGTGCGAGTCACCGAGGTAGTCGTAGTCCCAGACCCGCTGCAGCAGCAATTCCCTGGTGAACACCTGGCCCGGCCGCCTGGCCAGCTCAAGCAACAGCCGGAACTCGGTCGCGGTGAGGGCAATCTCGCTGCCGTCCTTGCGGACGCTGAACCCTGCCGGATCGATGTCCAGCCCACCTGCAAGGATCGGTGCCGCCTCGGCTGGGGCCGACGTCCGGCGCAGCACGGCGCGCAGCCGCGCAATCAGCTCGGGCAGCTCGAACGGCTTCTTGACGTAGTCGTCGGCGCCGGACTCCAGCCCCACGACCACGTCGACGAGGTCCGTCCGGGCCGTCAGCATCACGACCGGGACGCGGCTGAACTTCCTGATCTCGCGGCAGACCTCGAAGCCGTCCAGCGACGGCAACATGACGTCCAAGATCACTGCGTCGAACTCGCCGCCGCGTGCCCTCGCCAGCCCGTCCCGGCCGTCAGTGGCGGTGACCAGCCGGAACCCGGCCGCGGTCAGCCCGATGGACACGATCTCGCGGATCGACGCGTCATCTTCGACCAGCAGCAGGCGCTCATCCACCCGGAGCCGCTCCACCCTGCGCCGGCTCGCGCATCGTGGTGATGTGCTCGCGCAGCACCTGCTCAAGCTGGCCGGAGAAGGCCACGATCAGGCGCAGCTCGTCGTCGCTGTAGTTCTTGGCCAGCTGCTGCCACGCCCGGAGCATCGGCAGGAATACCGACGCCACATCGCGGAGGGCTCGCTCGGTGACCAGCCGGACGACGACCCGGCGGCGGTCCGTGGCATCACGCTCGCGCCGGACGAAGCCGACCTCCTCGAGCCGGTCGATCACGCCCGTGATCGACGCCGTGCTCAGCCCAGTGGCCTTGGCGAGCTGGCCCGCTGTCATCTGGCCGCTGAAGCTCAGCAGGTTGAGGCAGTTCAGGTCGGTGGCATTGATCCCGATCCGGTCCGCCGCCGCCTGGCCCATCAGCTGCATGAGCGAGCCAGTACGGCGCAGCGACGCCGCGAATGCCGCCGTGAGCTGCGCTCGCTCCTGCCGACCAGCCTCGGCCAGGTCAGCGGCGATCGGCTCCGCCCATGGCAAATCCCAGCCCTGAGACACGCTCCCCTCCTCCCAGGCAACGCGCCATGTTTCGGCAAGTAATTTACTAGTTTGCCTAGACAATCGATATCCGAGATGTTAGTTTCCCAAGCGTACCTGCAAAGTGATGTGTTACAGCACCTCCCGAGGTCGGAGACCGACATGACATCTGATGCACAGATCCTGGCATCTCCGGCGTCCGCTCGCGAGGACGTCGATCCCAGGCGCTGGCTCACCCTGCTGATCCTGTTGCTCGCGGCGTTCATGAACCTGCTGGACGTCTCGATCGTGAACATCGCGATTCCGTCGATCCAGCGGAACCTGGGCGCAAGCTACGCCGACGTCCAGTGGGCGCTGGCCGGGTTCACGCTCGCTTATGCGCTGGTCCTGATCACCGGCGGCAGGCTCGGTGACACGTTCGGGCGCAAGCGCCTGTTCCTGATCGGCGTGGCGGGCTTCACGCTGATGTCCGCGCTGTGCGGCGCGGCGCAGACTCCCGGCCAGCTGATCGCCTTCCGCGTCCTGCAGGGCGCCATGGGCGGGATCATGATCCCGCAGGTGCTCGCCGTGATCCAGGTGACCTTCCCGCCATCCGAGCGGATCAAGGCGCTGGCCGGCTTCGGCGTCACTGCCGGTCTCGGCACCGTCAGCGGACCGCTGCTCGGCGGCCTGCTGATCAACGCCAACCTGTTCGGCTGGGACTGGCGGCCGATCTTCCTGATCAACGTCCCGGTTGGCATCTTGGCGCTGGCCGCGTCGGCCGTGCTTGTGCGCGAGTCCCGGGCACCGAGCCCGCCCAAGCTCGACCCGGTGGGGGTCATGCTGATCTCCGCGGCGCTGCTGCTCCTGCTCTATCCGCTGGTTCAGGGCCGCCAGCTTGGCTGGCCGATGTGGACCTTCATCTCGATGGCCTGCTCGCTGCCGGTGCTTGCCGCGTTCGTCAGATACGAGCGGATCAAGGCCCGCAGGGATGGCTCGCCATTGGTCCAGCTGCGGCTTTTCACCCAGCGGTCGTTCAGCATCGGGATCGCGATCGCAATGACGTTCTTCCTCGGCGTGACCTCGTTCGCGCTGATCCTGACGCTGTCCCTGCAGATCGGCCTGGGCTTCAGCGCGCTGCACGCGGGCCTGACTTTCCTGCCGTTCTCAGCCGGAGTGCTCGTCGCGTCCGCCGCTGCGGCCAGGCTCGCGCCGAAGTTCGGACGCGGCGTGACCATGACCGGCGCGCTCGTGATGGCCGCGGGAATGGGCGGGCTGATCCTGACCGTGCGCAATTACGGCCACGCCGTGACCACGACCGAGTTGCTGCCGGCCCTGATCGTGGCAGGTCTTGGCATGGGCACGGTGCTCGCCCCCCTTGCCGACATCCTGCTGGCCGGCGTGCGCAAGGAGGACGCAGGCTCCGCGTCCGGGGTGTTCAACACGAGCATTCAGCTCGGCGCCTCGATCGGCGTGGCGGTGATCGGCGTGATCTTCTTCGGGCTCCTCGGCACCCAGTCAGTACCTGCCGCCACCGCGGTGACCCCGCAGCTCCGCAGCACCCTGACGGCGGCGGGCCTCCCGCCTGCCGCCACCGCGCCGGTGGTCACGGCGTTCCGAAGCTGCCTGCATGATCGCCTGGTCGCCACCGACCCGACGGCCACGCCGGCATCATGCCGTCCGGGCGAAAGGGCCACCGCGCTGCCCGCGCCGGCCAGGCATGCGATCGCCGGAATCGGCCGGGAGGCGACCGGGATCGACTTCGCCGCAGCGCTGGAGCGAACACTGTTCTTCCAGGTCGGCGTCTTCGTGCTCAGCTTCCTGCTGATGCTCGCGCTGCCGCGGATGAAGCGCACCGAGCGGGCCGTTGCGCCGGCATCGGGTGAGCTGCGCGCCCAGCCCGTGCTCGTTGAAGTCACGGACCAGCAGTGAGAACGCTGGCCGGCCACTACTGATGCATGGGCCGCTCATGATCAGCGTGGCCGGCCAGCTCCAGCTGGAAGGTCGAATGATCGACGTCGAAGTGGCCGCGCAGGCAATCCTGAAGGGCGTCGAGCATGACCGCGCTCCGGCCGTCGGCGAGCACGTCGCCATCCACGACGACGTGCACCGACAGCACGGGCAGGCCAGAGGTGATGGTCCACACGTGCAGGTCGTGCACGTCATGCACGCCGGTCAGGCCGACGAGATGGGCCCTGATCTCGCTCAGGTCGATGCCGCGCGGGCTGGCCTCGAGCAGTACGTTGATCGCGTCTGCGAGCAGCCGCCAGGTGCGCGGCAGGATCAGGGCGCCGACCAGCAGCGAGGCGATCGGGTCGGCCCGGGTATAGCCGGTCGCGGCGATCACGATCCCGGTGACGATGACCGCCGCGGCGCCGAAGGCGTCGGAAGCCACCTCGAGGAATGCGCCCCTGATGTTCAGGCTCTCGGCCTGGCCGCGGCGCAGTACCAGCAGGCTCACGGCATTCGCCGCGAGCGCGATCACGCCGAAGATCACCAGCAGCGGCGACTCGACCGACGGCGGCGAGATCAGCCTCCTGATCGCCTCTACGATGATAAAGACCGACATGGCAAACAGGACCAGGGCGTTCGCCATAGCTGCCAGGATCTCGGCCCTGGCATAACCGAAAGTGCGCTGGAGCGTGGCAGGCCGCATGGCGAACAGCACCGCGAGCAGCGACAGGCCGACGCCCGCGGCATCGGCCGCCATATGGGCGGCGTCGGCGAGCAGGACGAGCGCCCCGCTGGCCCACGCACCCACGGCCTCTGCGACGGCGACGGTCAGCGTAATCAGCATCACCGCCAGCAGAGACCCTCTGTGCTCGCCCGTCAGGGTGAGCCTGGAGCCGTGCGCGTGCCGGCCGGCCTGGGCGTGCTTGTGCACGCCGCCGTGTGTGTGTTCGGGTCGCTGACCACGGCCAACCTGGTCGCAGCTGGGTTCCCGGTCATCGCCAGGGCCTGGCGCTGTCATGATGCGGGCGAGTCACCTTCCCCTGGTGCGAGCAGTTCATAGGCCGGGTTGATCATGACGGGCTGGTTGTCGCGCATCCCGACCTGCCCAGTGAACCTGACCTTCGCGCCTGGGTCGAGTCCGGGGATATGCGACCGGCCGTAGAACAGGGCGGTCAGCTGGCCGGTCGCGTCGATGATCTCGCAGGCCAGGACCGTGTTCGCCTCCACCGGCCTGATCTCGACGGCATGTACCCTGCCCTCCACGGTCGCCTTGCCGCGTCCGGGCAGCTGGCCGATCGGCGTCGCTGCTCTCGATGGCCGCGGCCGGCTGTACTTGAGGATGTCGGCATCCTCTCCGCGCGGCGGAGGTTCCGGCGGCGTCGGCGATCCGAGCGCAGGCTCCGGCTCAGTTGGCTCAACCGCCTGAGCGGTCGCAGCACCAGCCGCAGCGCCAGCCTGGGCGGGTTCGGTTGGGACTGGACCCGCGCCATCGGGGGTAGCCTTCGCTCGCTCGCGCTCGGCCAGGATCTCGACTCTGCTGCGGACGTCGAACGGGATGATGGTTGCTGCCGCGTGCGGGATCTGGCTGACCACCGCCGCGATCCGGTCGGCGGTCCGGTCATGCAGCAGCCGGCCGAGCAGAGGGGTGTAGCTGCGCCGCGGCATCACGGCCGTGACCCCCACGCCGGGAAGCTGCGCCTCCGCCCGGACCATCTCGGCCGCGGCCTTCGCGAGCCGTCGATCCGGGCAGTCCACCAGGTCAAGCACCACGCCGGTATTGGCCCGCACCCAGTCCTGTCTGAGCCGTTCGGCCTGGGCGCTGTCGATGACGAAGTGCACCGCACGCAGGCTGGTCGGCCGCAGGCTCCGCGCGTATCGCAGGGCAGCCAGCGTTGCCAGGTCGAACTCGTCGACGAAGACGTAGACGGTACGGCGCGAATAAGTAGGCGGTGTGGTGGGCGTGGCCGGACCGCGCCCATCGGCGCTGATGTGCTCGAGTACTTCGGCTTCCATCCGATACTGCCGGTTCAGCCTGATCAGGGTCGGCACGCCGATGGCGAACACGATCAGGACCACCCAGGCGCCCTCGGTGAACTTCACCACGGCGAAGATGAGCACGACGATCAGGGAGATCAACCCGGCGGCGAAGTTGATGACGATCTTGTGGTGCCATCCAGGCTCTCTGTGCACATGGTGGTACCTGGCCATGCCGAAGCCGGCCAGCGTGAACGCGGTGAATACCCCGATGGCGTAGAACGGGACGAGCAGGTTGACGTTGGCGCCGACCACGGCCAGCAGCGTGCACGACAGCACCGCGAGCACGATGATGCCGTTCGAGAACACGAGCCGGTGCCCGCGTTTGGTCAGCCAGCGTGGCAGGAACGCATCCTCCGCGACGAAGCTTGCCAGGAACGGGAACCCGTTGAAGCTGGTATTGCCGCCGGTGTAGAGGATCAAGGCGGTCGCCGCCTGGACGACGATGAACATGACATGGCCGAAGGTCGATGTGCCGAAGACAAGCCTGGCCTCCTGAGAGATCACCGTCGGCACGCCGGTCTTGTACGGAGTCGCGTGCGTGTAGTGCGCCAGCCAGGAGACTCCTGCCACCAGGGTGCCGAGTATCACGCCTTCGGTGACCAGCACGCGCCGGGCATTAATCCCCTCCGGCGGCCGGAACGCGGAGACCGCGTTGGAAACCGCCTCGATCCCGGTCAGCGAGGAACCGCCGTTGGCGAACGCTCTGAGCAGCACGAAAGCCATCCCGAACGTGATCAGGGCGCTGTGATTGGGTGACACGCCGGCGCCGTACACGGCCGCGCCGTGCGCAACGTGCCACTTCGGCAGCTCGCCGAAGATCTCGCGGACCAGCCCGACGATGATCACGAGCATCATCACGCTGGTGAAGAGGTAGGTCGGGACGGCGAAGGTGCGACCGGCTTCCCTGATGCCGCGCAGGTTGCCGTAGAGCATCAGCAGCACGATGCCGATGGAGATGATCGTGAGCAGGTCCGGGTGAATCTTCCCGGGGATAGCGGACGCGACGGCCGCCGTGCCGGCCGCAACCTGAACCGCGACTGTCACCACGTAGTCGATCAGGAGTGCGACAGCAGCGATCTGGGCGACCCTGGGACCGAAGTTCTCCCGCGCGACGACATACGAGCCGCCGGCCCTGGTGTAGACGGTGACGACTTCGCGATACGACAGTACGACGAGGGCCATCACGAACAGAACGACGCCGGTCAGCGGCAGGATCAGCGCGAACGCGGCGATGCCGAGGCCGCCCCTGAGCAGCTCGATCAGGATTTCCTCGGTGCCATAGGCCGACGAGGAGATCCCGTCGGGCGCCAGGACGCCGAGCGCCAGCGGCTTGGACAGCCGCTCCTCTCTGAGCTGCTCGTTGACGAGCGGCGGGCCGAGCAGCCGCCGCTTGATGGCGTAACCGAGGCTCTCGCCCAGGTCTCCCTGGCCGCTGCGCAGTCCGGCCGCCTTGACTGTTGCCACGCCTGTCGTTCCTCCCCTTGTCCCGCCGTCGGGAACGGTGTGGCCACCCCTGACGTGGCCTTCATACCATCCAGGCCGACTTCCCCTGACACAAGATGGCAGAGTGAGGCACCGAGCGGGTGCCCGTCGGCACCGAGACCGGCGTTCTGGGTAGGAGAACGGCACCGGCAAAGCAGGAAGGCTGCGTGGACATGACCACATCGCCGGCGGCCGCGGCGCCGGATGGGGGCAACGGGCGCGTGCTGCATCTATCGGAGCTCGTCGGCAGGGCCATTACCGACAAGCAAGGACAATCGATCGGCAAGCTTGCCGATGTCATCGTGCGGCTGCGGGGTGCAGAGCCGCCGCTGGTCACGGGCCTGGTCGCAGCCCTCGGTAGCAGGGAGATCTTTGTTCCTCTCGAGCAAGTCAGCTCGTTCGACGGCGAGGTGCTGAAGCTGACCAGCGCGCGGCTTGACCTGCGCCAGTTCGAGCGCCGCCATGGCGAGGTGCTGCTCCGCGCGGATGTGCTCGGGCACCGGCTGATCGACGTGCCGACTGCACACCTGATCAAGGCTGTCGACCTCGAACTGCGCCAGCGGGGACCGGAGTGGGTGCTGGCCGGGGTGGACACGCGCCGCCGCCCGCGCGGCCTGCTGCGGCTGCTCGCGCCGGACGCTGGCGAGCACCGGTTCGAGGAGTGGTCGAACTTCGAGCCGCTGATCGGGCACGCGGGCAGTGCCCTGCTGCGCGGCCCGTTCGGCCGGATTCGGCGGCTGAAGCCTGCGCAGATCGCCGACCTGCTCGAAGAGGCGTCCAAGGCGGAGGAGACGGAGATCCTTGGCCTGGTGCACGCAGATCCCGAGCTCGAGGCCGACGTGTTCGAGGAGCTTGACGAGGACCTGGCCACCCGGCTGCTCGGTGCCAGGACCGATGCCGAGATCGCCGAGGTGCTCAACCGGATGCGGGCCGACGACGCCGCCGACGCGATCTCCGAGCTGCCTCAGCGCCGCAGGCAGCCGGTGATCGACTTGCTGCCAGCAGGCCAGCGGGCCAAGGTGCTGACGCTGATGGGATTTAACCCCACGAGCGCCGGCGGCCTGATGGGGATGGACTTTCTCGCGGTTGCCGAGGACAGTACGGTCGCTGACGCGCTGGCGGCCGTCAGCGGCTCGCAGAACCTCCAGCCTGAGGCGCTTACCAGCGTGCACGCGCTCGACACCGATGGCCGGCTGTGCGGCGTCGCGAAGCTCGTTACCCTGCTCCAGTCCGATCACGGTGCCCGGCTGAGCGACGTCTGCGACGACGACCCGGTGCGGATCGGCGCCGATACCGATGTGGTGGACGTGGCCGTCCTGATGAGCGACTACAACCTCATCACCATCCCGGTCGTCGACGAGGACCGGACGATGATCGGCCTGATTACGGTCGACGACGTGCTCGAGGTCACGCTGCCGGACGACTGGCGGCGGCGAGAGGCCGCTGAGCCGCCCGACTCGCGCCGAGGCAAGCGGCAGTGACCGACCCGGCACCACGGGAATCTCCGGCTGCGCGGCCCGAGCCTGCGCACGGCCCGCCCGCCGGGAGCCGGCCTGCACTGGCCCGGGCCGGCCCGCTCATCAAGCCCAGGCCGACCGCCGGCGATGCGAGTGCTGGTGACATCGAGGGCGCGCTCGGCCGGATCAGGGCCGGGGATGAGCAGTACTCCGGCTGGCGCCGTCAGCTGGTGACATTCCTGGCGATCGTGGGTCCCGGCCTGATCGTGATGGTGGGTGACAACGACGCGGGCGGAGTCGCCACTTACGCCCAGGCCGGCCAGAACTACGGGTACAGCCTGCTGTGGGTGCTCCTGCTACTGGTCCCGGTCCTCATCGTCAACCAGGAAATGGTGGCCAGGCTCGGCGCCGTGACCGGCGTGGGGCACGCCAAGCTCATCTACGAGCGATTCGGTAAGTTCTGGGGCTCGTTCAGCGTCATCGATTTGTTCCTGCTCAACTTCCTCACCATCGTCACCGAATTCATCGGCATCGCGCTGGCGATGAGCTACTTCGGGGTCAGCCCTTATATCTCCGTGCCGATCGCTGCCGCGACGCTGATCGCTATCACCGCGAGCGGGAGCTTCAGGCGCTGGGAGCGGGCCATGTTCCTGTTCATCGGCGCGAGCCTGGTCCTGTTCGTCCCGCTCGTCATCTTCTCGCACCCGGACGCCGGGGCCATTGCCTACCACTTGTTCGTGCCTGGCGTTCATGGCGGCGTCAGCTCCAACGCCGTGCTGCTGATCATCGCGGTCGTGGGCACGACGGTCGCCCCCTGGCAGCTGTTCTTCCAGCAGTCGAACGTGATCGACAAACGGATTACGCCGCGGTTCATCCGCTACGAGCGGGCCGATACCTTCCTCGGGTCGCTGGTCGTTGTAATCAGCGCGGCCGTGATCCTGGTCGCCACCGTGTACGCCGTCGCAGGGACGTCCCGGGCCGGGCACTTCGTAGACGCGCTCGGCGTCGCTGAGGCGTTCCATGCCAGGAACAGCTTTCTCGGCGCCGTGTTCGCGCTGGTGCTGCTCGACGCCAGCATCATCGGGGCCGCCGCGGTCACCCTCTCGACAAGCTACGCTTTCGGTGACGTGTTCAACCTCCAGCATTCGCTGCACCGCAGGTTCCGCGACGCGAAGGGCTTTTATGCCAGCTACACGATGGTGATTGTGCTGGCGGCCGGCATCGTGCTTGTACCTGGCGCGCCGCTCGGCCTGCTGACCACCGCGGTGCAGGCGCTCGCCGGGGTTCTGCTGCCGAGCGCCAGCGCGTTCCTGCTTCTGCTCTGCAACGACCCGCAGGTGCTCGGCCCGTGGGCGAACCCCCGGTGGCTGAACGTCGTCGCCGGGATCATCATCGGGCTGCTGCTGACGCTGTCCGGCACACTCGTGGTAACAACGCTGTTTCCGAGCCTCCCCGCTCCGCAGGTCCTCGTCTGGATCGCGGTCCCCCTCGGTGTCGGCTCGGCTGTGGCATACGGGTGGCTGCGGTTCACCGCCGCGCGACGCGTGCTGGCCACCCGGGCGGGGGTAGCGCAGGCGGCGCCGCGCAGGACGGCCTTCGCCGGGGTGACGCGGGCCCAGCGGGCGAGCTGGCGGATGCCGCCGCTGGCGCTGCTCAAGCCAGTCGCGTGGTCCCCGCTGACGAAGCTCACGATGGCGATGCTGTGGGCGTACCTGGTCATTTCGGTGCTGCTGCTCATCGTCAAGGCGACCCGGCTCGGCACCGGCGGCTGAGCGCCCGCCCAGCACATGGGCCGAATTGACATGTATCAGCTGGATCAGGCATCCTCGACAGTGGTTGACGAGGACACCTCGTTCGGTGAGGCGTCTTCACGGACATAGGCCACTGATCCCAACCGTCGAGAGACGCTCCGGATCAGGACACCTCTCCCCGGCCTAAG